>Ga0316187_10006063_pt1 | contig 10420 bp, 11 predicted proteins | sample CroRivburrow1_MG_FD_204927 | JGI IMG/M metagenome (GOLD analysis project Ga0316187, IMG submission 204927) | Coastal sediment microbial communities from Maine, United States - Cross River worm burrow 1 | ecosystem: Environmental > Aquatic > Marine > Coastal > Sediment | place: USA: Maine... | reverse complement strand
CGGCAGGCTGTACTGCACATGATGTCGGGAGAGTTCGATTTGTGACGGAGTTCATTAAATTTCCTGTGAGAATGCCGATAAAGCTCAAAGATGCGGGATGCGGCGGATCTGGTGCACCATAGCCCATATTTTCGTGCCCGGATAACCTATAATTGATATACCCGACTGGGGCATGCTCAACAGGAGACACAGATCATGCGGATAATCACTAAAAAACTGGCAAGTTATCTAATGGTTTGCGTGTTAACCATGACATCACTGGGCTTACCAATGACTGCCAACGCAACGTCTTACGATTATATGGCCGACAGTGAAGAGCCGACAGGTGGCACCATGATGGCCGATGCATTTCTGATGCGGCCGTTCATGCTGGTCAGCACGGTGGTTACCACCGTAACGTTTATTATTATGCTGCCATTCAGCGCGCTGGGCGGCAACGTTGGTGAGTCGGCGACTACGCTGGTTGCAGAACCGGCCGCTTATACCTTCACCCGGCCGCTGGGCAGACTGTAGCCGTTGACCCGGGGACAAGGAAGTGCAGAGAAAAGGAGCCTTCGGGCTCCTTTTTAATGGGTAAACAGCCAGAAATAGCCGCTGTTATAAAACACATGCAGCACAATGGGTGCCCCCAGGCGTCCGCTGCGGTCCTTGAAAAATCCGAACAGCAGGGACGGGATGAAGACTGCAGCCGCCCACAGGGGCGGGTGATTGATAAAGTGCAGTGCCGTGAATAACAGGCTGGTCAGTATGTTGGCGTGGCTGAATGGGCCGAGCCGCCAGACCGTCAGGCGCCGGTGGACGAGCTCCTGGATGTAGCCCCGAAAAATCAGTTCTTCGATAATCGGGTAGAGCAGGGCAGGGTAGATAAAGCGCAGTGGGTCATGCAGCGGCCATGCAGGGTCAGGTTTGGGCTGAGTGACCGCGTAGAGCACACCCCAGTAGAGCAATGCTGCGCCGATGGCTGCAAAAAACAGCGGATCTTTCCAGTAACGTGATTTTTTTTCCTCCACGCGTTTATCGTACGCGAATGCCTCTCTACAGGCATCCGCCGGATCGAGTACAATCTTTCACCTGATTTAAACGGGAGAACAGCGATGTACGGATTCAGTGTTCAGGTATCCTGTGGATTTGACGAAGCCATCGACAAGGTCACGGAAGCCCTGAAAACAGAGGGTTTCGGCGTGTTGACGGAAATCGATGTCAAGGCAACCCTGAAGAAAAAGATAGATGTAGACCGCAAGCCTTACACGATTCTGGGCGCCTGCAATCCGCAGCTGGCCAATCAGGCGATCAATGCTGATCCGGATATCGGCCTGTTACTGCCCTGTAACGTGGTGGTCCGGGAAGAAGATAACGGCGCCATTACGGTTGCATTTATGGACCCTAATGCAGTTTTAGGCCTGGTCGAGCAAAGCGGGGTTGGGCAGCTGGCGGGTGAAGTGCGCGCCAAGCTGGAAAAGGTTCGTGACCTGCTGGGATAGCCCGCGAATAGTTCAGGCTGCTTTCATGCCCGGTAGTATTGCACTACGTGCTGCCTCAAACTGGGCATCAGCCTCTGCGACAACCGGTTCCATGACCTCTACTGACAGTCCGGTCAGCTCCCAGGCGCCGGGCTCCAGTGGCGTCATCTGCTTGTTGCTGATGATGGTGCCATGCGCCATGCCGGTAATGACATCTGCCAGGTGAATAACAGCTGTCTCCAGACGATAGCATTCGGCAGCCGAAGGCTGGTGGTGGTGGCGGGCAACCTCGATAAAACTCTCCGGCAGCTTCCAGGCATGCATCAACTCTGCGCCCACTTCCCCGTGATCAAAGCTGAAAATTTCACGTTCTGCCACGTGCAGCGGCATTGACTGTTCAATAGAGAGCTCCAGTGCCTGCCGCGACTGGTCCGGTTGTTGCCGATAAAGGATCAGTGCTCCGACATCGTGCAACAGCCCCATGACAAAACAGCGTTCAGTGTTCGGCGCGCGCAGATAGCGGGCAAGAATTCTCGCAACGACGCCGGTATACAGGCTGTGTTCCCAGAATGTTTCCATATTCACAAGCTGGTTGGGTATTTTTTCAAAAGCGCGAATGGCGCTTGAGCCGAGAATCAGATCGGTCAGCTCCAATGTGCCAACTATAGTGATGGCGCGGGATATGGTATCAATGCGCGACGGGAAACCGTAAAAAGCGCTGTTGACGATTTTCAGGAGTCTTACGCTCAGCGCCGGGTCCTGGCTGATGATCTGGCCAACATCTGATGCCGAGGTGTTGGGGTTATTGAGCAGCTCCATGGCTTTCATTACCACGCAAGGCAGCGAAGCCACTTCAACGGTGTCGTTTATCAGCGCTCTGGCGTCAGTTGACACAGGATTCATCTTCCCGAAGTCCGGCGTGGGGTATCGATGCATCAAGGCTGACTTCAATATCCATATTGCTGTCCTGATATCCCTTTGCTGCCTGAATCAGGCGGCAGGATTCAGGCCGCCAGTGTCCAAAAATACGCTGGTCTGGAAAAACTGCAAGGGTTCAGGCATTTTTTGGGCTTGTGTCGACGCCGGAGTTTGTCCCTAACAAGCTGATATTAATGAAATTAATTAATTTTAACAAGGTCAATTTACAGGCCTGGCCCGGTCTGCGAAAATAGCACCAGTTTCTGGGTCGTGAATTATTACGGAGAATATTAGATGAAAAAAGTTATTGTAAGCACCGTGGCCAGCTTGCTGCTGGTAACCGCCAATATCAGCATGGCTGGCGGCGATGCTGCTGCCGGCAAAGCGAAGTCGGCTACCTGTGCCGGTTGTCACGGCGCCGCAGGTATCAGCGCTAACCCGATGTGGCCGAACCTGGCTGGACAGAAGGATGCCTACATGGTCAAGCAGATGAAAGCTTTTCGTGATGGCAAACGCTCTGACCCGATGATGTCACCGATGGCCAAGCCGTTGAGTGATGCCGATATCGACAATCTGGCCGCATACTTTTCCAGCTTGAAATAATCTTTTCAGCGGAAAGTCATTATCATGAAGCCCGGTTTTGCCGGGCTTTTTGTTGTCTGCGGGTTAAGTGTTGCGCAAGCGGTGATACACAAACAGGACGACACTCAGCAGGGCCAGGGCACCAGCCTGATGCGTGACGGCCAGCGCGACCGGTACATGCAGTAACAGCGTGGAGATGCCAAGGCTGACCTGGGCGACAGCCGTCAGTAACAACAGGTGAACACCGGTTCGTGCGCTGTGTGACAAGGCTCGGGTTCTTGCATAGTTCCAGAATACGACGATGGATAAAAATGTCAGCATCGCCAGCAGGCGATGATCAAACTGCACGGTGGCGATATTCTCAAACAGATTGCGCCAGCCGGGTTGCAGCATCCAGCCGGCCGGTGGCAACCACTGGTCGCCCATTTTGGGAAAAGTGTTATAGGCCAGTCCGGCCTTGAGGCCGGCTACGAAACCACCTGATACGATGGTGGTTGCCACCAGCGCCAGCAGGTAAGGCACTGCTTTTTTTGTGCTACCCGTTGAAGGATCCAGGGTCTGCGGCGGCGGGAAAAGCAAATCGAACAGCAGCCATAGCAGGTAAGCGTAGATGAGCAGGGCCAGGCTCAGGTGGGCCGTGAGACGGTACTGGCTCACGTGTGGCTGATCGACCAGGCCGCTTTTGACCATATACCAGCCCAGCAGTCCCTGCAGACCACCCAGCACGAACGCAACCGCCAGGCGTGGGACAAGCCGCGGAGTCAGCATGCGGCGGGCGAAAAAATACAGGAACGGGAGCAGGAATACAGTGCCAATGGAACGTCCCAGCAGGCGATGGCTGTATTCGTACCAGTAAATCGACTTGAAGCCGTCCAGGTCCATGCCGACATTGATTTTACGGTACTCGGGGGATGCCTGGTATTTTGTGAAAACGTCCTCCCAGGCCTGCTGGTCCAGTGGCGGGAGGACACCAAACAGCGGATCCCACTCCACCATGGACAGACCTGAGCCGGTGAGGCGCGTGGCGCCGCCAAGGATCACCATGGCGAATATCATGGCGCAGCACAACAGCAGCCAGATGGAGATTTGTCTGCGAGCCGAGTCTTCCAGCTGTGCCGGAAAGTTGCTCATATCATTCTCTTCGTGTGGTAAAGGAAGGGTAATTGTAGCGGATATACTTGCACTGCGCTGCCGGCTGGGACACCATGCAGTACCTGTATTCTCCCGGCGCGACTCATGTTACGTAACCTGCTGATCCTGGTATTTGCCGCTGCAGTTTTCTGGTTTGCGGCTGATGTCATGCTCAACAGCGGGGAACAGACGCCGGAAATCACTGTGCCATTACAACCGGTGTTGGAACCAATTGTGCCACCACCAGTGGAACAAACGCCAAATCGGGTCGCCGATATCAGTGTACACACGGAACAGGAACTGGACATCCTGTTCACCCGCGTCGAGCAGCTTCTCGATCGTCCACGCAGTGGCAATGAAGCTCCGTTGGTCAGTATCGTGCTGCATGGACCGGAGGTCGAGTTTTTTGCGGTACAGAATTATGCAAAGTACAAGGGGATTGTTGACCGGGCCGCTAAACTGGCTGCGCTCGGTGCGGTGGATATCAGTATCTGTCAGACGCAGATGCGGAATCTGGGTATTACCAGTGACCAGGTCCCGGCGTTTCTACACCAGGTACCCTACGGACCTGGCGAGGTAGAGAGTTTGCTGGAACGCGGCTATGTCTCGATGTGATTTAATCGGGGTCAGTTTAATCGGGGTCAGAGAGCAAATTTTCCTAATATTCTTCGCTTGAAAAGCAGAGGCCAAATCTGCCTCGTATTCCGAATTTTGAATATTAGGAAAATTTGCTCTCTGACCCCAATTAAACCTTCAGCCGGTTCAGCAGTGGTTCAACAAGCGGCGCCTGAACGAACAGCGAAAACAGTACCACGCCGTAGGCGATTGACTGCACCGTCCACCAGCCCTCCAGTTCGATTGGCAGTGACAGCGCCAGTGCCAGCGTCACCGTACCGCGCAATCCGCCGGCCGACATGATCACGCGATAGCCGTTTGAGAGTGCTTGCTGGCCAGGTAGCAGTGCGGTAATACCTGCCGCAGTCCACACGCCCAGTGCACGGGTCGCGAGTACCGCCGCGATTCCCAGCAGCATCGCCAGCCAGCGTTCTTCAAACATCAGCAGTGTTACCGTGGCCCCCGCCAGCAAAAATAGCGAACTGTTGGCGAGCCAGCCGAGCTGAGTCCACCAGCCCTCCAGAATCAGCAGCTGTTCAGGGCGCGTCTTGCGCAGTGTCTGGCTGAGTAGCAGTCCGCAAGCGAGTGTCGCCATGACGCCGGATACGCCCAGCTGTGTCTCCGCAATCAGGTAGCTGGCGTAGGCTGCCAGAAGACTGATGATCATAGCCCGGTCCAGCCACCTGATCAGCCAGAAGGCCAGCAGGCCAAGTACCAGGCCAGTACCCAGGCCACCCAGCGCCAGCCGCAGGAAGTTCATTGCAGTGGCAGATAGTTCAATGTCCGCTGTGTGAGTTGTGGCAGCGGATATCAGCAGCATGAACAGCACGACAGTTGTCGCATCGTTCAACAGGCTCTCACCCTCCATGAGGGTGAGTAACCGCCCCGGTATCGGCAGTCGTTTTGATAGTTCGCTTACTGCCACAGAATCGGTGGCTGACAGTATGACACCGCACACCAGCGCCGATAGCCATGGAAAACCAGACGGGTGTCCGATGCCGAAAAATAACAGGGCAGCAGTGAGCAGGGCGGATAACAGCAGCAGTGGCAACGCCAGCAGCAGAACCGGAACCAGGTTGCGTAACAGCAGGCGTGCGTCCATGCCGGAAGCCGATTCGAATATGAGCACCGGCAGGAACACATAAAATACCAGGTCGTGGAAGTGGTACCAGCGCAAGCCGGTATCTATGCCCATGCTGACAATGAATTGCGAACCGGCAAAACCGCCGGCGAACAGAGCAGCGCTCATTGGCAGATGCAGCCTGCGTGCAAGTGGTTCCAGTACCAGGGCGGCCAGTAACATGGCCATGAAATAAAGTGATATAGAAGCTGACAGCATGACACCACCGGTTGCGGCGAAAACTGCAGGAGCGTACTTGTTATATAGACACGGCCGGTTGGCGCAGGTTCAAAGCAGTTCGGCCTGGCTGACTTGTCCGTAGTGGTCCAGTGTTAAACACAGCTTGCCCTGGCAGGGGATGCGGCCGGCAATTCCGCCGGTACTTTCCATGATGATCTCCTCGAACTGCACAAAGGCTATGATGTGATGGTCATTTTCTTCAAGGATTTCGTAACACAGGGTGCTGTTGTCGATCCAGCCGTTCTGCGAACAAAAGGCTTTCAGTTCACGACAGGACATCAGGTACTGTTCAATGTGTTGCATCAGGTAGTGCATGGTCAAAATGTCTTGGCGGGCCGCCTTTAGCATAGCAACTGGGGTCATCCGGCAGGGCCATCAGACAGGCGTGCCGGGTTTCCTCAGACTCGAAGTATATTTTTCTCGCCGCCACCCCGCTGCCTTCTACGACAAAAGGATGGTGTTGAGGATCCGGAACCTTACACAACCACAACTCTCCGGCCCGGATACCGGTGATCTGGCTAAAAGTATAGATGGTGATAGTCGAAGCGCAAGGCACCTCAAGCGTCAAAGCTCCGGCGCTTTGGTCGCACGATAGACTGCTAGCGGTTGCGGTATCTGTTCAGGTCAAACAAACCGGAGAGTACCGGTTGTTGTGCGGCATAGTAGTCCTGGAACCAGTCCGCGGTATCCCAGAAATCGGAGCGGGTGCGGCGAACACCAAACAGTCCCACGAAGCGCTCGTAATCCTTGCGGTTGCTGATGGCTGCATAGCGCTCGGCGAAATCGTCGACCTGCGATAGCTCAATATCGAAGAAGAAATTTGGATAGGAGCCTTGCAGCCCTTTTACAACCGACATGGTGTCATGTTCCAGATCGCGGCGGTCATCAAGTTCAAGGTCATCCTCGCTTGTGAGCATGGAACTAATATTCATGTAGGCCTTGTTGTGTATCAGCGTATAGGCGAGATCCTGCTTCGCTTCATCCCCGGTCCTGATTCTCACAAATGCGAGATCCGGAAAAACCTCCAGAATGCTCCCCCTGATTTCAGCCACCTTCGCCATCGCCGTATCAGCCTGTAACCCGGCGCTGTCTGTCGTGCCGAACTGGCAGGGCCGGGACTGGCAGCGGTTCAGGTAGTCAATGGGCCCGGCCATGGGGCCCAGTCTGCGTTCGATATGCCGGTACAACTCGGTTTGCGGGTCGTCGCTTTGATAGCCGGTCACGACTTCGGTTTCCAGCCACTCGCTGGGCGCGTGAAGGTACTTCTCAATATCGGCGCGAATACCGACATACCAGGAATCCCGGGTCGCCTTGCGCTTGCTGACCGGCAGGAACGCCAGGAAATAGTCTTCGCCTTCCATCCTGAGAAAATCCATATAGAGCCGGGTATTCAATTGGTGTCCGACGTTGCCGTACACATTGAAACCCGCTACCAGCAGGTAATGGATGCGCTCCAGCAGGGGGTAATCGATCACCCAGGCCGTTTCCGGATAATCACCTGCCAGACCAAAGCTGACCGAGGCACTGTCGAAGTGCCGGAACACTGTCAGGGCGGCATTGGGGTTGTTGCCGTCCCCATCCCAGATGAAGTTCAGGGCCTGGTCCAGCTCCTGCCGGGGCATCTGCCGAAAAAAGTCCTGCTTGGCATTCATGTAACTGTTCAGTTTCCCCCAGTACTCTGTCCATGCGGCAAAAAGTTTCAGGGTGTTTCCGCGCTCCGATGGCATCTCCAGATCATTGGAAAAACTGTTCAGGAAATCGGCATCGGTGGTCGGCAGATTATGGTCGGGGTCAAAGAAGAAAATCCAGAACTGGTCTTCAATGACATTGAGCGCAATCTGACCGCGGCATACAGGCCCCTTGATAAAGCCCTCGATAAAGAAGCGGGCATTATCCAGCAGGAAACGATAACGTGAATCAGGTGGAATGGCTGCGTAGGTCCTGAACGGGTTCGAGGCTATGCGGGGCTGGTACGAGGGCAGGTTTTTGACCTCGTAGCCGGGATCCAGAAACAGTTGCCGGTAGCGTGCCATCTTCTCTGGCGAGAGCTGGTACACGACATGATCCTTGGCCACGATCGAGGTGTGGTAGGGCAGCATCCGGTAATAGAAAGGTGCCGCACCAGGGTCGTCGTAGGGACGGACGGTCGGTATTTCATCAATGGCCTGGCCGGGCGGGGTGGTGGAACGGACCAGCCGGTAGAATTCACGCGCCGGCGCACCGGCAAGGTGGATATGTGCCTGAAACAGGTGTTCATAGAGGTAGCGGCTAACCAGCTTTTCCTTATTGCTGCTGCCGTTGAAAAACCGTTCCCATTGTTCCATCTGTTCTAATGCCTGTTGTGTCGGTGCAGGTGCCGGCGGCATCGGAGAGCCCTGGGCCAGCCATTGCACCAGGATGTTGTAATCCCCGTCGCTCAGGTTGGGCATGGCATAAGGCATACCCCACAGCGGATGCTTGTCCGCATAGTCCTGAAACTCATCGCGTTCCGGACAGACCTGCTCACGGTTCAGCGCAAGGTCAAAATCATCCGACAGCATGCCGACACGCGCCTGTGGGTGGAGCTGCTTCAGGCGTAACAGTTGATAGAGCACGGATTGATCCAGATTCTGCCTGGGTGTTGCATCGCCCTCGTTGAGCACTGCGTGGAACCCCTTGTTACGCCATTCTTCTGTAGTTTTGGCGTCGATCATAAGGCGTGTGGGTTCAATGCCCTTTATCCTGGCGCCGTCATAGACCTTTACTTTGCTGGCACCACGTTTGATGCCCTCATCAGAGGAGAGTTTCAGTTGACAGGGTGCGTCGAAACAGCCGTGACAAACGATGCAGCGGTGTTCCAGCACAGGTTTGACACTGCGCTGCCAGGATACGGGTTCATCCGGCAGCGTGAGCAACAGGTTATAGTCCACGGTCGCCTGTTCGTGCGTGATGAGACCCGGTTTTTTCAGCGTGCAGGCCGTTAGAGTGATGGTGATAACAAGCAGGGCGGTAAGCAGTCTTTGTCCTTGCGCGGCAGTCAGTATCGTCATACGCAATACAGGTCAGTTGAAAACCGTGAGCACGCCCGTGTACCCGTACAGCTGGTCGTTGGAAATTTCGCCATTGGCAAAAAAGCCGACCAGCGGAAAATCGCCGAGCGTTTCCTTGATCATTTTCAGTTCGGCGGAGTCTTCACCGAACAGATCCTGTCCCCGGCCCAGGCAGGAGTAGTACAAACCGCCCCTGGGTGTCCCGGGTATCCGACGCTTCAGATCATCCAGCATGCGCTGCATGTCCTCGCGGGCGCTATCACTGTCGCGCCGGCAGAACTGAAGTGCCTGACCCTGATGCACCAGATCCCCGATAGCGATACGTTTGCCTTGTGTGTCGATACCAACCAGGTTGCGTACCAGGTAGTCACCGGTATCCGAACCCTTGATCGGCAGAGCGGCAAATATATAGCCGGCGGCGCGGTTAAGGTCGCGTGCCAGTATCTCGCCGATATCCTCTTTGAAGATATCCAGCGCAGGACGATCGTCGATGCGATTGACGACATTGTTGTTGCAGTCGGTAATGGCGTGCCTGGTGGCAATCGGGCTGCAGCCCTGGCTTAAACCTGTTGCAACCGGAACCTGGTTGTTAAACACCACACCGGACAATCCGCCTTCCAGTAATTCATCGGCGATTTGCGGGTGGGCTCCGTGCGAGGAACTCAGACCACCCAGCAGGTAGCCGCCAGGCAGTTCGTCGTGCAGCTGGGTGAGCAGCAGTGGCAGGTTACTGTTGCCCGGGTCACCGTGTACTACGGCCACATGGCTGTCGGATTGTTGCAGCCAGTCGTCCCAGCTGCCCGGCAAGTGGTCAGCGGCACGGTTGTAGAAAGGCAGCACCCGGAAGCTGTGTTCGGGAAAGCAGCCGATCATGGCGGCCATGGCGGGTACCTGTGAATATTCCTTGCCACTGGCGCAGATGCCTATACCCACGGTTCCAATCCAGTGCTCGATCCCGGTTTCAGTCTGGAAACGGTGCAGAATGGGTTGCAGCTGGTCGGCGAAAGTATCGGTGACATACAGAAAACCCAGGTTGGCTTGCGCGGGAATAGCACCGATCTGCTGCAGGCAGCGCGCCACCGCCATATCGCGGTCAGCAGACTGGGTATGGCCAAGCAGAAAGGCAGGGCATTCGCTCATCAGGTGCGCCTGTGTAAAAAAGGGGGCGCCAGCCGATCGCTGTACGCCCCCTGACTATGGGTTGGGTACTGGCTGGATCAGCCGGTTTTCTTGTCAGCCATCATTTTTTCAATGATAGGCGCAAGGATGATTTCAATGGCAAATCCCATTTTGCCGCCCGGTACAACGATTGAGTTGCGCCGCGA
>Ga0316187_10006062_pt1 | contig 10422 bp, 7 predicted proteins | sample CroRivburrow1_MG_FD_204927 | JGI IMG/M metagenome (GOLD analysis project Ga0316187, IMG submission 204927) | Coastal sediment microbial communities from Maine, United States - Cross River worm burrow 1 | ecosystem: Environmental > Aquatic > Marine > Coastal > Sediment | place: USA: Maine... | reverse complement strand
CCCGCTCTGCTTGTTTAACAGCTTGTCGATTTCAGCGGGAGACATGGCCAGACTATCGGCGAGAAAAATGGGCACAACGGGATCAAGATCCCCGCTGCGGGTGCCCATGATCAATCCCGCCAACGGACTGAAGCCCATGGAGGTATCGACGGACTGCCCGCCGCGCACGGCCGTTATGCTGGCGCCGTTGCCCAGATGGGCTGTGATCAGATTGGTTTCCGCAGCCGGTTTACCCAGATAGTTGGCGGCGACCTTGCTCACATAAAGATGGGATGTGCCATGAAAACCATAGACACGGATGCCTTGCTCTTCATAGAGCCGGTTGGGGATGGCGTAGCGGTAGGCCGCCGGCGGTAATGTCTGGTGGAAGGCGGTATCGAAGACCGCAACCTGCGTGGCCCCCGGGAACAGCTCTACAGCCACCTCAATGCCCGTCAAATTGGCCGGATTGTGCAGCGGGGCCAGAGGGATCAGCTTTTCGATGGCCGCCCTGACTTCGGCGGTGATGATGGTTGGCTGGCTGAAATGCTCGCCACCGTGCACCACGCGGTGGCCAATGGCGGCGATCTCCTCCGGCGAGGCGATTACGCCCGTGGTCTTGTCAAGCAGTTGGTCTACCATCAAGGCTAAACCCTGGCGGTGGTCTGCCACAACTGCGTCTTGGATCACCGTTTGCGTGGCCGGTATAAGACGCGTGTGTCTAATGCGGCTGCCGGCTTCGCCGATCCTTTCTACAATGCCCTCGGCCAGCGCCAGGCGCTGTGCGACGTCAAAGAGTTTGTACTTAATTGATGAACTTCCGGAGTTAATGACTAAAATTTTCATAGCTAGTTTTTTGTTTGATGGACCTTAAAATAGGAAGATAAGAGAATAATTAATTGTTGAACTGTGAATTGGTGAATTATTAATGAAGATAGGCGCCAGCAACTAATGATGATGGCGTATCATCCAGCAAACACCCAGTTGCCAGGGAAATCACATCCAATTAAACATTCACAGTTCACCAATTCACCAATTAATTATTTTCTTCTCTTCTACCCAATGAAAAATGCACCCCTTTATTAAGCCGCCTGACTTTGCTGCGCTTGTACGGCCGTAATGGCCACCGTATTGATGATGTCATCCACGGTGCAGCCGCGGCTGAGATCGTTAACCGGCTTGTTCAAACCTTGCAGCACCGGGCCAATGGCGATAGCACCTGTTTCGCGCTGTACTGCCTTATAGGTATTATTGCCCGTGTTCAAATCGGGGAAGATGAAGACGGTGGCCAGGCCGGCTACTTCAGAACCCGGCATCTTTGTGGCCGCAACTTCAGGTGAAACGGCCGCATCGTACTGCAGCGGACCTTCTAGAATCAGGTCAGGGCGGCGTTCCCGGGCGATCTTCGTCGCCTCGCGCACACGGACCACATCCTCACCAATGCCCGATGCGCCGGATGAATAAGACAACATGGCGATTCGCGGGTTGATGCCAAAAGCCCTGGATGTATCAGCCGAGGCGATAGCTATTTCCGCCAGTTGTTCGGCCGTGGGATTGGGGTTTACCGCGCAGTCGCCATATACCAGCACCCGGTCCGGCAGAGCCATAAAGAAAACGGAAGAAACCACAGAGAAGCCGGGTTTAGTTTTTACAAATTGCAGCGCCGGGCGGATCGTATGCTGCGTCGTATGCGCCGCTCCCGATACCATGCCGTCCGCATCCCCTTTAAAGACCATCATCGTGCCGAAGTAAGAAACATCGGTCAATTGATCGGTGGCCATGTCCATGTTCATGCCCTTGTGCTTGCGCAGCTCAATCAAGGTTTGCGCATATTCCTCGATCTTTGGCGAATTAAGGGGATTGATAATAGAGACGCCCTGCAGCTGCTTTTTCAGGCCCAAATTGTAGATGATTGCATTTATTTCATCTGCATCACCCAGCAGCGTCAGATCGACCACGTTGTTACGCAGCAAGTTGGCAGCAGCCCTTATAATACGCTCGTCCGTCCCTTCAGGCAGGACAATATGCTTCTTGTCCTCTTTGGCCTTCTGGATCAGATTGTAGATAAACATTTTAGGGGTAATGCCCTGATCCGGGAGTTTGGTCAGCTGTTCCTCCAGAGCTCTTGTATTAACATGGCGATCAAACAGGCGCAGGCTCAGCTTGATTTTGTCTATACTTTCGGCCGTAATGTAGGAACGTACATGGCCGATGTTCATGGCCGTCTGGTAAGTGTCCGTGGGCACGGAGAGAATCGGCAGAATATCACTTAGACCGGCCAACAGGCGATCTACCGCCGGCTCAGGATGCAAGCCGCCCGTGAGCAGCAAACCGGCGATCTTGGGATAATTCTGTGATTGGTGGGCCTGTAAAGCACTCAGAATAACTTCGCAGCGATCCCCCGGCGTGATGAGCAGTGCATTATTCGTCAAATGCAACAGATAATTGGGGATATTCATGGCGATGACCAGGTAATTGTAGGCCAATAGATCCAGTTGATCTGCGCCATAGAGCACCCTGGCCCCCATATACTCGGCCACCTCCCTCAAGGTTGGGCTGCTGAGCATATCACGCGCCGGGATGACCGAAAGCAGCGCATGGGTCTCTGGCATTTCGTCTTCCAGCGCTTCGATCAGGTCATACATAATCTCCAGATCCGTGCGGTTGACGATAGCACCTAAAATCTGGCAGCCGGCATCTTCGAACGCTTCTTGGGCGATCTTGACCTTATTGATCACTTCTTCAACGGTTTGATCGACGGCGCTGGTGACGATCAGCACCGGGCTGCCCAGGTGGCGGGCGATGTCGGCATTGTAATTAAACTCCATTGCCGAGCCACCTTCCTCAAAATCAGAACCAATACAGAGGACAAAATCACATTGGCTCTCCAGATTCTTGTACTTGGCGATGATCCTATCCAACACCTCATCATAGCGCCCTTCAGCAATGAGATCGGATACATCCTTGCGGTAAAAAGCGTAGGTATCTGCGTAGTCGATATCCAGGTGATAGTAGTTGAGAAGTAGATCGATATTTTTATCGCACTGTTTGGCCGGCGGCGCTTCGATAACAGGACGAAAGATGCCGACATTGGGTGTGCGGCGCAGGAGAAGCTCTGTGATCCCCAGCGATACGAGCGATTTGCCGCTGTAGGGTTCGGTAGTGGTGATGTAGATCGAATTCGTCATTATGCCTGCCTCCTTTGGCTAGGCATGACTGCGTCATTAAGTTAAGAGAGTTTCGTTTCAGTTGAGAAATACTCTTTTAAATAAATAATGCACACATGAAAGATGCCAACTTTACTCACATTTAGACGAAGGTCATTTTATCAGAAAGTTGGCATCTTTTCGTTAACAGTTGAGGAAGAAAATTGATAATTCTTCCTTTTTTACCCCGTTTGAAACACATCCTTAGAATAATCAGGCTCCTAGGATGCAGCCTCGCCTTCTGCGGAGAATGATTCTACCGTTTCAAATATTTCCGTCTCTTCGCCCACCGCTTCCTCGGTTTTGACCAGGCGTTGGATGAACATGAGCACGATCAGAACCAGGATAACCAAAATAGCTATGATCACACGCTGGACGCCACCAGGCAGTTCTCCAAACCTACTTAATAGATTAGCTGAGCCTTTTTCCGCGGCAATATTTTCGGTTAGTTCTTCCATGTTGTTGTACCTCTCTTAAAGATGCCAGCTTTTCCGAAAGTTGGCATCTTTTGGCTTTTATCTGTGTGAATTTTATAACGAATGGGCGCTAAAAGGTAGCCTTTATTCTGGTCACACTTATATCAAAGCTTTCTGGCGATCAAAAGGTTATATGGCTACGGACAACTTTTTTATTATATCCGTGTCCCTCCTATCCTGTTCATAAAATGGAATTCTCGACATAGTGAAACCATGATCTGGCAGGTGAACGAGTCATTATAGGCGGGTACTGGTCGTAGGGGGTTTGTTATGCAGCACAAAATGTTTTTCAAAAGCCTGACATCAGAGGTTAGACAAGATTTTAGAGTATCTGCCTAGATTCGTGTATGATGCATAGTTGAACGCTGACCAAAAGAATGATAGCGCTTGCGTTCAAGGGGAATGCGATGTTCAGACATAGGCTGGTCAAGGTACCATTTGCAGTATTGTTAATACTTGGAAGCATAACAGTCAGCTTATGGGCAGATGAGTCGACTCCCGCTGAACCGCTGAAATTCCCCGCATTTTCTGAGACGGATAGTGATGCGGGTAAATTGGGCGAGCTGCAGCCGCAGGCTTTTATACCTTTCATCTTTTCAGCGGCTGAGAGATCACCCTGGATTGATACTCAAGATAGGACCCTTGTCAAACAATTTTACCTGACAGAATATATGGCCTCTGAAGGTATTGACAGCGGATGGACGGGCAGTCATGCGGGCTGCATTCCGGGAACAACGTCGGCAGAATTTAGCGAAGCCATGCTGCGGCGCATCAACTATTTTCGTGCGATGAGCGGCATCCCATCTATTGTTGGATTCAAAGAAGAATATAGCCGGAAAGCTCAGGCCGCAGCCTTAATGATGAGCGTCAACCGCCAGTTGGATCATACCCCGCCCAAATCTTGGACGTGTTTCTCGGATGATGGCTTCGAAGGGGCAAGCAGTTCAGATTTGTTTTTGGGAGTTTATGGACCCTCGGCGATTAGCGGCTACATCTATGATCCCGGGTCCGGCAATTACTTTGTTGGCCACCGGCGCTGGATATTGTACCCACAGACACAATATATGGGCACAGGCGACATTCCGCCGCAAAATGGTTACCCACCTTCCAATGCCCTATGGGTTTTCGATCGCGACAATATGTGGGGTGAGCGCCCGGCAACGCGCGAGCCGTTTGTGGTCTGGCCACCAGCAGGTTATGTCCCGCGTCAGGTTGTTTATCCCCGCTGGTCGTTTGCATATCCTCACGCCAATTTCTCCGACGCAACCGTGACTGTGACCCGCAGCGGACAGCCGGTGGGGGTTACGGTTAGTCCCACCGCCAATGGATATGGCGAGAATACCCTGGTATGGGAACTGGGCGAATCTGTCCCAAATGGTGACGCGGTCTATACAGTAACTTTGCAGAATGTAAACATTGATTCTGCTGCCCGGAGATTTACATATAAAGTGATGATCTTTGATGCAGGCGAATAAGAAGCTAAGACAAACTCTGAAGATGTTATAGAGCAGGGAGTGTTGACGGAACCAGGTGAGCTGCTGCTTGAGTCTCCTTGTCCCATCAATAAAATTTGTTTGGCTACTGCCGGCGATGTGTTTGCCGGCATCTCCTGGTGACAATAAATTTTCCTGGGTGATTTAGGATGGTTTTGTGACAGATTAACAACACTCTCAAATGATTGGCCATTACTTGACTATGCGTACGCAAAAGCGTACTCTTTGAGTATTATCAATTGGTGAGGTGCACCATGCCGACATTAACAGCGACGGAAGCCAGATCTAAACTATACAAATTATTGGATGAGGTCGCCGAATCCCACGAACCGATCCTGATCACCGGCAAGCGCAGCAATGCTGTTTTGATTTCTGAGGCGGATTGGCGGGCGGTTGAAGAGACGATGTACTTACTCTCTATCCCTGGCATGCGCGAATCTATTATCGAAGGATTAAACACACCATTGGAAGAAACCTTTGATGAGATCATCTGGTGACATGGCAACCAGTTTTCACAAAACAGGCGCGCAAAGATGCCAAGAAAATATCGGCCTCGAATTTACGGCCCAGTACTGAAGAACTACTGGCAATTCTGCGCGATAATCCCTTCCAGACCCCGCCGCCCTACGAAAAACTGGTCGGTGATTTAAGCGGGGCTTTCTCTCGGCGGATTAATATCCAACACCGCCTGGTTTATCAAATCTTAGAAGAGCAGCGCATCGTAAAAGTCATCCGCATGTGGACACATTACGAATGAGTGTTCCTATAACGGAAAGCAGCGCGACAGCAGCACGATTGCTTTTGTACCGTCAACGTTGATCCGGCTATTGTCGGCGTTTCCGGTGGTGAGAACGGCCGTCTTGCCAATCCCCCCAATCCCAACCAACGATACCACCTGTCCCGGCTGAAGCTCGGCCAACACATCCGCAATCAACGCCTCGCGCCCCTGAAAATAGCGCGCCCGGCGCGGAATCTGCATTGGCGGCTCTTTGGGAGCTGACGGGTAATTGTACGTGATCTTGTCGCCACCGATCTTGTCGCCACCAACGCTATCACCGTAGACTGTTTTGCTGGTGACATTTTTGTCACCTTGAACAATATCGCCTTGCCCTGCTAGTTTTTCTTCTTCGTTGTGTCCCACGCGCCTGCCCTCCATGAACACAAGAAACGCAGTTTTTAGATATCAGCAACGATAATTCCTCAAGTGGAAAAACCGGGCTTCTTATTTGGACAAGGATAACATAATTTTAAGGGATTTGTTATCTGTGAGCGGCTAGAGGCCACCGTTTTTCAGTAATCCACAATTGGTATGTTGTAGCCGCGAGATCATTTTCACGTTCCAGTGTGGCCCAAAAGATGTGGTTGTGAAATCACGACTACAGAACCGATACCAGACTACAAAAGTTTCTTCGGACATGGCTGATATTTAGGTCGACAAAACTTTTGTAGTCTTGTTCCGCAGCGCAAATTTGGATTCGGGGAACCAGGTTGGGTCATTAGACGTTCCTATATAGTGTCTTCCCGCAGGAATATCTGTTGATACAACAGAGCAAGGGGAGGATAATCGTGGGCTTTGTGTCTACTGGCGCCGCGTAATGGCGTTTACAATAAAACAAAAAATGTAGGAGTTAGGATGATGAAAATTGATGTTTTTGATTGGAAAAAAGCGGTTGTGATCGGCTTGATGCTGGTGCTGCTTCTGGCGGCTTGCAGCAGCCCGGAGCCCACGGCGACACCGGAGCCTGAGCAGCCGGCAGAGGTTCAAGAAGAGCCAACGGCCGTTCCCGAAGCTATAGAAGAGCCCGCTGAAGTGGCCGAACCTGCAGGAGATCAGCCTGAGATCAGCCAGCCTATTTACCGCTGGGGCGAAGTAGCGGACCGGGTTTGGGTGCTTGTTGGTTATGGCGATGCGCTCAATCCCACGGTAGTTGAAGAAGGGACGGTAATTACGGCCGTTTTCAACAGCAGCGACGACCAGCTCAGCGGCAGCGGCGGCTGTAACAACTACTTCACCAGCTACACCTCTGATGACAACGGCGGCTTGACGATCGACGGCCCTATCGGATCAACGATGATGGCTTGTGAAAATATGGAAGCGGAAAGCGCTTACTTTGCCGCTTTGGAAACAGTCAACGGCTGGACACTCAATGAAGAGGGGCGCCTGGAATTGAGCTATGATTCAGGCCAGCCCTTCGACGAAAAACTAGTCTACACGCCGGGAGAAACACCGTTAACTGGCACGCTCTGGCGGCTGGTCAATTATGGCGATCCCGATGATTTGACCGAAGTTGAAACGGGCACGACGGTAACGGCCGAATTCCAGCCGGAAACGGACACGACCGGCACTGTCGGCGGCAGCGCTAGCTGCAACAATTACAGCACCAGCTATACCCTCGACGGCGACCAGATCAGCTTTGGTCCTGTGGCAGGCACCATGATGGCCTGTCCCATCGGCATGGAACAGGAAACGGCTTACATGGCTGCTCTGGGTACGGCCCAAACCTACCAGATCATTGGCGCAAATTTACAGATCACCTATGACGGTGGGGTCTTGAATTACACCTCGCTCAACCTACCCCTGGAAAATGTGCTCTGGCAGGCAGTGGTGGTCGCCGGACAACCGGTTCCGGAAGGCGTAGACATCAGCGCGCTCTTTGTGCCTGGCGAGGAAGTCGGCGGTGGCCCGCTTGGCGGAAACGCCGGCTGCAACAACTACAACACCAGTTATGAAACCAGCAGCGATATCAGCACCAATCCCCCCATCCATTCGCTGACCATTGGCAGTCCCATGGCCATGACCCTGGCCATCTGCCCCGACGATGCTTTGGCCGAGCTGGAACGGAGCTATTTGGGATCTTTGGAAACGGCCACCACCTATGAAATTCTGGGCGACCAGATGATCATTCACAGCGAATCCGGCGACATCCTTTATGCTGCCGACCGCGAACCACTGTTGGGCACCCTCTGGACCCTGGTCTCCATTGGCGACATCAACGACCCGCAGCCGCCTACGGAAGGCAGTAATTTCACGGCCACATTTAACCGCCTGCCCACGCTGCCCACGGGCACTGTTGATGGCGAGACGGGCTGTAATGATTACAACGCCACATTCACTGCCAATCTGACTGAAATCAAGATCAATCTTCCGCAGAAGAGCAATAATGAAGATTGTCCCTGGGGTGCAGGCAACTTTGAGGTTGAACAGCAGTACTTCCTGGCCCTCAACGCTGCCACAAGCTACCGCATCATCGGCAACAGCTTGCAGATTCCCTATGGAGAAGGGGAAACACAGCAAGTGTTGAACTTCGTCGCCACCCATCCGGAGGTAGAAGATGTCCTCGATCTGACGCCGCTGGACAATACCTTCTGGTATCTGTCGGCGATGGATGATAATCCTATCTTACCTGGCACGGAAATCACGGCCGGTTTTCAGATCAATGATGACGGCGTTACGGGAGAGGTCAGCGGCTCCGGCGGCTGCAATGGTTACAACGCGGCGATTGGCGAGAACTTCAACATCGGGCCTATCGCCTCGACCCGGAAAGCTTGCGCCCAGCCGGTAATGAACCAGGAAAGCAGTTATTTCTCCTGGCTGCAGACGGCTTATGGCTTTGACCGTGCCGGGGACCAACTGCTCGTGTCCACAGCCAACGGCGTCTTGACATTCAACAGTACGCCGATTCTGGACCAGGCACATGAGTTACAGAATATCACCTGGTATATGATCTCCTATGAAGCGTTTACGGCCGTTCCCGGCAGCAACCCGACCGCTTTCTTCGCTGCGGACGGCAGCACGTTGAGCGGTAACACCGGCTGTAATGATTACACGGGCGCTTATAAGGCGGAACAGGAGAATGCACTGGCGATCAGCGGCTTTACATCAACGCAAGCGGCCTGCGCCAGCGATGCCCTGACGAAACAGGAAGAGACCTACCTGCGCCTCATGCCCGCCGCGGTCAGCTATCTGGTCAGCGGCAGCCAACTGCAGATCGTTACGGTGGACGGCGGTACGATTAATTTCACCGCCATCCCACCTGAGGCGCCTGCGGGGCCAACGGCCGTTATCCTCAGTGAAGACCTGGCCGAAGCCGGCCAAACCATGACTTTTGACGGCTCGCAGTCTAAGCCCGGCGACACGCCCATTAGCAGCTACTCCTGGGATATGGGTGATGGCACTGCCCTCTCTGGTCCTTTTGTGCAGCATGCGTATAACACGGGAGGCAGTTACACGGTGACATTGGCAGTCGTCGATCAGGCGGGGCAGTCGGACGCGACGCAAAAGGGCGTGCAGATCAGCGCAGTGGTGGAAGTGACGCCGCCAACGGCCGTGATTGAGGGACCAGTTTCCGCCTTTGTGGGCGATCCGGTCACCTTCAGCGCCGCGAATTCAGTGCAAGGAACGGCGGCGATCAGCAGCTACCAGTGGCAGTCAGGGGACGGCAATAACACAGGCCCTACGCCAGAGAGCAGCTTCACGACCATCTATTCCGTTCCGGGCACTTACTACCCCTCGGTGACAGTCACTGATGCCGGCGGGCTGAGCGACAGCGCCAGTATGGCCATTACAATCAATGCTAATCTGGCCGGGTCGGAATGGATTCTTAGCAACACGATCCCTGGCACTTCGATCAGTTTGAGCTTCGGTAATGGCAGCTTATCCGGTTTCGCCGGCTGTAATTCCTACAACGCCAGCTACACAACAACGCTGGCCGCTGGGAACACCAACAGTATCACCGTGGGACCAATCACCAGCACCGGCAGCTTGTGCAGTGAACAAATCATGAACCAGGAGCAGGGCTACTACTCCAGCCTGCAAACGGCCAGCAGTTACACCATCAACGGTGACGCACTGACGCTGACGACAGCCAGTGGGCCGCTGACCTACTTCGCGGCTGTGGCTACGATACAACCAGTACCGCTCCCATCACAGTAGAGTACGCAAAGATGCCAACTTTCGGAAAGTTGGCATCTTTATCAGAAGCCCGGCTTTTCATGAAAGCCGGGCTTTTTTTGATCTTTACTGTTCTCCCCAAAATCACATCAATAGACTGGGGTTCGTAGTCGCGAAATCATTTTCGCGCTCTTCGGCCGTTTCTGCGTTAGCCCTCCCTGATAATGATGTCGCGACGACAATTGTTTCCTCAGGTACAATACGCGCACCGCTGAAGCGGTAACCACGAATTGTAAGTGAGGAATAGAAACGATGAGTGAAATCCTGGTAGTTTTAGCCCAATTATCTGTGCTGGTATTTGTCATTTCCAGTATGTT
>Ga0316187_10006061_pt1 | contig 10422 bp, 13 predicted proteins | sample CroRivburrow1_MG_FD_204927 | JGI IMG/M metagenome (GOLD analysis project Ga0316187, IMG submission 204927) | Coastal sediment microbial communities from Maine, United States - Cross River worm burrow 1 | ecosystem: Environmental > Aquatic > Marine > Coastal > Sediment | place: USA: Maine... | reverse complement strand
ATCAAAGTCCGGAATAGCGGCAAGTTCTGCAGCAGTTGGCCAGGCACTCATTTTTTTTGGGGCGTCTTCCCAATCTGGTGTGCCAGCCGCAGTAATCCAAATGATATCGAGGTTCACTACACCCCGCAGCGTTGCGCAATTCGATACATTATTTCCTGGACAACTGACTACTGGCAAAGTTTGATTCCAGGGCTGATCGGGAATGCCGTCTCCATCAGTATCTATGGTTGCTTCACGGATTCCGTCATCATCCAGATCATTTGCACCATTTATCCAGCAATCTCTTAGAGCATCGAAAGTTACCTGTTGCACGCCCCCGGTGGCCCCCATACCTTGACCATACTCAACAATGTCAGAAGTCCCGCTCCCACACACAAGTTGTTTCATTTCATTGGCATTGGCGGTTTCGCAGGGCTGACTAAAGTTGGTCCATCCTGCCGTGTTGTGGGTCGCGGTGTCTGATCCACTGTTAAGCATTCGTCCAATATTACAAGAGTATTCATCGTTTATCTCAATGCTCTCTTCACAGATGGCGATAGGTTGGTCCCCTTTTCCTGGCTCAAGTATGCCCGCAAACCCGATGTACGCAACCGCTTCAGCACTCATTTGGAAATTCTCATGGCCTAAAATCCTAGCAAAAAAAGATGTAATCGGGGTCGCTTGTCTTCTGGCAACAACTCTGACCGCATTTATGAAATTCATGTTGGCGTCTAATGCTGCAGTAGACACATCATTCAAGGAGACCGCCGCAGTTGATGAATTTGGGTAAAAGCCACGATCGAGATTGGCAGTTAAACCAAAACTCCAATGACCCCTCTGCACCTCCGAACCGTTTGTACCACTGGTCCAATTCACGTCAACGGCTACATTCTCACTTTTGTTTGCAGTAGCTGCGTCATAGCCCAACTGGTTTGCACTGGCTATCGATACGCCTCCCCCTGGACCTATATCACAGTCATCATTGAAGCCACTGGCATTTACCGTTCCATCACACTTATACAAGAATCGGGCGCCGGCGAGTGCACCCGCATCGGCCGCATTTTGAAGCTCATTGCGCGCTGCAACAAGGTGGCCCACGTCAACAGCAAGAGCAGCAAAACCCAGGAGCACGACCATCGATACTGCGACCAGGACGATGACTCCTCCATTCTGATTTCTTGGCTTTGATAGCATTTTGCGCTCCCCCATTTTACTTAATGATCTCCTTTGATTTATTCGCACCTCATGACCGTTGTGGCTGAAAGGTTAACCTGTCCGATCAGGCCAGCGAGGAAATTGGGGAGTACTAACCAGTCGTACTGGTAGTCTACAGTCACTGTGATGTTAGCACCTGAATCAGGGCAAGCATCTGGGACGGCATCGGTAACTGGTGTTGCGCTGCCAAAGGTTATGAGGTGATCCTGGCAGTAATTGTTTACCACAGTCGTAATCGCTGCTTCGGTCGGTCTGGACGTGTCATAAACGATACCCGCCCTCGCTCCCTCGCGGCTGGCATTGGTAATCATCGCCTTGTTGTAAAGGATAAGGCCAAATTCCATGATCCCTAAGAGCAGCGGGATTAAAACAAGCAGGCTAAGCGCAAATTCAATTATCACCGCTCCGCATTGCCCTCGTATCTTGCTCGTGGTTTTCATCATCTCGTTCCTGATCCTCCTGAGCTCACTCGACCCAGTTCGAAATCCAGGGGCCTTTTTTTCGCTTGCTCTAAGAACAGCTTCTCATAGTTTGGCACAACGAGATCAGCTACCACCTGCCCATCTAATCCAGTAACCGGCTCCAAGTTTTTACTAGCTTCAGGGTTCTTGATTTGATTGGACTTCGCCGCTTCAAGAGAATCCCCCCAGTATCTATCTAACACCGGCGTTCCCGCGCAGCCTAAAAAGATCGACAGGGCTACGATCAGGCCGATTACAATAAAGGGTCTGCTACACAACATCGATCCCTCCTGATTTTTTGGGGTCACGAATATCTCCTTTTTTCATATTGGAAGGATTATTTGGATATGCGTATTCCGTGTCCAAATTCCCCGTCCAATTCGCCTGTGAGGTCCTCCGGATCCTTTCGCTCCATTCCTTCCATTAATCCCAAGATGTAAAACTCCACGTCGTTGGGCTCAATATAGTAGTCGGTAGGCAAGGTCTGCTTTGCCATATCAAGGGGTTTTACCAGGTGAACTGTGACAATGATGATCAGTTCTGTTTCTTCCTTTAGAAAACCACTGCTGCGAAACAGCGCTCCCAGAATAGGAATATCCCCAAGCAATGGGAATTTGGAAATCTCTTCCCTAACGATTTCCTTGAGAAGGCCCGCGATCGCAAAACTCTGACCATCAGCAAGTTCCACCGTGGTTGAAGCGGTTCGCTTGGTTAATCCTGGTACCAAAAAACCTCCGAATCTCTGAGCGGTCGAAAAATCGAGCTCTGAGATCTCCGGCGCGACACTGATACTTATCCTGTCTTCGCTCAAAACAGTTGGAGTGAACAACAGCATAACGCCAAAGGGTTTGAATTCAATGGTAATATTGTCATTATCCCCTCCCTGCGGGACAGGGTAGGGAAACTCACCGCCTGCAAGAAAGGAAGCCGTCTGCCCACTTTGGGCAATGAGTGTTGGTTCCGCCAGAATCTTGGCCATACCATTTTCCTTTAAGGCATCAATGAAGAAGGTCCATGTAGTATTCCCGGTACTGAAACGTAAGAGGGCGGTGATCGCGTCAGAAAAAGATTGGGCCAGTCCCCCTCCTCCTGTATTGTCAAACGAAGACAGTCCGCCGAGTAGACTGACACCAAAATCATTACCGTTGACGAAGGAGAAATTTACCCCCATCCTTTTGGTCACGCTCCGCGACATCTCGGCCACTCTCACTTCCAACATGACCTGGTGAATGCCACCAACCTGAAGCTGATTGACAATCTTATCTTTCGGTGCATACGCTGCAGCCAATGCAAGGACCTGTGAAAGATTAGCCGTGCTGGACACCTCACCCATAAGGGTGATGGAACCACCCGTTCCAATGGAGCGAATTGCCGTCTCGCCGGGGTGTAGATCATGGAGCTTCTGCTTGAACCCCGCAACATCGTAAGCAACCTCCAGATCATAAATGGAACGAATTTTTTTGTCTTGCCATACCGTCATATTAGTAGTCCCGGCGGCCTTTCCGGTAATGTAAATCTCCTTGGCAGATAGAAGGACGAAGTCGGCGATCTCAGGGGCAGCTATAGAGACGCGCTTAATCCGCTCGGAGGTTGTGATTAGGATCGATTTCCCAATTACCATGTCGAGCTTGTTTGATTCGTGAGTTTGCGAAAGCATGGTATCCGCTGCCCAAGACGTGACGGAAAGAAGCGTCAGAAGCAATAAGATAAGAATGCTTACTGCATTTACTCGTTTGCGGGGTGTCTTGTATATCAACATTGACAGTCTTCCTCCATTTCTTTAAAAATTTACCCTTTGCGACTTGCTACCCTTGATCACTTGTACTTTAGCTCTAGACCTTCTCACTTTGGGTGGCACCGGAGGACGAAAGGAGGCAAGCGTTTTGTCCACGGTAGCTCCTTTGGTCAAGACAGTCTCAGTGTCGGTAACGTTTCTGAGGGCAAACTGGAGTTTTCCTTGTGTCGAGGCTAGAGCCAGTTTTTCGCCTTCCTCGGGGGTGACCTCCAAGGTGTAAACGTCTACCGGTGAGGGGTCACCTTTATCGTTTCGCTGAATTTCCTTGCCGGTTGCTAGCACCTGGATGTTTTCCAGGACGATCTTCGTGGTCTCAAGTTTTCTTCTCCTATCGGTCATTGTGACCAGAATATCCACGCGGTTACCCGGGTTGATGAAACCAGATATTCCAAGCACCTTATCACCTTTAACAGCCAGCGCTCGCATGCCGGGCTTTATAACCGCCGAGACACCGCCGGTGGTCACACTGGTAGGGGCCAGTTTGGACTCCAGGATAGGTTCGTTTCGTTTGAGCGAAGCAATGAGGACTCTCCCTGTTAATGCACCCGGATCGGAGTAGTAGCCCGGTGGAAGACTCTCTTCAAAGTAAGGGGCAGACGTTATCATTTCAGGGCCGAGTTTTGTCCCCCAGGGCAAATCAACAGCCACCACGACAATCGACACAGCCTCTTGTTCCACCACTGTTACCATCTTTTTTGGAGCCTTCTGTGCCTGTAACCATTTATACACGAAGAAACTGGCAGTAAGTGCTACCACCAGAGCTAATGCAATCGAAAATATCGCTCGCCATCTTTGCATGGGGCGCCTCCTTTACGTCGGTGACGATTGTGAGGTCAAACGGGGAATTCGTACCCCGATAACTTTAAAAAGACATAGAACAGCGTGCCAAGGGCTATGGCTACTCCATAAGGCAATTTAGGCCCCTCTTCCTTTTTGCTGGCGGGGATAGGGACAAACTGCCCCGTGAATATAAATGTTTTGAGGACCTTTCCACATCTGCCTATGAACTCTTTGCCGTATTCATGTTTGATTGTAAGAAGTATAAGGGCGTAGATACCACCGACAACACCAGTAAAAAGAAAGGCAATGAATACTCCTCTCGGGCCAAGTATTGATCCCACTGCTCCCATAAGCTTGGCATCGCCAGCTCCCATACCTCCCATCAGGTAGGGGAGGATAAAGATTCCGATTCCCAAAGCGAGGCCCCCTGCGCTAAAAAGAAAACCATCCAGGCCGTTCGTGAAACAATGATACGCCAGTCCCATAAGGATAGTCGGATAGGTGAGGAGATTGGGAATTCTGTGAGACCTGCGATCATAGATCGCGGCCAGAAATAAGGCTCCACTTAACAATAGAATTAAAAAGCTATCAGTGTTCATGATCGCTCACTTAATTTCAGCTGTCCTTCCATTCATGTCATTTGCTGAAGTAAATATCTCTATTTTGTTTTGCATGCCATTAAGAGGTACTATTCTGCATCTCCTATCCCAGCAGAGGCAATGGGAGATACACAAAACTATGAACCTGTCGCTCACGCACTGTTGAGTGTACTTATGATGGTATTGAATATGTCTTGTATAGAATTTGTCAAAAGTCCAAGAGTAATGATGAGCGATACACCAATCAGAGCCGCAATTAGACCATACTCAATCATCGCAAGACCCTCTTCATCTCCAAAGACCCTCATCAACTTTTTCATCTTCTAACCCCAGAACATGATCTCAAACATATGAGAGGCGCTATTGTGCACGTCCCATCTTTTCATTGATGGGACGTGCACAAACCGCAACTTAGGACCTGTCGCTTACGCAGAGCCCAGCGCGCTGATGATGCGTCCGAATATGTCTTGCAGCGCGCCTGTCACAAGTCCAAGTGTGACGATGAGGGCCACACCAATCAGGGCCGCAATCAGGGCATACTCAATCATCACAACACCCTCTTCATCTTTAAAAAACCTCATCAAACTATTCATGTCTCTCACCTCCTTTTCTAGGCATTATTGGCGTTGAGTCTAAACTCAAAAGATCCGTTCCATTGCTCCTGTTTTTAACCTCCTTCCCTTTAATAGACGACATCTTTTTCGGCCATTAACGACATCCCTTGTCCTGTTGAGAATGTGATTTCACGAACTGACAATTTTGCCTGGATGTCGCCTTCTTTCATCTTCAACATTCGACAAAATGGGTTCATAATATAAGTCCACGTTTCCTTGGAAGAATTATTTGGTGAAATTTTAAAATTTGGCTTTACATAGACTTTATTTAAAATATTTCCCTTGTTGTCTTCAAAAATAATAAACGCATCTATACTTTTTATTGATTGGTCATAATTGTTATAAAGCTCCAAAGTAAAGTCAATAAGATAGTTGCGTGATTTAGCTTCAAATGTAACATGTTTCAATATTAGAGCATTCTCTGAAAATGACCAGCAGAGACTATTCATATAAATCAATAAAATCAGAATAGTGAGAGATATGATTTTTATTTTGGTTATAATATGATACATTGTATTATGCTATCTATTACTATATGACTATGAGTACTTCATTATCAATACTTCCGTTTATAAAATCATTAGGGGGGCAGTCTCGATTTATATCTTTCCCAAATAGTCTCAGCATCATTGAAGCTCCAAAATATAAAAGTAAAGTTTATGTGCATAAATCTAATCTAAAAGTGCTACCTCTGCCTGCTATGCTCTCAACGCTAATATTACCATTCAATTTTTCGATCAGGTTTTTACTAACAAAAAGGCCCAGACCGCTCCCTTTAGTTTTTTCTTTGGTCGTAAAGAAAGGTTCGAATATCTTCCCCCTTATTTTTTCATCCATGCCGCAGCCATTGTCACTTATCTCGATAATCAAATGGCTCCGCTGTGAATTCGCCTGTCTCGCCGTAATCATCACCCAAGAATCCTTTTTGTCCGCAGCCTGGGCAGCATTGATTAGAAGGTTGACTAGAATCTGCTCAAGAGCTGCAGGATCGATGAAAATTGAGGGAATATCCTCGGCAATATCTACTTTCAAGGATGTGACCGTCTTCCTTATCTCGCCCCGGCAAATGAGGACCGCTTTTCTTGTCAGTTCCTTCACCTCAATCCAAACCTGTTTTTCAGCGGTGCTCATTCTGACGAAGTCCTTAAGACCAAAGGAGGTTTCGGTGATGCGGTTGGCAGCGTGTTGTATGTTATCCAGAATTTTAAAGATGTCCTTGCGGAATTCAGGATAAGGTATGCCCAATAATTCAAAATCCTCGTGTTTCACGAAGTAATTGTCGATAACGGAGACAAGCTCTTCCAGGTATTCTTTCAGGATGGGCGTGTTAAAGGTTATGCAGTTATTTAGGTTACAGGTTTCATGAGCAATGCTTGAGATCAGAAGACCGAGAGAGGCAAGCTTTTGTCTCTGTGTCAATTGTTCTTCTATGAGTTTTTCCTTCGTGACATCACCTATCCCGGTGCGAGTATAGGTTTTTGTAGTATCTCTTACCGGTAATGATTTAATAATGTTTTTTAACCTGTTAGGATTCGTCATGCCTTTTAACTCATATCGGTATTAAATGGCGCTCGCAATTTCTTTGAGCAATTCGTCAAGAGTAAATGGTTTCTCTATAAAACTATTACACCTCTTACGCATGGCCTCAATTACTACCTGCTTTCTCCAATGCGCTGTCATGATGATGACCGGCAAAGAACTTGACTTTTCACGTACCTTTTCTAGTAAATCTATTCCACTCATTCCCGGCATAATGTAATCTGCCAAAATAAGGTCAATAGCGCTCTCATTATCAAAATCGATATGTTCTAAGGCTTCTGCGGCACTCAGCGCCTCAATAACCTGGTAGCCCTTGTTTCTCAATCCTCTGCCTATGCTTTCGAGCAGGGCTATGTCATCATCTACGACCAGTATTCTCATTAGATTTTCCCCGGAGCCTAATTAGCGTCAAAAATAGTTCTTGGACAAAGATTCCGATAAAAGCGAACGTATGAGTGAATTTTGCCGACAGATCAGGGTGCCATAATCGCATGGCTTGTGATGGTTGTACTTATTAGCACCTTACGTGCCAGGCTGGATTTTTATAGATGTATAAACAAAAAGATAGTAAATTCAATAGTTTAAATATGGAGAATTCCAGCGGTTGGATATGTTAGGATCAGCTTTGGTAATATGCCACTTTGGGATGGCTTACCCAATTAAAGCTTTTATTTCAAATAGTTATTTTACTAATACCATTTTGGTACGGTCCATTTTGGAAAAGCAATCTAGTTCATTCTATACCATAGGACGTCAATCTCCTGCGCAGGGTGTTCAAGCCTATGCCCAGAATTCTTGCTGTTTGAATCTTGTTTCTGTCCATCTGTTGATAGGCCTTGATGATACAGCTCTTTTCGATTTCTTTTAATGGTGCAATAGGAAAGCGTTGTATTTCGTCATCCTTTATCTGAAAATCCCCCTGTTGAATTGGTCTTCGTCTACGCAAACTCCGGGGAAGAAAATTGGCCGAGATGGATCTGCCGCGGGCTAGATTCATAGCCGACTGGATGATGGATCTGAGTTCCCTGATGTTACCAGGATAGTTATAATCCATAAGGATTAAGGTAGCCTCCTCTTCGATACCAATGTTTTCAGACACATCAGAGGATTCCTCTAAGATTTTTTCTATCAACAGAGGGATGTCCTCTTTCCTCTCCCTCAGGGGTGGGAGGTTAAGCCATGCACCCTTAAGGCGGTAATAGAGATCTTTGCGAAACATCCCCTTAGCCATCAATCGTTCCAGGTCTGTGTTCGTAGCTGCGATTAAGCGAATGTTAACTTTGCGAGGCTCGCTGGTACCTAACTTCAGGTATTCTCCATCCTGTAATACTCGAAGCAGTTTCCCTTGCAACTCGATGGGTAACAGCCCTATTTCGTCTAGGAACAGAGTTCCTTTATGGGTTTGTTGCAAATAACCTATCCGATCCTGCTCTGCCCCTGTAAAAGCCCCTTTGGTGTGACCAAAAAACTCCGCATCGAAAAGGCTACTAGAGAGGGAAGCCATGTTGACGGGTGTAAAGGGAAATTCCGCTCTGGGGCTGGCAAGATGAATTGCCTTTGCCAGAAGTTCTTTGCCTGTACCACTTTCTCCGGTGATCAAAACAGGTATCTCACTACCCGCATGAAGCTCTGCCTCCTTCAAAATCCTTAGTATCTTTGCGGACCCTGTGATTATAGAGCTGAAGGCGTCCCTATTTAATAACTTAGGAGGAATCTTGTTTTTCCCGCACTCGAGGATCTCCAACAGCCGCTGCCTTTCCAGGGCTCGCTTAACTACCAACACCAGATCATCTCTTGAGATCGGTTTGACCAAGTAATCATATGCCCCCTTTTTCAAGCACTCAACCGCTACCCTGGCCTCGTTCATTGCCGTTACCATGATGCACTCGGTTCTTGGTTCGATGTTTTTTATCAACTCCAGCAATTTCAACCCACTAAACCCAGGCATGCTCACATCAATGAGGGCGACATCAAAGGATGCTCCCGCTTCAAGAAAGGCGGCCGCTTCGTGGGGATCACTCACCAGTCGCACCTCCTTGAAACCAGATCGGTTCAATACTCTCCTGACACTATCCAGGAAATCTTGTTCGTCGTCTATAACGAGTATGCGATTATACATTGACTTATTACAGATTAAAGAAGAAGCAATAAAAAACTCTGTGGCAACCGAGGAATCATGATCTAACGAGGGGAGGCACGGTGCAAGCGTATGAGCTAGTTAGTAGTCTTTGCTTGACATCGCAAGATTACCCCGAAGGTGCTTCCTTTGCCAGGACGACTCTCCACCTCAATGCTCCCACTCAATCCTTCAACTAGGATTTTACTAACAAACAGGCCCAGACCAGCGCCACTTTCAGGTCCCTTGGTCGTAAAGAAAGGTTCGAATATCTTCTCCCGTATTTCCTCTTCCATGCCACACCCATTGTCACTTATTTCGACAATCAAGTGACTAGGCAAACTTCTATCCTGTCTCGCATCGATCTTTATCCAGGAATTTTTCTTATCTGTTGCCTGCACAGCATTGATCAGAAGATTCACTAACACTTGTTCCAGAGAAACAGGATCGATGGCGATTAAGGGAAGATCCTCGGCAATACTCACTTCAAACGATTTGATCTTCTCCATTAGCTGGCCTCGGCAAATCACAACCACATCTTCGATCACCTGCTTAAGGTTAACCCAATGCTGGTTTTCTGCAGAGTTCCTGCTGACAAACTTTCTCAAGCCAGAGACGGTGGCGGTGATCCGGCTTGAAGCATGCTCGATGTTATCCACGATTTCAAAAATTTCCTTACGGAATTCAGAATGAGACTTGCCTAATAATTCAAAGCCTTCATGATTCATGGCATAATTGTCAATAATAGGGATCACCTCATTCAGGTATTCTCTTAGAATGGGTGTGTTAAAGGTTATGCAGTTGTTTAGGTTATGAGTCTCATGGGTAATGCTTGTAAGCAGAAGACCAAGAGCCGCCATTTTTTGGGTCTGAGCGAGCTTTCTTTCCATTAGCTTTTCGTTTGTTTTGTCGATCATGCGGCTGAGGGTGCTACTAATAGATTATAAATTCCTGAAATAGAAAGATAATTCGTCCAGATACAGCAGTATATTTTTTAATGTCCTGGGGCTTGATAACTGCTATATATGCTCCATCTAAAACTGCAGTAGACTTGGACGAACCGAAAATTAGCCCTCGAACGAATAGTAGAGGCTAACCACAATAGACCCGCAACAGTAGTATGGTATTCTTCATTCAGATTGCTGGCTTAGACCCCATGTTGTGCGGACAACGCTCTATTGAGAATTCAATAAAAAATCTCAGCACATTCCTTTGAGTTCCTCCCACAATATATTGCCCTTAAGCAGAGCCTTAGTAATAATGCGCATATTTTGCTATGTTTTGAGCAGGAACCGTGCCAGTGTAAGTAATCGATGTGTTTCTG
>Ga0316187_10006059_pt1 | contig 10422 bp, 11 predicted proteins | sample CroRivburrow1_MG_FD_204927 | JGI IMG/M metagenome (GOLD analysis project Ga0316187, IMG submission 204927) | Coastal sediment microbial communities from Maine, United States - Cross River worm burrow 1 | ecosystem: Environmental > Aquatic > Marine > Coastal > Sediment | place: USA: Maine... | reverse complement strand
GCTTGGCACCTCGTTTCAACGATTTACAGGCGTTGGCAATAATGGTTTGTCCCAGATCGATATCTCGTGTCTGGCCGGTATGGAAGGGCGGGTTACAAACAATCCAGTCCAGTTTCAGGGGTAGGGGGTCAGTTGCTGCATCAAGCCAGTACGGTTGCACCTTCGCTTTCCAGTTTTCAGTGTTTGCTTCAGCGCAATGGAGCGCCAGTCGATCGGCCTCGATCATATAGAGCGATTCAATGTCGGGGTTATGCTTTAGAAGGTGCGCAGAGAGATACCCATAACCACAGCAGAGATCCATGCCGGTACCTGTTATGGCGTCAGGCAGATGCTTGAACAGCAGTTGTGAGCCGATGTCCGGCTTCTCCCAGCTAAAGAGACCCGGCTGTGCAATAAGTCCGTGGCTATCAACGTTTCGGGGCTTGGCATCCTCAACCCACTGGCCTGCAAGTTCACTGTTGAGAGAAACACTCTTTCGTGCTGAAAAAACACGGCACTTGGATTTGGAGGATGAGCTTACCCCTCCGGCCAATGTTTTCAGTGATGCCTCATAGCTCTTGGCACCATGATTGTTGGCACAGGCGCTGATCAGTTTGCCGTTGTCGACAAGTTGATGCATCGCCTCAGCCATCCAGCCCAATGTCTGCTGTTTGTTCTTCGACGGTAGCAACAGGATAAGATCGAATTCACCCTCAAGTGTTGGTGAGGTGTTTAATCCAAGTCTTAACAGTTCATCATGTTCCGGCTTGAAGTGTTGAAGAAGAGTTAGCTCACCACACTGTTTGCTAATCTCCTTCAGCAGAGTGTCAGCATGTGCATTCATTACAGCGACTCGAGAGTTGCCGTTTAAACTGTCGATAGCCGACTGATAGAGAAGTTGAGTGGCAGGCATGGCCTGATCTTTTCGGACTACTTCTTACCTGAGCTTCCGAACCCGCCTTCACCACGTGCAGTTTCAGAGAGTTCATTCACCGTCTGGAAATCGGCCTGTACGAACGGGGCGATAATCATCTGGGCGATGCGGTCACCACGCTGGATGTGGAAGGGTGATTTGCCGTGGTTGATGAGGATAACACCCACCTCGCCACGATAGTCGGCATCGATGGTACCGGGGGTGTTGAGGACAGTAATTCCATGTTTTAGCGCCAGACCCGAGCGAGGGCGAACCTGTGCCTCGTAGTTGTCCGGCAGAGCCATGGCAAAGCCGGTTGGGATCAAGGCGCTATTGCCGGGATCAATCACCTTGTCTGCATCAATGGCGGCGCGAAGGTCGGCACCGGCAGCATGCAGGGTGGCATAGAATGGAAGGTCGAGTCCTTCGCCATGCGGTAGTCGTTTGATCTCTACGGTTGGGTTGATACTCATCACTTAAGCTCCATGATCTTTTCAATAATTATTTCAGCCAATTGCGCTTTCGGCATGGCCTCAATCTGTTCATCGGCAGTCGGGCTGATCCACCAGCCACCAGCCAGGGTGTTCCCCATATTGGTCACATCGTTGGCAAAAATGGCATTAGCACCTTTGCTGGTCATTTTGTTGCGAGCGTGGGTTACATGGTCGGTGCTTTCAGCAGCGAAGGCGATCACCTGCCTTGGTCTGTCGTCCATAGCGGCAATGGTGGCAACAATGTCAGGGTTATTGATTAATTTGACAGTGAGGCTGGCAGCATCACCACGCTTCAGCTTTTCCTTGCTCTGCTCTTTGAAGGCAAAGTCGCTTACGGCAGCGGTACCGATGAAAATATCCGCGCCTTTTGCCTGCTGTTGGCAGGTTTCAAGCATGTCGGTAGCTGACTCCACGCTGATACAGTTCACACGGTGGCTACAATCAGGTGTGCCGGGGCCGGCAATTAGTGTGACGTTTGCGCCCAGTGCAGAGGTGACATCGGCAAGTCGCGCGCCAAGGGTGCCAGTGGCACGATTGGTAAGAATACGGGCGGCATCCCAGCGCTCCCATGTCGGCCCTGCATTGATCACCCAGCATTGACCGGCAAGTGGCTGCTCATGCAATAGAGGCAGCAGGTCATCAACAATGACTTCAGGTTCATTAAGGCGGCCTTCGCCGACTTCGCCACAAGCCAGTTCGCCGGTAGCAGGTCCCGAGAAGTGAATTCCTCGCGAACGGAGGGTTTCGACGTTGGTTCGGGTTGCATCGCTCTCCCACATTGAGTGATTCATCGCAGGAGCAACAAGAACCGGCTTGTTATTGACCTGCATAATGGTGGTAAGTAGGTCGTCAGCAATCCCATAAGCGAGCTTTGTAATCAGATTGGCGGTAGCAGGTGCAATGATCACAGCGTCGGCCCAGCGCGCCAGTTGTATGTGACCCATTGTTCTCTCCCCGGTTAGATCAAAGAGCTCGGTGTGAACCTCTTCCCCTGTCAGCGCTTCGAAGGTGAGTGGGGTGATGAACTCACAGGCAGATTTGGTCAGTACGCAACGAACCTTGGCTCCCTGTTTGGTCAGTAGCCGTACAAGCTCGGCGACACGGTAGGCAGCTATGCCGCCACTTACGCCTACGAGAATGTTCTTATCTTTGATCAAACTTAGCTCTGAAGCTCTTTCAAAGTGGCCAGCACCTCTTCGACATGCCCTGCCACCTTTACACCACGCCATGCATAGGCAACATCACCTTCGGGGTTGATGATAAAGGTGGAACGTTCCACGCCCATATATTCTTTGCCATAATTCTTTTTCAACTGCATCACATCGAATGCCTTGCAGAGCGCTTCATCGGCATCGGAGATGAGCGGAAAGTTCAGAGACTGTTTTTCTGAGAAATTAGCATGTGATTTCATTGAATCACGGCTGACGCCAATAATGGCAGCATCAGCGCCCGAGAAGTCGGGAAGAGCATCACGGAATTCGCATGATTCGGTGGTGCATCCAGACGTACTATCTTTCGGATAGAAGTAGAGAATGACCCATTTGCCATGAAGGTCGGAGAGTTTCAGTGAGCCTTCCGGAGCCTCTTTGGAAAAGGTCGGCAGTTCGATGTTCGGCGCTGCATCACCCGGATTCAGTTTATAGTCACTCATAATTGGTTCCTCTCTTTTTCTCAAAGGCTTTCGTGTGCCAATCATGAATGATAACTTCCCCAATTCAATCTTTGGTATTGTGCAGGTAAGGAGTGACGAATGCAGGTAGTGTTGGCGGAGCCTCGCGGATTTTGTGCTGGCGTGGACCGGGCGATTGAAATCGTCGAGCGCGCGCTTGAGGTTTACGGTGCTCCGGTCTATGTGCGTCATGAGATTGTGCACAATAAGTTCGTTGTTGAAGGGTTGAAAACCAAGGGTGCTGTCTTTGTCCAAGAGGTGGATGATGCCCCGGATGGTTCTCTGCTGATCTTCTCCGCTCACGGGGTGAGCAAAGCGGTGCGCGAGCATGCAACAGAGCGTGGTTTGCGTGTAATTGATGCGACCTGCCCATTGGTGACCAAGGTACACTTGGAGCTTCTGCGTCACTATCAGCGCGGCGATCAAGTGATTCTGATTGGTCATGCCGGACATCCTGAGGTGGAAGGAACGATGGGTCAGGCGCCAAAGGGTGCCGTGCTACTGGTCTCAACCCCTAAAGATGTTGAAAGTGTCGAGGTGAACGATCCCGAGAAACTTGCGTTTGTTACCCAGACGACACTGAGTGTTGATGATACGACGGATGTAATTGATGCTCTTCGTAGCCGTTTCCCGAACATTCAGGGGCCGAAACGCGAAGATATCTGCTATGCCACCAGTAATCGGCAAGCCGCGGTTAAGGAACTCTCCGAGGCGTGCGATCTGGTGCTGGTGATTGGTTCGAAGAACTCATCTAACAGCAACCGTCTGAGAGAGGTGGCTGAGCGTATGGGTGCCGCGGCATATCTGATTGATGGTCCTGAAGATATCGATCCAGCATGGCTGAAGGGCAGGGTGGATATCGGTATTACAGCTGGAGCCTCGGCACCGGAAGTACTGGTTCAGCAGGTACTAGAATACCTTCAGTTAGTCGGCTTTGATGATGTTCGTATTTCTCAGGTGATCGAGGAAAACGTCACCTTCAGTCTGCCCGAAGCATTGAGGTAAAACGTTCAGCCCTATTTACTCTTAAGTGCAGTTACACCGTCCCAGCTTGGTTCTGGCGGTGATTTGATATAGGCCTTATTACGCGCATGCATCACTTCATAGAGGCCATTTTCGGGATACGCTTTCACCAGTTCATCAAAAAGCTTTCCAGCTTCAGCAAACAGACGTTGATGCATTAGGCTCCAGGCTCTCTCGTAAGTTCTATGCGAACGAAGATCATCTTCACTGATCTCATCGCGAGGTGCCAGAGGCTGGTATAGATCAACCGGTTGAGCACGGCCCACCACTTTGACACGGTCGACAAAAGAGGCCGCTACACTGTCACGAACCTGAAGATACGTGTCTTTACTCATCAGAATCGGCACCCGATAGACTTTGCATACGCCCTCAAGACGACTGGCCAGATTCACATTGTCGCCCATCATGGTGTAGTTCATGTGGGTGTCGGTACCCATGTTGCCAACGACCATCGGCCCGTCATTGATGCCGATTCGAATATGCACTTCGGGATAGCCCTCTTCAGCCCATTTGTGTCGGAGTGTAACAAGCGCTTTTTGCTGTTCCAGCGCAGCCAGCACGCACTGGGTTGCATGGTCGGGCATGTCCAGCGGTGCACCAAAGAAGGCGATAATGGCATCGCCCTCATACTTGTCGATAGTACCGCCACGCTCGAGAATAATGTCACTCATAGCCGTAAGGTAGATGTTGAGAAAATGAACCAGCTCATGAGGTGTCAGGTTTTCAGAAAATGATGAGAAGGCAGCGATGTCAGAGAAGAAGGCGGTCATATGGCGCTCTTCACCACCGAGCTGTAGTGCTTCCGGATGAGCCGCAAGATTTTCAACCACCTTCGGTGCCAGGTAGTGGGAAAAAGCATCGTGAATAAAGGCACGCTTGCGCGACTCAATCACATATTCGAGCAAGGTGATCGGTATCGTCGACATCAGAATGCCAATGATCAGATAGGTTCCCTTCAGCCACAGGCCATAGCTCGAGAAAACCCATATGGCGATGATAATGATCAGGATCGGCAAGCCGAAGATGCAGAGGGTCTGGAGCACAGCACCGCGATGGTAAACGAGATAACCTGAGAGCAGACAGAGCACAAGAATGGACAGTAGTTCAACGACTTCCAGATAAGCAGGGCGACTAATCTCCTGGTCATCGAGGATGTTGGCAATGGCAGCAGCATGGCCTTCCACCCCGGGGAAGACAGAGTCGAAGGGACTGGGCCGGTAGTCGAATACGCCAACTGCGGTAACGCCGATGATGACAATGCTGTCTTTAAAGATCTTTTTATCGACATTGTCGTTCAGGATGTCTGCGGCTGAGACATGTTTGAATGTTTGCCCCGGACCATAGTGATTGAGTAGCATATTGCCTGTGTGGTCGGCGCGAATGATCTTGTCACCTAGCCTGATTTCACGAACGCCGCCGATATCAACTTTTACTGATGCATCAGGCCAGCCGAGATAGGTGCGAAGCGTCTGTAGTGCCATGCTTGGATAGATATAGCCGTCATATTCTGCAATCAGAGGGATACGACGAACGGTGCCATCTGAATCAGGGAAAAAGTTAAAAAAGCCAACCGAGTCGGCTGATTCTGTGAATTGAGGCAAATTGGCCTCAATGGCTGCAATTTTGGGGACGGTATGGGCTGCATCTTCGGAAAACTCGGTGGTCAAGGCAGAAGATTGCATCAGTTTGGCAAATTCGGCGGATCGCTGCAGCGCCAGTTCATGCACAGAGCTTCCTTTAGCATAGAAGAAGTAACCGGGAACAAGGCTTGAGTGGTGCTCTTCAAATGTCTTTTGGAGTTTTGCATCAAGGTCACCAGTCGCCTTATGCTTTTCTAACCACTGAGTGACCGTGCTGTTTTGATCACCGGACTCTTTTAACAGGCGAACAGTCTCGATTAGCGGGTTTACCTGTTTTTCAGAGAAGACAATATCGAAGCCGATGGCTTTGGTGCCGTATTGGTTGGTAAGACGGTCAACAATGAGGGCAATTTTATCCCGTGGCCAGGGCCAGCGGCCCACTTGGCTCAGGGATTTGTCATCCACGGCAACGATGATGATACGGGGGTCGGGCGTGATGGGGCCGCGGATCTTAAAGCGCTCATCCAGCGTTTTCAGTTCAACCTGCTCAATAAAATCGGGCTGAATAATGGCTAGAGAGAGTGCCAGGACTGACATAGCGATAATCAGCGGGTATCCAAACCAGTTCTGATGACGCTCAATAAATTCAGCAATCGGTTGTAGCACTCGCCCTCCTGAGATTGATGATCTAATCAGCTGAGAGCGTAGCTACTTATTAGAAAAAAGTGAAGGCAGCACTGTTCTCACAGGCTGCCTTCTGAAGTGTGGAGTGAAATTTAAGTAAACGATTCAGTCGCTACGGGTGCGCTCTTCCTGTTCCTGCTCGGTTTTGCAGTCGATGCAGAGGGTGGTCACAGGGCGTGCCTGAAGACGTTTAACGCTAATGTCGCCGCCGCATGCTTCGCACAGGCCGAATTCGCCTTCCTTGATGCGCAGAACAGCCTGATCAATTTTACGGATCAGTTTGCGCTCACGATCTTTGATACGAAGATCAAAGTTGCGATCGGTTTCCATGCTGGCCTGGTCGGTCGGGTCAGGGAACGCATTCTGATCCTGTTCATGCATGGAATGCATGGTAACAGTCTGTCCCTCTTCAAGTTCATCCCGCCATCCGGTGAGCTGTTTCTGGAAATCTTCCAGTTGTTTTTTAGTCAGTGCCATCGCATGCCTCCAGAGCATGAATATCTATCAATGAGTATACCCCATTTTTAGAGAAGCCGCGAACCTTAACGACTGACCGGAAAAGTTCAATCAATTCCGGCCCAAAATAAGATTGAGTTGATTGCCCCATTGTGCCGCGATCATCTCAAGTGGTTCGGGGTTCTCTATGCAATCGGACAAGCTAACACTCTTTTTACCTGTACCGCATGGATTGATTGCCGAAAACCATTCAGATGCCACATCAACATTGAGTGCCATGCCGTGATAGGCAACACCATTTTGTATGCGAAGCCCAATGGCGACGATCTTTCCCTCATCTGTCCAGACTCCTGGCAGGCCACAGCGGCGCTTTGCTGTTATACCCATTGTTTCAAGTAGATTGATGGCTGATTGTTCCAGCAGGGATACATACTGCTTAGGTGTAACCTGTCGTTTTCTAAGGTGAATGATTGGGTAGAGCATGATCTGGCCCGTACCATGAAAGGTGGTTTCGCCACCGCGATCGGTATAGATCAGAGGTGCGGGGAGTATCGGCTGTTCCCGATTGTCTACAGCACGACGGCCTGTGGTATAGACCGGTTCATGCTCACATGACCAGATGATCTCCGATTCTTCCAATGCAGCCACGGCGATTGCCCGAAGTTGAAGCAGCTCCCATATCGGCTCATAGGGCTGACGCCCTAGCCACTTAAATGGCAATATGTCGGATGAAGTGATCAGCTCACTCGAAGTGGCAGATGTAATCGAGAAGCTCCGTCACTTCGATATCAAATGAACTATTGGCAGGCACATTGAAGGACTCATCTTCGGTATAATCCTGCCAGTGTGATTCACCAGCCAGGCGCACGCGACAGGTACCACCGAGCAACTCCATAATCTCTGCGGCATTGGTGTTGAAGTGGTAGGTACCGGGCATCATAATACCAAGTGTCTTCTCACCTTCAGCGGTAACGATGGAGCGGCTGGTGACTTTGCCGCCGTCATAGACGTTGGCCTTCTTCTTGATTTCAGCATTTTTAAAGCTCATGAGTTCTGTCTCCCTCTCAGTACTTTTTCAGTGTTGGATTAACATCATCAATCCAGCGAATAATGCCACCAACCAGATTGCTGACATTGTTGTATCCTTTGCTTTTCAGGAATTGTACCGCCTGTGCCGAGCGGCCACCCATTTTACAGAGCACAACCACAGGTTGGTTTTTTGGCACTTCCTCGAAGCGCAGCGGCAGAATTCCCAGCGGAATATCCAGACTCTTCTCTAAGCGACATATAGTAAGCTCGCTGGGCTCACGGACATCCAGCACCAAGAGATCAGGATTGTTACCCAACATTACCTTGAGTTGCAAAGGTGTGACATCGCCTCCGGCAACAGTTTCCTTTGCAGGTGGAATCGCTGACATTGATCTCTCCTTGGTCGGTCAAATTGAAGTCGGGCCATTATGCCTTCATTTGTATCGGTCAAAAAGCCTGTGATTTTCAAGGATTCCAACTAACATCGTGGCATGGAGACTGGATACTCAATCGTCTTGGCATCGAGATCGCCACGCAGGCTGCAATTGATGCAGGCGGCAGGCTTTGCCGTGGAAGTAATGCCGAGCCATGTTGATGAGTCACCGCTACCGGGAGAAGAGGTGCACGCAATGGTTTCCCGTCTCTGCCGGTTGAAGGCCGAAGCATGTCCGGTTGATGGGCGACCTGTCGTCGCCGCCGACACATTGGTGGCACTCGATGGCGAAGCTCTCGGCCAGCCTACAGACATGAGAGCCGCAAAAGAGATGATTCAACGCCTCTCCGGACGTACCCACCAGGTATTTACCGCCGTCTGTGTTCGACTTGGCAAACGTATGTTCGATGGATCAATGACCACCTCTGTCCGTTTCCGAGATGTCTCCGAAGATGAAATTGATATCTATCTCAAGCATAATGAGGTGCTGGATAAAGCGGGCGCCTATGCTGTTCAGGCGGGGGCATCCGGTTTTGTCATCGCTATTGAAGGGCCGATGGATAATGTGATTGGATTGCCTGTCGAGCTGACAAAGGAACTTTTATCGAAGTTAGAGGAGATCAAATGAGTGCTGAACTGTTGGTAAATGTTGCACCCTTTGAGACACGAATCACCCGGGTTGAAGATGGCTTGGCTGAAGAGCTCTATATTGAGCGTGAGAATGAGCGTGGCCTTAAAGGCAATGTCTATAAGGGCAAGGTCCAACGAGTCTTGCCCGGCATTCAGGCAGCCTTTGTCGATCTTGGGCTGGAGAAGGCCGGTTTCCTCTATGCCGGAGATATTGTGGCTCCAGAATCGCGCGATGCAGAGATGGCAGCAGCTAAAGAGGTGGAGAACACACCCGAAGATAGTGCTGAAGAGCATGTTGAGGAGGAGTCACAGCGCCGGATTATTCCTTCAATCTCCACGCTTCTGAAAGAGGGTCAGGAGATTCTGGTCCAGGTGTCGAAAGATCCGATTGCTTCTAAAGGGCCAAGGATCACGAGTCTTTTAAGTCTGGCTGGACGCTATCTCGTCTATCTGCCAACTGTTGACCATGTTGGCATTGCCCGCCGTCTTGAAGATAGCGATGAGCGCGAACGTCTTGTCACAATCGGCAATGAGATAAAACCTGAAGGTGGCGGCCTGATTATTCGTACCGTAGCCGAGGGACATAGCAAAGAAGAATTGAAAAAGGATCTCGATTTTCTGGTCAAGCTCTGGAGTGATGTGGAGAAACGAAGTAAACATGCTGCTCCCGGCTCTATGATCTATACCGATCTTAATCTTTATCTTCGCGTGATGCGTGACTACGTCGATGATGAAGTAACGAAGATCCATGTTGATTCGAAAGAGGCCTATCAGAGCATGAAACGCTTCGCCAAGAGTTTCATGCCCGAGGTGGCCAAGCGCCTCTTCTACTATCCGGGAGAGCGTCCGATCTTTGATGTGTACGGTGTTGAAGAGGAGATCAATCGTGCCCTTGAGCGCAAAATACCACTTCGATCCGGCGGCCATATTGTCATTGATCAGACCGAGGCGTTGGTGGCCATCGATGTGAACTCCGGTTCGTTCGTCGCCTCTAGAAATATGGAGGAGACAGGATTCAAGACCAATCTGGAAGCTGTGCGTGAAATCGTTCATCAACTCAGGCTGCGAAACCTTGGTGGCATCATCGTCGTCGATTTTATCGACATGTTGGAGGAGGAGAACAAGGTGAAGCTGATGGAGGTGCTGGAGGAGACGCTTAAGCGTGATAAATCCAAAACCAATATCGCCCATTTCTCATCGCTTGGCCTTGTTGAGATGACACGAAAACGTACCCGCGACTCGCTCGGGCGTGTGTTGCAGGCGAATTGCGATCGTTGTCATGCTACGGGACACGTGAAGAGCCTCATCACCATCTGTTATCAGATCTTCCGTGACATTGTAGCTGAAGCACGTGCTTACCCATGTGAGAAGCTGATGGTGATTGCGCACCCGAGCCTTATTGATCTGATGCTTGGTGAAGAGGGTGAAGATGTGCAGGCGCTGGAGCAGTTTCTGGGTAAGGAGATCAGCTTTAAGAGTGACTCGAACTTATCCCCCGAACACTACGAAATCGCACTGCTCTGATTCAAATG
>Ga0316187_10006056_pt1 | contig 10424 bp, 9 predicted proteins | sample CroRivburrow1_MG_FD_204927 | JGI IMG/M metagenome (GOLD analysis project Ga0316187, IMG submission 204927) | Coastal sediment microbial communities from Maine, United States - Cross River worm burrow 1 | ecosystem: Environmental > Aquatic > Marine > Coastal > Sediment | place: USA: Maine... | reverse complement strand
CAATCTGCGACGTAACGATCCAGCGTCCAGCATCTCCCATGAAAAACCCCCGCCGTGAGGCGGGGGTGTTGTCAATTGTGAACTGTCGACTGTCGACTAGAGAAGCGACTCGATCTCCTCAGCCAGGTGCTCCTCATCCCCGGCCTCGAATCCGAGGTGCGAGTACATCACCCGGCCCTCTCGGTCGATCAGAAACGAGGTCGGGAAGCTCTGGACTCCGAACACGGTCTTGACCACTTCGGCCTCGTCCTCACCGTTCTCGAGGGCCGTGTAGGTCAGGCCGTGCTTCTCGATGAACTTCTTGGCGAGGTCGGTCTGGCGTTTGCCGTCGACGACGACGACGTTGAATCCCTGGTCCTTGTAGGTCTCATAGAGGGGCTGCAGGCGTGGCAACTCCACGCGGCAACCGCCTCAAGTGGGGAACCAGAACGCCAAAAGGGTCACTTTCCCATCCGACAGGGCGGAAAAGTCCTGCGGGTTGCTTTCGTAGTCCGCCAGGGAGAATCCGTCGACCGCCTTGGCGAGGGTTTCGCGCTGGGACCACATCCACTCGTCAAACCCGTCATTGCCGCCGTTCTTCTCAGCGTAGGCTTCGCGAAGGGCGGCCATAGAGTCGTCATCCGAGCCCATGATCGCACCGGCGGTCAGCAGCTCCATCGCGGCGGCCGCATCACCGGAAGCGAGCATGGCCCGGCCCCGATAGTAGTCGAGAGGGGTGTCGGCGGCGCCGACATAGTCGACCGTCCGGAGCGGAGCGGCCTCTTCGAAGGTGGCCATGGCTTCGTCGGTCTGCCCGAGATTCCACTGCGCCCAGCCGAGATCGGCGAGGCTCATGGCCTTGCGACGATCGGCCTTGTCGGCAGCCTCTTCGGCGGTGTAGTCGTCATCGGGGTAGTCGGCGAGGAATGCTTCGGCGGTCGCCTTGCCCATGGCGGCCTCGGCGTAGGTTGCACCGACCTCCCACTGGTCGTGGGCGAGAGCGGTGTCGGCGACGTCGATCATCTCGCCGAACTTCAGTTCCCGGGTCGCCGCGAGTTCCTCGGCAACCGCGCCGAGATCCATGGTTGCACCGGTTTCCATCGCGAGGGGGAACATCGCCATGCCGATCTGATAGCGCGACTCGGGGTCGGTGTTCTTCGTGAGGGTCTCCGCGAGGAGCAAATAGGCTCCTTCGGGATCCTCCATCTCGTCGCCCTGGTAGTAGGCGATGGCGCCGGCCAGCATGCCCGCGTACTCGGTGTCGGGATGCTCGCGCATGAATGCCTGGATGAGCGGCAGCTTCTCCTCGGTCGACTCGAGCTCACCGTATTCCGCGCGGAAATCAGTCCAGGCCTGCTCGATGGGGTCCACCGCGTCAACCGGCGCTTCGTTCGAGCAACTCAACATCATGCCGAGCAGAATCAACAGCCCGGCGGCCAACAGCATCTTCTTCATGAATTCCTCCATTCCATTGCGGCGCAACCGGGAGAATCCTCCGACATTTGCGCGCACGAGAGAGTATACGGAGGCCGGGAGCCAAAAGATATTCGTTCTCTCGATTCTCCCGTCGGCGGGATCGGTATCTGGCTGCCCGTCGCATGGACCCAACAACCGGCTCGGGTTAGACTAGAGTCAAGAACTACAACACGACTCACGCCTCGATGCGACGTTGACGATGCCCGTCGCTCGTGGGCGGTCGCACAATCCCGAGCGTCGTTGGAGGGAGCATGCCATGAATGAGATGACACGCTTTGTCTCGCGGTCCTGTCGAATTGCGTCATGCCGGTTGACTCGGGTTCTGGTTGCCGTCGGGTTCATGATGGCCATGGCGGCAAACGCTGGCGCTCAAGACGGTGTGCTCGATCTGTCGTTTTCGAGTGACGGCAAGGCCACGCTCGCCTTCGATGTGGGTGGCGCCGGGAAGGACAAGTGCATGGACCTTGCCCTGCAAGCTGATCGCAAGATTGTCGTCGTGGGTTCGGTGGAGACCGCCACCGGCTACGAATTCGGGGTTGCCCGCCTCAACGTCGACGGCTCCCCGGATACCAGCTTCAGTGGTGACGGCAAGGCAACCTTGGACTTCGGCTTGAGTGGGGACGAGGCCCAAGCGGTGGAGCTCCTTGCCGACGGCAGGATTGTGGTGGTCGGAACGGCCCTGATTCCCGCACTCGGATACAGGTTCGGAGTCGCTCGTCTGGAGAGCGACGGGTCTCCGGACACGAGCTTCAGCGGCGACGGAAAGGCCTGGGTCGATTTCGGCCAGGTTGAGGAGCGCGCCTTCGATGTCGCCGTGCAACCCGACGGAAAGATCGTGGTTGCGGGTGGCGCGACTTACTGGATGCAGGAGTTTCATTTTGCGGTTGCGCGCCTCAACTCGAACGGCACCCTCGACGCCAGCTTCGGTGGTGATGGAACCGTGGTGACAAGCTTCGGCGGTGACTGGGACACTGCGTACAGCATCGCCGTCCAACCGGACGGCAAGATCGTCGTCGCGGGCGGGATGGTAGACCTTTTCTACAACGGCGACTTCGCGATAGTTCGGTTCAACAGCGACGGCACCCTCGACACCAGTTTCAACGGCACGGGCAAGGTCAGGGTCGGGTTTGACATAGTCGCAGACGGGTACGACATCGGTGAAGCCGTGGCCATCGAAGAAAACGGCAAGATAGTGTTGGGTGGGCGGGTCCAGGCGACGAGTGGTGGAATTTACGACTTCGGCGCAGCCCGCCTCCTCCCGGACGGCTCTCTGGACACCAGCTTCAAGTCCGACGGCACGTCCATCATCCCGTTCAACACTGGAGGCGTTGGCCAGGACAAGTGCCGTGACCTCGTGCTTCAATCCGACGGCAAGATCGTTCTCGTGGGCGAGATCGAACGCGTGGCGGGCGCACACTACGACTACGGCGTCACCCGTCTCAGGGCAGACGGCTACGTTGACAGCTACGGTGTCGGGTACTACGCCGTGGTGGGTTTCAATCTCGCTGGCGGTATGGACGATTATGGGACGGCGGTGGCGATTCAACCGGACGGAAAGATCGTGGTGGCGGGGTCGGTCGACCTGGGAGCATCGAATATCGACTTCGGCGTCGCCAGGTTGACCGGCTCGGGTGGGCCTCAGATTTTTGACGACGGTTTCGAGTCCAGCGACACTTCGGCGTGGACGGCCGCGCAACCCTGAGCCTGCACGCCACGCGTTCCGCCTGGCTTCCGATTGCCAGCGGTCGAGCTTTCTCGAGTCTCCGGCAGCTTCCGGGAAACGGTTGGGAATCGAGTAAAGTGGTGCTATGCGAATGGGTGAGACCTGGTATCGGACCATCTGGGTGGCCGATGACGGCCGGTCGGTGGATGTCATTGATCAGCGGGCCTTGCCCTTCTCCTTTGAAATCATGCGTCTGGCGACCGTGGAGCAGGCGGCCCACGCCATCAGTGAAATGGTGGTTCGGGGGGCGCCGCTCATCGGCGCCACGGCGGCCTACGGAGTCTGTCTGGCGCTGCTCAAAGACCCCATGCACGGGTCACTGGACCGGGCGCTCGAGATGCTCGGTGCGACAAGACCTACCGCGGTCAATCTCCGCTGGGCTCTCGAAGTGATGGATGAGGCCGTACGCTATCTTCCAGTGGAGGAAAGAGTTGCGGCTGCCTACCAGATGGCGGCGAGGATCTGTGACGACGATGTCGAGATCTCCAAGAGCATCGGTGAATACGGGCTCGCCATCTTCCGAGAACTGGCCGCGGCCAAGGGTTCGGGACCGCTCAACATCCTGACCCACTGCAACGCCGGTTGGCTCGCCACCGTCGATTGGGGGACCGCCCTGGCGCCCGTCTACATGGCGTACGACGAGGGGCTCGAGGTTCACGTCTGGGTCGATGAGACCCGGCCGCGGAACCAGGGCGCCTCCTTGACCGCGTATGAGCTCGGTGGCCATGGCGTGCCGCACTCGGTCGTTGTCGACAACGTCGGCGGCCACCTCATGCAGCACGGGATGGTCGATGTCTGCATCGTCGGCACCGATCGGACGACCGCAGCCGGCGATGTCGCCAACAAGATCGGCACCTATCTGAAGGCGCTCGCGGCGCACGACAACGGTGTGCCGTTCTATGTCGCCCTGCCGCAGACCACCATCGACTGGCAGGCCCGCGACGGGATCGCTGAGATCCCCATCGAGGAGCGCGATGGGAGGGAGGTCCGGTTCATCAACGGACTGGGCCCCGATGGCCGGGTGATGGAGGTCGAGCTGACCCCGCCGGCGAGCCCGGCGACCAACTACGCCTTCGATGTGACGCCGGCCCGCCTCGTGACGGGGCTCATCACCGACCGCGGGGTCTGTGAGGCCTCTCTCGAGGGCCTGCTCGGGCTCTTCCCCGAGTGGGAGGCCGAGGTCAGGGAAGGGGAGTCGTGATGCGGCGCGCGAAGCGTGTCGCGGTGACCGCGGCGGCGCTGGCTGCCGCCACGCTGATTTCGGGATGTCGGTCCGCGGATCCGGGTCCGGATATCGCGGACGGACCGTGGGACGTGAGCCGGGCAGAGAACCTGGTCTGGCACCCGGACGACGAGCACTTCACCCAGAACCGGGCCCTCGAGACATCCGGACTCGCGTTCACCGACGAGGCCCTGGTGGCCTCGTCCGAGAAGTACGGTCGTCTCCTCTTCTTCAGCCCCGCTCTCGATGCGCGGGTGGTGGATCTCGGGGTTCCCCGCCACGCGGAGGTCGAAGGAGTCGCCTGGCACGACGGGTCGCTCTTCCTGTGCGACGAGGCCCACGCTGCGGTCTATCGCGTCGATCTGGGTGACGAGACGCGGCTCGTACCGAAGCTCGCGGCCGTCAAACTGCCCATCGAAGGAATCGATGTCGCCGGCGGCAAGATCGGCGTTGAGGGAATCGAGGTCTCCGCCGACGGTCAGTACCTTTACCTCCTCCTTGAACGATCGGGGGATGAAACCACCGGGTGTGTTTCAAGGCTCTGGTTGTTGCGGGTCGAGGAGAATGGCCTCCTCGCCGAAGGCGCCCCCTTCGATATTCCACTCGAGGACTGTAACTGGCGGCTCACCGGGCTCGCGTGGATGGACGGACAACTCCTGGGCCTCAAGACCCAGTACCCCGGCGAGCGCTATGAGATCGTCGAGATCGATCTGGTCGGGGGCCGGTTCGATGTCGTTCAGGATCTCACCGACTACCTCCGTGGTGTCCGCGCCGAGGGGTGGGGGAACAACGTCGAGGGCATCGCCGTCGATGCCGACGGCGCCCTGTGGCTCATCGGCGACAATGCCGTCACGGGTGTGATCGATGACCGCTACCCGCCGAAGACCGACGAGCGTGCGCTGCTTGTCAGGATCCCGCGCCGTCCTTGAATCCGACGAGACTCAGGAGCTCGTCGAATCGTGGATCGCCTCGCAGCGGATCGAAGACCGGCCAGACATTGAGCATGAAGAGGTCGCCATCACGGACCTCAACGGCTCGCTCGAGATCCTCGAAAGCCCCGTCGAAATCTCCCAGGGCGATACGGATTCTCGCCATGTCAGTGGGCGGGACATAGCCCTCCGTCGACCTGCTTTGCAGCTCCTGGAGGATGGACAGTGCTTCTTCGCGGCGGCCGGTCATTGCATAGAGCGAAGCCAGAGTCGGCAGCGCGGATCTGAAAGCGTTGGGCCCGGCCAGCTCGATGGCCCGCTCGGCGGTCTCGACCGCGGTATGGTGATCACCTGTGGCCATCTGCGCTTGGGCCAGTCGCTGGTAGCCGAACCAGAAACCGGGGTAGAGCCGGGTCACGGTCTCCAGTCGGGAGACGGCATCGTCATAGCGGCGTGCGATATAGAGCACCATCCCGAGGTGCTGACCGGCGATGGGCGACAGGGGATCGAGCTCGGTGGCCCTCCTCGCCTCGGCAATGGCGGACTCGTGACGGCCGGTGCACGACAGGACGTACGAGTAGAGCTGGTGGGCGTCGGCCGAGGCAGGCATCAGGGAAAGTGAGCGCTCGAAACCGGTCTCGGCGGCCGGCCAGTTCCAGTCGTAGATCATGGCGGTCCACGCGGTGACCAGGTGGGCGCTCGCGAGATCGGGGTCGAGGGCGATGGCCTTTTGCGCCGCCGCCTTGGCCCTCGGAATGGACTCGGCGGGTGGGACCGGCGAGAAATAACTCATGTTTCCGTAGATCATCCCGAGCCCCGCATAGGGAGGGGGCCACGTCGGGTCGAGATCGATGGCGTGCTCGAGGCTCGAGATCGCCCGTTCGAAGCCCTCCGCCGTGAAGGTCACGGCTTGACGGATTCCCCTCAGGTAGGTTTCGTGGACCTCGGGGTCGAGGATCCTCGATCGTTGGATACGGGATCGTTCCTCGGGCGTGACGACGGCGTCGATGGCGTCGGCAACCGCCTCAGCCACCTCGCTTTGAAGGAAGAGGACATCGCCTACGGAGCGTTGGTAGCTCTCGTTCCACAGGAGCCGATCCGACGCCCCGTCAATGAGTTGGATCGCGATCCGGATCTCGGTTTCTCCACGGGTGATCGAGCCCTCGACCACGGCATCGACACCGAGCTGCCGAGCAATTTCAGGGAGAGGAAGATCGGCGCCCTTGTAGCGCATGGCCGAGGTCCTCGAGATCACGTCGATGGCGCCGATCTGGGCGAGCTTTGTGATGAGCGCATCGGTCATTCCGTCGGCGAAGATCTCCTGCTCGGTCTCGCCTGACACGTTGGCCAGCGGCAGCACCGCCACGGAACGAATCTCACCGGTCTTCGCCCTGCCGAAAAGCCCCGACCAGAAACCGTCGGGCGACAGCACCACCACCGCCGCAACGGTCAGACCGAGCGCGATGCCGGCGGCGATGAAGAATGGGGTCTTGGTTCGCACTCCGGTTCCCGAAGGATGACCCTGTCGCGGCGGGGCGCCGAGGGCGAAAGCCACATCACGGGCGGATTGGAACCGATCTTCGGCACGTTTTTCCAGGCACAGGCGGATGACCCGATTGATGTCTTCTCCCACCTCCGGTAGGGCCGGAGGGTCCTCGTCGAGCACCGCCAACGCGATCTCCTGTGGAGTCGCCCCGGTAAACGCGCGGCTTCCCGAGAGCATCTCGTAAATGAGGCACCCGAAAGCGAAGATATCCGAGCGATGATCCACCGGCTGACCGGTGACCTGCTCGGGAGCCATATAGCCCAGGGTGCCGACGACGGCGCCGGGGGTTGTTTGGAGGTCCATGGTCGCTGTCGATTCGGGACTCGCGTCCGAGCTCTCGTCCGGGACCGAGATCTTGGCAAGACCGAAGTCGAGGATCTTGATGTGGCCATCGTTTGTCAGGAAGACGTTTTCCGGTTTGAGATCGCGGTGGGTGATGCCCTTGGCGTGGGCCGCGGCGAGGCCGCTCGCCACCTGGCCCACGTAGTCGACAATCTTGTTTTTTCGCAGCTCGCGTCGCGTGATGAGCTCCCTGAGAGTCGTCCCTTCAAGCAGTTCGGTCACGGCGTAGGCCACGCCGTCCTCGGTGTCGAAGTCGTGGATGGCGAGGATGTTCGGATGATCGAGGCTGGCGACTGATCTGGCTTCGCGCTCGAAACGCGCGAGCCGCTGCGGGTCGTGGGCAACCGCTTTCGGCAGCACTTTGATCGCCACATGGCGATCGAGGCGCTCGTCGTGGGCGCGGTAGACGACGCCCATTCCGCCCTCGCCGATTTGCTCGACGATGCGGTAACGGCCAAGGGTCTGACCCGGCAGGTGCGCGGACTCTCTGGATTCCAACCAGGCCATGGTATCCCAGATCGGGCAGCGCACGTCTTCGTCTGGGTTCCGCCGTGGGAGAAGACCTCGTTCGTGAGTCGTGAATCGTGAGTCGTGAGTCGTAAGTGGGGAGTCGTAAGTCGTAAGTCGGGAGTCGGGAGTCGTGCGCGCCTCCTTGCAACTACGCGCCGGATCATCGGGATCTGTTCGTGTCGGAACCAATGCTCGCCTTTGCGGAGTCGCTGTGAACTTCCGGAAACCAAGGAACGACTTACGATTCACGACTCACGACTCACGAATCTTGACTCCGAAACTCTCACGTTTTCTCAACTGTCTCATCACCTCGAAATACTGCGACAACGTCTCTCTATAAAGCCTTGTGGCATTTTTCACATTGCGCTATCATATGCCCGCGCCCGAATGTCCCGGACGAGGGTGAGAAACCCCGCCAGGAGTGCTCGGGCGGACCCGATTTGAGGGGGCCATGGCCAGCATTCCCAGCCCGATCCATCCAGAAAACCTGAAAGCAGTCAACAAGATCGCCGAGCTCTCGGGACAGAACGTCCACGAGTGCATGCAGTGCGGCACCTGCTCGGCGGTCTGCCCCATGGTCGAGTCCATGGGCTTCACCACCCGGATGGGGATCCACTACCTCCAGTTCGGCGAGATCGAGCCGGTGATCAAGGCTCAGATCGGCGAGTACTGCGCCTCGTGTCACACCTGCGTGGTGCGGTGCCCGCGCGGCATCGATGTGCCCAAGGTCTTCGAAGCTGTTCGTCAGCTCGTCCTGCGGACCAACACCGATCTCATCAAACCGCAGGAGATCCCCAAAGACACCATGGCTGAGGCGCCGCAGATCGCCTTTGTCTCGACCTTCCGCAAACTCACCTCGTGAGGCAGATATGAAGCTCGGTTATTACCCCGGTTGTACGCTCAAGACCAAGGCAGCAAACCTCGAAAAGGCGGCAATGGCCTCCCTCGACCACCTCGGGGTGGAATACAAGGAGCTCAGCCGCTGGAACTGTTGCGGCGCGGTTTTCTCGCTGACCGATGACGATCTCATCCACCAGGTCGCGCCGGTTCGCAACCTCATCCGCGCGGCCCAGGAGGGATGCGACACCGTCGTCACCATCTGCTCCCAGTGCTACAACACCCTGGCGCGGGCCAACAAGCTGGTCCGCGATGACGAAGAGAAGCGCGACACCCTCAACCGCTTCATGGATGAGGAGCCGGATTACGCCGGCGAGGTCGAGGTGGTCCACTACTTGAGCCTGCTACGCGACCAGGTGGGTTGGGAAAAACTGCGTGAAGCCGTGACCAACCCGCTCGACGGTCTCAAGGTCGCGCCGTTCTACGGCTGCACTCTGGTCCGTCCCGAAGAGGTGGCCATCGACGCGGTCGATCAGGAGATCCTCGAGGGCTTCATCGCCGCTCTCGGCGCCGATCCCGCGGCCTTTTCGGCGGCGCGTGAGTGCTGTGGCTCGTACCAGATGATCGCCCACCCGGAAGAGGGAATGAATCGCGCGGCCAAGGTCATCGGTGCGGCCAACCGGTCCGAGGCCGACGCCCTGATCCTGAGCTGTCCCATGTGCGAGTACAACCTCGGCACCCGCCAGGGTGACGTGGTGGCGGCACACGACGGGCTCAGCCAGGTGCCGACCTACTACTTCACCCAGGTGCTCGGCGTTGCGCTGGGCCTGGATCCCGAGCTCTGCCGCCTCGACCTCAACGGTCCGGCGGCGCAGGAGCTGTTTGTCGAGAGAAAATTCATTGCAGCGGCGACCGTCTGAGCGGCCGGCCGGAGGAGACAGGGGCATGGACACAGCAACACTGACCGAAGAGGTGGCGGCGAAGACGATTCCCATCTACATCATGGGCAAGAGGTACGAGGTTCCGGAGACCCTGACCATCATGAAGGCGATGGAGCACTCCGGGTACCAGTACATCCGGGGTTGCGGCTGCCGCGGCGGCATCTGCGGGGCCTGCGCGACGGTCTACCGCAAGGCCGGCGACTACAAGATCTACACCGGTCTCGCCTGCCAGACGGTGGTCGAACCCGAGATGTACCTCACACAGATCCCGTTCTACCCGGCCAATCGGGCGAGCTACGATTTCGAGTCCGCGAAGCCCACCGCCGAGACCATCTACGAGCTTTACCCCGAGCTCTTCCGATGTGTGGCGTGCAACTCGTGCACCAAGGTCTGCCCCATGGATGTCGAGGTCCTCGACTACATCTCGGCGTTGAAGCGCGGCGACATCACCGCGGCGGCCGAGATCTCCTTCGACTGCATCCAGTGCGGGCTTTGCGCCTCGCGCTGTATGGGCGAGATGGCCCAGTACCACATGGCCCAGGTGGCCCGTCGGATCCAGGGCGGCAAGATCGCGCCCAAGGCCGAGCATCTGGAGAAGATGTGCGGCGATATCGATGCCGGCACCTTCACCGATGTCCTCGAAGCGGCAAAGGTCATGACCGAGGACGAGCTCAAGAAGGTCTACACCGAACGAGAGATGGAGCCCCACATGGGCGCCGATGAATGGGCCCCGGCCTCCAACCACGGTCTGGCCTGAGAGGTACAGCATGCCTTACACACCTGAACTCAAAAAACTCATCAAGGTCGTCGAGAAGACCCGCCCGGAACGGGTGGCGAAGAAACGCGCCGGCGAGGAGATCCCGTTTCTCAGCCTCGACGAACGCAAAGAACGGCTGAACTTCCACCCCGACTTCAAGGA
>Ga0316187_10006055_pt1 | contig 10424 bp, 7 predicted proteins | sample CroRivburrow1_MG_FD_204927 | JGI IMG/M metagenome (GOLD analysis project Ga0316187, IMG submission 204927) | Coastal sediment microbial communities from Maine, United States - Cross River worm burrow 1 | ecosystem: Environmental > Aquatic > Marine > Coastal > Sediment | place: USA: Maine... | reverse complement strand
GGCTCGATACCTATGCGCTCACAGACCTGATCAAAATCCTGTTGCAGATTTTCATAACGGCCAATGAAATCGACAACCACCTGGCCATGTAAATCCACCACATAATCACTCTGCAGCTCGATAGAGGTATCGATGTGATATTGCCAGGGCCGTTGCGGATCCAGCTTCCAGCGCAGAAATTCGGCAAAATCATCAATGCCCTGCAACAACTGCGGGCGCTCACGGCGGATATGATGAAAAGAACTGATTTGTAAATCCCAGGGATTACGGACAAAGGCAAACTTGAACAAACCATTAAATTGATCTCGCGGCAACATCTCCAGCGCCGCAATCACCCGGGCATGACGCGGGAACTTGCTGCCGATACGATGCCCCATCAGGTGACTGATCTTGCTGCACAACCACATGGGATAATAGGCCGGATCACGCCAGCGCAGCGGCTCCAGCGCCGCCCGAACACTGGTACCACCGGTCTTGGCAATGTGGACAAACAGAAAATTATATTTATTCGACAACAACATCGGTCTTGCCTGCGCTTCTGCAACGAGGGCACATCATACCCCAGCCCATCGGCCTGACCAATAATCCATGCTCAAGCGTATTCAGCTCAGCAACAGCCCCAGATAGGCCCTGGCACTGACTTCAACGTGATAATCCTTCACGGCCTTGCGCACAAAATCTGCTGCTGGCGGATTACGCAAGGTCGTCAGCATAGCCTGAGCCAGACCCTCCACATCCCCCATTTCCACCAGCGGACCGAAATAACCATTGCGCAGAATCTCGCGCGGGCCGCTCGGACAATCTGTCGCTACGCAAGGAATACCCAGCGCCAGCGCCTCCGTCAATACATTCGGTGAACCCTCCCACAATGACGACAGCACAAACAACTGCGCCCGCGCCATATAGGCATAAGAATTGGAAACAAAGCCTGGAAAATCAATAGCCTGACCCACGCCCAGGCCATCGGCCAGCTGTTGATACTGGTCCTGCTCACCTCCACGACCCAGGATCATTAAACGGCAGGCCATGCTGGCATGCACCTGAGCAAAGGCCCGAATCAGGGTGGGAAAATCCTTCTGTCGCGTAAAGCGGCCGCTGGCCATGATGACGGGTTCACCCACCCCCTGTAACCACGGATGTTCGACGGCCTGCTGCGCCAGCCCCTGCATGGCCGCTGTCACCACGGGGTTACAAACGACCGATACGCGCTCATTCGCCAGCCCCGTGATCGTCAACACATCCTGCCGCACACCCTCAGACACGGCAATGATATGGTCCACACCGCGATAAAAAAGGCGCATGGAACCATACCAGAGTGTCCGGCGTAACCAGCTTTTACCCTGCAGGGCGGCCGACACCGTGGTACCCAGCCGTAGCACAATACCCCCGCGATAGCGGCACAGACCACGCGCCAGTACCGCAACAATACCGGCCCGGTGTTTGGCCACGAGTAGCGCCCGGGGACGGGCCGAACGTAGATAACGGCACAGGGCCGGCAAGCTGGCATAGGTATGTTCACTACCCAGATGAATAACATTCACCGCCTCCGGCACCCGCTTTATAAATGAACCACGCGCCTTGGCCAGCACCAGATCGACCCGGCAGCCCTGATCGACAAAACCCTGCAACAGCTGGGTCACCATCCGTTCAACACCACCATCCCCGGAAAAAGCCATAAAAACGGCAATATGGTCATTATCCACAATCATGCTTATGCATCAGATATCAGATTTATTGTTATGTGACGCCAGTATAACGTTATTGGCAAACCAGCACCGCCTCCGGCTGCAGCGTGACATCATGGATAGCATAACGCTGCCCAAGACAGCGGCGTAACTCACCCAGCACCTGTTCCCAGCGCGGCAACTCATCCAGCACCACATGGGCCGACAGAATCACCTGACCGCTGGCCAGTGTCCAGATATGCAGATCATGAATCGAGCTCACGCCATCCACCTGAATCATACTTTGTTCCACCTCGACCAGATCGATTCCCACCGGCACACCCTGCATAATGACATGCAGAACATCACGCAGCAGCCGCAAACTGGAAATCAAAATCAGGACGCAGATCAACAGTGATAATAAGGGGTCAATGGGTAACCAGCCCGTCAGCAGGATCACGAGTCCGGCGACCAGTGCCGCCACCGAACCCAGCAGATCACCGAGCACATGCAACAGGGCGGCGCGGACATTCAAGGTCTGTTCACTACGATGCAGCTTGAGCGACACGAAAATATTGACCAGCAAACCCACAGCAGCGATCACCATCACCGTAGCACCTGCCACAGGAACCGGCTGCTGCAAACGCTCAATTGCATGATAGATAATGCCGGCGATCACCAGCAACATAAACAGACCGTTAACCAGTGCCGCCACAACCTCGGCCCGGACCAGACCAAACGAATGCCGCGTCGATGGCGGCCGCACGGCCAGACGGCCGGCCAGGACGGCAACGGCCAGAGCGGCCGCATCACTGAACATATGTCCGGCATCACCGAGCAGGGCCAGAGACCCGGACCACCAGCCGCCAACCGCCTCAACAACGGCAAACAACAGGATCAGGATCAGGCCAAACCGCAGGGCCCGCCGGCCATCGGCATGATCGGCGGCCGATAGGTGATGTCCATGATGGCCGTTCATAACACCGTTAGTGTAGCAGACCCCATGGCAGAGCCAGTTATGGGTGATGGGTCATAACCCATCACCAAATCCAGGGACTGGCCACCACCACTGATCAGAAGCAGGGCTTCTCCGGTGAGGCCTCAAAACGGGTAATACTGTTCGTAATCTCGGCCTTGGCCTCTTCTACGCCACCCCAGCCTTCAACCTTGACCCACTTACCGGCCTCAAGATCCTTGTAATGCTCAAAGAAATGACCGATCTGTGCCAGCAACGGACCCGGCAGGTCATCGGCCGACTGGACATCGTCATACAGATTGGACAGCTTACTGATCGGAACGGCAACGACCTTGCCATCCTGCCCGGCCTCATCGGCCATATTCAGGATACCGACCGGACGACAACTAATCACGGAACCACTGATCAACGGAATCGGCGTCACAACCAGCACATCGACCGGGTCACCGTCTTCAGACAGGGTGTGTGGGACATAGCCATAATTACACGGATAAAACATCGGTGTACTCATAAAACGGTCGACAAACATCGCCCCCGTTTCCTTGTCGACTTCGTATTTAACCGGATCACTGTGAGCCGGAATTTCTATAATGACATTAATTTCATCAGGTATTTTTTTCCCTGACGACACTCGATCCAGATTCATGGGGTTTACCTCTAGGAAGACGCAAAAAACGCGCATTATACCCGATAACCCGCCCCAATGCGTAGCCTGCACGGCAACAGACGGCAATTTATTGCGCCAACCCCCTGTTTCACCTATGCTCGAAGCTGCGCTATCTCAGGGAACTACGACAAGAGTCACAAGCTTGTCACAGTAAAAGTTTTGCACTGGCATTCAACCGGCAAATGGAGGGAGTATGAGCAGTTATCAGTATATACCACCTGTTCTGGGTGGTCTTGGCCTCGCGGCCGCCTTTGTTATCTATTCCATGGTCAAAAAATACCCCGGTGGTGAAGGAAAAATTGCCGCCATCGCCGAGTCCATTCATCTCGGGGCCATGGTTTTTATCCGCCGTGAATACTCGATGCTGGCCGTTTTTGTCGCCGTTGTGGCTGCCCTGCTGGCCTTCTCCCTGGGTATGGATACAATGGCCGCCTTCCTGACGGGCGCCTTCTGTTCGGCGACGGCTGGTTATATCGGCATGCATACCGCCACCCGCGCCAATGTCCGCACCACCGTGGCCGCACATGAAAAAGGTGCTGCAGAGGCCCTGACCGTGGCTTTTTTTGGTGGTTCTATCATGGGCTTAACGGTCGCCGCGGTCGGCCTGCTCGGTCTCGGCATCCTCTATATGATTTTCGGTAATGACCCACACACGGCCCATGTTATCCACGGCTTTGGTATGGGCGCCTCGAGTGTGGCGCTGTTTTCGCGTGTGGGTGGTGGCATCTTCACCAAAAGCGCCGATGTCGGCGCCGACCTGGTCGGCAAGATTGAGGCCGGCATCCCCGAGGATGACCCGCGCAACCCGGGCGTCATCGCCGATAATGTCGGTGACAATGTCGGCGACGTCGCGGGCATGGGTTCGGATATCTTTGAGTCCTACTGCGGCTCGATGATCGCCACCATCGCCATTGCCTCAACGATGACAGCCAGTGCGCTGTTGAACCTCGGAGAACGCAGTGACCTGATGTTCCTGCCTTTGGCCCTGGCGTCAGCGGGACTGATCTGCTCGGTTCTGGGCATCGTCATGGTCAAGTTATTTTCCAGCAAATCCCCCGAGGTCGCGCTGCGCATCGGCACCATCGGTGCCTCAATCCTGTTTATCATCGCCGCCTGGTTTGTTGTCACCGGTACCGGTATCTCAGCCAATGTCTGGGGCGCCGTGTTATCGGGCGCCGTCGGCGGCATTGTTATTGGGCTGGTGACTGAATATTACACGGGCAGCACACCCGTGCATCGTATTGCCCAGGCCGGTGAAACAGGCCCGGCCACGGTCATGATCACGGGCCTGGCCACGGGCATGGTGTCGGTTGTGGTACCGATCCTGACCATCTGCACCATCATCTACGCCTCTACCGAACTTTGCGGCCTGTACGGTGTAGGCATCGCGGCGGTTGGTATGCTAGCCACGGTCGGTATCACTATGGCCATCGATGCCTATGGCCCGGTGGCCGACAATGCCGGCGGTATCGCCGAAATGGGTGGACTCGGCGAGGACACGCGTAAAATTACCGATTCACTCGATGAACTGGGCAATACTACGGCCGCCATCGGCAAGGGTTTCGCCATCGGCGCCGCGGCCCTCGCAGCCCTGGCCATCATCACGGCCTTTGTCCAGGACGTATCGTCACGTGTCGAAGGCTTCAACCTCGATCTGGGTAACCCCGAGGTACTCATGGGGCTGTTTTTGGGTGGCCTGTTCCCGTTCCTCGTCGCCGCCCTGACCATGACCGCGGTCGGTGATGCGGCCTTTGACATGATCAAGGAGATCCGGCGTCAGTTCCGTGAGATACCGGGCCTGCTCGAGGGCACGGCCGAACCGGACAATGCCCGTTGTGTCGATATCGCCACCCAGGCAGCCCTGAAAAAGATGATCCTGCCCGGTGTACTGGCCGTCGCCGCCCCGGTTGTCGTCGGCTTCGGCATCGGCCCGCAGGCCCTGGGCGGCATGCTTGGCGGGGCATTATTGAGTGGTGTCCTGCTGGCCCTGATGATGGCCAATGCCGGTGGCGCCTGGGATAACGCCAAGAAATATGTCGAGAAGGGCAATCTGGGAGGCAAAGGCTCCGATGTCCACAAGGCCTGCGTCGTCGGCGACACGGTCGGCGACCCGTTCAAGGACACCTCCGGCCCGTCCATGAACATCTTGATCAATGTACTGGCGATCGTCAGTCTCGTGATAGCGCCGTTACTCGGAGGCTAGACCGGATAACAGCATACTGGGTGAGGAGTGAGGAGTGAGGAGTGAGGAGTGACAGGATTATCCCGGCCTTTACTCCTCACTCCTATCCCCTCACTCCTCACTATTTAATCTTAAACGCCGTCCCGAGTTTTTTCTTGACCGCGATGTTCTTGAGCTCCACATACTGCGGCAAACCATCCTTATAGGGTGGATAGTCTTCGCCCCGGATCAGTGGTTGTAGATAAGTCCGGCATTTGGCCGTAATACCAAAGCCGTCCCTGGTGATATAACCCTTGGGCATCATCTTCTCACGATTGGCCACACTGGCCAGACGGGCCTCACCGATCTTCCAGCGGTAGGGATTGTCGGAGGTGCGGATAATGGCGGGCATCACGGCATTTTTACCGGCCAGCGCAAATTTCACCGCCGCCGCCCCCATGGCATAGGCCTGCTCAACATCGGTCTTCGAGGCAATATGGCGCGCCGCGCGTTGCAGATAATCGGCCACGGCCCAGTGGTATTTATAACCATGGCGCTGTTTGATCATCTCGGCGATCACGGGCGCCACACCACCGAGCTGGGCATGACCGAAGGCATCGGTGCCACCGGCCTCGGCCAGAAAACGCCCGCTGCGATCCCGCACGCCCTCGGAAACCACAATGGCGCAATAACCAAATTTTTCCACCGTCTGCTTGACCCGGGCCAGAAACTGCGTCTTGTTAAAACGCACCTCCGGAAACAGGATGATATGCGGTGCGTCACCTTCTTTTTCAGCCGCCAGGCCACCGGCCGCCGCAATCCAGCCGGCATGCCGACCCATCACCTCGAGCACAAAAATTTTGGTCGAGGTTTTGGCCATTGAGGCCACGTCAAAGGCCGCTTCACGAATCGATACGGCCACATATTTGGCCACCGAGCCAAAACCCGGGCAGTTGTCGGTGATCGGCAGATCATTATCAACGGTTTTCGGGATACCGATACAGGTGATCGGGTAACCCATCTTGCGCCCGAGCTGCGACACCTTATAGGCCGTATCCTGCGAATCACCACCACCGTTATAAAAGAAATAACCGATATCGTGGGCCTTAAACACCTCGATCAGACGCTCGTATTCGGCCCGGCTTTCCTCCAGCCCCTTGAGTTTATGACGGCAGGAGCCAAAGGCCCCGGCCGGCGTATGCCGCAGGGCTGCAATGGCCCGTGCCGACTCGCGACTGGTATCGATCAGATCCTCGGTCAGGGCCCCGATAATACCGTTGCGACCGGCGTAAACCCTGGCAATTTTATTCTTGTGTTTACGTGCCGTCTCGATAACACCGCAGGCCGAGGCATTGATTACGGCCGTTACACCACCCGATTGTGCATAAAAGGCATTCCGTGGACTCATCTGTTCCCCCTCAAAATGGCGCCAGACTCATATTTATCTATAAATCCCGGCGTCGAAAAATTAGCGTTCCAATTCCCTAAAAACCGTTATAAGCTTACGCCAATCTCCGGCACAACAAAAATGTTGATTTGCTATGGACAGCCGGAAATGACGCATCCGTGACTCATGTTTGCGCAGGGAAAGACGATATAAAACAAAGACAAAAAATCGATCGGCATCCTAATTTCTGAAAAGAGGGAGAGGAATCATGAGAATCGTACTACTGGGGGCACCCGGTTCAGGCAAGGGCACGCAAGCCAAATTATTGACAGAAAAATACCGCATACCCCAGGTATCCACGGGGGATCTGCTGCGCGAAGCTGTCAAGGCTGAAACGATGCTGGGCAAGATGGCCAAGGCCGCAATGGATGCCGGCCGCCTGGTATCCGATGATATCGTCCTGGCCATGATCCGCGACCGCCTGTCGGCACCCGATGCCCGCAATGGTTTCATTCTTGATGGTTTTCCCCGGAATAATGCCCAGGCCCAGGCGCTGGACAAGCTGCTCGACGATCTGGATCAACCCCTGCATGGCGCATTACTTATCGATGTCGAAATCGATGCCCTGATGCAACGCCTGACCGGCCGTCGCACCTGCGAGTCCTGCGGCCAGATGTACAACATTTATTCGTCACCATCGAAGCTGTTTGACCGCTGCGACAAATGTGGCGGCCGCCTGCGCCATCGCGGTGACGACAATGAAGAGACCATTGGCAACCGCCTACGTGTCTACGAGGCCCAGACCACACCATTAATCGAATATTATCGCAATCAGTCCAAACTGAAGAAGGTTGCGGGTACCGGCAGCATCAACAATATATTCAACAAAATCGTCGGCATCGTCGACGCGCTGCCTGAAAGCCCGACTGCCGCCCCGGTAACACCAAAACCCGTTGCTGCAGCACCGCAGCAGGCAGCGGCACCCGTAACGGCCATGCCAGCGGCAGAACCCGCTGCTGACGAAAAACCGATTAAAAAGAAGGCCGTGGCCAAAAAGAAACCTGCTGCCAAGAAAAAGGCGGCGCCCAAGAAGAAGACCGCAACGAAGAAGAAAGCGGCTGCCAAAAAGAAGGCAGCAACAACCAAAAAAGCAGCGGCCAGCACCAAAAAGGCCGTAGCCAAAAAGAAAGCGACCACCAAGAAAAAAGCCGCGACTAAGAAGAAGGTAGCTACGAAGAAGAAGGCAGCGGCCAAGAAAAAGGGCGCCACCAAGAAGAAAGCGGCTGCCAAAAAGAAGGTAGCTACCAAGAAGAAGGCAGCGGCCAAGAAAAAGGTCACCACGAAGAAGAAAGTGGCCGCCAAAAAGAAGGTAGCTACCAAGAAGAAGGCAGCGGCCAAGAAAAAGGTCACCACGAAGAAGAAAGTGGCCGCCAAAAAGAAGGTAGCTACGAAGAAGAAAGCGGCTGCTAAAAAGAAGGTAGCTACGAAGAAGAAGGCAGCCACTAAAAAGAAAGCGGCTCCTAGGATGAAAGCCGCGGCCACCCGGAAAAAGAGTACGACAAAGAAGAAATAAGCCCTGGAAGTCGTTACAATAGAGCGCAGCCTCAGGGCTGCGCTTTTTTTATGCCCGTTATCGATACCGCTTCAACAGGAGCCAGTGGTGACAGACAAACAAAACATACCCGGGCTATTCGCCCCGACCCGCCCACGGCGTATGCGCCGCGATGAATTCAGCCGGCGACTTATGCGTGAAAACCGCCTGAGCAGCGACGACCTGATCTACCCGATGTTCATCCTCGATCAACCCGACCAGCGCGAGGCCGTCCCGTCGATGCCCGATGTTGAACGCGTCGGCATCAATGAACTGCTGCATGAGGCCGAGACCCTGGTCAAACTCGGCATCCCGGCCGTGGCCCTGTTCCCCGTCACGCCGACCGCAGCTAAAACCGAAGACGCGCGCGAGGCCTACAACCCGGACGGTATCGCCCAACGTGCCGTACGTGCACTCAAGCAGGCCTTCCCGGACCTGGGTGTCATCACCGATGTTGCCCTTGACCCGTTCACCACCCACGGCCAGGATGGTCTGATCGATGCGAACGGTTACGTGCTCAATGATGAAACGGTCGAGGTACTGGTTAAACAGGCCTTATCCCATGCCGCGGCCGGCGCCGATATTGTAGCCCCGTCGGACATGATGGATGGTCGTGTCGGCGCGATCCGCGAGGCCCTCGAAGAAAACGGTTTTATCCACACCCGCATCCTGGCCTACTCGGCCAAATACGCCTCGAGTTATTACGGCCCGTTCCGTGATGCGGTGGGCTCCTCGGCCAACCTCGGCGCCGGCAATAAATACACCTATCAGATGGATCCGGCCAACAGCGACGAGGCCCTGATCGAAGTCGAACTCGACCTCGACGAAGGTGCCGACATGGTTATGATCAAACCCGGCCTGCCCTACCTCGACATCGTCCACCGCATCAAGGAACACTTCGGCGTCCCGACCTTCGTCTATCAGGTCAGCGGTGAATACGCCATGATCAAGGCCGCCAGCGCCAACGGCTGGCTCAACGAAAAGGCCGTAGCCATGGAAGCCCTGTTATCAATGAAACGCGCCGGCGCGGATGGCATTCTGACCTATTATGCCAGGCAGGCAGCGGAATGGCTGAAGGAAAAGGACTGAGTAAACAACAAACGTGTAGAGAACAGGGCAGATTAGCGCAGCGTAAGCCGCCGCATGCCTTGGTGAAACGGTAAACTACCCACGGTTACCTATAACATCAAGTGTACTGCCCCCTGGCTTGCTTTGAGCCCTTATCAGCATAGGATTATACAATGGAAAAAAGACAACGATACTCACAGTGGCGCAATAAGATACTCGGGCTTGTTACAGGCATCTGCCAGCAATGCAGCGACCCGCGCAAACAAAAAACAAGCCTGGATTATGACCACCCATTAAATTGTAGCTGCCGATGCCCTTACATCGAAGGGCCACTCTCCAGGGCCGCCGCCATAGACAAGGACCTCAAGAGCCACTGGCCAGAAAAAGGGACGGCGAAAACACACGTATAGTGTAGCAGCGGCCCCACTGCGATAGCGGCCCTGGCTTACTTCACCACCCAGATACCCTCAACGATCAAGCGGTCACCTTCAAAAATCTTACCGCGATATTCATCGCCGGCGTTAACCGGCCCAACCCCCTGCGGCGTGCCGGTCATTAACACATCACCATCCTCAAGCGACACAAAACTCCTGACCTCATCCAGCATCTGCTTCGGCTTGGTTAACATCAGATCATAGTCGCCAAACTGTGTCAGCACACCATTGATATAAAACTCCATGCGCAATGCGCCGATATCACCATCAAATGAAACAAACTCACTGAACACCGCAGCACCGTCAAAGGCCTTCGCGCGCTCCCACGGCCAGCCCTTCTCCATCAGTTTATATTGCAACTCACGCCTGGTCAGATCCAGCCCGAAACTGACGGCCTTAAGCTGACCGCCGCTAACCATAAAACTGATCTCGGCCTCATAGTGGATGATATCTTTGTCGTTAGAATAGACATCATT
>Ga0316187_10006053_pt1 | contig 10426 bp, 8 predicted proteins | sample CroRivburrow1_MG_FD_204927 | JGI IMG/M metagenome (GOLD analysis project Ga0316187, IMG submission 204927) | Coastal sediment microbial communities from Maine, United States - Cross River worm burrow 1 | ecosystem: Environmental > Aquatic > Marine > Coastal > Sediment | place: USA: Maine... | reverse complement strand
CGGCACCCCGGTTCACGCACCCCTCGACGGCATGGTTGAGGTCGCGACCAACAACACCGCTGAGCTCGATTACGGTCCCGTGGTCATCCTGAGGCACACCGCTTTGGACGGTAAACCCTTCTTTACGCTCTACGGCCACCTGACCGCCGAGACGCTCGGGAACATTGAGGTGGGCCAGCGGGTCGCCGCCGGGGAGTTGATTGCGCGCGTGGGTAGCCCTCCGGACAACGGCAACTGGCCGCCACATCTTCACCTGCAGCTCATACTCGATCTGATGGGGCTGGGTGGGGATTTCCCGGGAGTGGCGTTCAACAGCCGGAAAGCCTACTGGCTGTCACTGTCACCGAGCCCCGCCGGATTCTTTGCCGGGTATGAGCCGCACACGCTGGAGTACTGAAACAGGGAAGGATCGCTACCTGAGCACAGGTCCCTCGGCGCGCAGTTCCTCTATCGCGTCATTAGCGGCATCTTCCACGGCCCGCTGCCAGTCAGTCGGCTGGTAGCGCTGCCGATACTCGTCGCGCTGGTAAGCGAATATGACCGCGCGTGAACTGTTGATGAGCGCCCCCAGACCTTTGGGATCGAATGCATGGGCCACGTCACGGGCGCTGCCGCCCTGGCTGCCGAAACCCGGCACGAGAAGCCAGGAGTGGGGCAGTGCCAAACGAAGTTCGGCAAGCTGATCGGGGTAGGTAGCCCCCACCACGGCACCCACCGGGCTGTAACCGCACTTTCCGCGCAGTTGGGCTGCCTCGCGGGCCACGTACTCCGCCACGTGCCGGTATACCGGTCTTCCTTCCGCAACCAGGTCCTGGAACATTCCGCCACCGGGATTCGACGTCTTCACCAGAACGAAGATTCCAGCCGCCCGCCGCTCGCAGGTGCGCACGAACGGCTCCAGGCTGTCCCCGCCCAGGTATGGGCTGACGGTGAGGGCGTCTGCACACCAGCCATCGTCGGCATCGCCACCAAGTATCCCCTCGGCGTAGGCAGCTGCGGTGGAACCGATATCGTTCCGCTTGCCGTCGAATATCACCAGCAGGCTGTTCCGCCTTGCGTATCGGATCACTGCGGCAAGCGCCACCATCCCGTGCGGACCGAGCTGCTCGAAGAAGGCGGCCTGTGGTTTCACGGCAGGCACCAGGGGCGCGACCGCGTCGACGACCCCGCAGCAGAACCTGCGGTAGCTCTCGGCCAGTTCCTCTGGGCGGGCGGGACCGGATGCGCACTGCAGCGGCGCGGGCAGCTGATCCGGCCGGGGATCGAGTCCCACGATGAGGGGCGTACCCCGGGACCGTACCGCGGCGGCGAGCCGGTCCGCAAAATTCTCTGGAGTACTGTGGTCATTCATCGGCGTGTTCCCGTCCAGGCGCTGCATCGAGCGCAGATGAGGGAAGTATACGCGCAGGACGTCCGCGGGAAAGTGTGCAAAAGTCGCTCCGCCAATGCCACTCAGAGTTCAGCGAGGCGACCGGCGATCACCTGCGCGGCCAGAGCGTGGCCGGCTTCGTTCCAGTGACCGTCATTTTCAAAGTGGTAGGACAACGGGTCGCCGTTCGCCTCGAAATCGGACCGCAGATCGACGACCTCGAAGCCCCTCTTCCGCAGCGTTTCGACGAACCCGATGTGGATTCTCTCGTGTTCTTCCCGAAACCCGTCCACCCACAATCCGCGGGAGGGGACGATAACGAACAGAACCTGCTCGAGACCGGGAATACTTGCGAGATCTTCCGCCCTGTCAGCGCTGCTCTCGACCACTGGGTATGAAAATTCGTTGGCCGGTATACCGTCAAGATTTTCCCGGATGAATCCAAGCTCGACGGCCCATGTCCTGAGCAGAGGCAGATGGTGCACTATTTCCGTCGTCGCCTTGTACAGAGCGGAGTTGTCGGCGAGGTAATGCTTCACATAGTGCACATTCCAAAGAACAGCGGATTCCGGCACCCGCACTTCGACCTCTGCGGGCACGGGTGCATCGTCGTACAGGTAGACATCGTTCTCCATGCAGACGCTGATGATCAGGCGTTGAATCTCCGCCCCGTTCCGACGGGCATGTTGTACCAGGGCCAGGTACCCGTCCAGATCGTTCGGGATGCTGATGTTGTAGAAAGGGATGCCGGTAATCTTCTCCAGCCGGTTCGAGAACCGGGTCTCAACCGGGACTCCAAAACCAAATCCGTATGAGTCACCGACCACGAACCAGTCTCCGGGTGATGAATCGGTCAGTTTCCTGGCATCCCGGAATCCTGCGTCGTTGATGAGAACCGGCACATCGAAATCGCCGGTGTTTTTCCAGTGCCTGGACTCGGTACCGGCGTCGCCGAGTCGAAATCCCCCGGCTTGGGTAATGAATATCAGATCCTGATCCGGATCGTACTTGTCGAACAGTACACGGAGCGCGGTCTCGGCGAGGACGATCGTGACAACTGCGATCACAATCAAACCCACCAGGAACTTGAGCATTCGGACCATGGTCAGGCCGGGAACGGGATTCTCTCGAAGAACCAGTACGCCCCGACGAGCGCGATGACAACTGAAGCCGGGACCGTAATTGCGGAACGGTACCAGGGCTTGCTGCGGAAACCGCCGAAAACGAGGAAGCATCCCGCGATAACCGTAAGCTGCCCCAGCTCCACACCGACATTGAACGACAGCAGCGCGGTGACGAAGTAGGTGGAGGAGACGCCGATTTCCGACAGCACGCCGGCAAATCCCAGCCCGTGCAACAGCCCGAAGCAGAACACCACCGCCGTTCTCCACTTCTGCAGCTTGTCGGTCACGATGTTCTCGACGGCCACGTAGACAATCGAAGCGGCGATCAAAGGCTCTACGATATACGGAGGAATCTGGACGATGCCGAGGAATCCCAGTGCGAGCGTTATGGTATGCGCCACGGTAAAGCTCGTCACCTGCAGAACCAGCGGCCGCAAGGCAGTGCTCAGAAGGAACAACCCCACGACGAACAGGATGTGGTCCAGGCCGAGCGGCAGGATGTGGGTAAAACCGATCCGGAGATAGTCCACCGCCACCTCGGCGATGCTTTGCTCCGGGGCACCCGAGACGGGTATGGGTTCGCTTCCGGCACCGTCTGTCAGATAGGCGGAGTAACCGTCGCCCTCACCGGGATCCGTCACCCGGATGATGTTCGCGCCGAAGCGGCGGTCCCACGACCACGTAATGCTGCCCTCCGGCCGGGGGTCCGTCGACGCCAGGACAATTGTCGAACTCCGCGCCAGGTCTGTATCTCCCACCTCGGGAATCCGTATCGAAGCGACCGTGTGCGCCAGCCTGCGCCCGCTGTCATCAACTACGGTGACGGCGTCCAGGAACACCGCCTCGAAGCTTTCGAACCTGGCTCGCAGTTCCGCCGGTGAGAGCGCGCGCAGCCGTTCATACCCGGCGCTGTTGTCGGATTCCGAGGTATCCGCGTGCTCCGGCCCGATCCCGGCCATCAGCGCCTCCAGGTTGACTCTGATCGCAAGCTCGTATCGACCGGCGTCGCCGAATGTCAGATCGACGATGGCCGGGGTGATCTCGTGCGCCTTGGCGGGTGATGCAAATCCGCTGAGTATAAACAGCACGAAGAGCACGATTCCGACGCTGCGGGCTTGACGGCGGTATTCGCGAGATAACATCATGGCTCCGGCAATCTGGAAAAAACGTTTGAATGAAGGCACCTGTCGGATACCGTAAAATTTACCTGCTGCTCGCGGCTTTCCTGTTTCCCGTATACGCCGCGGCCCATGAGTTCTGGATCGAGCCGCTGCGCTTCGTTGTGCCGACCGGTGATCGCGTCGTCGCGAACCTGAATGTCGGCAAGTATTTCAAGGGCAACGTACAGCCGTTCATCCAGGAAAAATTCGTGGAGTTCAGCGTGACCGATTCTAGCGGCAAAAGATCGGTCAGCGGAAGGCCGGGAGACCTGCCCGCGCTCGACGTGCCGGTGTTGCACCCGGGTCTGCAGGTACTCGCCTACCAATCCAGGCCGCAGTCAGCCGTTTATGAAGACTTCGCCAAGTTCGAACGTTTCGCGCAAAAGGAAGGCAATCTTTGGATCATCGACGAACACAAGCGCCGCGGCCTCCCCCGCAGGAAAATCACCGAGGCCTACACGCGGTTTGCAAAATCCCTGGTGCAGGCCGGCGATACCCGGGGCGCGGACGAAATCGTGGGATTCCCACTGGAACTCTTGGTAGAAACCAATCCGTACACCATGCCAGCCGGGGGTGACGTAACGGTCAGGCTGTTGTGGCAGGGCGAAGGTCTTCCCTTTGCGCAGATTTCCGTTTTCCAGAAGTCCGCAGGTTGCGAAGCCACCCTATCAGCGGTCCAAACGGACGAAAGCGGGCTCGCTCTGGTTTCCTACAATGGCGGCGGCAGATTTTTACTCAATGCGGTTCACGTAATACTGCCCACGCCCGAAACTCTGCGGGATATCCGCGCCGATTGGGAGAGCCTGTGGGCGTCGCTGACTTTCGAGTTGCCAAAGGCAATGGAGCCGGGCGAGGAATCAACTGAATGCCCGCCTTCCACTGACGGGCAGGTCAAATAGCCTTTTCGGCAGCATCCATAAACCTTTGAACACCGGAATCCGGGGGGCGCTCGGTAGAAATTGCGCGCCCCCGGAACCGTGGCCGGGGTCAGGCCGCGAGCCTCTCCGACAACCATTTTTCAACGTCATCGGCCCCGCCCAGGCACTCACCGTCGACGAACACCTGCGGAAACGTGGTGGCGGCCGCCAGCGCCCGCAAGCTTCGATCAGTATAGTCCCTGTTGAGCAGCAGTTCCTCGTACTCGAGTCCGGCGTCGTCTAACAACGCTTTCGCTTTTGCACAGAACGGGCAGCCTGGGCGCGACAGCACGGCCACGTCGAGCGGCTTCCGGGCCCCGGGCGCAAGGTACTCCAGCATGGTGTCCGCGTCGGACACGTCGTATGGGTCGCCCGGTCGTTCCGATTCAATGAACATCTTCTCGATTACACCATCCCGGACCAGCATGGAATAACGCCAGGAGCGCTTGCCGAATCCCAGCTCGTCCTTGTCCACCAGCATGCCCATTGCTCCGGTGAACTCACCGTTGCCGTCGGGTACGAACCTCACGTTGTATGCTTTCTGGGCGTGCTGCCACTCGTTCATCACGAACGCATCGTTGACCGATACGCATACGATCTCATCGACGCCGTGGCGTTTGAACTCGCGGATCAGCTGGTCGTATCTCGGTACGTGCGATGAAGAACACGTCGGCGTGAACGCCCCCGGAAGTGAAAACACGACAACGGTTCTCCCGGAAAAGATGTCGTCAGTTGAAACGTCGCGCCACTCATGGCCTACTCGTGTCCTGAAGGTGACGTCCGGCACCTTGTTGCCTTCTTTGTTTTCAAGCATTTTCTATCTCCAGTAGTGTTAGGTTTGTCATGTGAAAGGCCATATTAAGCGCTCTAATTTAATATATAAAATATTATATTTATATTGTATTATTCTATTTTTTCTATCAACAAAATCCTCAACGGCGAGCCATTGCGAGCATCTCAACCGACTGTCGGCAACCGAATGCCCACAATCAAACAATTGCGATACTTCGTCGCACTGGAGCAGTACAAGCATTTCGGGAAGGCCGCCGGAGCGTGCTTCGTTTCACAGCCGGCGTTTAGCGTTGCCATCCGCGAGCTCGAGACGCTACTCGACGTGCAACTCGTGGACCGCACCAACAAATCTGTGACCATCACCAACATCGGAACCGACGTAGCCGTCCACGCCCGGCTCGTCCTCCGTGACCTCGAGGCACTGATCGAGGTCGCCAGGGAGAACCACCTGCCCTTTCACGGGGAGCTGGCACTCGGGGTCATACCGACAATCTCACCGTTCCTGCTGCCGGCGATCCTCCCCCGCCTCAGGGAAGAATTCCCGGAACTCAGACTCTACTTGCGCGAGGGTTTGACGGATGACCTGTACCGGCGGCTACTGGACGGGGAGCTTGATGTCATCCTGATTGCGCTGCCCTACCCGCTGCCACGGACGGAAACCCTGACGCTGTTCCGGGATGAGTTCCTGCTGGCATACCACCGCGACAGCAAGCTGGTGGGCAACGGACGCTATTCGGTGCAGCGCTTGCCGGCGGAAAGCGTGCTGTTGCTGGAAGACGGACACTGCCTGCGGGATCACGCCCTGTCCGCCTGCAATATCGGCTACGCGGACAAGATAAGCCCGGTATCGGCCACCAGTTTCCTCACCCTGGTCCAGATGGTGGACGCCGATCTGGGCATCACCTATCTGCCCGAAATCGCGGTCGGCTCGACGCTGCTGGCGAATACCCGGATCGAAACCCGCAGGCTGCCCAGTCACCCTTCCCGCGATATCGGCCTCGCCTGGCGTCAGAGCAGCAGCCGTTCCGAAGAATTCAGGGTACTCGGTCAATTCATCAAGAAACACCGTAGTTGATTTTCCGGAGCGTTCCCGGATGGCGGGCAAGGCTCTGTGCCAAACAGTTCTCTCGCGCCTTGCGCGCCGGACCCCGGTATGGATAAAGTGGATCGTTTCGATAAGGCAGACCCGCCACTACCGAGGACACCTGCATGAACAGGCCGATCAAGGCGCCATCGGCGGTGTAATGGGCGCCTACATCGTGCTCTACCCCCGGGTGCACGTCCACATGTTCGTGTTCCTCGGGTTCATCGTCACCACCATAGCGGTCCCGGCGGTGTTCATGTTGGGATACTGGCTGCTGCTTCAGGTCATTGGTGGATTCGCTTCCATCGGGGCGCACGGCGGCGGGACCGCGTTCTGGGCCCACGTCGGCGGCTTCGCCGCGGGCGCCCTGCTGGTGTGGGTATTCAAAGTGCCCGCCATGGTCAACCGCCACCCCTACTACGGTTGGCAGCAGCAACAGTCACCAACCAGAAACTGGCGCCGGATAAGGTAAACGGGTGGATGTGCACCGCGCAGGCGCCGGCCACTGCGAATCATGCCCGGCAGACCCGGATACGCAGTGTTTGTGCTGACCACCGGAAATAGCTACACTTTTTCCACAAGAAATTCAGGCAACTATCCAGCGCATGTTCTACCGAACCGACGAACCCCACGGACTACCTCACAACCCGTTTAACGCAATCGTGGTACCACGGCCGATCGGGTGGGTGTCCACCCTGGATGCAGACGGCCTGGTTAACCTGGCGCCGTACTCGTTCTTCAACGCCGTGGCCTATCATCCTCCCCAGGTGATGTACGCTTCGACGGGAAATCACGTGCAGGGCGGGCTCAAGGATTCGGTGGCGAACATCAAGGCAACCGGCGAATTCGTGATGAACCTTGCGACCTGGCCGCTGCGGGAAAAGGTCAATTTGTCGTCCGCCCCGGCCCCACACGGCGTTGACGAATTCGAAGTGGCCGGACTTACCAAAGCCCCCTCGGAACTGGTGGCTCCACCACGGATCGCGGAAAGCCCGGTCAACCTGGAGTGCCGGCTGACCCGGGTCGTGGAGCTGTTGACCGAAGATCCGGACAGTCCCAACCTCGCTGTGTTCGGGCACGTAGTGGCGATCCACATTGCCGACGACGTTATCGTGAATGGTCTGGTTGATGTCAACAAACTGCAACCAATCTCCCGCCTCGGTTACAAGGACTACGGCAGGGTAACGGAAGTTTTCTCGATGGACCGCCCGGGATGGCCGATAACGTAGCGGCGTAACGGAATCGGCGCCATCTCCATCGCATCACCTCAGGCCTCCTCCGCCTCCTCGACCAGCGCCTGAACCCCGCGGAAATCCGTCTTGCCCGTGCCAAGCACCGGTACTTCCTTGACCACGAGCACCTTCGCCGGCACCGTGATCGCGGCGATGCCGCGCGACCGGACGTGTTCATCGAAGGCCTTGCGGGTTGCGTCGGGATTGCTGGTGACCAGCACCAGTTGTTCACCCTTTTTGGGGTCCGGCCTGGCAACGACCGCATGCCGGTGATCGGGCCATAGCTCCGCAGCTTCGCTCTCGACCATGGCCAGCGAAACCATCTCGCCACCGATCTTGGCAAATCGCTTTGCGCGGCCCTGGATCGTGACGAAGCCGCGCTCGTCGATGGTGACGATGTCGCCGGTGTCGTACCAGCCATCTTCAGGCGGTTGTATCAGCCCCGGGGCTTCGGCACGCAGGTACCCGATCATCACGTTGGCGCCCTGCACCACCAGCCTGCCGCCCTCGGAGATACCGGGGACCTCCTCGAGGCGATACCGGATCCCGGGAGACAGTTGTCCGACCGATCCCTGCTTGTTGTGCATCGGACTGTTCATCGCCAGCACCGGTGAGGTTTCGGTCGCCCCGTACCCCTCGAACACCCGCACACCATAGCGTTCGCTGTAGACCCTCAGCGTTTCTTCTCTGAGTTTTTCCGCACCGGTAAACACGTAGCGGACACTGTAGAAGTCATAAGGGTTGGCAAAACGCGCATAGCCGGCAAGAAAGGTGTCGGTACCGAACATCAGCGTAGCGTCGGTGTCGTAGACCATCTCCGGGATGGTGCGGTAGTGCAGTGGTGACGGGTACAGGAACACCTTTATACCGGACAGGAGCGGCAGCAGGGTACCGCAGGTCAGGCCGAACGAATGGAACAGCGGCAGGACGTTGAACACGATGTCCTGCGGGCCGAAGTCGATCATCGACGCCACCTGGTAGCGGTTGGCCTGCAGGTTGACATGACTGAGCACCACACCCTTGGGCGTACTCTCGGTGCCGGAGGTAAACAACACTACCGCGGCCGACTCCGGGTCACGCTGCCTGCAGCTGATGCGATAGGCCGTGCGCGGCATCGCGGAGGCCAGCAAACCCCACAACTTGGTTCGCAAGCCGATCCCGGCGCCCACGTCTTCGAGGTAGCGCACGACGACGCCCGAAGCCTCGATTTCCGCAACCATGTCCTGCAGTTTGGCCTGCGCTATAAACTGGCGCGACGTGTAGACCGTTTTGACCGTTGCCGATCCACAACCGCTGACCACGTTCCTGACGCCGGTGGAAAAATTGAGCATGGTCGGCACACGACCATAGGCGTGCAGACCGAAAAACATCACCACGGTCATGATCACATTCGGCATCAACACCCCGACCCTCTCCCCCGGCGCCGTACCGGCGGCCAGGGCACTGCCGAGGGCGAACGAGCCCGTTATGAGCCGGCGAAAACCGATCGGGCTGCGCTGAACGTCTTCCAGAACCTTGTGACCCGAGCCGGTGATCTGGCGCGCGTCCAACAGGGATTCGAACAGTGTACGGCGATAGTCGCTGCTCTCGAACATCATCCCGGTCATCAGCGCGGTCAGCATCCGTCCGGCGTGTGCACGGCGTGCGCGGCTGCGGAGTTCCGGCGGTATCGTCAGGCTGCGGGGTTCCATGAAAGTCACCCGGATCTTCGGGAACCACCGTATTCGGACCTTGCCCTTCAACCGCGAAAACGGGCTGTACTGGGCACCATCAAGGCGCACCGGCACGATCCGGGCGTCCGCCTTGTCCGCCACCATGCCCGGACCCTCGAAGATCTTCATCAACGCTCCGGTGACGGTGATGCGTCCTTCCGGAAAGATCACCACCATCTCGCCGTTTTGAACCGCCTTGATCAATGCACGCGTCGACAACGGATTGGTGGGATCTATCGCTATCGTACGCGCCATCGACAGGAAGAACTGAATGATCCGGTTTTTGGCGGTAAAGGTATTGATCGCAAACGTCATCTCCTGCGGCGCAAATGCGGCGATCAGGGCGGCATCGAGGAAGGACTGGTGGTTCGCCACCACCAGCACCCGGTCGCCCGCCCTGTCGAGATTGTCGAGGCCGCTCACCTCCACCCGGTAGAACATCTGCAGCAGCCAGGCGAAGAGGGCCTTGGCCAGTGCACCGGGAAGCAGCCGGGTGATGTAGATCGCGACGCCCAGGTTGAGCAGGCCGATTACCAGAAACAACTGGGGAATGCTGAGGCCGAGGGCCAGCAGCAAACCGGTGCCGACGGCGGCCGCCACCATAAACAGGGCGTTCACGATATTGTTGGCAGCGATGTTGCGGGACCGATGAGCGTCATCGCTGCGGTGCTGAAGCAGGGCATCCAGCGGAACGATATAAACACCGCCCGCCACCGCGATCAGGCATATGTCCAGCAGGATCCGCCATCCGGCGAACTGGTCCAGGAACGCGCCCACGGTTTCCGCCCCACCGGGCAAGCCGTGGCGGCTGGCGAAGTACAGATCGAAGATGAACACCGACATGACCAGCGCTCCGAGCGGAACAAAGGTCGCATGCACCTGACCCTTGAGCATGCTGTTGCACAGCAGTGAACCGATCGCCATGCCGACGGAAAAGGTAACCAGGAACAGCGTTGCCAGCCGCTCACTGCCGCCCAGGACGTCCTTCGCGAACGGTGCGATCTCCGCCAGAAACGCGGCCCCGACCAGCCAGAAC
>Ga0316187_10006052_pt1 | contig 10429 bp, 9 predicted proteins | sample CroRivburrow1_MG_FD_204927 | JGI IMG/M metagenome (GOLD analysis project Ga0316187, IMG submission 204927) | Coastal sediment microbial communities from Maine, United States - Cross River worm burrow 1 | ecosystem: Environmental > Aquatic > Marine > Coastal > Sediment | place: USA: Maine... | reverse complement strand
TGGCGGACTCCCTCGCGTCGCCGACCTGCTTGGCGTTGTAGTCGGCGAGCGCCTGGCGGATGGCGTCCTCGGCGAGCACCGAGCAGTGGATCTTGACCGGCGGCAGCGCCAGTTCCTCGACGATGTCGGTGTTGCGGATGGCCTGCGCCTCCTCGACCGAGCGGCCTTTCAGCCACTCCGTGGCGAGGCTGGACGAAGCGATCGCGGAACCGCATCCGAAGGTCTTGAACTTGGCGTCGGTGATGACGCCGTCCTGGACCTGGATCTGCAGTTTCATGACGTCGCCGCATTCCGGCGCGCCGACGATGCCGGTGCCGACGTCGTCGGCATCCTTGTCGAGAGCACCCACGTTGCGCGGGTTGTTGTAGTGGTCGATGACCTTGTCGCTGTAGACCATGGTTCTAGTGGCCGCTCCATTCCACCTTGGAGAGATCGATCCCTTCCTGGGCCATTTCCCAGAGGGGACTCATCTCGCGCAGGCGCTGGACGGTCTTGATGGTGGCGTCGGCGGCGTGGTCGAGTTCCTCGCGGGTCGTCCAGCGGCCGAGGCTGTAGCGGATCGAGCTGTGCGCGAGGTCGTCACCGACGCCCAGCGCGCGAAGCACGTAGGAGGGCTCCAGGCTCGCGGAGGTGCACGCCGAGCCGGAGCTCACCGCGATGCCCTCCATGCCCATGAGCATGGATTCGCCTTCGACGAAGGCGAAGCTGATGTTGAGGTTGCAGGCGAGCCGGTACTCGGCGTCGCCGTTGACCTGCACGTGCGAGAGCGCGTCGGTGAGGCGCGTCTGCAGGTGGTCGCGCAGTTCGGCGATGTGCCGCTGCTCGTTCTCGCGGTCGGCGAGACACAGCTCCAGCGCCTTGCCCATGCCGACGATGCCGGGCACGTTCAGCGTGCCGGAGCGCAGGCCGCGCTCGTGGCCGCCGCCGTAGACCAGCGGCTCCAGTCGCACGCGCGGGCTACGGCGCCGCACGTAGAGGACGCCGACGCCCTTCGGGCCGTACATCTTGTGTCCCGAGGCCGACAGCAGGTCGATACACATGCCGTCGACGTCGACCGGCTCCTTGCCGAGCGTCTGGGTCGCGTCGGTGTGGAACAGCACGCCCTTCTCGCGGCAGATCGCGCCGATCTGCGCGATCGGGTGCACGGTGCCGATCTCATTGTTGCCGTGCATGATCGACACCAGCACGGTGTCGTCGCGCAAGGTCGCGCGCAGCACGTCGAGGTCGATACGACCGCGCTCGTCGACCTCCAGCACGGTGACTTCCCAGCCCTCGTTCTGCAGCGCGAGCATCGGGTCGAGGACCGCCTTGTGCTCGGTCGAGCAGGTCACCAGGTGACGGCCCTTCGGCTTGTACATGCGCGCCGCGCCGAGGATCGCGAGGTTGTTCGACTCGGTCGCGCCGGAGGTGAACACGATCTCGCGGGCGCTCGCGCCCATCGCCGCAGCGATCGATTCGCGGGCCTCGTCGACGGCCTTCTCGGCGTCCCAGCCGAACAGGTGGTTCCGGGACGCGGCGTTGCCGTACTTCTCCGAGAAGTAGGGCAGCATCGCTTCGACCACGGCGGGATCGACCGGAGTCGTGGCCTGGTAGTCGAGGTAGACGGAGCGGGAAGTGGTCATGGACGTGCGGTCTACACCGCGATGCGTTCGGGAAGCGGTTCGATGGGGTTGCCCGCGAGGTCCGCGAGGGAGCACTCTTCCAGGACCTCGCGAATCCGGCGTGCGACGCCGTGGATGCCGGTCTGGATCAGGCAGCCGGCCGACAGGTCGCAGTCGCCGCCGTCGGAACACTCGCTGACGAGTGCCGGGCCCTCGAGGACCTCGACCACGCGTGCCAGCGTCAGCTCTTCGGCGTCGACGGTCAGGCGGTAGCCGCCGCCCGGTCCACGGATCGCCTCGACGAGGCCGGCCCGCGACAGGTCCTTGAGCACCTCGGCCAGCAGGCGCCGCGGGATGTGCAGATTCTCGACCACTTCGCGCACGCTCGTGTACTGCCGACCACCCCGGGCCAAAAAGGCCAGGGCCATCAGTCCGTACTCGGAGCGGCGGGTGAGTCGTAGCATGCCCTGCAATTTAGCATGGGTTAGGTGCTCTTTCAAGCCCTTGTCGGCCGCGACTGGACAGCCCTGAAGGCTTGTAACCAGGCTGAAGCGCCGGCGAGGGGCTCTTTGAGGCCAGCTCAGGCGCGCCGAGTCCGTCCGCGAGCGTCTGGGGCGACCCTTCGGAAGAGCTCCATCAGGGTGTCCGGGAAGGCGGCCGGGCGGCTGTCCGCCTTGCGCAGGCAGGCCAACTCGCACTCCCCGGTCGCCGACAGGACATCGCGTTCCTCCGCGCGAATCTCGTAGGCGTAGCGGACCGTGGTGCGGGTCCAGGCCGCGATCGAGGTGCGCACCACGGCGATCTCGTCGAACAGCAGCGAGGCCTGGTAGCGGCAGCGCGCCTCGGTGACCGGCATCATCAGGCCTAACCGGTCCTCCATGTCGCGGTAGGAGAAGCCCTCGGAGCGCACAAACTCGGTGCGGCCCATCTCGAAGAGCTCCAGATAGCGGGCGTAGTAGAGGACGCCCATCTGGTCCACGTCCCGGTAGAGCAGCCGGTAGCGCGACTCGTGCACCGTCGTCATGACCGGGATTGTAGGCGTGTGGCGGTGGGGGCGGGATGCTGTCAGAATCCCGTCCTGATGGGTGCCCCGGACTCCGCCGACGCCAGCCGCGAGCGCACCGCCGCCGTGGTCGGATTCTCGGTGCTGCTGCCGGGCCTTGGGCACTGGATGGCCGGTCGCCGCCGCGCCGCCCTGGTCTGGTTCGCGCTCTGCCAGGGTCTGCTGATGCTCGGCTTCGCGCTGGCCGGCGGCACCCAGCAGGACTTCGGCTTCCCGTTCGGCTTGGGCGGCTGGCAGTTGATCCACGTCACGCTGCCCGAGCTCGGCAACTTCCTGGGCACGCAATTCGCCGTCGCGAGCTGGGAGAGCGCCGACTACGGCGGCCGTTTCCCCGAGAACTTGCCGCTGCGTGGCCTCGGCTACCTGTTGAGCGGCGCGTCCGGCGTGCTGGCCTGCTTCTGCGCCGCGCACGCCGCCGGCGCGGTGCGCAGAGACCGGGCACGCGCGCAGCTCGGCCGCGCCGCTGCCGACACCGCGCTGCCGCTCGATCCCGGCAAGGCTGCACTGGCCTCGCTGCTGCTGCCCGGGCTGGGCCACTGGCTGACCGGGCGCCGCTTCAAGGCCAAGCTGCTCTGCGCGACGGTGCTCGGCTTGTTCCTCCTCGGCATGGTACTCGGTGACTTCGCCGACTTCGATCGTCAGCGCCACCCCTACTACTGGGTGGGGCAGATGTTCCTCGGCCTGCCCGGTTGGCTGGTCGCGTTCGCGACCAGCGGCGCGCGCTTCTCGTCGGTGCTGCCGTATCAGGACGCCGGTCTGCTGTTCACCACCAGCGCCGGATTCTTCAACGTCATCGTCGCGCTCGACGCCTACCAGCGCGCCGAGCAGGACCTCGAGCGCGTGGTGCGCGGGAAGGACGCATCATGACCGCGGTCGTCATGTTCCTGATGCTGCTGGTCTTCGCGACCAGTCTCGCGGTGGTGCTGAGCTGCTACCGCGACGACGAGCCTGCCGAGGTGCTGCGCGGCACCGTGCGCCGTGCTCTATCCGGCCTGAGCGCCGAGCCCAGGTCAGTCGCCGGCGTAGCCGAGTTCCGCGAGCCTGCGGGCGACGTCCTCGCGTAGCGAAGGCACCGGCCCGCCGCTCCCGCGCAACGTGAACGGCAGATCCCGCGTCGCCGCGTCGCGCGGGAAGACCCGCCCACCTCGGGCAGCGCGATAGAGCGGGTGCGAAGACGTGACCTCGTCGGGCGCGTCGTGCAGCAGGCAGCGGTCGAGGACTCCGCGGTCCGAAAGCCCAGTCCCGTCCCGTCGCGAGTCCGCGATGCCGAGCAGGTGGAGCAGCTCGACGCCGAGCAGATGCGCCGCCGCAGGCTCGTCGCGCACCGCCGGCTCCAGTCGATCCGGCCACACCAGGCCGAGCGGGACGCGGATCACGCTGTCGTCGAAGGAGTGGCCGTGCTCGAAGCCGTCGTCTTCCCACAGTTCCTCGCCGTGGTCCGCGTGCAGCGCGAACACCAGGCCCTGCGGCGAGGTGAAGCCCGTCTCGACGAGCGGCAGCAGCCAGTCCGAGACGGCCCGGTCGACGCGTCCGACCTCGGCGCGATAGTGCAGGCGCACCGCCGCGCGCGCGTCCTCCGCAAGATCGAAGAAGGCGCGGCGCTCTTCGACCGCGTGGTCACCGGCCAGGAACTCCTGGTACGCGAGCGCTTCCAGCGGATTCTCCGGCAGCGCCTCGACGCCGGCCTTGCCGGCCGCGTCATAGGGCAGGTGGGGGGTCATCAGGTGCACCACCAGCAGGCGCGGCCGATGCGCTTGCGCTTGCCACCAGGCCTGCGCCGCTTCCGCGCCCGCCGCCGGGTCGTCGACCACGCGCAGGTAGCGCTCGAAGCCGCGCGACATCCCCGACCACGGTTCCAGGAAGGGATTCTGGTGCACCATGCAGGTCGCCCAGCCGGCGTCGCGCAGGGCCTCGACGACGGTGCGCAGGTCCGCGTGCAACGCGGTGTAGTCGGGCCGCTCCCCCGGCTCGGCGGGGAAGTCCGCGCGACCGGCGCCATGTTCGCCCGCGTCCAGGCCGGTCAGCAGCGAGGCGTAGGCGGGCAGTGTCCAGTTCGAAGGCGCGACGGCCCGCGGCCAATAGATGCCGCGCTCGAGCAGTGCGTGCAACTGCGGCGCCATCTCCTCGAAATCCGCTCCGGTGCGCAGCGTGTCGATCGTCAGCAGCACGATGTCCGGCCGATCGGCGGGCCGCGCGACCGGTGCGACCCGGGGTGCGCCCCACACCACGCGTGCGCCCTCTTCGCCGGCGAGCGCCGGGGACGCGTGTCGCGCCAGCAGATGCAGGCGCCCGGCCTCGGCCGGGACGTCCGCGCGCAGTTCCCGCCAGCGGTCGTCGTTCCCGGGCAGTTCCGCGGCGACCAGCGAGCGCAGTGCCCCCGAGGCATCCTCGAAGAACAACTCGGCACGCAGCGTAGGTCCGCCGTCCGGCACGGCGCGTCGCGCCCCGGCGGTGAAGACCCGCTTCCCCTGTGCGGTGTCGATCTCGAGAGTCAACTGTCCGGGCGTGGTCGTCACCAGCGCAGGGCGCTCGTCGCCGAGCACCTCGACCTCCGCATCCGTCGGGCTCTCCTGGCCGTACCAGCGGGTCAGGTAGCTGTCGCGCAGGGCCTCGACCGTGCCGCGCTCCACCTGCCAGGGTTCCGTGCCGAGCGCACTCTCGCCGGTCTCTTCGGTCCGGGAGCAGCCGGCGAGCAGCAGGAGGAGCGGAAGCAGGCGGTGGGCGGACGGCATCAGCGTTGCGAGCACCGATGATAGGCCCCGCCTTCGACGCGCCGCAAAAGGCCGCGCAGTTCGAGGTCGACGAGGCGCAGACGCAAGGCCGCGGCGTCCTCGCCGAGTGCCGTGGCGAGCTCCGCCGGGGTCGCGTCCCGCGTAGCGAGCTCGGTGAGGATCGGGTCTTCCCGTCCGAAGGCCTCCTCGGGGTGGCTCCTGCGCAGCACGTGCAGCATCTCGTCGGGCGACGTCACCAACGGTGCGCCGTCCTGGATGAGTCGGTGCGTGCCGGCCGACACCGGACAGTCCACATCGCCGGGCAGGGCGCAGACCTCGCGTCCGAGCCCGAGCGCGTGCGCGCAGGTGCTCATGGTGCCGCTGTGCCGGCCCGCCTGCACGACCAGCAGGGCATCGCTCGCTGCCGCCAGCACGCGGTTCCGGCGCGGGAAGTTCCCGGGGCGCGTGCCCGAGCCGAATGCGAACTCGCTGACCACCGCGCCGCCGGCGTCGAGAATCCCCGCGAGCAACCGCAGTGCGTCTGGCGGGTAGGGACGATCCAACGGCGAGCCGAGCACCGCGACCACCTTGCCATCGGCGTCCAGAGCGGCGCGCATCGCGACCTGGTCAATGCCGCGCGCCGCGCCGGACACGACCGTCACGCCACCGCGCGCGAAGGCTTCTCCGAAGCGGGCGGCCTGGGCGCGGCCATAGGGCGTGCAGGCGCGTGCCCCGATCACGCCGATGCGCAGGCCGGAGTCGGCGGTTTCCGCGCTCCTCGCTGCAGCGACCGGCGCGGAGTCACCGAGCAGTGCCGTCTCGCCCAGCACGAACAGCACTGGTGGCGGCAGGAAGCCCACCGTCCCGGGCGCGAAGCGGCATGGGTAGGCCGGGTCGCCGAGCGTCAGCGGAGTGGCGCCATGCGCCTCGACGGCCTGCAACTGCTCGGCCGCCAATAGCGCGAGGCCTGCGACGTCCGGTGCCGCCGTGCTCGCGCGCCCGGTCGCCCACCACCAGCGCGCGGGCTCACGCGCGGCGGCCCGCGCCGAACCGGCCGCCTCGCACAGCTTGCGCAGGCGCAGCGGCCCCAGCCCAGGGACCGCGTTCCACGCCAGCAGCGCGGCGGCTTCGTCGTCAAGCGGGTCCACGCAGGGAAGACGGTGGACCCGCCGTCGGATCACATCGCTACTGCACGCGCATGGTGCCGATCAACTCGAACAGCGTGTCGAGCTCCGGCTCCAGCGAGGCCTGCGATCCGAGGACCTTCACATAGACCGGCCCTCGCGGCGTGCTCAGCACCACACCGACCAGCATCCAGTCCTCGCGCGGCTCGCCGCCGCCGACCTGGCGGGTCTGCGCCAGCGTGCCCTTCAGCACGATGCGCTGCTCCGCGTAGAACCCCTTCGCGGACGTGAACTCGTAGGCCTGCTGCGGCGTCGAGCCGGGGACCTCCCACTGGCCCAGCCAGCGATCCACGTTGGCGGCGATCTGCTCCGGGCTGCCCTGTTGCGGCATCCACGACACGTTGGCGATGCCGCCGTCCGGGATGTCGTACTCGCCCAGGAAGATGGCCATCGACTGCGGCTTCTGCTCCCAGTCCGGCGGGGCAGTGAACAGCAGTTGCGGCGGGCCGGTGGGCGCGGCGCTGCCGCCGGAAGCCGGCGGTTCGGGCGCCTTCACGCAGGCGGAGACCAGGAACAGGGAAGCGAGCAGCGGGAGGCGCAGCGACATGCGCGGAAGTCTAGCCGCGCCCGTATTCTCCCGGCGTGTCCCGCCGCCCGCGCCTCCTCGTGCTGGCCGCGCCGCTGGTGGTCTCCTTCTGGCTGCGCTCGGCCTTCGCGTGGGTGGACACCATCTTCGCGTCGATGCTGCACGACCAGCAGGGCGGCAGCCTGGGGGACGCGAGCATCGCGGCCATCGGCCTGACGCTGCCCTTCGAATTCCTGCTCACCGCCTGCTGGGTGGGCAGCAGCAACGGTCTGACCGCGCGGCTGGCCGCGGCGATGGGGGCCGGAGAGCACGAGCGCGTCGAGCAGTTGAAGCGCGCGTCGGTGCGCATCATCTGGGCCCTGTGCGCGCTGTTCGTGGCGGTCGCCGTCGGCATCTGGATCTTCGCCGGGCGCACCCCGTTGGAGCCGCTGGTCGCGCAGCAGTTCCGCATCTACGCCACCGTGTTGCTGGGTGGGTCGGCCTTCACCGCATTCTGGGCCATCCTGCCGGACTCGCTGGTCAAGGCGCACCACGACACGCGCTCGACGATGTGGGCCGGGCTGTGGTCGTCGATCACCAACGTGGTGCTGAACGCGCTGTTCGTGTTCGTGTTCGGCTGGGGCATCTTCGGCATCGCGCTGTCGACGGTGCTCAGCCGGCTGGCAGGCCTGGCCTATGCCATCGGTCGCGCGCGTATGCATGAGAACGCGCGCCGCGCCGCCTCGGATGGCCTGCGCGCGGGGGTCTACGCCCGGCCGGTGCGCGCCATCCTCGCGCTGTCCATCCCCTCGGCCATCACCTACGTGCTGATGGCGGGGGAGTCGCTGGCGGTCAACGGCCTGCTCGCCAACTCGCAGGATTCCACGCCGCTGCTCGCCGCCTGGTCGATCTTCGACCGCACGGTGCGCTTCCTGGCGATGCCGCTGATCGCGACCAGCGTGGCGATGCTTCCTCTCGCCGCGCGCTTGGCAGGGCAGGGCGATGCCGGTGCGATCCGCGCAGAGATGCGGCTGGGATTCCGCGCAGGCCTCATCTACATCGGCGCGTTGGTGACGCCGCTGGCGCTGTTCGCCGGCCCGCCGGCCGCGCGCGCGCTGGCCGATCTTCCGCTGACCGCCGAGTTCGGCGCGGCGTCGATGGTGTGGGTGCCGCTGGCGGTGTTCGGCTTCCTGCCCTTCCTGCTCGCGCGCTCCGCCTTCGACGGCCTGCAGCGTCCGCGTCCGGGGCTGGTCGCCTCGCTGCTGCGCGCCTTCGTGCTGGTGGTGCCGCTGGTGTGGGTGGGCATGGAGTTCCATTCCAGCTTCGGCCTGACGCGCATCGCGGGCGCCTGCGCCGGTTTCGGCGTGGCCACCGTCATCGCCGCCTTCGGCCTCTACGGCTGGACCGTGCGCCGCCTGGAAAGCGAGTGCGCCGCCGCCCGCGAGGGCGACGGCGCATCGGGTTGACCGCGCGGCGGTCCTACTCGTCTTCGGATTTCGGCGCGTCGCCGTCGTCTTCGACCGGAGGCACCGGGGCCTCCTCGCCGACCGGCTCGGGCGTCGGGATGGCGTGGAAAGAGAGCTTTCCGCCCTCCTCCGCGAGGTCCATCTCGATCAGCGAGTTCTCCGGCAGGTCGCCGCGCAGCATCTCTTCCGCGAGCGGATCCTCGACGTAGCGCTCGATGGTGCGGCGCAGCGGCCGCGCACCGTACTGCGGGTTGAAGCCCTCGTTGATCAGGAAGTCGCGCGCCGCGTCCGACAGGTGCAGCACCAGCTTCTTGCCGCGCATGCGGGCCTCGACCTTCTCCATCTCGATGTTGATGATGCGGTAGAGGTCCTCGCGCTGCAGCGGGTTGAAGTTGACGATCTCGTCGAGGCGGTTCAGGAACTCGGGGCGGAAGAACCGCTGCACCTCGTCCATGATGCCTTCCTTGATCTTGGTGTCCTGGGTCTCCACATCAGGCAGGAAGCCCACTCCGCCGCCGGACTGCACGATCTGCGCACCGACGTTGGAGGTCATGATGATGATGGTGTTGCGGAAGTCGACGTGCCGCCCGAAGGAGTCGGTCAGGCGACCTTCCTCCATGATCTGCAGCAGCATGTTGTAGACGTCCGGGTGCGCCTTCTCGATCTCGTCGAACAGGATCACCGAGTACGGCCGGCGGCGCACCTGCTCGGTGAGCTGGCCGCCCTCCTCGTAGCCGACGTAGCCCGGAGGCGAGCCGACCAGGCGCGACGCGTTGTGCTTCTCCATGTACTCGGACATGTCGATGGCGATCAGCGCGTCCTCGCTGCCGAACATGAACTTCGCCAGCTGCTTGGACAGCCAAGTCTTGCCGACGCCCGACGGGCCGAGGAACAGGAACGAGCCGGTGGGGCGGTTCGGGTCCTTCAGGCCGGAGCGCGAGCGGCGCACCGCGCGCGCCACCGCGGCGATCGCCTCTTCCTGGTGGATGACGCTGAGACCCAGTTCCTCCTCCATGCGGAGCAGGCGCTCGGCCTCCTCCTTGGCGAGGTTGGTCAGCGGGATGCCGGTCATGCGCGACACGGTCTCGGCGATGATCTCGCGATCGAGCTCGGGCCGGCTGCTGTCTGCGCTCTCGGCGTTCTTCCACTCGGCCAGGATGTGCTCGCGCTTGCGGCGCATCTGGTAGACCTCGTCGCGCCGCGTGGCCGCAGCCTCGAAGTCCTGGTTGGCGACCGCCTCCTCCTTGCCCTTCTCGAGCTCGGAGATCTGGGCGTCCAACTCGGACAGGTCCGGCGGCGGGGTCATGGTGCGCAGCCGCAGCCGCGCGCCCGCCTCGTCGATGACGTCGATGGCCTTGTCGGGCAGGAAGCGCGCACTGATGTACTTGATCGACAAGTCCACCGCGGCCTCAAGCGCGTCCTCGGTGTAGGTCACCTTGTGGTGGTCCTCGTAGCGCTCGGCCAAGCCGTTCAGGATGGCCACCGTGTCGTCACGCGAGGGCGGGTCGACGATCACCGACTGGAAGCGGCGCTCCAGCGCCCCGTCCTTCTCGATGTACTTGCGGTACTCGTCGAGGGTGGTCGCGCCGATGACCTGCAGTTCGCCGCGCGACAGCGCCGGCTTCAGCACGTTGGCCGCGTCGATGGCGCCTTCGGCACCGCCGGCGCCGACCAGCGTGTGGATCTCGTCGATGAACAGCACCACGTTCTTGGCGCGCTTGACCTCGGTCATCACCGCCTTGATGCGTTCCTCGAACTGGCCGCGGTACTTGGTGCCGGCGACCATGCCGGCCAGGTCGAGCGCGACGATGCGCCGCCCGCGCAGGATCTCCGGCACGCTCCCCGAGATGATCGACTGGGCGAGGCCCTCGACGATGGCGGTCTTGCCGACACCGGGTT
>Ga0316187_10006051_pt1 | contig 10430 bp, 9 predicted proteins | sample CroRivburrow1_MG_FD_204927 | JGI IMG/M metagenome (GOLD analysis project Ga0316187, IMG submission 204927) | Coastal sediment microbial communities from Maine, United States - Cross River worm burrow 1 | ecosystem: Environmental > Aquatic > Marine > Coastal > Sediment | place: USA: Maine... | reverse complement strand
ACGCGGCGTGGCTGGGTCAGGCTTTCGCCCATTGCCCAATATTCCTCACTGCTGCCTCCCGTAGGAGTCTGGCCCGTGTTCCAGTGCCAGTGTGGCTGATCATCCTCTCAGACCAGCTACCCGTCTTAGCCTTGGTAAGCCGTTACCTTACCAACAAGCTGATGGGACGCAGGCTCATCCTCTGGTGGCGCTTTGAGGCGCCTTTTACCACTTTCACCGTAGTGAGCGTGGTCATATGCGGTATTAGCATTCCTTTCGGAATGTTGTCCCCCGCCGGAGGGTAGATTACCTACGCGTTCCTCACCCGTGCGCCACTATACTCGCCCCGAAGGACTTTCTCGTTCGACTTGCATGTGTTAGGCCCGCCGCTAACGTTCGCTCTGAGCCAGGATCAAACTCTCCAGTTGAACTGTTGAGCTGGTGTATCCTGCTGAGTTCTGGCGCTCCCGCCAGATGCTCAAGAGCTCACACGTTTGTTATTGCGTGTTGCTCTCGGATTGCGGTCTTGCGACCGCCTCTTGAATTGACCCGGTCGTACGTATTGATGCACGACTCGGGACCCGAGTACTTAACTATTGATTCCGATTCAGTTTTCAAAGACCGATCGGCGGAATATCCGCTGAAGGGAAGCGGCACTGTGGGCCCGAACGAACACTCGGTCAAGCCTTAGATGACGCTGTTTTCCCGCCGAAACTGTGAAAGCCCTTTGAAGAGCCGTAGCCCCCCGCAAAGGGACGCCGAAGTTAGCGCGGAACAGAGACCGGTCAAGGAAGAATGTAGACTTTCCCAACTTTCCGTTAAACCGCTGAATCTATTGAGCTTTTGCTCTTCTGATCGAGGCAATCAGGCCGATCTGGGCTGCTTTTTCCACCTAGAGGGGCTTCCCCTCCGCATCAATCGCGATCAGGAGCTGGCCATCGACGTCGTCCGATACCGGATCGACGAGCCAGGGCTCGAGGCAGGCACGCTCGAGCACACAGGGGTCGGTGAGGGCCTCGAGGAAGGCGACCAGGTCCTCGATCTGGGCGGGCTGATGAGAGAGGGGCGCCCGGAAGGTGTCGATTCCTCGCCCGGAGACTTTTAGGAAGTCGACCATCTCCTGGGTGTTGTCTGCGAAGTCGTCGGAGGACGCCCCTTCGACGCTGCTGGGATCGAATAGAGCAAGCGCACGCTGGGGATCGAGGTGGTGCGTCACGACATCGGCGAGCTCCTGGTAGGCTCCGGCGTGAAAGTATGGACCTGTTGCCGAAACGTTGAGAAGCGTGGGGGTCCGGAACGCGAAGCGGTCGTTGCGATCGGCTGTCTCGCGCGCCAGTCCGAAATCGTTCGTGCGGCTCGCTCCGTCTCCCTTGCCGCGTCCGATCTGCGGCGCTGCGATTGCATGAAAGGACTCGTCACTGAAGAAGTCGCCGCTATGGCAAGTCGCGCAGGCGAAGCCGCCATCGGCTGTGTCCTTGAAGAAGAGGATGGCGCCGCGCTTCTCTGCATCACTGAGTGCGGTGTTCTCGCCCCGTACATATTCACGCCAGGGCGTGTCGGTGAAGAGTTGCGACTCCTCGTAGGCGCCGAGGGCGTCTGCGATTCGTTCGTAGCTGATGTCCGGGGTACCAAAGGCCACCTGGAACTCATCGGTCCAGCGCTCGTCCTCGGTGAGCCGCGCTTCGAGGGCGGCGCGCACGCCATCGTTCGTCGCGCCAAGGGCGAACTCGAACCCCCGCATTTCCTCCTCAGAGGTGACTGGAAACCGCGATTGCGCCACGGAGAGCCGAAGGCCTGCGTTCGGGTCGGCGATACCGTACTCGCTGTCCGGCGTTCGAATACCCTCGTCATCCACGCGCTCGACGCGCGAGTCCCAGAACAGGCCTCTTTCCCAGATGGCGAGGTTGAACGTCGTGGGAGCATTTCGCGGGACGTTGAAATCGCCGTCTGGATGCGTGCGGCCTGGCCCGAGGAGCTCCGGATCCTCGGCCCCGACGCCGATGGAGAGCGGGAGTGCGTCACCGCCGCCAAGCACCGGGTGATGGCAGGTGACGCAGGCTGAGTCGCGGTCGCCGCCAAGACTTTTGCTGAAGAAGAGACGTCGACCGAGAACCGTAATGGGGTCGTCGACGCTCGGAACGTCGAGACCTTCGGCGGGGTCCCCGCGCAGGCCGAGCGCGCGAATCAGGGGTCGCAGTTCGGAGTCGAGCTCGCTGTCCGGGGTAGAGGCGTAGCAAGCACAGAGGAGTGAAAGAAAGATGAGTGCGTGCACCCTAAGCTGCATGGAGCTCAGACTACACCAATGCTGGGCTCGTTGCAGACTGGAGCGCGCGAAGCAGTGTCTTCGCGTCCAAGTTGGGGCACCCCTTCGCAGCGCTCTCCGCCCCGTGGACGAGGTCGACGATACGACGATTGAGCGGCGCCTCCATTCCGTATGCTTCGGCGAGCTCGACGATCTTTCCATTGAGGAAGTCGACTTCCGTCGGTCTCCGGCGTTCGAGGTCCTGATACATCGATGCACGAGACTCGGGATCCACCTTGAGCTGTGCACGCACGACGACGCGAACGATGGGCGTCGGCAGCTTGAGAACGAACGACATGAGCGGGAGGGGGACACCCCGGAACTTCGCCGTCGAAATCCCCGCCGCGCCCAGGATGGAAAGGCCTTCGTCGAGAAGCATCGTCATCAGTCGTCGATACCCCGAGGAAAGGATCATGGTCGGGGTCGATACGCCCGAGAGTGCGCTGATCGCGTTGTTGAGGTTCACCAGCAACTTCGTCCATTGCTCGGGCGCGATCGGGTCGGCGAGCTCGACATCGATCCCCGCACTGCGCAGGGCGTCGATCCAACGAGCATCGCTGCTGCCTTCCTTCGCCTCGATGACAAGCGGACCCGTGGTGCTCTGTTGAAACGTAGCGCCATCGTGCATGACCACGTTGAACCCGACCACAGCAGGGACGACTCGTTGACTTCGGAGATGCTCGCGAAGGATGCCGGCGTTATCGAGTCCGTTCTGAAGGCTGACCACGACGGCGCCGGGGGCGAGCCAGGGGACCAGCGACGCGGCGGTCTCGGCGGTCGCGCCGCTCTTCACGCAGCAAAGAACCACCTCACAATCGGCGAGAGCTTCGGGCCGGGTATCGAAGCGAACCTTCGCCGGCTCTAGGTGCTGCTCACGGCCGAACCCGCGGAGGCTCAAGCCATGCTGGCGAATCGCCTCTGCCATCGAGGCGCGCCCAACGAACGTCACGGCCGCACGCTCGTCCGCGGCTAGGCAGCCTCCGACGAAGCAGCCAATGGATCCGGCGCCAGCAATGCCGATCCGTATTGGTGCCTTCTGGTCCTCGATGCCGTGGAGTCTATCTGAGGAACTCCCGAAGGTGACGGGAGCTGACGAAGATGACAGCGGAGCCTGGCAAAACTGCCAAAGATGGCGCTAGAGTCGGGGTCATGGCGGATTCTGCACCGACCCTGGAGCTCCTGCCGGACCTTGCCCGCGCGATGCTCGAGTCGAGCGAAAAGCCAGCAATTGTGCTCAGCAAGGACTACCGGATCCTCGCGGTGAACGAGGCCTACCGGAAGCACTACGAGACCTCGCCTCGGCTTGGGCACGATAGATGCTTTGCCGTCTCGCATGGGTACGACAGCCCGTGCGACGAAAACGGGGAGCAGTGTCCGCTTCGGAACTGCCTCTCCTCGCGCCGGAACGAGCGCGTCGTGCACATCCATCACGGGCCCACCGGCGCGGAGTACGTCGATGTGGAGCTCCGTCCTCTGCTCGACGAGAGCGGCGAGATCGAGGGGTTCGTGGAGGTGATCGCGCCGATACCGCATGCGAGCGCGCAAGCTGGCGGCTCGTTCGTTGGACGCTCGATGGCGTTCAGCGACATGCTCGAGCTCATTCAGCGAGGCGCCCGGAGCGAGGTTCCGATCCTGCTGCTCGGCGAATCGGGGACAGGCAAGGAGCTCGCCGCGCACGCGATTCACGACGCAAGCCCAAGAAGCAAGGGGCCGTTCGTTCCGGTCGAGTGCTCCGGGCTTGGTGAAGCCCTCTTCGAGTCAGAGCTCTTCGGTCATGCACGGGGCTCGTTTACGGGCGCACACAGTCGAAAGCCGGGCCTCGTCGAGGCAGCGACCGGCGGGACCCTGTTCCTCGATGAAATCGGGGATGTTCCGCTGTCCCTCCAGGTAAAGCTTCTGCGAGTGCTGGAGTCGGGCATGTACCGCCCCGTCGGCGACATCGAAGCCCGGAGCGCGGACTTCCGACTCGTGTGCGCAACGCATCGGGACATCGACTGCATGGTCGGCGAGGGTTCATTTAGACGAGACCTCTACTTTCGCATCAACACCTTTCCGATCGCGATGCCCCCGTTGCGGGAGCGACGCGAAGACATTCCTCTGCTCTGCGACACGCTGCTTGCAAACAGCGCGAAGCGACTGTCGGTCGGGGCGCTCTCCTTGCTGCAGCAGCACGACTTCCCCGGCAACATTCGCGAGCTCCGAAACATCGTAGAGCGCGCTGTCCTGCTCACGGACGGCGCACAGATCGAGGCGAAGCATCTACCGGGGTACCTCGGCGGCGCGCGCACCTCGGTCCCTGCCCCTGCACCGGCTGCCGCGACTTGGCCATGGGGAGACGAACTCCTGCCGCTCGAAGAGGTCGAGCATCGCTACCTTCGCTGGGTGCACGACACGCATCCGGGCGACCGACGGGCGCTTGCGGAACAGCTCGGGGTCAGTGAACGAACGCTTTATCGGAAGCTACGCCAGGCGCTCGGGCCTCAGGACGAAGGCTGACGCCACCGGCGGGGCTGTCATGTGAAGCTGTCATATTTGGCAGTCCAGGCTTTTTGGCAGCCTGAAATGATTGAGGAAATGCCGCTGAGGAGCTTGGTCCGGGTCTTGCTGATAGGCGGAGCAGCGGAGGCGAGCGGATGGATCCGAATGTGGCCCCTTCAAAGGGTTCGACGACAACTCCAGGCGAAACCAGGTCTGATCTCGAAAGCACGTTACGTCGTATCGAAGCACGGCTCGAACGTCTCGAGCGGACCCTCGACCCCCTGACGCAGGCCACTGCCGCCGCCCCCGCTCTAACTTCGACGGCCGTCGATGTTCTCGATGACTGGGCCAACCAGCACGGGGATCTCGACGAACGTCTGCGCACCCTGTCCGAGCTGCTCGAGAGGGTGACACGCCCGGAGGCGCTCGCGCCCTTGATGATGATGGTCGAGCTCAGCGAGCAAGCGAAGCCGGCCATCGCAACGGTCACCGATATCGTCGACGAGACGATGGCGCGCGCAGCCGCCGAAGGCATGGAGATCGAGCGCCTCGTCGAGTCGTCCAAGAACGCGGTGCTCAAGCTCGCACAACTAGCAACAGCGCGTGAAGTCCAAGCGCTTCTCGACTCCGGAATGCTGGACCCGGCGGCGCTCTCGACGCTCGGCATGACGGCGCGTGCGGTTGCGGATGCAAGCGAAGAACCGGCGCCCGAGGTCGGGATGTTCGGGGCGCTGCGGGCGGCTCGGCAACCATCCGTGAAGCGAGCGCTCGGGTTTCTGATTCGGGTGGCAGAAAAGCTCGGCGACAATCTCGGCACCACGGCACCCAAGCTTCTGCTGAACGCCAATGCACAGTCCAAGTCAGAGAGAGACTCATGAGTGAACAACACGACGTACTCATCATCGGCGGCGGCACCGCTGGAATCACCGTAGCGGCCCAGCTTCTGCAGCAAGAGGCGGCGCCGAAGGTCACAATCGTCGACCCGTCGAAGACCCACGACTACCAGCCAATCTGGACACTGGTCGGAGGCGGAGTGTTTCCGCGCGAGATATCGAGGCGCGCGATGGCGGACATCATGCCGCGCGGCGTGAACTGGATCCGAGATCGCGTAACGACCTTCAACCCGGAAAAGAACGAGGTGCAGACAGAAGGAGGGAAGTCTCTGACCTACAACGAGCTAATCGTCGCCGCCGGGATCCAGCTCAACTGGGACGCCGTGAAGGGTCTTCCCGATGCGATCAACAAGGGGGGCGTCTGCAGCAACTATGGCTACGACAAGGTCCCCTACACCTGGGAGACGATTCAGGCCTTTCAGGGCGGAAACGCGGTTTTCACGTTCCCGGCGACCCCGATCAAGTGCGCCGGCGCCCCACAGAAGATCATGTACCTCGCGGAGGAGACGTTCCGACGGCGCGGCATTCGAGAGCAGGCCAACGTCATCTACGCGTCGGCGACGGCTGGGATCTTCGGCATTCCGAAGTACGCGCAGGCGCTCAACAAGATCGTCGAAGAGCGCAAGATTCAAACGCAGTTCTCGAAAGACTTGGTCGAGGTGCGGCCCCAGAGTCGCGAGGCCGTCTTTCACGACGTGAACGGCGCAGAAGAGCTCGTGCTGAAGTACGACATGATGCACGTGACGCCACCGCAGAGTGCGCCGAACTTCATCAGGCAAAGCCCAGTGGCGGCCGAATCGGGATGGGTCGATGTCGACAAGCACACTCTGCAGCACATGAAGTTCCGCAACGTGTTCTCGCTCGGCGACTGTAGCAGCCTCCCTTGCTCGAAGACTGGAGCTGCGGTGCGCAAGCAGGCGCCGGCGCTGGTCGAGAACGTGATCGCGTTTCGTGCCGGGAAGCCGCTGACCGGCCACTACGATGGCTACGCCTCCTGCCCGCTCGTGACGGGCTACGGTAAAGTGATTCTCGCCGAGTTTGGCTACGACGGGGTGATCATGGAGACCTTCCCGTTCGATCAGGCCCAAGAGCGCTACAGCATGTACGCGCTCAAAGCGTATGGGCTGCCCAATATGTACTGGCACGGAATGCTGCAAGGGCGGGTGTAGAAGCCCGTGGAGAAAACGATGGAAATCAAAGCTTTTTTCGATGAACCGACGTTCACGCTGACCTTTGTGGTGTGGGACGAGTCGACCAAGGACGCGGTCGTGATCGATTCGGTGTTGAACTACAACCCGATCTCGTCACGGACGAGCACCGAGTCGCTCGACGAGCTCTCTGACTTCGTTCGGCAGAACGGCCTTCGCGTGCACTACGCCCTCGAGACTCATGCACATGCCGATCACCTGTCGGGTGCGCAGATGCTCAAGAAGCGCTTCGATGCGAGGACGGCAATCGGCAGGAGCATCACGGCGGTGCAGGAGGTCTTCGCAGGCGTCTTCGATTTGGGTGATGAGTTCGCGCAGGATGGAAGCCAGTTCGACAAGCTCGTCGACGATGGTGAGACTCTGCAGGCTGGCAGCCTCGAGGTGAAGGCGATCGCGACTCCCGGGCACACACCGGCATGCCTGAGTTTTCTAATCGGCGACGCACTGTTCACCGGCGACGCGCTCTTCATGCACGACTACGGCACCGGCCGGACAGACTTCCCGAAGGGAAGCGCGAGCGATCTTTACGCATCGGTTCACGAGCGCATCTACACGCTGCCCGACGAGACGCGCGTGTTCCCTGGTCACGACTACATGCCGAACGAACGGCCGGTCGCCTGGGAGACCACGATCGCGAAGTCGAAGGCCGAGAACCCACACCTTCGCGCCGACACCCCACTCGACGAGTTCGTTGGGCTCCGCGAGGCGCGCGACAAGGAGCTCGACGCGCCGCGGCTCCTCTTCCAAAGCGTGCAGTTCAACATCAACGGCGGCCGGCTCCCGGTGGCCGGCAGAACGGGGATCCGGCACTTCAAGCTGCCGGTGAACATGGGCAGTCCGACGGACGACATCGGCAACCCCGCGGAGTAAGGCGGCTCAAAGCATCGGTTTTGCAATGCTTTCACTGAGGCTTGACAAGTATTAGTCATTACGACAATATACTTGTCAATATGGATGAAAGCCTTTTCAATGAGACCCGCCTTCTCTTCCATGCCCTGAAACACTGGGCGGAGACGCTGCATGAAAGCCCTGGGGTAAGCATCGCGATGCGTGCCGTGCTCGAGCTGCTTCTCCTCCAGGGCTCGGCCTCGGTGCCGGACATGGCGAGGGCCCGTGGCGTGTCGCGCCAACACATCCAGCAGCAAGTCGATGCGCTTGCGGAGAAGGACTTCGTCCGCCGTGAGGACAACCCAGCCCATCGGCGCTCCCCGCTCATCGTACTCACGGACATGGGCCGAGCGCTGGTTCAAGGCATGCGCGCCGACGAGCGGAACGCCCTTTCGCGCATGCAGGTGGGCGTGTCTGATTCCTCGATGCGCGAGGCGACACAGGTGCTTTGTGCGTGGCGAGAGGCGCTTCGCGAAGACGTCGAAAGGCGCACCTCATGAGGAAGGCAATCGTGGAGCAGTTCAAGCATCCGAGCGGTGCTCTCGGCAGGCTCGCCTCATGGATCATGGCACATCGCGAGTCGAACCTGCGGCGCAATGAATGGGTCGTTTCTCTGCTGGAGATCGAACCCCAGCATCGAGTGCTGGAGATCGGCCCGGGCCCGGGCATCGCACTCCAACATGCCGCGAAGCGCGCACACGAAGGGCTGGTGGTCGGTGTCGACCATTCGGAGCTCATGGTGGGGACGGCAGCCAAGCGCAATGCCGAAGCCATCGCCCTCGGCCGAGTAGAGCTCGTCCATGGGACAACGGAAAGCGCGATACGGGAAGCCGCGTCCTTCGATCGCGTCTACGCGGTTAATGTCGCCCAGTTCTGGGACGCACCAGGGGAGACGCTCGGGACCCTACGTCGAGCGATGGTTCCAGAAGGCCTCATCGGAATCGCCTTCCAGCCGCGAAATCAGGGCGCTAGGGACGGAGACGCGGAACGTGCCGGTGCTCGGTACGCGCAACTCCTGACGGAGGCCGGTTTCGAAGGCGTTCGGGTCGAGTACCTACGCCTCTCGCCGAGTGTCATTTGTGCGCTCGGCTGCGCTCCTCGCACCGGGGCTTGAGCGCCCGCAAGCTTGATCGTAAGTCTGCGGGGATGGGGCTGATCTACTACGCGATCCCCTTTTTCCTGGGGACTATCGGCATCGAGCGCTGGCTGGTGCACCGGCGCGAGCGTGAGGGCCGGAGCGAAGTCGCGCTTGCCGGCTACACACCCAAGGACTCGGTCGCGAGTCTCGCAATGGGCTCGGGTTTTCTAGTCATCGAGATCCTCCTCGCGCTTCTGCCGTTCGCGGGCCTCGTGTGGCTCTACCAGTTCCGCCTCTTCGACATCCCCGTGGTCTGGTGGTCCTGGATCCTGCTGCTGTTCGCGGAAGACTTTTGTTACTACTGGTTTCACCGGCTGCATCACGAGGTCCGAACGCTCTGGGCCGCTCACGTCAATCATCACTCGAGCACACACTACAACCTCACGACTGCACTTCGTCAGTCATGGACGACCCACTTCACGGGCTTCTTGTTCTGGGCACCGCTTCCGCTGCTCGGTTTCCCCGTAGAGATGATCATCATCCAGAAGTCGATCAGCCTGCTCTACCAGTACTGGTTGCATACCGAGCTCATCGGAAATCTCGGCTGGTTCGAGGTGGTCTTCAACACGCCTTCGCATCATCGCGTCCACCACGGCCGCAACCCAATCTACCTCGATCGCAATCACGCAGGGATCTTCATCATCTGGGACAAGATCTTCGGCACCTTCGAGCCCGAAGCCGAGCCGGTCGACTACGGCCTCACGAAGAACATCCATACGTTCAACCCAGTCCGCATCGCGTTCCACGAATGGAGCTCGATGCTGCGGGACGCATGGAACGCGAAGACTTGGCGAGGTCGGTTCGGCTACCTGCTGATGCCGCCAGGATGGACGGAGAACGGCGCAGGAAAGACCGCGTCGATCCTGCGCCGTGAGTATCTACTCGACGAAGCGGCTTAGCCGCCTGGCCTAGTCGAAGTTGACGGTGCGTCCGTTGTCTTCGGCGTTCTCCTTGGCCACCTCGAGGTCGAATACCAGCGGCATCGGCGTGTTCTGGAGGTACGGGAAGAGTAGATCTTCGTAGTTGATCGAGGTGATGTCCGCGGACTGCCCGCCCGGAAGCTGGAAGGTGCAAGACGGGCCTTGCGCTGACGCTTCGCAGACGAAGCGCGTCGAGGGGCCGGCGAGTTGCACGAAGTCGCTCTGACCCGTGTTCGCCACATCGACGGTGAACAGGCCGCCGTCGTTTGCGAAGAGGGGCTCTTCGGGCGGAGGGTTATCGAACTCAGCAAAGAGACCGCTGAGCGAGCTCAGATCGGATTGAAGAAGGAGACCGTGCAGTCGACCCCAGGCCCACTGCGCCTCGTCCGCGCCAAGCTCGCCTACGAGGAAATCCCCGACGGCCTGGAGCGAATCAGACATCACACCGGTGTCCGTTTCTTCTTCGGGGGTCGCAGGGTCGTTCCAATAGACGTCGCCGGCGATCAGCTTGGTCGGGTCGACGATCGAGTAGTACGTCGCGATGCTCGGTTTGCGGCCCGACGGTGCGTTCTCGTTCTGCTCGATCCGCGCGCGGACCTCGATGAGAAGCGCATGAAATGCCGT
>Ga0316187_10006050_pt1 | contig 10431 bp, 9 predicted proteins | sample CroRivburrow1_MG_FD_204927 | JGI IMG/M metagenome (GOLD analysis project Ga0316187, IMG submission 204927) | Coastal sediment microbial communities from Maine, United States - Cross River worm burrow 1 | ecosystem: Environmental > Aquatic > Marine > Coastal > Sediment | place: USA: Maine... | reverse complement strand
CAAAAGCTATGCAATAGAAACCGTTGATTTAAAAAATGGTGCCGATACTTACATAACATTATTGGACGCTAACGGATCAGTCGTGGATGATGGTTCAGGTAATGATATGGTAAACGATGATCGAAATGATACGTGTGGTGCGTGTATAAACGATGCCTTATCTTTTTCGTCTTTGCTGCAATTTACTCCGACAAGCCCAGGTACTTATTATGTAGAAGTAGTCACATCTCCCGAGCTTAGCTTAGCTTCAGGTCGCTATGGAAGCTATTCCATAAAAATAAGCGAAATCCCTTTAAATCCATAGACGTGATCACCCCCATTTTTTCTGCTGTTTTTCACTATTTTGATTTCTTCCATATTTGACTATTATCGCGATCGCGATATTTAAGCTGCAGACCCTGAAGAAAATTACGTAAGATTTGATCTTTGCATTCGCGGTAGTGTTTGTGTTCAGGTTTACGGAAAAATGCGCTTAATTCGTGTTTGCTAATGCTGACAGGAGTTAGGCCGATAATCTCTAAAATATCGTCGGATTTCAAGTCTAAGGCAATTTTTAATTTTCTGAAAATAATATTGTTAGTCAAACGCTTTTCCGGTTTAGGTTGTGGCCCTTCAATTTTTCCACGTCGATCGTTAATTAAGCCATTTAGGAAAATCGCCAGTTGTGTATCACTGCATTTTTGAAATGCCGGGTCATCATCTTTTTTTAACCAATCGCTGACCTGCTCCCTTGTCACTTGATGATCAGCCAGGCTAAATATTTTAATCATTTTTGCATCACTAATATCGAAGGTATAGCGGATACGGCGTAAGATATCGTTATTGTTTATCACAATATTCCTTGTTATTGCCCAGTTAAGCTAATTCGCCATGTTTGTTAAGTTTTGACGATGCAGGGGGAGTTTTTGAATGCATTTTGGTAAGGGTAAAATAAAATGTGGCTCCTTGATCTTTTTGTGCTTTTACCCACACTCGGCCACCATGGCGTTGAATTATGCGCTGAAAGGTTGCTAAACCGATTCCCGTTCCTTCGTACTCATGAGGTGAATGCAAGCGGTAGAATGGTTCAAACAGTTTAGCCTGGTAATCCATGTCAAATCCAATCCCATTGTCTCTAATATAATAGGCGTGTTCCCCCTCAATTTTTTCTACGCCTAGTTCAATTAAAGCTGGTGATGTATTGCGCGTGTACTTCCATGCGTTTTCAATCAAGTTTTGTAGGGCGATATTTAATAGCTGCAGATCGCCGCTTACCATAATATTTTTTGCCATGTTCCATTGAACTTCTTTATTCGGTTCAGACAACTTTAGTTGTATTATAATCTCATTTGCGAGTTTACTAAGGTTAACGTTAGTAAAATGTAAGTTGCTGCGTGTAATCCGCGATAGTTCAAGAATGTCGTCGATAAGTTGAGACATGTTTTTACCCGCAGCTATAATGCGACCTAGAATTTCTAGGTTTTCAGAATCGAGTTGCTCATTAATATTTTCCTGTAATATTTGACTAAAACTGGTAATGGCACGCAGCGGTGTGCGCAGGTCATGGGCAATAGAATAACTAAAGGTTTCCAGTTCTTTATTGCTGGCTTCTAAGTCTATGGTTCGTTTTGCAACCAGTTCTTCTAAATGATTTCGATAACGTTCAAGTTCGTCGTGCGCTTTGCGTAATGTGCCCTCGGCAAGTTTGCGTGTGGTTTCTGATTGTTTGCGTTCAGCGATATCACGCATGACACCGGCGAGTTTTAGCGGTTTTCCATTCGCATCCATGATGATTTTGCCAGTATAGGAATAAAAATGTTCATTTCCGTCCTTATCGACCATTAGTGTTTCATAGTCATTGATTTGGCCGTTTCGGTATATTTGTTCCAGCAGTTTTTCTCGATCACTGGGCGTGGCGTAGAAACTGCTCATATTCTTGCCCAGGAGTTCTACTCTTGGATAACCGGTTTGCGATTGCGCCGACGGGCTTACTTCTAGAATGGTTCCATCAAGACCGATTTCCGCATAAACGTCCAATATGGATTCGAAAATACGGCGATATTTTTCTTCACTAATTCGCAGTGCTTCTTCTGCTTGCTTACGTTCAGTGATATCGGAGAAACTTGCCACTGATCCGGTAACTTTGCCATTTACAACAATAGGGTTCGATCGGTACTCTACGTCAAAATGGGTGCCGTCAAAGCGCCAGAGTATTTCACTATCAATGTGGAAACATTGATTTTCTCGAAAGGCGCGATAAATATTGCATTGCTCATCAGGGCAGGGTGAACCGTTCCGTTGTGTATGATGAATTTTAGAATGTATGTTTTTCCCCTCCACATCTTGCGCAGAGTTAAATCCTAGAATTCGCAACGCTGAGGGGTTAATAAAAGTGCAATTACCGTCTAAATCGACGCCAAAGACGCCGTCACCAACGGATTCCAATAATAAGCGCATTTGCGCTTCGCTATTACGAAGATTTTCTAATATTTGCTTACGTTGGCGATAGAATATGTAGAGCAGCACTATTGCGATCGCAAGTATTGAAATAATTAGGCTTAGTATGGCTATCATTTGCGCATATTGGTCTATATGGTTATCTAATTAGATAAGTATATGCATAATTTCTCAAAATACCCGAAGATATGTCGTGCTAGAGAAAGTACTTGAACCTTTACCACGTCACGAGTGGAGTTAAAACAGTTGTGGTATCTAGCAGCGTGTCAGGATTCTGTATTAAATAGAAATCTGGCAGATTAATTCAATTTGAGTTTATAATAGAAACGCAGGAACCTTGGTTAAGGAACTTTGGTTCGAATAGAAACCGGAGTGTAATTCGTAGTCTATGAATAAACAGCAAAAACAAGCTTTATCAACGGAATTTTGTGGTATGCAATTCGCCACGCCTATTGTCTTATTGTCTGGTTGTGTGGGATTTGGTGAAGAATACACGCGGGTGAAAGGCTTTAGTAACCACGATATTGGGGCCGTGTGTCTTAAAGGTACGACGCTTGAACCGCGTTTGGGCAATGATCTGCATCGCTTGGCAGAAACCCCCATGGGGCTATTAAATGCCATTGGATTACAAAATCCGGGTACCGAACACGTTGTTAATGAAATCCTGACCGGGCTCGATTTTGAAGAAACGCGTTACATCGCCAATGTTTCTGGCTCGACAATCGAAGAATATGTCGAAGTGTCAAGACTGTTTGACCAGTCGCCCATAGATGCCCTAGAAATAAATATCTCTTGCCCTAATGTGAAAGAGGGCGGGGTGGCATTTGGAAATGATCCTGATATGTCCGCGAGAGTGGTTGCAGCCTGCCGGGCGGTAACGGATAAACCCATTATTACCAAATTATCACCAAACCAAACCGATATCGCAGAGAATGCACGAGGTTGTATCGATGCAGGTACCGATGGTTTTGCAGTGATTAATACCCTCATGGGTATGGCCATCGATATTGAAAGTCGATCGCCCATTTTGGGTAATGTGCAAGGCGGTTTATCCGGTCCTGCCATTAAACCTATTGCTTTATTAAAGGTTCACCAGGTATATCAGGTGGCAAAAACGCATAATATTCCCATTATTGGGCAAGGGGGTATTAGCACAGCCGAAGATGCTCTGGAATTTATAATCGCTGGGGCAGCAGCGGTGGGTGTCGGTACAGCGCTTTTTTATGATCCTCTGGTTTGCCATAAGATCAATTCGGGTATTTTAGCCTATTTAGATAAACACGGATATTCGGACATAAGCCAGCTCACCGGAACTCTCGTCACGGATTAATAAAATAAATGGGGTCCGACCCTGAGGGATTCGGGGTGGAAATTTTCCCTTGGATTCGTAGGAGCGACCTTGGTCGCGAATATCGTATTTACGTCTTACCTATTTTCTTACTAAAAATCAGCAAGCTATGGCGACATTTGGTCTGAGGTTTAGCGGTTTAATGGCTTAATCTTAGTATCTGGTACTAATATTGTCCGCTTGGCATAAGAAATGCTCAAAAAAACTAATAGCAATACAAAATGTACGAGTATAAATTTTGTTAACGAATTTGCACTAAATGGACGATAAGAGAGTTAGCGGGCTAGCTGAATCCGCAATGAGTCATGAAATTAAGTATATCTCTGTTTTGAAAAATTATTTGTGGAGTTGTTCACAATTTTTGTCAAAACGTAAAATATTAAATCATGCATAGCTAAATTGTTTTTTTTGTCCTGGAGAGTGATTTGATGAAACAAAATAACGGTTTTAGTCTTATTGAGTTAGTGTTAGTGATGGTAATACTGGGTATTTTGGCAGCGTCAGCCATCCCCAGTTTTGTCGACGTGGGTGGCGATGCCAGGAAATCGGCGACTACTGGTATTGCTGGTGCCCTAGGATCGGCTTCTGCCATTAACTATGCTGTGCGCAGCATTAAAGTTGTCGACGGCGTTGCCATTACAAACTGTCAAGAAATAGCCAAAGCTCTTGTCGGTGGTATCGGTTCGGAATACAAAATATCGTCGAAGGAATTAACGAATGGCGCAGCCGCAGCGTGCACCGTAACCCATACCAAGGGTGGCGAAACCGCCACATTTATTGGTCACGGCATATCTTAACATGTTTTTTTGTTACAGAATAAGACGTCTAGCTTGAATACTGCCAAGCACTGTGCGCAGAGCGCCGGTCTTGGCCAGTTCGCCTGTCTGCTTTATCCGGTTCAAAACGGATCATATCGCGCCGATTTTTGGTAATGCGTCGGTGTGAAAACCGACGTTCTTTACCTTTATAAATATATCCAATTTCCATGTTAATCACCCACTGTGCGAATTACTACGCGCAATTTAAAAGATAAACGAGTGGCTTTTTTAAAAAGTTGCTGTAAGCCCAGCTTAAGCCAATTATTTTCTGCCGGTCGAGAAGAGCTGTGCATTTATAGTTGTATAATTGTGCGACTTTAATTTTTATTATTGTATGTAGTAGGGTAGAACAAAATATTCCACCTAGCAATATTATATTAGTTATTCCGCCAGTTTAGCTATAGGGTAAAACCACTAAATGACTGTACAATAAACAATCAGTTTGACCGCAAGGTTTGCCAAGGCTATTAGTTAAGGCATTGAATAACTTAGCTGTTTTTAGGATGGTTTTGAGGTCGTAGGTTATTACTAATAAGATTGGCCTGCAAAATTAATTTGCAGGCCAATAATCTGTAACAGTACTGAGGGGCTGAATAGGGTTATAGTAGCTTTGGACACTAATTGAATTTAATTTCCGCGTTCCTCAGGAACCACAACTGTCAGTCCCAACAAAGCCCAAGTTTGCATACCGCCGCGATAATAATAGAGTTTTTCTGGTGGGTAGCCCAATTTAATCAGATTTCCTATTGCGCGGGGAGATTGGCCGCACCACATACCGTTACACCACAATAAAACCTTTTTTGCTTCGGAAAAATCCCAATATCCATGATCCACACTATTGTTTTTTATAAGACGTTGTAGGGATTCCCACATGGATGTCACAAATGACTGTTTCGAATTTTTTCGAACTCCCAATTTTGATAAAGCGGAATTTAGTACTAGCTTATTTTTCGTATCACCAAACACCGTAAAGGGGATATTAATCGAACCCGGTATGGTTCCTTTTAAATGCCAGGATTCTAGGCGCGCGTCAACCAATACACCCGTACCATTGTTAACGTGATTTTTAATAAAATCCAAAACTTCGAGTTCTCCGAATGTTTGCACTCCTTCACTGACATTCATGGATTTTATACAATACGGTGGACATTTCCGGGATGTCTTGGTAAATCCACCAGTTAACACATGATCCTGGTCCTGATTGCGCGAGATTCTGACAACCTTGCCGTCGTGTACCGTATCAACATAGGCAATTTCTTTAGTTATGTTAACATCTAAAGCGCTGGCACTAGTTACCCATATTAAGCCGCAACACATCAGTAAATTACAAAACCAATATCTATAATTATTCTTATTTGGCATTTTGTGTACCCTCATAAAACAGTAAAAAAATCTATTGTTAGACTTAACTTAATACAAGCATTATTCTTAATCTAATTTTAATGTCTAGTTTAACTTAAAAATAACCTTGTTGTAATTAATTACCAAGTTTCTAGTATTATTTTAATCTGGTGATTGCACAATTGTTCGAAGTTATGCTAATCAGTAGGATTGTAGTGGGTTGTTGTCAGGAAAAGGACGTTTAGTTACTTAAGTATATTATTTGCGCTTAAAGTATAAATCAAAAATGAGTTTACTTGATTCGGATATTTTTTTGGTTTTACTGTAATTTTTGATGACCTGTTTCTTTTCACTCAAATCCAATCGGCTATAAAAACGATACGTAGATGGTCTTTCAAATTGTAATAATTGTTCAAACTTTTCAAGTTGGGCCTGTGCTTTAGCTGAGTTGCTTTTATTGCTTGTATTTTTATTTGACTGTGTTCGTGACTTTTTAGTTTTCGCAGTGGATTTATTGCCAGAGTCAGGTTGTTTATCACTCAAATTTTCAAGTTCTTTTGCCTCAGCTTCCAATTCGCGTAGGTAGGCATCATCTTCTGCCATTATTTGCGTTGGAAAAGATAACAGGTAACCAATAACAAAACATGTCATTATTGTATAAACTCGAGTGGGATAGGATCCCTGTTTGAGTTTGAACAACCCCATTAAAGTCATTATATACCTCTAGACTACGCTTGTTAATTAAGTAATGTGTACTCGAGTCCCTCTGCTTTTATCCTTACAATTTTATCGAAAAAGCAGTTATTCATTTTACTGTTGCGGTACTTACTTTTCTCACACCGTGATAGAGTGACTGTGACCTAAGTCTACCCCCATTTCAATTAATGGGTTATGGTTAAGGAACCAAAAACTCGCTATATACGATCCGCTAAAGTCTGGATTGTGCTTAAAAACAAACGATTTGAACTGCAAGGATCGCATATGTAGGAATCGCCATCAAATTCACTGCACTGCTTTTATTTATGTAGGTATAGCTATTATTTATAACGTGCCAACTGTTGGATTATATTGCTTTGGCTCACCCAGTATTTTACCTACACGATAGTTATTATGCCTACAATCTAGTTACTTTAAATTAGCATAATCTAAAGCCATATACCATGATGATAAAACTTTTATTATTTCGCAATATAGGGTATATCGGTTTTAGTATAAAGCAAGGTAATTTATTTACCAATATAAGAAAAAGGATTGTGGGCCTTTTTGTAAGGATATCAGTGGGTTTATAACGCAAAATTGGATTCTTGTATGGGCTAAACAGTAAACATAATGCTATTTTGGTTAATCCTCTAGGCTAAGCTCCAGCTCTTTTAACTTGCGGGTTAGAGTATTTCGACCCCAACCTAGCAACTTTGCTGCATCTTGTTTTCTACCGCCAGTATGATTTAGCGCTGCTTTTATCAGTATTAGTTCGAATTTAGGTAGCGCTTCTTCCAGAAGAGAAGACTCACCAAAGCCAAGTTGGTGATCGGCCCAGCTTTTGAGTGCACTTTCCCAGTCATTTCCAGTAGTTGTGGTGTTTTCACTATTAACTAATTCTGGTGAAAGATCATCCATATGGATGATCTTTCCGGGTGACATAACGGTCAACCATCTGCAGGTGTTTTCTAATTGCCGGACATTACCTGGCCAGTTTAATTGTGAAAGGTAATTTTCAGTATTTTTATCGAGTTGTTTTACTTCCATATTGAGTTCTTCAGCGGCAAGCTTCAGGAAGTGCTTGGCAAGTATTGGAATATCTTTGTTGCGCTCACGTAATGCCGGGGTGTGTATACGTATTACATTGAGTCGATGGAACAAATCTTCACGAAATTTTCCCTGCTTTACTCCTGCTTCTAGGTCTTGGTGTGTGGCGGCGATTATTCGAACGTCCACTTTGACGGGTGTATGGCCACCGACACGATAAAATTCACCATCTGCAAGCACTCTCAACAACCTTGTTTGCAATTCAGAGGGCATATCACCAATTTCATCGAGAAATAAAGTACCACTATCTGCTTGTTCAAAACGTCCTTGACGTTGTTGTTGCGCGCCAGTAAAGGCGCCCCTTTCATGCCCAAATAATTCTGATTCCAATAAATCGCGTGGAATGGCTGCGGTATTGAGAGCGATAAATGGTTGGCTCGCACGCGGGCTGTGTTTATGTAGTGCATGTGCGACCAATTCTTTTCCCGTGCCCGACTCACCCGTTATTAATACTGTAATCTTCGAGCGCGACAATCTACCGATGGCTCTAAAGACTTCTTGCATTGATGGTGCTTCACCAATAATTTCCGGAGTTTCTTCAGCTGTGGTGGTAGCCTGCTGTTTATGCTGATTTTGATTATATTGTATAGCTCGAGTGACTAAGTCAATTGCCTCATCGACATCAAATGGTTTGGGTAAATACTCAAAGGCCCCGCCATGGTAGGCAGAAACAGCGCTATCCAAATCCGAGTGGGCGGTCATAATGATAACGGGGAGGTCAGGGTAGCGCTTATTAATTTCATTGAGTAATTCCAATCCATCTGTACCTGGCATTCGTATATCTGAGACGATCGCGTTGGGTTGGGATTGTGACAATAAGTCCAATATGCCACTGGCGTTTTCAAAGGTTTCCACACTAATATCAGTTTGTCGGAAGGCCTTTTCTAAGACCCAACGGATTGAACGATCGTCGTCAACAATCCAAACAGTTGCATTCTTATCCATGTTTACTCATTACTCATTGTTGATTTGAATTTCAAGCATAAACCAAAATTAAACTACGTTAGTGGCAATACGATGCTAAATATTGTGTTTCCAGGCTGGCTTTCACATAAAATAATACCGTGGTGTTGTTGAATTAATGTTTGTGACAATGACAATCCTAGCCCCGAGCCTTCTGCGCGGCTGGTAATCATTGGGAAAAAGATCGTATCAAGCATATCAGCTGGTATACCTGGGCCGTTATCAGTTATGTCAACTTTGCACACAAGTTTGTGTCGAGTGTGGCCAATGGTAAATTGCCGTAAAATGCGAGTTCGAATCATAATCGATCCGTACTCTTTAATGGATTGAACAGCATTTCGTATGATATTGAGCGTTGCCTGAATTAACTGATCTCGGTCAGCCGTGATTTCAGGAATACTGGGATCGTAATCCGTGCGAATGATGATGCCCGTAGGTGCCTGGGCTTCTATCAGTTGTCTGACGTGTTCTGTTACTTCATGGATATTTACAGACTGATTTTGCGGTAAGGTGTTAGGGCCCAGCATTCGATCAACCAGGTTATGCAAGCGATCGGCTTCACCTATTATAATCTGGGTATATTCTTTGAGACTGTCATTTGGTAATTCGCGTTCAAGTAATTGAGCCGCACCCCTTAGTCCGCCTAAGGGGTTTTTTACTTCATGAGCAAGCCCTCGAATCAATGCCCTGAGGGCATTATTTTGCATTAATTGTGTCTCTTCGCGTGAAATTCGCAAGCTTCGGTCTACGTTCACGAATTCTATCAAAAGCGTTTGTTTGTCATAAGAATCAACCAGTGGTGTAATGGTGCAATCCACTTTTATTGTGCGCGGTGAGGCTAGATTTATACTTATTTCTCGGTCTGTAAAGGGGTGGCCCGTTTGCGAGGATTCCTTGATTCGTTCGAGTAATTGAGTGTCTTTGGGAAGTAAACTATCTAGTGAGGAGCCAAATACCCGTTTGGCACTTAACTCAAACAACATCTCGCCTGTAGGATTTATGTATACCAAGCTCAGTGTGTCATCAAATAATAGTACTGCACTAGACAGTCCTTCGATAACTTGGCGATAAACGGTGTTTTCTGGGCTAACTTCTGTTTTCATATTGTTTTTAAAAGATGTTTGCACTGGCTTTGCAACCCCCCTTGTCTTTCCCCATGGATTCTTCACTGGCAAATCCGCGATTGTCGAATTTTTTTAGGCGCTTGCCTTTTAATGGGGCAAAATAACTATAGCAATAAGCAAACCAATACTAATGTAATCACACAATTTTGTGCGTCTCTTTCCTCTGTTGAAATAAAATACAATAAAAACAATAGGTTGAAGAAAAATAATTTATAAAAAATCCCTATTTCTAAATTGTTTTAAAAGTTTTGAGCCCTGTTAATGGAAAATAATTCCCAGTTTTAGACTTTGAAGCACCAACTTGGTGCGCAATTAAATCTTAACGCATTAAGCGGAAAAAACCTAGTTTTTGTAATACTTTTTGGTTAACGGGGAGAAACGCGAGGTCGAAGTGCGACTCGTTGCAGGTGAAAGGTAATGCTGTCTGATTTAATTAGAGTATTTTGTTCTTTATCGACAATTTCCGCAATGAGTGTGTGCGTACCACGATCTGTGTTGGCCAGGGAAGTCGTACTGCTTTGCGATTCACTAACCTTTTTGCCATCTAAGTACAAAATGTACTGGTGTTGTGCGTTTCTGTCCAAATCAGGTTGGG
>Ga0316187_10006048_pt1 | contig 10433 bp, 8 predicted proteins | sample CroRivburrow1_MG_FD_204927 | JGI IMG/M metagenome (GOLD analysis project Ga0316187, IMG submission 204927) | Coastal sediment microbial communities from Maine, United States - Cross River worm burrow 1 | ecosystem: Environmental > Aquatic > Marine > Coastal > Sediment | place: USA: Maine... | reverse complement strand
ATTTGTTGTTTTCGACAAGAAATCCTGATATTCCCCTGGCTTCCAGTTGTGAACGTACCTCTTCGGCAGCTAATTTGTTCTGATATGGGCCAACGCGTACATGATTCAGGGCTGAGGGACTTGAATTGTTCTTGTGGGTTGCTGCAGTGAAGTCTTGTTTTTCAAGTGTTGTTACGTACCGATCTGCGCGGGTCTTGTCAGAAAAGGCGCCAACCTGTACAGAGTAATCAGCCCAGCATAAGGCATGAGTCTGTGACAGGAAAACGCCTGTAATGAAGACTAGTAGCTTTTTTCCGGTACTGCTTGCGGGTCTCGAAATATACATGTTTCTTCCTGTAGTCATTAATCAGCTGGAACCCAGGTGGGTATAAACCCTGTGTGCATGTGCATGTGCATGCAGGGTCAAAAATCCACCATGGGGGATGATACAACATGATTTCTGTGTGCTCACCTACTTAAGGCATTTTTGATTTTCTTTGCGCGCCTACAGGACGGGGTGTGGAATATCCGGCATTCTCACGACTGAGAAGCCTTGAACTGCGACGGCTCCAGGTGATGTTTACTCAATAACTTGTAGAATTCGGTGCGGTTTCGTTTCGCGATGCGGGCGGCTTTGGTGACATTGCCATGTGTGATCTGCAGTAACTGGGTCAGGTATTCGCGCTCAAACTGGCTGCGGGCCTCGGCAAACGCGGGTATTTCCCCGGGCTCACTGCGCAATGCACGTTGCACAAGGCTGGCCGGAATCAACGAGGTGGTTGATAGGGCGACTGATTGCTCTACCACATTATAGAGCTGCCTTATATTTCCCGGCCAGGAAGCTGACAGCATGGCATCCATTGCTTCATTGGAAAATCCGGTGACGTTTTTCTTTGTGGCATCCGGGAAGTGGCGCAGAAAGTGATTGGCCAGTAGCGGGATATCTTCACGACGGTCTGCAAGGGAAGGGAGTTCCAGGGTGACTACGTTCAGGCGGTAGTAAAGGTCCTCGCGGAATTCATTATTTTTCTGCGCCTGCTCCAGATCCTGGTGCGTGGCCGAGATTATACGCACGTCGATGGGAACAGCCCCGGTTGCGCCTACCGGCCGGATCGTGCGCTCCTGCAAGGCACGCAGTAATTTTACCTGGAAGCCCGCTGGCATATCGCCAATCTCGTCCAGAAACAGGGTGCCGCCTTCCGCGGCCCTAAACATACCTTCATGGTCGCGGGTGGCGCCAGTGAACGATCCTCTGGTATGGCCAAACAATTCTGACTCAAACAATGACTCTGGAATGGCGCTGCAATTAAGGCCGAGAAAGGGCTTGCTTGCCCGCGGGCTGGCACGGTGGATAGCGTGAGCCAGTAATTCCTTGCCGGTGCCGCTCTGTCCGCGGATAAGAACGCTGGCGTCACTGTCTGCTACCAGTCGCGCCTGGGTCAGCAGGCTTTCCATAAGTGGACTGCGGGTGACAATTCCATTGCGCCAGTGGGCGGCCGCTTTGTCGGGCTGAGTGGAAGGCGCATCACCGGTAATCTTAAGAGCTCTTGCCACATGCTCCAGCAGGGTTTTGCTGTCGAATGGCTTGGTTAAATAACTGTAGACGCCACGACTGGTGGCGTCTACCGCATCTGGTATGGTGCCGTGTGCAGTCAGAATAATGACAGGCAAGGAGGGGTTGCTGCTATGTACCTGGTTGAACAAGGTCAGTCCATCCATGCCGTCCATCTGTAAATCGGTAATGATCAGGTGTGGATTAAACAAGGGCAGCTGGGCCAGGGCGTGTTCACCACTCTCTACGGCCAGGATTTCATAGCCGGCTGTCGACAGGCGCAGGGACAACAGGCGTAACAGGCTGTGGTCATCATCGACCAGCAGTACGCGGTACTTATTCGTCGACATTGCCAGTCTCCGGCGGGGTTTCGCGCTGCTGTATGTTTTGCTCGATGTTGGTCAGGGCCTGTTGCTGTTCTTCCAGTTCCCTGATCTGACGGGTTTTCTTTTTGCTTAGCGCCCTCAGGTCGCTGATGGTGGCGTCCGCCTGCAACTGCTCGTCGATAAACTGCTTCAACACAATAATAAATTCCTGGTCGCTGTGATTTTTCGGCTCGGGATCAATGCCACCCAGTATTTCTCTGGCGCGTTCCAGGTTACGTATGGATTCATGCCCGGTGGCAAGTAGCAGGGCCAGTTTGACACGGTTGTTGGTGTCTGGCTCTTTCAGGTAGTCCTGTTCCCATAGTTCATATGTCACCAGGCGTTGCTCAGCGGTCATGATGCGGATTTTATGCCTCTGTTCCAGCCAGTAGTCGGCACCATAGCCCTTTGATGTGATCGGGGCGAAACCGGTGGTGCTGTAGTATTGAAGCTCACTGCAGGCTGTCAGCATTAAAAGCAATGCAATAGCCGGGAAGATTGTTTTTGATGTAATCAAGAATTTTGCTCCAGTGGCAATGTAACCTGCAGGCGTGCGCCGACCTTGGATGAGTTTATCACGGTGATATTGCCGCCATGCGCACGTGCATACTCTCTGGCGATAGACAGACCCAGGCCGGTTCCGCGCACATGGCCCCTGCTGGCGGGTTTGCCTTGAAAGAAAGCTTCAAAAACACGTTCGCGTTCTGTCGGAGGTATGCCGGGGCCATTATCTGCAACCTCGATGATTGCCTCTGCGCCACGGCTGGACAGTAACACCCACAGCGGGCTGCCATCCGGCGAATACTTGATGGCGTTTGAAATGAGGTTATCCACTAAAATGCGCAGCTTTTCCGCATCACCGCTGACGCTGACGGATTGCAGGCTTGTACGCAGTTCAAGCTGGCGTGACAGTATTGTTACCTTGTGATCAGCCAGTACGTTTTTAATAATTGTGTGCAAATCTACCTGGCCATAAGACAATTGGGATGCGCGGGCGTGCAGGATACTGAAGTTCAGCAGGTCTTCAATTAATTTCTGCAATTGCAGGCTGTTATCACGCAAAATATCAACAATTTCCTGCTGCGAAACGTTCAATTCGCCGATTACCTGTTCGTTCATCAGTTCTGCTCCTTCCCTGATGTTCGACAAGGGTGTTTTTAATTCATGCGAAATGTGTTGCAGGAAACGGGTTTTTTCCTGCTCAAGTTCCAGCAGTCGCTGGCGCAGCCAGTTAAGACGCTCACCGAGCTGTTCCAGATCTTGGGGTCCGGTCACCGTGGCGGCTTCGTCGAACTTGCCATCGCCGAGGCGACGAATTGCCTGATCTACCTGCCTGATTGGACGGGTGATTAAAACGGCAAACAGGCCGGTTAACAGCAGTGCAGCAGGCACCAGTGCAAGTGCCTGAAACACGAGGTTCTGTTGCACTTTGCCAGCCTTGCCCTGTATCTCTTCAACGCCGCGGTTAATGAGATCCTGATTGTCTCTCAGTATCCGCTCTCCTGCCTGCGCCAGGGTGCCAAACAGTGGCAGGGCGTCTGTTATTTCCTTTGCATCATGTGGATTTTCGCTGAGGGCAATATAAATTTCGTTTTCATCGAGCCGCAGCTCCGTCAAGCGTCTGCCCTGGCTGGCTGACAGGCCGAGTTCAGCCAAGGAATCCGCTGCCTCTACAAAGCGTATATGATTTTCCGAGTAAACATTAAACAGCACCTGGTCACCCAGCACCTGGTACTGGCGGGCATTGCGTTCCATGTCGGTGACGGCCTCAATCAGGACCTGGCTGGACTGGGTGATGAAGACACCCTGTAGCAGGTTGCGCTGGCTCTGGTTAACCAGTCGGTCAACTGAGATGGTGGCGAACACCAGCCCGATGATCAGTGGTAAGGCAACCAGGAAGAAGCCGAGCAAAATCAGGTGGAGGATGGACTTGGGTCGGTAAAATTTCATCAGTTAAGGGGGGTTGACGCTGAGGCAGGGCGCTTGCAGTACTGCGGAGACCTGCCTGAGTGTGTTTGCGTAGCTAAACATTTACCCTGTTTGGCCGAAGAATTTTTAGTATCGTACATTTTCAACAAGAATGGCTTAGTATTTGTAATCTCGACTGATTTTGTGTGACATCAGGGATGGCAGGTTCTATAATCTTGCGTCCGATATTTGACGATGCGCTTTTAGATAGTTATCAGTAAGATACGGAATTATCCAGAAATTATTATCCATGTAGGGGTTTAATCATGAAGGCTATCAAATCTTCCGTTTGCATTATCTGGCTTGGCATTTTTCTGTTGCTGTCATCCGGTTGTGCGACTACCGACTATCCACCGCTTGAGGGTGGACCAGCCCCTGCCCAGGTTACACCGGATTACATCATCGGTGCTGGCGACAGTATAGAGATATTTGTCTGGCGAAACCCTGAACTGTCCAGCGGTGTCACCGTGCGACCGGATGGCAAGATCACCACCCCGCTGGTAGAGGATGTACCAGCCAGCGGCAAGACGCCAACCCAACTGGCGAGAGATATGGAAAAGGAACTCTCGGTCTATGTGAAAAATCCGGTGGTCACCGTGATGGTGGGTGGTTTCATTGGCCCATATACCGAACAGATCCGCGTGGTCGGGCAGGCGAGCAGCCCGCAGGCTCTTCCATATCGTGATCAGATGACGCTGCTTGATCTGATGATAGCCGTGGGTGGATTGACAGAGTTTGCTGCCGGGAACAAGGCTATTGTCGTGCGTGTTATCGACGGTGAATGGCAGCAATTCGGTGTACGTATTGATGATCTTATCAACGGGGCCGATATCACTGCCAATACCTATATATTGCCTGGCGACATCCTGATTATACCGGAATCATGGTTCTAGCGGGTGCTGTTTAGTCGCTTACACCGACTAATGATCGACTGAATTACATAAAGAGATGCAGCAGGAGGTAATGGTTTTCCGTGTGGTCTGGTTTGAAAAACTTTTGGTGGTATAGGGATATTTAGGTATGCGTGAAATATATGAGCTGTTTCTGAGTTATGTGAATGGCATCTGGCGTTATCGCTGGATAATGATGCTGGTTGCATGGCTTGTGAGTATTGTGGGCTGGGGTGTTGTTTATCAGCTCCCTGACAAGTATGAGTCATCAGCGCGTGTCCAAGTGGATACTCAGTCAATGCTTGCGCCATTGCTGAAGGGGTTGACTGTTACCACGAATCCCGGACAAAGGGTGCAAATGGTGACACGTACCCTGCTCAGCAGGCCAAATCTGGAGAAGCTGGCACGTATGACAGACCTTGATCTGATAGCCATGACACCGGTCGATATGGAACACTTGCTGGATGACCTGGCCAGCGATATCAAGGTAGCAGCAAGTGGCCGTTCACAGGACCTGTATACCATCAAGTATTCCAGCAGTGACCGGCAGCTGTCCAAGCGGGTAGTGCAATCCTTGTTGACAATATTCGTTGAAAGTACGCTCGGTGAAAGCCGGGAAGAAACAGACGCTGCCCAGGCATTCGTTGAGCAGCAGATTAAGGCATATGAAGCCAAGCTGGAAGCGGCTGAAAGAAGACTTGCCGAGTTCAACCGGACAAATATCGGCATGATGCCGGGATCAGCAGAGGGTTTCTACGATCAGTTGCAGCAGACGAAATCTGAGTTACAGCAGGCGAGGTTATCTTTACAGGAGGCAGAGACTCAGGTTGAGCAGTTTGAAATGCAGCTGGAGGACGACGAGGACACGTATCTTCTTTACAGCGAGCTACAGCCTGAAACAGGATCAGCCATTGATGTGCGTATCCAGGATCTCGATGTGCGAAAGGACGAATTGTTGCTCAAGTACACCGAAAAACATCCGGATGTTATCGAGATAGTACGGTTGAAAGAAGAACTGGAACTAAAACGCGATGAAGAGCATGTGATGATGGATGAAATGGATCTTGGTCCTGAAAGCAATCCTGCATATCAACAGTTGAAGCTGAGGCTGACACAGGCGGTTGCAACGGTTGCCTCATTGCGGGCGCGGGTGGACGAGTATGAACGACGTGTTGTTACGTTACAGGAAAAGGTCGACAGGGTTCCACAAATCGAGGCAGAACTCAAGCAACTGGATCGTGACTACAGTATCCATAAACAGAATTACCAGCAATTGCTCTCGCGCCGTGAAACTGCAAACATGTCCGAACAGGCAGAGATTAGTGGTGACCAGTTAAAGTTCAGGGTTGTTGATCCTCCACGGGTACCAATTAATCCCTCATATCCAGACAGGCCGTTGTTGATGACGGCGGTTCTGGCCGGCAGTATTATTATCGGTGCCATACTGGCTCTGTTACTGTTTATGCTCAGACCCACCTTTGATAGTCCAGCTAAAGTCATGGAAGTACTGGGTAGACCGGTGTTGGGTGGGGTGTCGATGATTTTTAATCAGGAATGGAGAACCAGGCACAGGCATGCTCAGATTGCCTTTAGCCTGGCAGGCATAGGATTACTGGCATTGTATGGTGGTGTGTTAACTGTCAGCGGCATGGACATGAATCTGGCTGAAATAAAGGAAGTTGTAACGGGGCGTGGCTAATGAGTATCTTTGAGAAGGCTTTTGAGAAATCAGGGAAAGACGCTGGTGAGGAACAAACTGACCAGCTGTTCAATTCTGCAGATGATCTCCTGAATATACCCGAGTCCCTTGATGAGGATGGCGCCGGATCAAACCTAAACCTCGCTGATGAACTGGAACCCGGAATGCGGGGAAAAGGTAACCCGCAAGCTATTGGCTCTGGAAATGTGATAACGCTGGATCTGGACCGACTGAAAGAAGCCGGGCTGGTCGATCCAAGATCAAACAAAACCAATCGTACGACTGAAGAGTTCAGGCGTATTAAACGTCCGTTACTTGCGCATGTAAGGGGCGAGGGTGCAACCATGATCGACAATGCAAATATGATCATGGTAACCAGTGCTCTGCCCGGAGAAGGAAAGACATTTACAGCAATCAACCTGGCCTTGAGTATCGCCATGGAGATGGACAGGACAGTGTTGCTCGTCGATGCTGATGTTGCTAAACCTGATGTAACAGCGAGACTTGGAGTCGAGGCCGAGAAAGGGCTTATCGATGTATTGCTGGATGATGGGCTTACCTTGCCGGATGTATTGTTGAGAACAGATATCCCCAAGCTGACATTGCTGCCATCTGGTCGCAGGCATGTTCATTCGACAGAATTACTTGCCAGTGAGCGCATGCGTCAACTTATCCTGGAGCTATCCACTCGTTATGCAGACAGGATCGTGATTTTTGATTCGCCACCGTTGCTATTGACAAATGAGGCACGGGTGCTTGCCAGTTTAATGGGGCAGATCGTTTTGGTAACAGAAGAGTCGAGGACGCCACAGCATGCAGTTAAGGAGGCTGTTGATTTGCTGGATAAAAACGAAATAGTAGGGATTGTCATGAATAAGGGAAGAAAAATGGCTGATGGAGAGGGTTACAGGGGTTATGGGTATTACCCCTATGGAGCGTGATGACCGAACAATCGGTGATTTGACTGACATCATGACCTGTTCCGTATATTCCTGCAGACTCTGGATAACCCTGTTTGGTCTGTTGTTGTGTGCAACGATTGCAGAAGCAGGGGACTGGGATATCACGCCTCGTATTTCAGTGGCAGAAGTCTACAGTGACAATATAAATCTTGACGACAAGGACAAAGAATATGATCTGGTGACAGAAATAACCCCCGGGATTAGTCTGCATGGTGAGGGTGCCCGGCTAGTGGCTGACCTGGACTACCAGATGCAGAATACGATTTTTCTGAAAAATAGTGATGGTAACGGTACCTTTCACCAGTTAAATGCATTTGGCACTGCCGAGCTGAGAAAGGATTTCTTTTTTATGGATGCCACAAGCACCATGGGGCAGGCGGTGATTAGTGCCAATGACACTGCCTCCACAGGAAATCTGAATAATGCCGGGAACCGGACGGATTTCATCACCTATAGTCTGAGTCCCTATATTCTGCCCCATTTCGGGAGCGTTGCTGATGGCAACCTCCGTTATAGGTATAGCACTGTGCTTTACGACTCGGGTGACGCCTCTGATGCAGATGTTCACGAGCTCACTGCAGGTCTGGTCAGTGGCCGGTTCTGGGGCCCGCTTTCCTGGTCTGGAGAATTCCGCCATAACGAAGTACGGCGGGATTCGGGTAGAAATGACACGCGTGAAGGCGCCAGGGCAAATGGCCGTTATATGATTAATAATCATTTCAGTCTGGTCGCACAGGGCGGTTATTTTGATGATGATTACGAGAGCAGTGAAACTATCGAGAACGGTTCCTACTGGGCGGCTGGTTTTCTCTGGCAACCCAGTCGCTTTTACTCACTGGAGGCGCTCACCGGTAATAATTTCACAAGAGTTTCTGTGGGTCTGTACCCAACCCAGCGTACAGCACTGCTTGTCAATTACGAAGATCGGGGGGTCGGCCCCAACACGGGTGAAGTATGGTCAGGCAGTTTTCAGCATCGTACCCGCCGCACCAGCTGGAATGCGAGTTATGAAGAGGAAACCACCACACAGCAGGAACAACAGCTACAGGAGGGCTTTGTGTTTCTCTCGATTGACCCGATTACCGGCGAGGTTAATCCCGACCCTCAACCCGGGGACCTGACTGTGATTCAGCCCACTGGTCCAATTGTCTCTCTTACAAATGAAACGATTGAGCGAAAACGTGCTTCAGGACGGGTTGGCATGCGTACCGGCAAGAGCGGACTGCTTTTCACTGTGTTTAACGAAAAGCGCAGGTATCTGAGTTCGCTGACAGAGGAGGAGACCAAGGGTTTTGACGCTTCATGGAACAGACGGCTGGCCCCGCGTACCAATTCCAACCTGTTAGGTTCCTGGCAGCGGTTAACAGATAATGATCGAGATACAGAGCGTGATTTCTGGTATATCGAGGCGCGCCTGAGTCGGCAGATAAGACCAAGGTTGAATGGCAGTGTTCGATATCGTTTCAGCAAGGAGGAGCCCGATAAAGACCGGGACGGCTATCAAGAAAACAGGATTGAGGCGAGGTTAACAGCGTATTTCTGATGATGTATGAAAAATTTTATAATTTGAAGGCACGGCCGTTCCGGTTAAGCCCGGATCCCCGTTTTCTGTTTCGCAGCAAGGTGCACACCAAGGCACTTGCCTATCTGAGTTATGGCTTGCAGACAGGCGAAGGTTTTATTGTCATTACCGGTGGTGTTGGCACCGGCAAGACCACCCTGTCGCGACTCATTCTGTCGCGCGTCAACAAGTCCAAGGTTATCGCGGTAGAACTGGTAACGTCGCAACTGGAATCGGATGACTTGCTGAGGCTGGTTGCCGGGACCCTGGGTCTTGCACACCAGGACCTTCCCAAGTCGACCTTGTTGCGGAATATTGAAACTTTCCTGATGGCGCGTGCCCGGGAAGGAAAACGTGTGCTGTTGCTGGTTGACGAGGTTCAAAACCTGTCACTGGGTGCTCTGGAAGAGTTGCGGATGTTGTCCAACTTCCAGGTGGGTGAGAAGGCATTGTTGCAAAGTTTTCTTCTCGGTCAGGACGAGTTCCGCCCGATCCTGCAGTCGTCCGGTATGGAACAGTTTCGTCAAAGGATTATCGCTTCATTTCATCTCGAGCCACTGAAAGCAGACGAGATTCAGGAATATGTTTTTCACCGTCTGCGACTGTGTGGATGGAAAGGGAATCCACAGTTCGAAAATGACATATTTGAACTAATGTATGAGCATACAGGTGGGGTGCCACGCCGGATCAACAAGCTCTGTGACCGGGTGTTGCTATACGGTTGTGTAGAAGAGTCGCACAACATTAGTGTTGATGATGTCAAGGCGGTGATTGAGGAGGAGCTGAAGGAAATCCAGACTGCAACTACAGAACAGGAAGCCCCGTTGAAAGCTGATGTGTCGGCAGGGCGTACTGGTGAAACCAATAATGTTCAGCCATTGCGTCCGGAAATCACGGTTGGTGACGGTGATAGCCGGTTACAGGCACTGGAAAACAAGGTTGCTGAGCTTGAAAAAACCATGCGCAGGGACAATAAACGCTTTCAGCGTATGTTGATGATGCTGGCCATGTCTGATGATGGCGATGAGGAAATGCTCGATGCACTCAAAGACAAGGACAAGATGGACAAGATCTGACGGGTCAGCTTCGTGGCTACGCTGTTTACAGGTATGCCAGATATAGAGTTATGTGAATGATTTATTGCTGCAACCGATAACATGATTACTATGGTCAAACAAAACAGCACGTCAGGCAGCTATCAATCCGCACCGATCATGTGCGTTGTGGGTGCGCGCCCGAATTTTATGAAGATAGCGCCGATTATCAGGGCGCTGCGTTCGCAGCCTGACGCTGTCCCCGTGTGCCTGGTTCATACCGGCCAGCATTATGATGCGGAAATGAATGACGCGTTCTTCAGTCAGCTGCAGATACCGCATCCGGATATTGAACTGGAGGTTGGCTCCGGCAGCCACGCAGTGCAAACGGCAGAAATCATGAAGCGCTTCGAGGTCGTGGTT
>Ga0316187_10006046_pt1 | contig 10434 bp, 6 predicted proteins | sample CroRivburrow1_MG_FD_204927 | JGI IMG/M metagenome (GOLD analysis project Ga0316187, IMG submission 204927) | Coastal sediment microbial communities from Maine, United States - Cross River worm burrow 1 | ecosystem: Environmental > Aquatic > Marine > Coastal > Sediment | place: USA: Maine... | reverse complement strand
AAGCTTGTCTCGCGAGTTGGAAATGCCGGCCGAAGAATTCGCGCAGAAGACATCCATCTGCTCGAACTGGCGGACGACCGCCGTGCCGAAATATGTGACGGAGGCACCGATCCGCGGCAACACGGCATCATAGTGAGACAGGTGCCGCTGCCGGAAGAATAGGTCTGGGGCGCCCGCACGAAGGTCGATCGCGAACTTCAGGGTGTTGAGAACCCTGACTTTGTGCCCACGCTGTTCCGCTGCTTCGCGCAGTCGCCGGGTGCTGTAGCACTTCAGACTGCGCGAGAGAATTCCGAGTTTCATATCTCCTCCTTCACTTCTCCGACTGTGCTTCGGTGGCGGCCAATATTCCTCTGCTTCGATTTCTTTCGTTGCGGTCTTCCGCCGTAGTAAGACCTGCCACCGTCGACAAGGAATCGTCGTCGGAAGGCCTGGCGGCCCAGCAGCATCCGAAAGCCCATGGCGTCGCGATTGGCGAGAGTCAGCTCGACCGGCCAGGTGAAACCGAGCAAGGCGATATTCGTGACGATGACCGGCCGCATCGTGGCCCTGCCGCTCGAGCTTCGTACCGATCGAAACTCGAGAACCGCCGCCTCGGCTTGCACGACCTGGGCGCTGTTGCGCTGCACAGGGTGAACCTTGAAGCGCACCCACCTCTCGCCACCTCGTACGAACTCCTGCAAGTCGTAGGCGTGGAGCGAAGAGGAGCGAGCGCCAGTGTCGACCTTCACCTTGATCCAATCGATCCCCAGGTCGGGCAGGCTGACCCACTCGCGCCAGCCGACAATCAGCCGGTCGGGATGTCTGATTTTCGCCATGTGTTCTTACTTGAACCAGCCCTTCTTCCAGAAGTAGATCAAGAGGCCGAGGGCCGTGGTCCCCATCAGGAGAAGCGCAAATGGATAGCCCAGATACCAACCCAACTCCGGCATGTTGAAGGCCGAGGCGTCGGGATCGAAGTTCATTCCGTAGACGCCCGCGATAAACCCCAGCGGGATGAAGATCGTGCCGATGATCGACAAGACCTTCATGACTTCGTTCATCCTGTTGCTGGCCACCGAAAGGTAGGTTGCCATCAAGTCGGAGCACAGATCCCGCTGCGAGTCGACCATCTCCGCGATCCGCATTGTGTGGTCGTAGGTATCTCGAAGGTAGAGAGCGGTCTCATCCCCGATCTGGTCTCCGGGGTCTCGAATCAGCGAATTCAACGCCTCCCGATGGGGCGTGATGCTGCGCCTGAGATCCAGCAGTCGGCGCTTGATTGCATAGACATGCGAAACCGTTCGCTGGTCGGGGGACCCGAGCACCTCCTGCTCGACTACCTCCAGGGCTTCCGAAATTCCTTCGAGAACCGGGAAATAGCTGTCGATCACGGCATCCACAAGAGCGTAGACCAGGTAGTCCGGGCCGCTCTTCCGAATCTTGCCCTTGCCGTGCCGGACCCTCTCTCTGATGCCATCGAAGTTGTCGCCAGCTCTCTCCTGGAACGACAAGACAAAACGCGGGCCCAGAAACATCGTTACCTGCTCACCTGAAGAGAGGTCGGTTCCTGGAGCTCTGGCGACAATGAACAGATCCTCCTCATAGGCCTCGACCTTAGCTCGCTGACCCAGGTTGACCACATCCTCGAGCGCCAATCTGTGCAGTGAGAAGATCTCGCCGAGACGGCTCAGGGTGCTCTCATCGCCCAGGCCGTCGACGTTGATCCAGACCACCGGCCAGGTGCCCAGATGTTCTTCAACCTCGTCGACACCGATCTCCTGTTCGACGTAGCCGTCTGGTCCATAGGCCATCAATCGCAGGACGGGCGATGGCCAGCTGGGATCGATCGAGAGTACTCCCGGAGCCCTACCTGCGGCCTGGACCATTCGATCCGGGCCGCGCCTAGGCGCGCTCGAGGAGAGTTGCTTGTCTTTCGGCCGACTCATGCTGTCGCTCGGAGTCCTTCCAGAGACTGTACCACCGGCTTGTCGAGGTGCAGATCGAGCTGCGGAAAGGCGATGGTGACGCCTGCCTCTTTGAGTGCCCACCAGATCGCCTCTCGGAGATCCGATCTACACCGTCGACTCCTCCACGGATCCCCGACCCAGACGGACACCTCGAAGTCCACCGAAGAGGTTCCGAAATCGGTGAGGAGGACTACTGGGTCCTTTTCCTGAAGACGCCAGTCGAGTGCGCCAGCCGCGTCATTCAGTACCTGCTTGACCAGCTGGACGTCCGAGCCGTAAGAGACGCCCACCGCGACTCGTAGTCGCATCAGGGTGTCGCGGAAGGTGTAGTTGGTCACGGTCGACTGCACCAGCATCGAGTTCGGGATGATGAGGTCTTCGTCGTCGAGGGTGCGCACGATGGTGGCTCGAATGCCCATGTCCCGCACCCGCACCAGGTTGCCGTCGACATTCAAGACATCTCCCGGCTTGATTACTCGTTCCGACAGCAAAATGACCCCGGACACGAAATTCGCCGTGATGTTCTGCATGGCGAAGCCAATCGCGACGGCAAACACAGCGCCTGCTGCAAACAAGGCCGTCAGGTCGATACCCGCGATCCGCAGGGCCACGAATAGACCAGCGCCCAGGATCAGATAGTGGGTCAGGCGGGTCACCACCCCGAGGGTTCCCTCGTCCTCCAAACTGCGGAGCTTGAAGGCTTTCTTGATGGCCCGGGTAGCCACCCAGGACACCACCCCGGTCGCCAGCATCACAGCCATCATCACCGCAACTGTGGCCACGGTTATCGGTGTCGTACCGAGGTCGAACAGCTTCACATCGAGAAAAGGGACGTTTCCTTCGAGCTGGTTGGTGATATTCATAGGGTCCTCCTGCTGGGAATGGTGGAGAAACCAATTCGGCTTCATCGAGGTCAGAAGAATCTTACGGTGATCTTACGTCCGAACGGGCGCGACTTGCTTCACCGTCAGGTTTCGGCGATCCACTCCTGCTCGGCCCCACCTGATGCCCTGTCGGTCAACGGCCCCCGCTCGCTTGCACCCCACGCCAACCCGCGCTTGTCGGATCACACTGCCAATCGTCCGACCGCTGCGGGGGCGGGTGAAGCCTCACACCTGGAACCGCTCCCACTCCCGCTTGGCCCTCTCCATCAAATGGCCAAACCGTTCGTCGCCGCGAACGTTGTCCAGGTACCAGTCGTGCTCGGAGAGAAAGGGATAATTGATCATCCCGCGATCGATCGCCCGGTCGAGCCAGAGCAGCGCCTCGTCCTTGGCGCCGACCGCGGCATGAGCACTCGCCAAGAACCAAGGGACCTCCGCATCCCACATGGCGACCTGTTGATAGGGGCCGTGGGTAAGCCGTAAGACCTCCGCACGGTCCTTCCGCCAGGCTGCCCGGAAGAGCCCCATCTGCCACGTGGCGATATCCGAGTCGGGCTCAGCGGCCACCGCCTCGGTCAACGCCTCCGCCTCGTCGAACTGCCGAGCGTAGCCGAGGGTCATGACGTAATTCGAGCGCCAGACCGGGGTGACCGGATCGAGACGGAACATTCGGCGCGCGGCCTCCACCGCTTCCGAGAACCGACCGGTGAAGAGCGGCACCATGGCGCTCACCAGCAGGCTCATCGGGTTGAGCGGATCGATGTCGACCAGCCGGGCCGCGATAGGCGCCGCAGCGACCGGCTTCCCACCCAACCAGCCTAGCGTGTGGGTGTACAGCTGAAGCGCCACGATCTCGTTCGGAAAGGCCCGCAGCACACGCCGTAGGCTCTCGCCGCAGCCATGAATGTCACCCCGGGCCAACTGTGTCTGTGAACGAACCAGGTAACCGCGCGGCGACTCGGGCTCGAGTGCGAAGATCTTGTCCACACACGATTCCGCCTTCTGGATGAGCTCCTCTTCACGCCCGATCGCGGCTCCGATGTTCACGTACTGGAAGTAAGCCTCACCGAGTCCCTGATAGATCAGGGCGTTGTCGCCGATCAGTTCGAGTGCCGCTTCGAGATGACTGATCGCCAGGTCCAGGCTGCCGGGCATGAAGCTCCAAATCTCGCTCCTCGCGCGGAGATAGCTCTCCTGGGCGCGGACGTCGGCGATCGGCCGCTCGGCGAGTTCCGCGGCCTCTTGCGGCGTCAGCCGGATCTCGAGAGCGTCGACGATCGAGCGTGATACGCGCTCCTGGATGTCGAACACGTCCTCCAAGGTGCCCCCGTACTTGTCGGCCCAGAGCTGGGCGTCGTTCGGCGCGTCCACCAGCCGCGCCGTGATCCGCAGGCTGTTCGCCGCACGCCGCACGCTGCCCTCGAGCACGTACCGGCAGGCGAGGTCCCGGCCGATGGCCGCGAGGCCGCGCTCGTCGCCCTTGAGACGCATCGCCGACGACCGGGAGATCACCCGCAGTGCCTGGACCTGCGACAAATCGGTGATGATCTCGTCGGTCAGCCCGTCGCTGAAATACTCGGTGTCGGGGTCGGGGCTCAGATTGGCGAATGGGAGGACGACGATCGACTTCGTATCGGCCGATGCTTGCTGAGCTGTGGCGACCGCCCGATCCGTGAACGACCGCTGGCCGCTCTCCGACCCGGCGCGCAACCCCCGCAGATCGCTCAGGACCTCGCGAGCGGACTGATAGCGATTGTCCGGGGTCTTCTCGAGGCACCGCTGGACAAGGCGGTCGAGACTACCGGGTAGCTCCGGATGGGTCTCGGTCAACGGGGGTGGCTGATCTCTGAGGACGGCCGAGAGCAGCTCGATCGCACTGGTGCCTTCGAACGGCTTGTCACCCGTCGCCATCTCGAAGAGCATCACCCCGAGCGAGAAGATGTCGGAGCGGTGATCCACGACCTCGCCTTTGGCCTGCTCGGGCGACATGTAGTGCGGCGTGCCCATCACCATCCCCTCCTGGGTCTGGGCCAAGGTAGGCAGCTCCCCGAGCTCTTCGGCTGCGCCGCGGCTCAAACTCAGCTTCGCGAGTCCGAAGTCCAGGACCTTCACCCGCTCGCCGTCATCAGTGACCATGACATTGGCCGGTTTGAGGTCGCGATGGATGATGCCCTGCTCGTGAGCGCTAGCCATAGCGTCGGCAATTGGAATGGCGAGGGTCAGGAAACGGTCTAGAGCAAGGCCTCCCTCGGGCAAGAGCTCGTTGATTGACCTGCCGGCGACGCGCTCCATGGTCAAGAAATGAATGCCCTCGGTCTCCTCGACCGAGAAGATCGTCACTATGTTGGGATGGCTCAGCGACGCTATCGTCTCGGCTTCTCGCTGAAACCGCGACAGCCGATCCGGATCGCCCGCCATCTCAGGAGGCAGGACCTTGAGTGCCACCCTGCGCTTGAGCTTGCTGTCTTCGGCGAGGTAAACCTCACCCATGCCGCCGACACCGAGCTTGTCGACGATGCGGTAATGCAGCAGACTCTGGCCTGGCTCCAAGGACACCCGTAGCTCTCCAAGATCGTATGCGATCTTATGTCACGTGGCGCTCGATGCCAGACAGAGCGCTCATCTAGAGAGCTCCGCTCACACGGGGGAGCTTGGTTCAGTTGGTGAGCAAACGATCAGAAGAGCAGGCAACCGCGGACCCCAGTCGCTCAGGGCCCTCGCCCATTGCGGTTCCCGGGATCCTACGATCGGTGGTAGCCGCCCCGCGGGGGCCTACATTTCCTCGAACACGTATTCGTGCTGGGCGTCGCGAACGACGAGCGTACGCTGATCTCCGTCACCGACGACGAACTCGAAGCCGATCATCCCTGGAGTGATGGTAATGAAGGAGACTGTTCCGTCGGGGTTCTCGCGGGTAGCGACCTCGCTCTGCCACTCGCCGAAGTCGAAGACCGTGACTTCGTCGTCACCGCTCACCGCGATCTCACCCAGTGCGCTGTTGCTGTACCTCGAAGCCAGATTGCCCACGGCTTGCCTGTCGGCGGGGCGATCGAGGAGCTGCCGATCAGCAGCCATGTTCTCGTAGTAACGCTCGGCATCGGCAGCCAACTCCTCGTCGGCCAGGGACTCACCGTCGAAGAGCACCTCCAAGAGCTTGCGCTGGAAGCGGTTCCGGATGTACCAGCCCGGGTCGCCATTCGTCAGGATCACGGCTCCCACGCCATGGTCGGGAAGCCACATCATGTCGCTGTGGTAGCCGACCATGTCGCCACCATGATGGACCACCGGGATGCCGTAGGTGGAGTCCACCATCAGACCCATGCCATAGAAGGCGTCGTTGCCGAGCGAAATCATCGACTGGCGCCGCTCAAGGAGCGCCTCTTTCGAGATGTAGTCTCTGCCGTCGGGGAGCTTGCCTTCGGCAACCTCCATGGCGATGTAGCGGAGCATGTCGTTGACGTTGCTCCAGCCGGCGCCGGCGGGACGGAGCGGAATGATGGAGTAATTGAGCTCGAAGACCGCCACGGCCGGGTTGCCATCCACATCGGGTGCATGAGCACCGGCGAAGTTGCCGGCCATGGCCCGGTCGTAATCGAAGGTGGTCGAGGTCATCCCCAAGGGGTCGAAGACTGCGGTTTGCATTGCCTTGTCGAAGGCGGCCCCCAGCTCGAGATCCGGGTACATCATGTAGCCGCCGGTAAAACCCCCGGCCCCAGCTAGCATGTTGGAGTACTGGAACAGATCGCCGAAGTCACTGGTGGGCTGCATGGTGCCCAGAAGCGTCATCGCATCGTCTGGCGTCACACCGTCGAATTGGAAGAGCCACTCCATATCCTGTCGGGGCATCCCGGTGCAGGCGCAGACCAGATGCTCGATCAGGACCTGGTCGGTCGTCTCTGGTTCCCCCACCGCAAAGGTGGGCCAAACACTCTTGACCTGGGTGTCCCAGGCGAGCCTGCCCTCGTCGACCAGTTTGGCCAGCAGAAGGGTGGAGAGGCCCTTGGTGTTCGAGGCGATCATGTAGAGGGTGTCGGCATCGGGGGCTTCCGGCTTGCCAAGCTCCCGGACACCAAAGCCGCCCGCGAAGACGACCTCACCATCCTGGACAATGCCGTAGGAGACACCCGGCACACCGGTGGCCTTCATGCCGTCCTGGACAAACCGGGCTATCTCGGCCAGTCGGCCCTCGTCGAGCTTGTGGGCCGTCTTGCCGGCGAAGCTCTCACGCGAATAGCCCTTGGGAAGGAGACGATCGAAGATCAGCGACACCTGCCCGCCACGCTTCTCGCCCACGTCGTAGGCCATGTCGTAGATCCAGACGGTCCAGACGTCGTTGGCAAACCTCGTCCCGGCCACCACGGCTCGATGCTCGTTGGGCGACGTCTGGTATTCATAACGCCGCTTCTTGGACCAACCGTCCTTGTCGGGCTGGTCGTTGGTGACCTTGAGGGGCCAGGCCAGCTCTTTGTAGGCCTCCCAGGCAGCGGCCACCGCTCCGTCGGCGTCTTCGGCTTCCACATCGACCAGTGCGATCGAGGAGCCGCCTTCCGGGGGCTGGAGAATGGTCGCCGGGCCACGCACCGACAGGGTCCAACCTTCAGGGGCTACAAACGTGTTGCCCATGACGGTGGTCTTGGGGGTGTCGGCAACCAGGTTCTCCGGTGCCGTGGCCTCTCCGCTCACTGAGGTTGTCTCTGGGCCCTGGCAGGCCAAGAAGGCCATACCGAGAATCAGACCGGTGACGATCGAAGTGACAGATCTACGCATGGTGGTATCTCCCTCTCCTTTTCAAGGAGTCCGGAACTGATGGTCAGGCCTGCGCAGGCTTCTCGAGGAAAGACGCGCTTGAATCGAAATTCAGGGTACTGCAATCGTGTGGTGCAGGTCCATCAGGCTCGATGGCCCGCCGCAACCCCTCCGCCTCCCTGCCGTATGAACTGACGAACTTCTCTCGTTCAAAGGAGATCGGTATATGACTGGTGCCCCGCTCTGGAACAGTTCGGCGAGTCTCGCTCCCCTGCTCGGGTTGCTACTGGCTTCATCGGTGTCGGCCGAATACCGCAACGGCATTCGCTTCGACCCCGGACGCGAAATGACCACGCGGGCGGAAGGGGCGCCAGCCGAGCTCGATCGGGTCACCGGATTTGTCGGGCAATGGGACGTCGAAATCGTCCAGCCCCAACCGGAAGGCGACGCGATCCAAGCCACTGGTCTAGCCGAGATCACGTTCATGAACCGCGGCCACGCCTTGATGGAGAATCTCTACTCCGAGAGCTTCGACGGCCATGAGTTCGCCGCTCTGCAGTTCCTGGGCTTCAACCCAGCCTCTCAGCGGTGGTTTCTGGCCGGCGCCGACAGCTGGGATCAGCACGCCTGGGTCGCTGACGGCGACTTCAAAGGCGATGCCCTCGTGTTGTCGGATATCAGTCGTCCAGGTGGCGGAATCACGCTGACGGAGACACGCTACAGCCTCGAGCAGCCGGACAAGGACACGCTGCAACTGAAGATCGAGTCCTCGACCGATCGCGGCGCCGCCTTCTCCACGGTCGAAGAGCGCACCTACTCACGACGCGAAGCCAGTCCCGATTTTATGAAGTCCTCAAGTACGCATGGCTCACCAGCCCCCGACCGCTTCCCCGAGGCAACGGCATTCGACTTCCTGGTCGGCGAATGGACAGCATCGCACGATATGACCTTTCCGAACGGTCAGAGCGCCCAGTGGGTCGCCAACGCCACCGCCGTCTACGCCTTGAACGGATCCGCAGTGATGGAGTTCAACTGGTTCGACGTCGATCCCAATCTGCCTGATGCCGCGACCACGATTCTCCGCATCTACAACCGCGGCATGCGTCGCTGGGAGAACCTCTACATGACCAATCGTGGGAGCTCGGTGCTCTACTTCGGCGGCGTCCAGGAGGGCGATGCCATCGTGCTTCACTCCTTCGATTCCGGCGCGTCCGGCACCATCTCACGCTGGGTCTTCTACGACATCGAGAAGGACTCCTACCGTTGGTACGGAGAATCCAGTACCGATCGCGGCAAGACCTGGAACAAGACCTGGAAGATCGACTTCGAGCGCAAGCCTCCCAAGACCGAGAAGTGAGGCATCCCCTGAGACTCGCAGATCGGGTGGATCAGGATCGCTCTGGCGTAGGGGAACGAGAAGGGGACCGGTCCAGCCCTCAGCCAGCAATGCCGGTTGAGGGCTAGGAATCGATCAGATTGGCGCCGGCCGAGGCGATGATCGCGGGGTAGACAGGCCGCCCTTGCGCTACAATCGCCGCACCTTGATCGGCCAGACTCTCTCCCACTATGGGATCACCGCCAAGCTGGGCGAGGGCGGGATGGGGGAGGTGTACCGGGCCACCGACACCAAGCTCGGTCGTGAGGTGGCGCTGAAGGTGCTGCCGGCCGAGATGGCCTCAAGCGCGGAGTGGCTCGAGCGGTTCCAGCGCGAGGCGAAGGCGCTCGCCGCACTCGATCACCCCGGCATCGTCACCGTGTTCTCCGTAGAGGAATCGGGCGGCGTCCATTTCCTAACGATGCAGCTCGTCGAGGGGCAGCCGCTCGACCAACTGATCCCCGACAGCGGGCTGCCGGTCGAGCAGATCCTCGAGATTGCTATCGCACTCACCGAAGCTCTCGCTGCCGCGTACGAGAAGGGCATCGTCCACCGCGACTTGAAACCCGCCAACGTCATGGTGACGGCCGAAGGCCGTGTGAAGGTCCTCGACTTCGGCCTCGCGCGGATGAGCGAGCCGCCAGCGGAGGGGCCCGGCGGCTCGGAGCTGGCGACCGAGCTGATGACGCGCAAGGGCGTCGTGATGGGCACGGTGCCGTACATGTCGCCGGAGCAGGTCTCGGGCCTGCCAGTGGATCACCGCACCGACATCTTCTCCCTGGGCGTCATCCTCTACGAGATGGCGATCGGGCGGCGACCCTTTGAAGGACCCTCATCCGCCGAGCTCGCCTCTGCGATCCTGCGCGACACGCCGCCGCAACTCGGCGAGCTGCGGGCCGACCTGCCGGACGGACTGGCGCGAGTGATCGCGCGCTGCCTGGAGAAGGCGCCGGAACGCCGGTTCCAGACGCCGGAGGAAGTACGGAGCGAGTTCGATCTGGTCGACCGCGCACCGGTCCCTGGCCCGCCACCCGCCGAAACGGCGACCGTGCCCGGTTTCGGTGATCGGCCCGCCATCGCGGTGCTGCCGTTCGAGAATCGCTCCGGAGACCCCGAGCAGGAGTACTTTGCCGACGGTCTCGCCGAGGACCTCATTGCCCGCTTATCCCTGTGGCGGGCATTCCCCGTGATTGCGCGCAACTCGAGCTTCTCGTATAAGGGCAAGGACGTCGACCTGAAGGAGGTCGCGTCCGGGCTCGGTGTCCGCTACGTCGTCCAGGGCAGCGTACGCAAGGCGGGCAGCCGGGTGCGCATTGCCGCGCAGCTCGTCGACGCGGTCACCGGGCAGAATGTCTGGGTGCAGACCTATGATCGAGAGTTGACCGACGTGTTCGCTGTGCAGGACGAGATCAGTGAGGCGATTGCCGCCTCGCTCGTGGTGGATCTGCAGCACGCTGAGCACGAGCAGGTCCAACACCGC
>Ga0316187_10006045_pt1 | contig 10436 bp, 10 predicted proteins | sample CroRivburrow1_MG_FD_204927 | JGI IMG/M metagenome (GOLD analysis project Ga0316187, IMG submission 204927) | Coastal sediment microbial communities from Maine, United States - Cross River worm burrow 1 | ecosystem: Environmental > Aquatic > Marine > Coastal > Sediment | place: USA: Maine... | reverse complement strand
AATACCATCCCCGCTGGGACATGATTGAAGATCGATGTACTTCTTGCGGTTCGTGTACGCAGGTTTGTCCAACCTGTTTTTGCCATAAAGAAATGGAATTCCCTTCTTTGGACGGAAGCGGCGCGGAACACTTGCGCGAATGGGATTCCTGTTTTAGCGAGAATCACAGCTATATCCACGGCAAGGTCTTGCGCAAAGACAAAAAAAGTCGTTACCGCCTATGGCTCAGCCACAAATTCGTGCATTGGCAAAAGCAATATCCGGTTAGTAGTGGTTGTGTGGGTTGCGGGCGTTGCATTACCTGGTGTCCTGTGGGTATCGATGTAACTGAAGAACTACGTGAGTTATGCAATGAGTAAAATAAGAGCTACCGATCCATATTTGCCGCACGAAGCTTATGTAGTGCAGCGCACCCAGGAAGCAGAGGATATCGTATCCCTGCATTTAGAGTTTACCGATCCAGACGCTCGCCTTGGTTACAGTTTCCAACCGGGGCAATTCAACATGCTCTATTGCGCTGGCGGGGAAGCACCCATTTCTATTGTATCGGATCACGGTGAGTTAAAAGGCTATCAGCATACTATTCGTATGGTAGGCGAAGTCACTCGAGCTTTGGGCGCTTTAAAGGAAGGTGATTTCTTAGGTTTGCGCGGGCCATTCGGGCAAGGGTGGCCTATGCATCCTTTAGAAGGTAAAGATGTTTTAGTAATAACAGGGGGCATAGCCGTGGCTCCTGTGGTTGCTGCAATCAATGAAATAATCAGTAATAGGGATCGTTACGGCCGCTTAACAATATTGCAGGGCGTAACACACGACCTTGGGCACATTTTTGCAAATCGGTACCAAGACTGGTCATTAGCGCCAAACACTGAAGTACATATTACATCAATGCAAGCCGATGAAAGCTGGCCTTACCGAAAAGGGCTGGTTACCGTGTTAGTGGAAGAATTACAACTTGCCGATTCAGCAAACACTTTCGCTTTGATGTGTGGGCCACAAGTCATGATGCAAGCGACAACAGAAATACTGAAAAGAAAAGGACTTGATGACAATTCCTTATATGTCAGTATGGAGCGTAATATGCAGTGTGGCGTGGGGCATTGCGGGCATTGTCAGCTCGGTGAAAAATTTGTGTGCAAAGACGGACCAGTTTTTACCTACGCCGAGGTCGAACAAGCCTTAGCCTTGGAAACATTTCCCGAATAAGGGATTGTGTAAATACCTAATAATCCACCTTAGCTCGCGTTGGTTTGAATCAATCAAACGCGTAAGCGTAGACAAACAGACTTCGAACCGCCAAAATGCCAGGCTAAGAGTAGCTTGATTACTTTCACAAATTAGAGTATTAATTTGACAATCAAGTATATTTAACAATGGAGCTGTGCATGAAGCAATCATTAAAGAGTCTGACTATTTTATTGCCGCTTACCGTTTTATTGGTTTGTGAACAAGCAGCCTTGCAGGCGGCACCAGTCCTGGTTGGCGACGACTTATATAATAGCGATAAAGCACCAAACTCGATGCTATACGATTTACCTCAACCGGTAATCGATGGTGTTTGGTCGGCGATTGGGGCAACAGCACCCCCTACGTATGCAAATTCGGGGCATAACAATAATCTGTCGTTTGTCATTACTTCTGAAGGTGTACTCGTGGTTAATGCCGGTGCCAACTACTTGCTGGCTAAAGCCTTACACGAAGAAATTAAAAAGCACACTGACCAAGCGGTTAAGTATGTGGTATTGGAAAATGGTCAGGGTCATGCGGCATTGGGAACGGACTACTGGCAGAAACAGGGGGCGACAGTGATTGCTCATGAAGATGCCGCACACGAAATTAAAGAAAACGCCTTTTCCCTTCTTGACCAGGCAAAAAAGCGAGTCAAGGAAAAAGCCGATGGCACCGTGGTGACCCTGCCCGACAAGACCTTTAAGAACGAGTTACTCATTGAAATGGGCGGCGTGCGTTTTGAACTGCGCCACCTAGGACCCGCTCACAGCCCCGGGGATATTGTTGTTTGGTTACCCGGAAAAAGCCTGGTAATCGCCGGGGACATGGCCTTTCATCAACGCATGCTACCTTTGTTTGAACACACAGATTCTGCCGCATGGCTGGAGACCTGGAAAATATTTGCAGCCTTGGAGGCAAAACATGTCATCCCCGGGCACGGTGGTCCGACCAATATGACGGAAGTGACTCGCTACACTAAAGAATATCTTGAGTACTTACGCGCTAAGGTGGGCGAGTTGATGGAAAATGGGGGTACTCTACAGGATGCCTATAATATTGATCAATCAGCCTATGCGCATTTGCCCACTGCCGAATTACTTTCCAAGCGAAATGCCGGACAGGTCTTTCAAATGATGGAATTCGAATAATCCCTGAGAAACGATTGTACAAATTTTCGACAATACTATTGCTCCCTCCGACACTGAAATCACTATTTTTATATCTTAATTACGCAAAATATTCTATGATCTGAAAAATATTTCCGTCACCATTTTCCCAGAGGGGATGCTGCATGAGCGACGCTGACGCACACGCTAATAACAAACTTCGTATTTCCTGGTACAGCTTCACCATCTTTCTCAGCTCGGCAATTCTACTTGTACTGGAAATTACCGCCGGCCGCCTTATTGCTCCATATGTCGGTGTATCCATTTACAGTTGGACATCAATTATTGGCGTTATTCTCGCCGGACTCTCACTCGGTAATTGGTTGGGTGGTCGCTGGGCAGACCGCGGTGGTAACGAAAGGAGTAGCGGCATCGCCCTGGCATTGGCTGGTGTGTTCAGCTTATTCAGTTTAATGGCCTTAACTATTGTTGCCCCGGTGTTGCAAAATAGCCAACTGGATTTGGTCAGTTCGAGTTTCCTCTATGTGTTGAGTATGTTTTTTATCCCTTCCGTTTTACTCGGTATACCCACTCCCCTATTGACGACACTCGCCTTAGGTATGGATAGCCGTGCTGGTCATATCGTTGGTCGCATGCACGCATTAGCCGCACTCGGTAGTATTATTGGAACGTTTCTTACGGGTTATGTGCTGATTCAATATTTTGGATCACGCAATGTCATTATCGTTTCTGCGCTACTGCTGTTTCTGCTGGCAGCTCCATTTTTTCGCCGAACTCCAAAAACGGTACCGCTCACCATCGTTGCAATAACAATAGGATTAAGTTCGGTCATCATGGCACGCAGCGGTTTTTCCACCCCCTGTGACCAGGAGAGCAATTATTATTGTTTGCGCGTCGTGGATAGATCAGATGATGCACCATTCGGTACGGCCAAAGCCCTAATAGTCGACCACCTAATGCATGGCATTAATCACGCTTCCGAACCTGGCATGATGATTTCACCCTACGTCCATCTCATGGATGAACTGGTGTTAAATCATTTTGGCGATCAGCAGGATGTTCCGTTGAACTATTTTTTTGCCGGCGGTGGCGCCTATACTCAACCACGTGCAGTTAAAGCACTATACCCTGGCGCCGGTATAACGGTTGCAGAACTGGATAGCGCGGTGACTGATATAGTACAAAAAGAATTGTATTTATCAACCGATGGTATGCGGATATTCCATCGTGATGCACGCACGGTGCTTTACCGACTTAAGGATGAAAAGTTTGACGTAATAGTCACCGACGCTTTCCACGATATCGCCATTCCCTACCACCTGGTGACAAGGGAATTCGTGCAACTGGTGAAATCACGACTGAAAGCCGACGGTTTGTTTACGGCTAATGTGCTAGATGCATTTCCTGACCCTAAGGTGGTTAAAAGTTTAATGAAAACCCTGCAGCAGGAATTCAAGTACGTCGATATCTGGCTAGATGAGTTACCACAACGTCAACAACGGATGACATTTGTTATTTCAGCTAGCAACAACAACATTATACAGGATGACGTCGTGCACGCCCGTCGTGGTTTCGAACGCAGCTGGTACCGCATCAATGAACCCTTACAGTCGACTGGAACACCAATGGCTGAACTACCGATTTTCACCGATGATTATGTTCCAGTTGAACGCTTAATTTCCAATTTATTATTAACCGCTGAAGGTCGCTAACCGACCAAATAACAAATCGTGAATTAATTTTCGTAAAATGGGATTACGCAGTACATCCTAATAGTCGTCTATTTTGCCTCTGGTCGTTTTAAGATGCCCGCGTTTGGTTTTACCGTCGAGGCGTCTTTTTTTAGATGCTTTGGTGGGCTTGGTTACCTGGCGTTTTTTTTGAGTGACCGTTACTTGCTTGATTAAATCAAGCAATCTATTAAGTGCATCTTCCTTATTTTTTTCCTGGCTACGAAATCTCTGAGCCTTAATAATGATTACACCTTCGTTTGATATCCGACTATCTTTGGCATGCAATAGCCTGCTTTTGTAATAATCTGGCAGCGTTGAAGCGGGCACATTAAACCGCAAGTGAACCGCTGTCGACACTTTATTGACATTCTGCCCCCCTGCACCTTGTGCACGAATGGCGCTAAGCTCTATTTCGCTTAAGGATATGCTTACGTTGTTTGAGATTTTTAACATGGGTACCTCGTTCCGAAGCTCCAAGACTGTGAAAGTATTCTTAATGTAGGGTGGATAAGTGAAGCGCATCCACCATTCTAGCCGGTATTGGTGGATGCGCTGCGCTTATCCACCCTACGAATAGTGCACATTATCTTGGTTTTTGAATACTTTCACTGTCTCCCCGCGTGGGAATGCATAAGGATCAAAATGGATAGCTAAAGTTAATATTTACATAACAAAAAAGCCACCATTAGTTTGTTTAGTGTTGATTTCACTTCAGTATATTTTATCAAATAGCTTAGTAGAGCCTGAGAATATGTTTGTGGTTACGTGCAATTGAAAGGTAACAGAGCAACACAGTCAGCGTCTAAAAACGCTTATACATTTATTAGGCTCGTATTATGCACTCTAGCGGTGGGATTAATTAAAGATTTTAGTTAAAACACCGCTAATATTTTCAACTCGTTTTTTTACAGGGGTTAGCCAATAAAAATGCTTTCGAAGTTAATAACTTACTGAATTGCTAGGAAAATAATAATGAAATATCAATATACAAAACTGAGACGCATTAACTCACCACTATTCATTGCTTCGATACTAATTGTATTTTTGAGTTTTTCTCAACTTTTATTGGCGGCAACAGACTTGGGTGACGATCCCCAGTTTCAGCGTGGCAAGAAAATATATGATCGGTATTGCTCGAAATGCCATGGCAAAAACGCCAATGGTGAGGGTCGCATGACCAAACTCTATCGCAGAAAACGGGAGCAACTACCGACCAATTTCACCACGGGTACCTATATCGATAGGCCTGAAGATTATCTACGAATGATTATTACCGATGGCGGTGAAAAACACTCCATGAGTAAGTACATGCCCCCCTTTGGCGACGAAATTAATCACGCGGGAGTGGATGATTTGATCCATTTCATTAAAAGAACACCCGAACTACACGGCTTTAGTGGTGATACGCACTCCAAAAACAAACAATAACCCAGTGGCAATCAATCTCACTTGACTAGGTACGGATACTGTTATGCTAAATAGTCTCATTAAAGCCCTTTCCCACATCGGTTGGCGAAAGAAAATATTGGGTTACTCCGCCCTTTATGTATTCCTGATTTTGGGTGTTGGTCTTTTTGGTGTTTACACCATAAATCAACAAAAACAATCTATGGAAAGTATTGTTCAAGGTTCCCAAACACGGGTAAATGTCGCCGCCAATGCGCGTGTTGCGGTGGTAGAAATGGGCCGAGCACTGGCCAATGTGGTCGCCGCCGTTGAGCGTCGCGAAATACGTAAACAGGCCGTTGCCGCCATACGATCCCTCTCATTACTTGATGAACTTACCCAAACACTGGCCACTAATCTACCGGATAGTACAGAGGTCAAGGAACTCTCCACACTCATCAAACAAATGCGACCCATGCAAATGCAGGTCATCAAATTTGCCAAAAAGAATAAAGACCTGGAAGCCATGGACAAAGTGCGTTCGCTAACTACGGAATCCCAAAAGGTTGATGAGCTTTCACAAACAATCGTAGATAAGGAACGTCATCTACTCACCAATCTGCAAGTTTCATCATCAGAGCAAAGCAATATCGTCATAACCATGATGGCTTGGCTAATTGGTGTGGGATTGCTAATAGGCATCGCATCAAGCCTGTTTGCTGCTTACATGGTCACACAACCGTTAAACATGATCGAAAACGCAATGACTAGCCTTGCCAATGGCAATTTAAATATCGTACTTGAGGATGCCGGTACTGATGAAATTGGACGTACTGCCAAGGCCATGACTATAACGGTGTCTAACCTACACGATATTATTTCAAATATTCACTCCGGCTCCGATCTACTCAACGAACACTCTACACAAATAGGTCACACTGCTGAAGTGGTAAGTGCGGTATCCGTAAAAATCCACGATGGCATCGAGGCCATTAAAATTGACACTCAAACAGTGCATGCGGTGACAGACGATGTGGCACAGCGTCTTAAACAGGCTGCGGAAGAGGCTGATATTACGTCGGCTTCAACAAAAGAATCCGCACAACAAATGCTAAATACGGTAAAAGAATTCCAACGATTTCAATGCGACATGGAAAACACTGCGGATGTTACGCGTAAGTTGTCAGTGGCAGCGGATCAAGTGACCAGTATTACAGACACTATCCGTAACATTTCTTCGCAAACAAACTTGTTGGCCTTAAATGCCGCCATTGAAGCGGCCCGCGCGGGTGATCAGGGACGGGGATTCGCCGTGGTGGCCGATGAGGTCCGCCATTTGGCCAAGCGAACTGAAGACGCCACCTCGGAAATATCTAATTTAGTTGAGGAAATTTCCAACAGTGTCAGTACAACTGTCGGTGCACTTGAAACCAGCGTCACCGACGCAAAAGAAAATATCGACAAACTCACTCAGTTAGCCGATGAAGCCACTGTGAGCAGCGGACGCGTTCAAGAGATGCGTACATATATGACCGAAGTCGAAGGTCTCATGTCATCACAAACCCAAGCAGTAGAAAGCATTACCTCATCAGTTGCAACGTTGTTTGATGTATCTGTTGACGCTAACCAAGAGACTGAACAACTTCATCGACTTTCTCAAGATCTCGATAATACGTCATCTAATCTTGCCAGTGTAGTTGACCGTTTCGTCCTTTAAATAACTTTATCTTAGCCACGCAAATGGAGAACTCCATGACCACCAAACTCTTACCTAATAAAATCAACCAAAAAATAATGGCGGCCGTTTGCCTATATCTCGTTGCTACGGCTGCGCTAGCGGCTGACTTAAGTTCATACCTACGTCCAGGCGAAGTCCCGCAACCAGATAACAACCGCATGACGACGAACCGTGTAGAACTGGGAAAAATGTTGTTTTTCGATCCGCGTCTCTCCGGCTCAAACTGGATCAGCTGTAGCACCTGCCACAATCCCACACTGGGCTGGTCCGACGGTCTCCCGACCGCCATTGGTCACGGACAAAAGGTATTGGGACGCTCCACGCCAACCATTATTAATACGGCTTATCAACCGCTACAATTTTGGGATGGTCGCGCACGTAGTCTGGAAAAACAGGCCGTGGGTCCCATTGAAGCCGCGGGTGAAATGAACCAAAGCATTGAAAAATCCTCAGGCAAGAGCAAGAGTCTGCTGTCAAAACTAAAGGCCTACAAGGGCTATCGCGATGCTTTTAAGGCCGCTTACCCTGGGGAAGGTATTAGCAAAGATACTATCGCCAAGGCCATTGCCAGTTTTGAACGCACCATTGTTTCTACCGATGCGCCGTTTGACCGCTGGATCAAGGGTGAAAAACAGGCCATGAGTAAAGCCGCTTTACGTGGATTCAAGGTCTTCGAAGGCAAGGGCAAATGCGCCGCATGCCACAGCGGCTTTAATTTCACGGACAACGGTTTTCACAATATCGGTCTAAAAGATGCCACAGACTCCGGCCGCTACGCTATCCGCAAGGTGAAAATTTTAATTGGTGCCTTTAAAACGCCCACCTTACGCGACGTAGCATTAACTGCCCCATATATGCACAACGGTGCTTATAGCAGCCTTGAGGAAGTGGTCGAGCATTATAATCTGGGCGGTATAACTAAGGAAAACCTGTCACCCAATATAAGTAAACTCAATCTGACCCAAGATGAAAAGGCAGACCTGGTTGAATTCCTGAAATCACTCACGGGCACGCCTAATCCAATGGCCTACCCCGTACTGCCAACAGAATAATACCATAGACTATAACGAGGAAACCAAAATGCATCGGAAACATTTACCCAGCGCAGCACTAATCGGCTTATCTATTATGTTTACAACGGCTGCCTTTGCCACAGAACACGTGGTGGATCAACAAAGCAAGAGCTTCAGAATGGCCGGTCAAAAGGTCGAGGCCTTGACCATTAATGCGGGCGATACCATTCGCTTCAAGAATGAAGATCCATTTTTCCATAATATATTTTCTCTGTCGGACCTTAAAACCTTTGACCTAGGCTCCTTTCCTAAGGGCCAATCGAAAACGGTAAACTTCGACACAGCAGGAAAAGTGGAAGTGGAATGTGCGATTCACCCGGAAATGTACATGGAAGTTACGGTAAAATGATTACGCAGCCAATCCGATTGGCTGCAGCAGCAATCCTTACTGGCGTTGTAACATTATTGCCCGTACAGGCGGACGATCGCTCTTCCATAAATGCGGAATTATCCAAACCGGTAGTGCGTGGTGGTATTGTGTTTAAAAACTACTGCACCATGTGCCATGGCGAACGGGCCGACGGAATGGCTCGAGCGGCCAAACTTTATGGTGTGGCGAAGCTAAGCATAAGCCCCGCAAAATCCGACTACTATTTAGAAATCATTCGCGGCGGTGGTTCTGCGGTAGGCAAGTCTGAATTCATGCCTCCTTGGCAGCATGAACTCTCAGAAGAACAAATTAACGATGTCGTGGCCTATCTAAAAATAGTAAGCTTTAGCGCGAAGCGTGGTGAAGTCGTATTCAAGACCAATTGTATTCTTTGTCACGGTATCAAGGCCAATGGTAAAGGCAGGGCAGCTAAACTTTATAACCCACCGCCAGCCAACCTGACCAAGAGCGATAAAAACGACGACTATAAAACCATGATCATCACCTATGGTGGTCAGGCTATGGGACGGTCGGAATTTATGCCTCCCTGGGGTGAACAACTTACCCCCCAGGAGATTACGGATGTCGTAGCGTATTTGCGTACGGTGCTTAAGAATTAGTAGTTAAAACGATCTTAAGGTTAACTTAAAGCCTGCAAATTTTGTTACACAATTGTAAATTTCCACACTACCAATGGAATTATTAGTATATTAACAACTCTTAATAGTAGTAACAGATAGAATAGGCTGCAAGAGATTACGGCACGACTTGTGCAGCGATATCCCATGCCGTAAGGAATTATTACCTTAGTCCTGGAACATGTAGTGTTTGGATCTCAGTTATATAAGGTCGTTCGAACAATAGAGTTAAGCATCGAGGTTAGTATGTGTATTAAAGTAAATTTTATAAAATATTTTTGTTTCATTTTAATGTTTATTTTACCCATTACGGCGATAGCAGCGACAGCTGATGCCTTTCCGGGAAGAAAACTTTATGAATCCGTACCTTATATCGAGATGGCGGATTTTAATAAAAAATTAAACAAAGTGGTTATTGTCGATGTTCGTTCGGCCTACGAATACAAAACATTACACATTAAAGGGGCCGTGAATATTACCTTAGCATCAAAAACCTTTGTAAAAAAAATGAGGGAGTTGAGAAAGTCAACGGACAAACCAATAGTCGTGTATTGTAATGGCAAAACCTGCATGAAGTCATACAAGGCTGCACGCAAATGTCAAATTGAAAAAATCGACAATGTTACCGCCTTTGATTCGGGCGTATTAGATTGGGCAAAAAAATACCCTAATAAAACCTTGTTGTTAGGCGAACCTTTGAAAGACGCCAGTCGTCTTATTAGCAAGAAACAATTTACTAAGCATTTACTTACTCCAGACGAGTTCGGTGAACACATGGCGTCAACAAACGCTATTGTTTTGGATGTACGCGATGTGTTTCAAAGAGAAGGAATTTCAATATTTATCGGGCGTGAATACGCGGTCAATCTGGATAATACAAAACGGCTTGATCGCTTTATTGCAAAAGCTAAAGTTGAAGGTAAAGACCTGATAATTTATGATGCCAGTGGCAAGCAAGTGCGTTGGTTACAGTATTATCTTATAAAAAAAGGTGTTAAAACATACTATTTTATGAAAGGTGGAATTAACGCCTATTTTAAGGAAATGCGTGAACAAGAGTTGGTGTCAAAAAAATAAATAACAACCATAAAGCCCAACGCATGATATTGGATTTTAATCCGTAGCCTGGATGAAGCTTGCG
>Ga0316187_10006044_pt1 | contig 10437 bp, 15 predicted proteins | sample CroRivburrow1_MG_FD_204927 | JGI IMG/M metagenome (GOLD analysis project Ga0316187, IMG submission 204927) | Coastal sediment microbial communities from Maine, United States - Cross River worm burrow 1 | ecosystem: Environmental > Aquatic > Marine > Coastal > Sediment | place: USA: Maine... | reverse complement strand
GAAGGACATACCTCTGGTGTACCAGTTATCGTGCCAACGGTAAACGCTGGGTAGCTATGTATGGAGAGGATAACCGCTGAAAGCATCTAAGTGGGAAGCCCACCTCAAGATAAGTATTCTCATCACGAAAGTGAGTAAGGTCACGGTAAGACTAACCGTTAGATAGGCATTAAGTGTAAGTACAGTAATGTATTAGCTGAGATGTACTAACAGACCGAGGACTTGAATTTTATTGGAATAGTTACTAGAAATTACTAGTAACTATTTTTGCTTTGGTGTTCTTAGTGTACTAAGCGGAACCACACTGATCCATCTCGAACTCAGTTGTGAAACGTTATAAATCGACGAAAATACTTGGAGGGAGACCTCCTGGGAAGATAGTTCAATGCCAAAGTTTTTCATATCCTGTTTAAAGTTGGAGCGAGTTTCGGTAGAAATCAAAAAACGAAAGTTTGTGTGATTACCGTTTTTGTTTTTAAAAACAGCCTACACTCCCATACGAAAAGAAACAGGTTTTAGCGATTAGAATAAAATATAAAATAATTTAGAAGAGTAAGAGAATCTCTCACTCTTCGGCAATGCTAAATAACTATAAGTAACGGCTCGAATTTCATCTTCGTTATAACCGGTACAAATGCATTTCGCTGCTACCTTCAAAGCTTCTATGCATATCACTCGCTTTGTTAGCTTAGTATTCGCATCAATTCCAAGTAAAGAAGCAAAATAATCGTTTCTACCCAGATTAAATTCCGTAACTCTACGGCCCCACCAAGTCAAATCCTGGCTGGATGGGTCACAACTTTTTAAACTTTTTGCAATAAATTGTTTTGTTTCATTTGGACAAAAGTCGTTTTTCTCAACAAGGCCTTGTTGGTTTAATTTAGCTCTTGTCGCAGTATAAGAAGCAATATAATGTCCAAAAAATTCACCGCACGTACTGCACCATCCCATTTTTAAACCTCCTGCAATTAATCAATGTATTGTAAACATTCAAAAATATTCTCTTGAACTGCATCTGGAGAAGCTCTGTTAATAGCATGTTTAACGGCAAACTTTTGAATTTGTTTTCGGTTTGTATAAACCATCGTTACAACCCCAATGAGTGTACTTCCTTTCCCCATGTAGTGGACCACATAAGCTGTTAAAGTTCCACATGCACTTCCAAGTTTTGAAGCTAAAGACATAATTATTAAATGATCTAATTAACTACATCGATATTGAATAAAATTTTTTTCTGAACTTTCAAATTCGAATTGATCGGTCAGAAAAATAACTATCGCTGCGAAAATGGAAACAAGTGTTGTAATTAATATAGTTTTAGGATCTTTTAAAACGTTCTTAGTTTTGTTATCCAAAATTACAGTTACATTTTTATCTGGTTTTTCTATTTTTTTAAAAAGATTTTTTATCTTTTCAAGACCAATTTTTCTATTAATACAAGCTTCTTCTATACTTAAAACTTCTCCATCGTAATATTCGTCTGGAAATGTACGAGCATGAACTTTCATTTTTATACCTCCCTACATAATGTATTTCTAAAGCACAAAAAGATGTGTTCTTTAAATTTTGTTTGTTAATACTTTTGGAATTTTTATGCTTGAATAATGAATAAAAATTCCAATTTTTTAAATAAACATATTTATTATTTATTATTCCAACGTTCTAAAATTAATGTATTTGAACCATCCGAATTTTGTTGATATTTCACTGGTTGGAAACCAATTTTTTGACTCTCACCAATAACAACTTCACCAGCGTATTGTTGTCCAATTTTATCAATAAAGGTTTTAATCGAATAAGATTGTTTCCAAAAATGGATATCCGCTACTAATTCATACTCTTGCCCATTCCAACAAAATTCAACATCATAACCATTTGATTGTGGAATAACTAAACTCGTATGAGATAAATCTGAATCTGCTGATTGCTTGTTATAATTTATATTTAATCTACTTAACGCTTTTTCTAAATAGAATAAATTTTGAAAATGCGTTTTCATATGTGTGAAATGTGACATAATTATTTTTCCTTTTATTATTAAATAAACTTATTTAGATTCACTAAACTTATCTATTATTCTACTAAATTTATAATTATAAATACGTATATAATTAAATTAATAATTATTAGAAGCAAGGTTCTAATTTTGAAAGAATTAATAAATTTCCTTAAAATAAATCCACTTCAATTCACTAACTTTTCTAAAACTTGTAAATATTGAATGAAATACTCTTTAATTTTTAATTTACCATTTAAAGTTGATGGGTAAGAATGGGTAAATTGTTGAATATTAAATTCTTTTCTGACATTGCTTGAACTAAAAACCTTAACAATTTCAAATAAGACTTGAAATTGATATTTGGTTAATTTGTCTTGAAAGAAATCATTAAAAAGAAAAGGATGAGGATACGTAAATAGTTCTTCCGCCATCCAAATCTCTGCTAGCCATGATTGATCACTAGTTTTAAATAAATTAACTTCAGGAATTGTAACTATTCCACGATAAGAATCATCGCTGAAAACTTGAATCAATGAATTTTGTTGTAATTGATCAAAGAATTTAATTAATTTGTCCAGTTGGTAATAATTATTAGATCGTTTAGTATAGTGTAAAAAATCTTGAACACGAAGCTGCACCAAACGATAATGCGTAGAACCTAAAGAATCTGCTTTATACTTTAATCCTCGAGTATAAACTAAAAATTGGAAAAAAGGTAATTAAATCTAATTTGTCTTGAAATTCTTTAAAAGTAAATTGTTTGATATAATACGAAGGAATAACTTCGATTTGAGAAGTTAAGAGATTCCTATGTTGATACGGTCTAAGGCGATTCATTAACCAATCAAGATGGTAAGACTGAGTTGAAGAGTGAAACAATTTGAAGGAATGTTTAAAAAATTGATAAGATAATATTTGTTCAAACTCTTCAAAACGTTGTTCTAGTAATAATGATTGTAAATCTTGAATGAAATTTCCTTTAATTTCAAATTCAAATTTCAAAAAATTGTCTTTTGTATAGATACGATAATATTTTTGACTTTTGCGGCTTCCAATTTTAAAAACTAAACCTTTTTGATTCTTCTCAACTTGAAGATTTTTTCTTGACTGTGGATTTTATCAGTGGACTGGTTTATATAGTCATAGTAGAGATCAATTCGACTAAGAATTCCGTGGAATTTGTTGAACTCCAGGCCTCTTTTAATTAACTGGTAAAGATAATTGGCGTGAAAGCCAGCAAAGTGAATTTGTATTCCATTCCAGTAAGGTCTGTTAGTAATAAAGTTAAGTTCATACTTATTTTGAAAATTATTTTGATTATTTAATTCTTTGCGAGACTTATTTTCTTCTCTGATTTTCTGGTAACAATTAAAGCTTAAAGCTTGAAAATAAGATACTATCTGAGATAAATTCGAAGAACTACTTATATTCAAGCAAATATAATCAACATTTAAGAATTCAGACTTCAATAATCCAAAATCCGGATGAGTAATCTGATTCATTTTTTTGTTTTAAATTTGATTTCTAAAAATAGTTCTTCGATGAAATCATTAGTCAAAAAGATTATTAATAGCCATATTTCCAAATTTTGCACCGGCTGCAATCAATGCAGGATTACAAGTTACACCTCCAGCTACGGAAAAACTTAACCAAAGCGCACACTCTACAGACAGTGCAACAGCTTTTCCAAAGCAATAGTTAAAAACTAGGCCAACTCCTCTTGACGAAGCACTGACGGGGTCAGTCATTGTCATAAGTTTTTTCGCCTTCTTAGTGAACTCGAGACTTGGACCTAAAACTCTAATTACGATAGGCAGCCTTACTGCCTATCGTAATTAGAGTTTTAGGTGCCACAAAATAAACAATATTCATTAATTTTCTCCTGTTGTTGCAAAATATAAAGCAATAACCCAGCCAAGAACGGTTAAAATTTTTGCTTCCCTACTGCTGATAAACTCAAACTGACTTAGTATTAAGCTAAGTACGAAAGCAGTTAATCACCCAATCACGTTAATCATGTAATAAGTCTCCTGAATTAAAAAAAATTAATAATAAACTCAAATTTTTAGTTTTAAAATTACTTTATTTTTAATTATAACAATTTTATTTAAAATAAACAATATCTAAAAGATATTCTTTTTAAGAAAGTGTATCAGCATAATACGGATATTTATTTATCTCGACTTCCGACCGATATTTTAATTTTTTTATAATAAAATTTTTCTGCATTTTAAAGAATATTTTATTATTTAAAAAAGAAAATATAAAATAGATCTTTTTAAAAAAATTAACGAGAGTTACTTGACTTTTCAATAAATTTTAAATACTATAGTTAAAAACTTATTTCAATAAACTATAATAATGGCTGTACCTAAAAAACGAACATCAAAGGCTAAAAAGAATGCTCGAAAAGCAAACTGGAAAAGAAAAGGCTACACAGCAGCTCAAAAGTCTTTATCTTTAGCAAAATCACTGTTACGAGGTAAACCAACAAGTTTTGTTTACAGTATATATGTTAACGAAGATGAAGTTGAAGAAAATGAATAAATCTTTAAATTTTCTTTTTTTAAAGATTTATTTCTTTAATCGGAATAAATTATTTTAAAACTATTGCGGGTGTGGCGGAATTGGTAGACGCGCTAGGTTTAGGTTCTAGTAACTTTGGTTGTGAGAGTTCGAGTCTCTCCATCCGCATTTTATCGTATAATCTTTATGTATATAATCTATACTCTTTACTCATTTTAATTTAAAATAAAAAATGCTTCCTTTTACTTTACAACAACTTCGAATATTGAGAGCTGTTGCAACTGAAAAAAATTTTACAAAAGCCGCAGCCGTTTTATATCTTTCGCAACCATCGTTAAGCAAGCAAATAAAAACCTTAGAAAAAAATTTAGATATTTTATTAATTAATCGTGAACGAAATAATATTTCTTTAACAGAAAGTGGAAAAGTTCTTTTACAATATTCGGAACGAATATTAGCTTTATGTGAAGAAAGTTGTCGAGCTTTGATCGATCTAAAAAATGGAGATCGAGGAAATTTAACGGTGGGTGCAAGTCAAACAATTGGAACTTATTTAATGCCTCGAATATTAGCTTTATTTGCTCAAAATTATCCACAAATAAATTTGAAAGTTCAAGTAAATTCGACTCGAATTATTGCAAAAAAAATTATTAATCGAGAAATAGATATTGCTGTTGTTGGAGGAGAAATTTCGGATGATTTAAAAAAAAATCTTACAATTAAACCTTTTGTTTCAGATGAATTAAGTTTAATTATTTCAAAATCACATCCATTTGCTAAAAAAAATCAAATTAATAAGGAAGATTTATACTGTTTAGATTTTATAACATTAAATCCAAATTCTACCATAAAAAATTTTATTGATAATATTTTAATTCAAAATCAAATTGAGACGAAACAATTGAAAACAATATTACAATTAAACTCTATTGAAGGAATTAAAACCGCAGTTAGTTTAGGATTGGGTGCGGCATTTGTCTCTTCTTCAGCGATTGAAAAAGAGATTAAACTTAAAACTATTGGGATTATTAAGTTAGAAAATATTAAAATTACTCGGAAATTATCGATAATAAGTAATCCTGAATGTTATAAATCAAAAGCTTTTGAATTTTTTTATACAGAACTTATACGCTTAAAAAATAAAATTGAAAATTAAGTTATATTTGTAAAAAGTTGACGATTTTAAAAAAGTTTTAGTATTATAAGAATGAATCAAAAATAAGTTAATTTAAATTATGAAATATGCAATTGTCGAAATAAGTGGAAGACAATTTTGGATTGAAACAGGGAAATATTATGACTTTAATAAAATTTCAACGGAATTAGGTAAACAAATTACTTTAAATCGTGTTTTATTATTAAATGATGAAGGTAATCTTTTAATTGGTAAACCTTATTTAGAAAGTGTAAAAATTAAAGGAAAAATTTTAGAGCATTTACGAGGTAAAAAAACAATTGTTTATAAAATGCGACCAAAGAAAAAAACTCGAAAAAAACAAGGACATAGACAAGAGTTAACGCGAGTTTTAATTGAAGATATTATTGTTAATTAAGTAATAGGAGTTAAAAATATGGCACACAAAAAAGGTGCAGGAAGCACGAAAAATGGTCGAGATTCGAATGCAAAACGATTAGGTGTAAAGAAATTTGGTGGTGAAAAAGTTCAAGCTGGAAATATTTTAGTTCGTCAACGTGGTATGAAGTTTAAACCCGGTGCAAATGTAGGATGTGGAAAAGATTTCACATTATTTGCTCTTAGAGATGGAACAATAAATTTTGATTACAAAGAAGGAAAACAAAAACGTATTAATATCATTGTATAAAAAATTTTTCAATGCGAAAAAACCTATTTCAAACTAACTCTGTTACAAAGAAATATCAAAATTTAATTAATCAAATCAATAGTTTAGAAGACAAGTTGAAAACTTTGACAGACAGTGAGTTGCGAGCTGCAAATTTTAAGTTAAAAACACAATATAAAGAAAGTCAAAATTTAGATTCTTTAATTGCAGAATCATTTGCTTTAACTCGTGAAGCCAGTTCAAGAGCACTTGGTCTTCGACATTTTGATGTTCAATTAATAGGTGGACTTGTTTTAAATAATCAAAAAATTGCAGAAATGAAAACAGGTGAAGGAAAAACGTTAGTAGCGACTTTACCAGCTAGTTTGAATGCACTAACTGAAAAAGGTGTTCACATTGTAACTGTAAATAATTATTTAGCGAGTCGAGATCAAGTTTCGATGGGTCAAATTTATCGGTTTTTAGGTTTAAATACAGGATTAATCCAAGATGATATGACCACATCTGAACGAAAAAAAAATTATAATGCAGATATTACCTATGTAACAAATTATGAATTAACATTTGATTTTTTACGAGATAATATGGTATTAAATTTAACAGATGTAGTTCAAAGACCTTTTAACTATTGTATTATTGATGAAGTTGATTCCATATTAATTGATGAAGCTCAAACACCTTTAATTATTTCTAATAATATTGAAACTCCAGTTGAAAAATATATTATTGCATCAGAAATTACAGAGTATTTAGAACTTAATATTCATTATAAAGTGGATGAAAAAAATAAAAACATTATTCTGACTGAACAGGGTAGTAAACAAATTGAACAAATTTTACGAATTCAAGATTTATATGATCCTCGTGATCCTTGGATTCCATATATAATTAATGCAATTAAAGCAAATGCGTTGTTCTTTAATAATGTTCATTATATCGTTCAAAATAATCGAATTGTGATTGTTGATGAATTTACTGGACGAATTATGCCTGATCGTAGATGGGGTGATGGATTACATCAAGCTATTGAAGCTAAAGAAAAATTACAAATCCGTCAAAAAACAGAAACTGTTGCCGCAATTACATATCAAAACTTTTTCTTGCTTTATCCAAAATTATCAGGGATGACTGGAACAGGTAAAACTGCCGAAATTGAATTTGAAAAAATTTATAATTTATCAGTAAATCAAATTCCAACTGCGAGACCAACTCTCCGCAAAGATTTACCCGATTTAATTTATAAAGATCAATTTTCAAAGTGGAACGCAATTGCAAAAACTTGTAATCAAATTTCGTCTACCGGTCAACCTATTCTAATTGGAACAACGACGGTTGAAAAATCTGAGATGTTATCACAATTATTAAATGAATATAATTTGTCTTATCAGATTCTAAATGCAAAACCTGAAAATGTTCGGCGAGAATCGGAAATTGTTGCACAAGCTGGAAAACAAAGTGCAATTACAATTGCAACCAATATGGCTGGGCGAGGAACGGATATTATTTTAGGAGGAAATATCAATTTTAAAATTCAAAAAGAATTATATGATATTTTAACTTTATCAAAAAATTATATTCTTTCTAAAAAAATTAATATATTTCACTCTCTTTTAAAAAATCAATTTAATTGTAACTCACAAAAATTTTTAAGTGTTTTAATTTCATTAGTATCGAATCAAACATTTTTAAAATTATCAGATGTTGATATTTTAAGGATTTTAAGAGAAAACGATAAAGTTTCAAGCCCAACGAATTCGTTTCAATGTTCTATTCGTTTTTTAATTAATGAATTAGTTAAACATTATAAAAAACATCAAGAACAAGAAAATACAATTGTTAAAAATCTTGGTGGATTATACATTATTGGAACAGAACGAAATGATTCTCGTCGTGTAGATAATCAATTACGAGGACGATGTGGACGTCAAGGTGATCCAGGAACATCAAAGTTTTTCTTAAGTTTAGACGATAATTTATTACGTCTCTTTGGTGGTTCTAAAATTCAAAATTTCATGCAAACCCAAATGCTGGATGATTCACCATTAGAATCAAACTTGTTAACAAAAAGTTTGGATTCCGCTCAACAACGAGTTGAGGAAAGAGCTTATCAACAAAGAAAAAATTTATTTGATTATGATGATGTTTTAAATCAGCAACGAAATATTGTTTATTTCGAAAGACGACAAATTTTAAAAAGTGCGGCAACCCAACAAAATATTCTTGCATACGGTGAGCAAATTATCATAGATATATTATTAGAGTTAAAAAATGAAAAAACGTCTAATAAAAAAATTATTTTGCTATTAGAAAATCTGTTTGGGAAAAACCTATCCTTAAAATATATTAAGAATCCAAAATTATTAATGGATGAGTTTAGTTTTTATGAATTAAAGACATACTTATTTAATGAATTTTGGTTAATTTATCAATCAAAATTAAATGAATTAGCGATTTATGGAGATGGAATTTGTCAAAATTTGGAACGAAGTATTATTTTAATTACTATTGATCAAATTTGGCGTGAACATTTACAAAAAATGGCTCTTTTACGAGAAGCTGTTGGATGGAGAGGGTACGGACAAAAGAATCCATTATATGAGTATAAACAAGATGCATTCTATATGTTTGAAACTCAAAAAGAAACTTTAAGACAATTAGTAATTTATGATTTACTAAGATCATCTATTTTATAAAAAATCTATTATTATTATTTTAATTCCAATATGTCAAAACATACACTTTCAAATAAAAGTCGATATTCTATTTTAAAACTTTCAGGTTTTAGAGCTCGAATGTCAACTTCGCAGGGTCGAAAAACTATAAAAAATCGTCGGAAAAAAGGGAGAAAAATGTTAGCTCTTCGACGATAATTGGTTACTTTAATTATTAGAGTGAGTTATTTGAATTCCTCTAATAATAAATAATTTTTTATTTTAAATTACTATAATATTAATTTAGCAAACTAATTTTTTGAATAATTATATTATGAAATTTACTAGTGAATTAGCTCTTTTTTTAAAAGCTCGCTATCCAGTTATTTATATTAATACCATTGAAGAAGATCGAGTAGAATATGTTGTTCGCAAAAATGTCAAAACAAACTTAAATCGTAGCATCTATAGTTGGGATTTTATTGATGGTTATACAAATAATCCAAATAATCAAGGATTCGCTAAACGAAATCCATTACAAGCGTTAGAACTTGTAGAACGTTTAAATTCAGAAACACCAGCTTTATTTATATTAAAAGATTTTAATCGTTTTTTAACTGACCTTTCAATCTCACGTAAATTAAGAAATATTAGTCGAATTTTAAAATTGCAACCCAAAACTATTATTATTATAGGGTCAGATTTAACAATTCCTAAAGAATTACAAGAATTAATTACAGTTCTTCAATTTGAGTTACCTTTAGCGGATGAAATTAATCAAGAATTAAGCCGTTTAATTAACTCTTTAGATATTAAAGTTGATCCTGAGTTATTTGAAAATCTGACTCGAGCTTGTCAAGGTTTGTCTTTGGAACGAATAAGACGAGTTTTATCTAAAATTATTGCAACTTATAAAACAATTGATAATAATAGTATTGCAGTTTTATTAAGTGAAAAAAAACAAATTATCAGTCAAACAGAAATTCTTGAATATTGTTCAGTGAATGAAAAAATTGCAAATCTAGGTGGATTAAATAATTTAAAAGATTGGTTAAATAGACGAAAAACTGCTTTTAGTCTTCAAGCTTCGAATTATGGATTACCAACACCTAGGGGATTATTGTTAATTGGAATTCAAGGAACTGGAAAATCATTAACGGCAAAAGCTATTGCAAATGATTGGCAACTTCCCTTATTAAAATTAGATGTTGGTAAATTATTTGGAGGAATTGTAGGTGAATCAGAATCACGTTTACGTCAAATGATTAATGTTGCTGAAACAATTTCACCTTGTATTTTATGGATTGATGAAATTGATAAAGCATTTACTAATACCGAAAGTAAGGGTGATAGTGGAACGAGTAACCGAGTTTTAGCCACGTTTATAAGCTGGTTATCTGAGAAAACAAAACCGGTATTTGTTATTTCCACAGCTAATAATATTGATTTATTACCATTA
>Ga0316187_10006043_pt1 | contig 10438 bp, 8 predicted proteins | sample CroRivburrow1_MG_FD_204927 | JGI IMG/M metagenome (GOLD analysis project Ga0316187, IMG submission 204927) | Coastal sediment microbial communities from Maine, United States - Cross River worm burrow 1 | ecosystem: Environmental > Aquatic > Marine > Coastal > Sediment | place: USA: Maine... | reverse complement strand
ATGGGCGGCGCTGCGGGAATGCTGCTCGGGTACGCAAACGGGGGGCTCGACGCCGGTGTGGCTGCGGCCGGGGAAGCCTCGAGGGCTCGCTCGATGTCGCGAACAGGGGTGCGCGCCCAGCGCTCGAGGTCAGGTTCGAGTCCCAGCGCGCGCAGCATGGCGTTCGCGAGCTCCATGGTGTTTCCGAAGCGGTTGACCTTGTCCTTGCGCAGACCCTGCTTGACGACGTCGTCGAATGACCAGGGGTAGTCGGGACTCGAGGTGCTCACCGGCGGCGGCTCCTCATCGGCAATCTTTTTCAGGATCGCGGCGACGCTGTCCCCGGGGAACGCGACCTGCCCAGTGGCCAGCTCGTGCATGATGGCGGCCAGCGCGAACACATCGGTGCGCGGATCGAGGTCTAGTTTACCCATCGCCTGCTCGGGTGACATGTAATACGGCGACCCCAGCGTCGTACCGAAGGCGGTCAGCTTGGGTCCGGATTCGACCTGAAGCTTGACCGAGCCAAAGTCGAGGACGCGAACCTCGTCGCCATGGGTATCCGCGCACAACAAGATGTTGTCCGGTTTCAGGTCGCGGTGGATCACGCCGTGGGTGTGCGCGTGATGAAGCGCAAGGGCGAGCTGAGAGACGACACGAACCAGGCGGGCTGGTCGCATCGCTCCTTCCCGTGCCAGAACCAGGCTGAGCTCCTCGCCTTCGAGGAGCTCCATCGTCATGAAGTGAGCGCCGCCGGCTGTTACGCCGAAATCGCGCGCGTCGATGATGTAGGAGTGGCGCAGCGACTTTGCCGTCTCGTACTCCCGCCGGAAGCGCTGGACCGCGACGGAGTCGCCCGCAACCTCGGGGTGCAGCACTTTGACCGCGACCCGCTCGCCGGTCTCCGAATGACGGGCCTCGTACACCGAGCCCATGGATCCATCGGCGACGTGGGCACCCACTGTGTAGGCCCCCAATTGCTCCCCAGTTCGATCCCCCATCGAACTTTCATGCTAGCGAACGCGCCCGCGGGTCACCAATTCTCAGGTGTCCGCTCACTCCGCGCGTTCGGGCAGACCCGGCATCGAAAGCAGCCGGTCGACGCCCCGCTGGTCGTAGCGAACGAGTCCTTGCCCTTCGAGGCCTTGCACGATGGCGACGATCTGGCTCAATCGTTTCTGTTGGCTGACCTGCTCCCTGATCTCGTCTTCGGCCTCACCGACGCTGCGCACCTCTTCCGGCAGGATTTCGGTCAGGACGATGGCGTGCCAACCGTACGAAGTCTTCACGACGTTCTTGAGAGGCCCTTCCGATTTTGCGGCGAACAGCCCGTCTTTATAGGGTTTCTCAATTTTCGCCTTTTCGGTGATGGCCGGAAGGTTCTCCGCTCTGACGTCGAAATCCGAGTCATCCAGTTCGCCGTTCTCATAGCGATCGAAGACAGCTCTCGGGTCCGCCGCCTCGCGAATCTCGCGCAGGATCGACTCGGCGAGCGCCTCTGCTGTTTTGCTCTCGTCTTCGACCAGGATGTGCCAGGAGCGACGACGCTCGGGATCCCGGAACTTGTCGGCATGCAGGGCGTAAACCTCGCGCACCTCTTCCTCAGAGATCGATTCCGGCGTGGCCTTCTCTTCGAGATCGTGAAGCATCGTGCGCACCATCAGCCGTTCGATGCGGCGCTCGTCGCTCCGATCCTCGGTGAACCCGAGCCGCTCGGCCTGTTGAACCAAGAGGGCTTCGTCGACTAGCTGCTCGAGCGCAGCCTCTGCGCTGACCTGCTCGGCTGCCATCCGGCTCTCGACTTCGGCCACTCCGATCGAAAGGCCCCCTACGCGGGCGACGACGTCGCCCGCGACGTGCGCGTCCCGCCCCTCGATCGGCGATGCGGCGCGGTCACCCTTGCAACCGGTGAGCGGTACTGCGCCGAGCAACGCAATGGCGATGGTGATGACGATACGCACCAGGGCTCATCCGCCGCCGGTGTTAGCCGGCGTCGCCGGCGCGGCTGCGGAGTCGCGCCTGAATCGGGAGCGCCTCGCCGCGGAACCGAGTCCAGACCGACTGGCCTTCTTCGCGGGTCCGAAGCTCGTCGACCTTGGCCACCGCTCCGGTGCTGCCCTCGATCGCGATTTGATCGATCGCCATCAGCGCCGAGAGGCGAACGCCGAGGTCCTCACTGCCGAGCTGACCAACCAACGCATCGATGGCCTCGTCCTTGCCCCTGGCGTATCGCCCCAGCATGTAGGCTCCCTTGCGAGCCTTGTTGGCATCTTGGCTTCCGGCTTTCGAAACCCAGCAATCGACACTGGTGTCGCACTCGTTGGCGAGTTCGAGGAGCGGATTGCGCTCCTCGAACTTCTCGCGGTAGCCACCAGCCTGCGAAGGCTTCTCCTTGGCAATCGCCGCGGCGAGGTTCGCGGCCTCTGCTTTGTTCGCGAGCAGCGCGTAGTTCTGCACTGCGATCAGCCGCACCTCGGGGTTGGCTTTGCGGTCCACCACCTGTGTATAGATGAACGGCATCATCTCCGCGTCGTACATGTGCGCGATGGCGGCGAGCAACTGCCCGCGCATCGCGACACCTGCGTAGCCCTTGGGAAGCTCGCCGTAGACCTTCTTTAGGGTCGACCGCACACGGTCCTTTTGTGCTTCGGGAACGTCGATGCGCACCAGAGCGATGGCGGCGTTCAGCTTGCGGGGGGTGTCCGAGGAAGCCGCCTCTTGAAGGAGCGGCTCCAACGCCTCGGAGAAGCCAAGCGCGCCAAGCGCAAAGCTCGCTTCGCCGCCGGTCACTTGGCGGACCGTCATTTGGTTCGCCAAGTCAGGCCGACGGGCTTTTACGGCATCGATGTATTGCTTTGCAATCGCGTTCGCCGTCGCATCCTTGCCCGCCAAGACTGCGAGCAAGGGCTTGAGCGAAGGGCGTCCAACGAGGATCAGCGCCTCGGCAGCCACGTCGTTCATGCGAAGCTCCGGGTGATTCGGCGCGAACAGGAACAAGCACTTGATGAGAGCGGGAATCGCCGCCGGGTCCCTCAGCTCGCCGAGTTGCTGAGCTGCTAGACGGTTGATGAGGAAGTTCTGTTTCTCGTCCTGTTTGGTGGCAATTCTCGTCAGGATCTCGGTCGCTCCCGTATCCTTCAGCGCGCCGAGCGCACGGATCATCGCCACGCGCATCTTGTTGTCCTCTGGGCGCGAGTCCGTGATGCGCTCCAACGAACGCGCGAGCGCTTGGATCACTTGGGGCCGTTCGGCGGCGGGGACCTCCATCGCCTGAATGGTCTGGGCGGCACGAATCGCGTGATCCTCCGACACCTCGGTGCGCCAGTTCAATGCTTCGATCAGCGCGGGCATGCTGCGCGGGTCTTGGACCTCGTACAGGAGATCCAGAATCGCGAGCCCGTTGATACGGTCTTCCGGATAGTCGAGGTAGGCACGCGTGAGCGGATCGACGATGACATCGGCGACCGCCTGCACGTCCGCACTACTTCGATCTCCACCGTTCGCGGCGAGCGTTTCGGTGTAGACCTTCTTGAGATTGAAGATCGCATTCTCGCGGCGAACCGGATCGGAAAGCTCACCGGCTTGCCCCTCCGGATCGTTTTCCGCGGCGTGACAACCCAAACCGAGCGTTGCAATTAGAACTGCAACGGCCCACCCCCTGTGGCGCACAATCATTCTGAACCTCCCCACGGCCCGTTTCCCCATTTGTTACGAATGCTTACGTAACGAGAGAATCATAGCGAGCCGGGATCGACGCTGTCAAACCTTCTTCAACCGCCCTTGGCGGGCCGAAGGTCCCAGCGGAGGTCGGCCCGGCCCCGGGCGCCGGTAAAGCGCAGAACCATGAACTTGGCGCCGTCGGGAATCGTCTTGCGTCCGTCGGCTTCGACCGCGGGAAACGTGAGGCGAAACGTCTGCCGGTAGGGGTTCACCTGGGGGAAGTAGACCCGATCGACGGCTGTGGGGCGCCTCACACGCTCCATGAGCGCGGGGACGGTCTGGTTACCCTCCGGGTCGATCAGGAGCACCCGCCAAGCTGAGGTCTTGCCCGCCAGGTTCGATTCTTTGAAGTCCATCCCTGAGAGGGTCACGAAGAAGCGGTGCTCCTGCCGGGAGCTCGCTAGGCTGGCATCGAGCATTTCGTCGCGCGCCTCAGGCTTGAGGCTGTAGTCGTAGGCGTAGCGAACTACGTAGGCCCAGCGGAACTCCCAAGACTCGAAGGTCGCCGCCACGTGGATCTCGTGCTGCAGCTCTTTCCAGGAGAAGGTTTCTTTTTCGCGCGTCCAGGCCTCCCAGACGCGGATGTACGAGTCCGGTGTGAAGGTTCGGGCGCTCGGCTGCATCGAAATTTTGTGTTCCTTGCAACCTGACGCCGCGATGGTAGCCACGATGAGCGAGAGCACCCAGGCGCGACTCATGCGTCCCCCATGAAGTCGGTTCGATCGTACAGAGTGCTGAACGGCACCCCGGCCTCGCGAATCGCTGCAGCTCCGCCTTCGAGGCGGTCGACGACGGCGAACACTCCGGCGACTTCGAACCCCGCGTCGCGGACGGCTTGTACCGCGCGAAGCGTCGAACCGCCCGTGGTCACTGTGTCTTCCACGATGGCGAGCTTCGCACCCGGGCCCAGAAGATCGGCGCCTTCGAGCATCTTTCGGGTGCCGTGCTCTTTGGTCGACTTGCGGATGTACACGGCATCGATGGGACCGCCGTCTGTCCACGATGCGGACGCGACCGCGGAGGCAAGTGGACAGCCTCCCAGCTCGACTCCCGCGACCGCCGAAACGGGACCTACAACGTCGCGAATTCGCGCGAGCAGCGCCTCCCCCACCAGCGCGTGGCCTTCGGCCAGGAGCACGGCCGGCTTACAGTCGATGAAGAAGTCGCTCTCCTTGCCAGAGCTCAGCACGAAGTTGCCGCGACGAAATCCGCGTTCCCGGAGAAGCTCGAGCAGTCGATCCACCGGGGTGTTCCACCACGTCCCGGCCGCTCGTGCAACCGCGAACTGACCGGCTCGGCGGCATGGGCGCGGGCTTCGTGGTACGGTCCGGCGCCCTACGGGCTGACCTAGAGGACACGTTGCCGAAACCCGACGCCCCGCTTCGCGGGATGGATGACTTGCTCGTGCTGTTCCACGACGCGGAGAAGCCGCGGGAGCGTTGGCGGATCGGTACGGAAGCCGAGCGAGTCGCGGTGCAAGAAGCTAGCGGCGTGCATCTTCCCTATGACGGCCCGGTCAGCGTGGTGGCGATCTTCGACCGGCTGATCGCCGAGCATGGCTGGGAGCCCGTGCGGGAGACCCGGGGCGGTCCGATTATCGCCCTACGGCGCGAGGATGCCTCGGTCACGCTCGAGCCGGGGTCGCAAATCGAGCTCTCCGGGGCGCCGTACAAGAGCGTGCACGATGGCAAGGCGGAGTCCGATGCGCATTGGGCCGACCTTCAGCCAGTCATAGACGAGCTCGGGCTCGTGTGGCTCGGGCTCGGGTGCCATCCGTTCGCATCTGTTGAGGAGCTCGGCTGGGTGCCGAAGCTGCGGTACGACGTCATGCGCGAGTACATGCCGACGCGCGGCTCGATGGCGGGCGACATGATGACCAAGACCTGCACCGTGCAGGCGAACCTCGACTACGCATCCGAAGAAGACGCGATGCGCAAGCTCCGCGTGGGGCTACGGGTGCAACCGATCGTCACGGCCATGTTCGCCAACAGCCCGTGGGAAGGCGGCAAGCGGAGCGGCTATCGCTCGTCCCGGGCCCTAACCTGGCTTCACATGGACCCGGACCGCTCCGGGCTCTTGCCCTTCGCATGGAAAGACCATCCGACTTACATCGAGTACGTCGAATGGGCGCTTGCCGCCCCGATGTTCCTCGTGAAGCGTGACGGCAAGGCCTATTACAACACCGGTCAGACGTTCGGTTCGTTCATGGAAGAGGGCTTTCAGGGCATCAAAGCGAACTACGCCGACTGGGTGGATCACCTGAGCACGCTCTTCCCGGAAGTGAGGCTCAAGAACACGCTCGAATATCGTGGCGCAGACGTGCAACGCCCGGAGATGTCGTTTGCACTGCCCGCTCTTTGGAAGGGGCTGCTGTACGACGACGACAGCTTTCGCGCGCTCGAGGGCTTGGTGGACAGCTGGTCGTTCCCCGAGGTCGAGCGTCAGCGCGATGCAATCGCCCGGCAGGGCGTGCGGACGAAGTTCATGGGCCGCGCGGCTGTCGACTGGGCGGGCGAGGTGCTGGAGTTTGCGGAAGCCGGGCTTCGGCGAATCGGAGACCGAAACGACGCTGGCGAGGACGAAACCGTCCTGCTCCGCCCGCTGCGCGCGCTGCTCGAAGCTGCGCGCTGTCCAGCGGACGTCTTGCTCGACCAGGTCGACGACGACTTCCCGTCCCGCGACGCGGTCATTCGTGTGGCCGGGCTCTAGGAGCGAGCGTCGTGTCCCTCATTCGCCAGGACTCGACCTAGGACGTTGGTCTTGAGTACTGCGGAGCTACAAAGCATTCCGCCCATCAACGCGCCCATGACACCGGGCCCCGCAGCGTCCGCGCCCGTCAAATACAGCCCCTTGATCGGGGTCCTCGGTCGAAGCCAACGCTGTTTGAATCGGTTCGGCGTCAGTTGAAGACCGTAGATCTCACCCTGTGGGTACGCAGCGAAGTTGCGTGTTGTCAGCGGCGTCGACAGCTCGGCGATCTCGACCTTCCCGCGCGTCGCCGGTGCGTATTTGTAGATGCTCTCGAGCAAGCGTTCCGAAAGGCTTGCCTTGAGCTCGTCGTATTCAGCACCCCGCTTCTTCCACGAGGTGCCCTCCCAGCGCTTGAACGAGTCGTAAGGGCCCAAGGTGACGGCCTCAATCGTCGAATGCCCAGGATACCGGCGGTTGAAGTCGGGATCCTTCGCTGACGGGAAGGACAGGTACACGACCGGGAACGGCGCATTGATGTCCGCTTCGAAGCGTTCGAAGTTCTCTTCGTGCCGGTGATTTTGGTAGACCCAGAAGTTGGTCTTCTTCAGCTGCAGCTCTTCCGTGGTGCCTTTCAGGCCTACGTACAGCGAGAGATGTGCGACGGAGGGCCCGACCTCGCGAGCCTTCGCAGCGTAGCCGATCGGTCCGGCGATCGCGGCGGGAACCAGGCGTCCAAAGGTGTTGATGATGCCTGCGTTGCTGATGACGGTTGGCGCGCGCAGCTCGTGCCCACCGACGAGCTTGACGCCAACTGCTCGTCCGTCCTCGATGATGATCTCGCCCACTTCGGCGTTGGTCACCACCTCACCACCTGATCTCTCGATCACGGGTAGGATGGTCTCGGCGATTCGAGACGATCCACCAACCGGATATGCAGCGCCGCGGAAATAATGAGCCACGAGCATCGAGTGAATGAAGAAGCTGCTCTTGGCTGGGACCAATCCGTAGTCGCCAAACTGGCCCGTGAGAACACCGATGAGCTCTTGGTTTTGCGTGATCTCTTCCAGCACCTCGCGGGTCGTGCGCGTGGCCTCCTTGAGCACCGGCCGCCGCATCATGCCGCCAAACAGGGTGGACACGAATGGAGGCATCGCCTTCTCCGCAAAAAACAACTGCGCCTTCTTTGCAGTCGCCATGACCTTTTCCAAGTACGTATTGATCGCGTCTTTATCGCTCGGAAAATACTCGTGGAGTTGGCTGCGGAAGTTGTCGAGGCCCTTCACCAGGTCGTATGAATTCTCGCCGAGGATGATGCGGTCGTAGACGTCGCCCATGTCGGCCCACTCGAGCTCACCATCGGTGATGAAATCGGTCAGGCGGCGCGTCATCCCACGCGGATGCGACGCCTCACCGACGTAGTGAACGCCAACGTCCCATTCGTAGCCCGGCCTGCGAAACGTGTGCGTGAATCCACCCGCCGTGTAGTGCCGTTCGAGCACGAGCACGCGCTTGTCGGCGAGCTTCGAAAGAGCAGCGGCGGCCGAAAGACCGCCAATACCCGATCCGATGACAATCGCATCCCACTCCTCGGCGAGCCCCGGATGCTGCTTGTACGATGTTCCTATCCGCACCCGGCGAGTATAGGCGACCCTCTCCAGGGTCCCAACCGCCTAAGATCACAGCTCTTCTGAGCGAAAGATCGCAGCGCCTCGAGACGTGCCAGGCCCGGAGATGTCGCTGGACTCTAGGCGCGCGCAGGGGTCTGTCGTGCGGGTATGTTCGTACTCGAGAGCTGCGCTTGGTGCTTCAGCACTCGACCGAGGGCATTGCCCTGGAGGACTGCGGAGCTGCAGAGCATCCCGCCCATCAATGCCCCGACGACACCGGCGGAGCAGACGTCTGCGCCGGTCAGATACAAGCCCTTGATCGGCGTGCGCGGCTTGAGCCAACGTTGCTCGAAGCGGTGGGCCGTGTGCTGCAGACCGTAGATCTCACCTTGCGGGTGCGCGGCGAAATTGCGGGTCGAGAGCGGCGTTGAGAGCTCGGCGATTTCCACTTTCCCGCGCGTTCCCGGGGCATGTCGGTGGAGTGTATCGAGCAAGCGTTCTGAGAGGCTTGCCTTGAGCTCCTCGTACTCGGCGCCGCGCTTCTTCCAGGACGTATTCTCCCACGCTTTGAACGGCGCATAGGGTCCCAGTGTAAGGGCCTCGACGGTCGATCTTCCCGGGTAGCGACGATGGAAGTCCGGGTCTTTGGCGGATGGGAACGACAAGTACACCACGGGGAGCGGCGCGTTGATGTCCTTTTGGAAGCGCTTGAAGTTCTCCTCATGCCTGTGATCCGGGTAGACCCAAAGATTGGTCTTCTCGAGGCCGAGCTCCTCAGTGGTGCCTTTGAGGCCGACGTACAGCGACAAGTGCGCAACCGACGCTCCAATCTCATCGGCCTTGTTGGCCAAGCCGGCGGCCTTCGCGGCAGGCTCGGGCAGCAAGCGCGACAATGTATTCACCACTCCGGCATCGCTGACCACGGTCGGCGCCCGGAACTCACGGCCATTGACGAGCCTGACGCCCACGGCCTGACGGTTCTCGATGATGATCTGATCGACCTCGGCGTTGGTGATGACCTCACCCCCCGCCCGCTCGATGACCGGAAGGATGGTCTCAGCGATTCGACCGGAGCCACCCGTGGGATATGCAGCGCCGCGGAAGTAGTGGCTCGTGACCATGGCGTGAATGAAGAAGGTGCTCTCGGCCGGAACCAATCCGTAGTCTCCGAATTGTCCGGTCAGCACGCCGATGAGCTCTTGATTCTGGGTGATCTCCTCGATCACTTCCCGAGTCGTGCGCGTGGCGTCTTTGAGCATTGGGCGGCGCATCATGCCGCCGAAGAGTCGCGAGACGAATGGAGGCATCGCCTTTTCTGCAAAGAAGAGCTGTGCTTTCTTCGCGGTGGAGAGAACCTTCTCCAAGTACTGGTTGATGGCGTCCTTTTCGCTCGGGAAGTACTCGTGGAGTTGCGCGCGAAAATTTTCGAGGCCCTTCACGTAGTCGTAGGAATTCTCGCCGAGAATGATGCGGTCGTAGACGTCGCCCATGTCGGCCCAGTCGAGCTCGCCGTCCGTGATGAAATCGAAGATTCGCCGAGCCGAGCCACGCGGGTGGGACACATCGCCGATGTAGTGAACCCCGACGTCCCACTCGTAGCCGGGTCGCCGGAAAGTGTGGGTAAAGCCGCCCGCTGTGTAGTGGCGCTCCAGGACGAGCACGCGCTTGCCCGCGAGCTTGGCCATTGTCGCGGCTACGGAAAGCCCGCCGATGCCCGAGCCGATGACGATCGCGTCCCAGTGATCGGCAAGCCCCGGATGTTGTTTGTAGGATGTCCCGCTTCGCATGTCTTTCTCCTATGTGCGGCTCACTCCGCCGCTTCCCGCTTCTCGAAAACCGTCGATACCAACTCTTCAAATGAACAACCCATGACGAGCTTGCCCGCCAGGTGCAGCGAAACCAGTCCGTGAATCTGAGCCCAGAGGTAATGCGCCCGCGGAAGCGACTCCCCTTCGAGGAGTCCCGCGTCCACGCTCGCCTGCACGGCCGCGTGAAGATAAGAAAATGCGCGAGCCTGTTCGGCCTCGAGCTCGGGATACGTCCCTGCCGGCGCTTGCAAGAGCTCGAACATGATGTGGTAGGCGTCGGGCTCATCGAGCGCAAAGCTCACGTACGCCCTAGCCAGCATTCGAAGCGCATCCTCAGCATCTTCAAGCCCGGCGACGGCATCACGCTGCGCATCCGCAAACCTCCGGAAGGCCTCCGTCCGCACCATCGCGAACAACTCTTCCTTGTTCTCGAAGTACCGATAAGGCGTCATCGGGCTCACCCCGAGCTCCTTCGCCAAAGAGCGCAGCGTCACCCCCCGATACCCCCGCTCCGCAAAGAGCCGAGTAGCAGCAGTCACAGCCCGCCCCCGAAACGCCCCCAACTCCTCCACCGTCAAAGCCGCCCGACCCATATTTAACATTTACGACGTAAATCCAATATGGTCAAGCGGA
>Ga0316187_10006042_pt1 | contig 10440 bp, 8 predicted proteins | sample CroRivburrow1_MG_FD_204927 | JGI IMG/M metagenome (GOLD analysis project Ga0316187, IMG submission 204927) | Coastal sediment microbial communities from Maine, United States - Cross River worm burrow 1 | ecosystem: Environmental > Aquatic > Marine > Coastal > Sediment | place: USA: Maine... | reverse complement strand
TGGTGGCGCCTTCCTTCGAGACCGAATTGTGCGTCACCCTGGGCCGGAAATTGAAAGGGCCCGGCGTGACCCCGCGGGAAGCCCGCGAGGCGCTGGTTTCCGTTGCCCCCGCCCTGGAACTGGTGGAGAAACGAGGCGATTTCGCCGCCGATCCCCCCTTGTCCATGGCAGACAACGTTCAGCAAAAATTCTTCATCACAGGTCCGGAAGTCAAACTCACCGATTCCGAGTCGGACCTGCGTGCCGCCACGGTGGAAATTTTCATCAATGGGGAAATGATGGATCAGGCCAACGGCGATGCGGTGATGGATGGCCCGGCGGCTTCGGTGGCGTGGCTGGCCAATGCCTTGTCCCGTTTCGATTTCCAACTGGAGGAGGGGTGCAGGGTGTTGACCGGGTCATTCACCAAGCAGTTCCCTGTAGCCCAGGGGGATCTGGCGGAGGCCCATTTCACGCCGTATGGAACCGTCACGGCCGAATTTTCCTGACCTCCCCGTCCATTCCACAATACCAAGGTGGCTGCAACGGGACGAATGTTCCCCGTCGCGCTTCCAATTTCCGTGACACGCACCGAGGCCCCCATGCCCGATCATTCCCCCCAAGAGGCCGCGCAATTAATCCGGGATGCGCGAATTCAGAAACGTGATATTCCCCCCGAACTCCACGGGACGTTGAGCATGGAGGAGGCTTACCGGGTACAGCAGGCCTTGCTGGCTTTGCACGTAGGCGCCGGCTCCCGTCAGGCCGGCTGGAAAGCGGGGTTGACCGCCCAGGTCCTCCGCGACCAGTTCAACAGCAATTCGGCCGTGTTCGGCCATCTCCTGGAAGAAAACCGGCAGGACAATCATTTCGTGTTCGCTTACGGGGACATGGCAAAGCCCGCCCTGGAATGCGAGTTGTGCATTGTCATGGGCGAGCCCCTGGCAGGCCCAGGCGTCACGCCCGAGCAGGCCGCCCGGGCCGTGGGCGCGGTCATCCCGGCTTTCGAGATCATCGAACTGCGGGTGAACATGGGCGAGGACCTCCCGCTGGGCGTGGCCGACAATGTGATGCAATGGGGGTGGCTCACCGGCGAGGCCATTCAGCCACCGCCGGAAGACCTGGACCTGCCCTCCCTGCGCGTGGAGATCATCCGCAACCGGGAAGTGGCGTTGGAGGCCATCGGGCGCGATGCCATCGACAACCAGTTCGAGACCCTCGCCTGGCTGGCCAATTCCCTTGCCGAATACGGCCACACGCTGGAAGCGGGGCAGCGAATCCTCACCGGTTCCTTCAACAAACCCATTCCCATCGAGCAGGGCGACGTCTGGGAGGCCCACTTCCACGGCCTGGGCAGGGTCATGGCGCGCTTCGCTTGAACCCTGGCGATTCGATGCGCCCGTATGGGTGCGCATAGCGCCGAAAATTCAAGGGGGGTATTGCCGGGATTGTTGTGATGCTGGAACTGCGGTGATCCTGGTGCAGCGATGATCCTTGTACAATGTTGTTGCTGGTACAGCGGTGTTGCTGGTGCAGCGGTGATCTTGGTACAGCGGTGTTGCTGGTGCAGCGGTGATCTTGGTACAGCGAGGGAGAGGCCCCGGGTTGCCATCCTTGGCAAAGGTTAATCGTCCTTGTTTACCCGTTGCCCGCAAGAGGAGAGTGCTGCTGATATCTGTATCGGAGGATTTCCGGAAAACTTGACCCGGCCCTGGGCCATTTCCCACCGTCCTATCCGAACCGAAGGGCGCCCCAGGGGGGCGAAGCCTCGATATCAGAATTAAGTTAGTAATATCTGATGTTTACGAATCAAACCGATCTTTACAGCTCCTGAAAAAAGGAGGCGTGGGAGGACATGTTCCCCCACTGTTTTTGTTGTTGGACCTTCCTGTTACGACCCTAGCCACCCTCCCCGTGGGGATTCGATTTCGGGGTGATATCGATGGCGACCTGCTTCCCGTCCCGCACCACCTCCAGCAGAGCTTTCTTCTTCCCCACCGTCTCGTAGGCCAGCCGCAGCGAGACCTCGTCCTCGATCGCCAAGTCGTTGAAGGACAGGATGCGGTCCCCCTTGCGCAGCCCTTTCAGGGCGGAGCCGTGAAAGGCCGAAATTTTCGCCACCTGCAATCCGTCCTCTTCCTGGGCGAACTTGATCCCCCGCAGGATGGGCAGGGGCACCCGATCGGGTTCCTCCAGGTAGACCCGCACCCAATCCCCGATACCCAGGGGGACACGCGCCATGCCGTCCGGTGTGAGGGCCTCCTCGGGGACCACCGTATCCCAGACCGTCAGCGCGGGGAGCCCCGCCTCCCTGGCGGCCCAAAGGTTTGCTCCCAGGCCATGGGCCAGATGCCCCGCCCCCACCAGCAACACCGTGACGCCCCGGTCCGATTGTGCCGCCGCCAGCCGTGCCGTGCGGATTCCCATCAGGCGGTCCCATAGCCTCTGCACCCTTAAAAAACGCTGGAAGACCGGTGAGCCGGGGGCGATGTCCCCTCCGTGCTCCTCAGAGTTCAAGGCATCGAAGACATAACGTTCATGGGGGGGCAGGGACTCGGCCAGATCCCCCACCAGGGCGCGCTTTTCGGGAGAGAGATCGTCCAGTTCGCCCTTGCGAACGATGCGGCGGGTTTCCTTGGACGCGTTCACCCCATGCAGGGGGATATTGAATTCCCGCGCCAACAGGAAAAGCGGGCGGTAGTACCCCCAGGGAAAGCCCCAATGGGTGTACCACTCCGAGCGGGCGAGGAAGGTCTTCTCATCCAGCCGTCCCTGGCGCCAATCCTCCAATACGGGATCGACCTCCGGAGGAAACATTTCCAGGGTCACCTGCACGGGACGTCCGCTGTCGATCAACATTCGCAGCACGCGTTCTTGAAAGAGATGGCTGCGTGGCTCTGTATGGTGCTCCCCCAGAAACACGACCCGGGCCCTGTCCAGTCCCAGGACGCTTTCGGCCTCGGTGAGTTCACGGCCCAGGGTCATGTCGAAGGTGGTCCCGGGGGGGACATGGTGGGCGTATCCCGGGTAGGGGTTTCGGCCCGGTTCGGGTGCCGAGGCGCCAGCGCAGGCCCCCAGCAGGAGCAGCGCGAAGCCAAGGAGGAGCAGGGACGAGGGCACAATGGGGCATGAAGAGGAGATCATGCCCTTTTTCGCCCGGCAAAGGACGGAGAGGCGCGGGAATCGGCGGGGGAGAATGCTCACGAACGTTCCGCGCCCAGATCGGTGGCCATGGGATGCAGATCCACCAGGGGCGGGCCTGCGGGGCTGAGTGACAGGTGTGCGCGGGCGGCGGCCTGCTCGTGGCGCACCATGGCGACGCCCCGGGCCCGTCCCTGGGGTCCCTCCCCGGCCATGGGGGAGGCCAGGCCGGTCAGGGTGCCCACCTCGGCGCCCTCCGCGTAAAGGGGCGCCCCGACCTGCAGCGCCTCCAACTGCTCCGCGGGAAACTCCAGGGCCATCAGCTTGCGGTTGACATGGCCCCGATAATGGAGCCGGGCATGCACCTCCTGGCCCACGTAGCACCCCTTGGTGAAGCAGAGCCTGTCGTGGAGGGCGCCTTCGGCCGGGAGGTTATCGGTGCCGTAATCGACACCGAAACGCGGCACACCGGCGGCGATGCAGGCCCGTTCATAGGCCTCCGACCCGATCAGTCTAGCCTCCGGCGCCTGTTGCAGCAGGGTTTCCAGCCAGAGGGCCGCCACCGGCTCCGGAACGAGCACCACCTTGCGTGGCAGCGCCCCCAGGGGGTGGGTCGCGGCGATCACCGGGGCATCGTGAAAGGACCCGATCGCCTCCCCGGGGGAATGCCCCAGGGTGGCCAGGGCCGTCTCGCCTCCCGGTCCGAGCACATCGATGCACACCAGGGGCACCCGGCCGATCTCCACCGCTTCCCGGATATGGTAGCTCTCCAGATGGCCCGCCACCGAGTTCCCGTCCCCAGGCTCGCAGATCAACAGGAACTGGTCGGGCCGCGTACCCACCACGTCCACCGCATGGAGGATCTTGCCCTTGGTGGAGCAGAAGAGGCCGGCGCCCAGCACCCCCGGTTGCAGGCTCTCCACGTCGTTGGTGGTCAACCCGTTCAGGAATTTCCCCGCATCCTCCCCGCGCACCAGCAAAACCTCCCAGGCCGAGCGGTCGAAAACCCCGACGCCCCCGGTGATGGCCAAATCCTCCGCGGCCGGCTCCCCGAAATCGAGAGGAAAACCCGCGCCTTCGCCAAAATGGGCCTGCTTCGCTTCAAAGAGAGTCTGAAAGGGAGACGGCATAACGTTGATCCTTCGGAAAAAATCTGAACACCCACCCAATGTTCCCCGCCCCTCCCCCCATTGAAGAGGGGCAAATCATGGGAATCCCGGCTGCCTTGCTTCTCTAACAATCTAGCATGAGCCCCAAGGGTGTCCAAGGGGACCGTCATATTCTTTCCTCCTCCCCTTATTCGAAGTTGAAAAATGCCTAAATTTTTTGCAACAAACAACACCAGAGGATGTGATTTGTGAAATAATATTGTTTAAAATTTAAACATTTTTAAATGGGAATAGCTAAAAAATTAATCTTTCTACACATGTGGATATCTGACTGATAATTTAAATAATGTATTATATCAACATATTAACTTAGAAACTTTTTATGGCACAGTTCATGCGAAAGAAGGATGGATGAGGTTCGACTCAATGCGGTGCCCCGGTGGCGCACGGCCTCTGGCCGAAATTCCGGGATCAAACGATTCAACCCTTTTGGAGCAAGACCATGATCAAGATCGAGGCCGTGATCAAGCCCTATACCCTTGAGAAAGTTCGGGAAGCCCTCAACAAGCTGGGTATCTCGGGGATGACCATCTACGAGGTCAAGGGATTCGGTCGGCAGAAAGGCCATAGCGAATTGTACCGCGGGGCGGAATATACCGTGGATTTTCTCCCCAAGCTGAAAATCGAAACCATCGTTTCGGCGGAGCAGGAGGAGCAGGTGATCGACGCCATCTCTGGTGCGGCGGGAACCGGCAAGATCGGCGACGGGAAGATCTTTGTCTATCCCGTCAGCAGGGCCGTCCGCATCCGCACCGGAGAACGGGACGCCCAGGCGCTTTAGGGAAGGCAGGCGCATCAGGCCCCTTTTTTTTCAATCACGCAGACTTCCAACCCACTGCCCCACGACACCGAGGACTTGAAATGGATACACAAACCAAATTCGTTTTCGATACCCTGTGGCTGCTCCTCTCCGGCATTCTGGTCATGTGGATGGCCGCCGGATTCGCCATGCTCGAGGCCGGGCTGACCCAGGCCAAGAACACGGTCACCATCCTCTGCAAGAACATTTCCCTCTATGCCGTGGCCTGCCTGATGTACTGGCTGATCGGTTACAACATCATGTACGGGGAGGGCGGCGCCTTCATGGCCTTTGGCCTGGCCCTTTCCGGGTTCGAGGATGGCGACCACTCCATGATGTCCGACTTTTTCTTCCAGGTGGTGTTCGTGGCCACGGCCGCGTCCATCGTTTCTGGCGCGGTGGCCGAGCGCATGCGCTTTTGGGCCTTCATGCTCTTCACGGTCATCCTGACGGCGGTGGTGTATCCCATCCAGGGGCATTGGAGTTGGGGGGGCAGCGCCCTGGGCGGCGTGCTGGATGGCTTCACCGACTTCGCCGGTTCGACAATCGTGCATTCCGTCGGTGGCTGGGCGGCCCTGGCCGGTGTGCTGATGGTGGGCCCGCGGCTGGGTAAATACCTGGAGTCCGGCGGGATCCGCCCCATTCCCGGCGCCAACCTTCCCATGGCCACCCTGGGCACCTTCATCCTCTGGGTGGGCTGGTTCGGGTTCAACGGCGGCTCGCAGCTGGCCCTGGGCAGCATGGACGACGCCATCGCCGTGGGCAAGGTGATCGTCAACACCAACATGGCCGCCTGCGCCGGGGCCGTGGTCGCGCTGATGCTCACCCAGGTCATCTACAAGAAGGTGGATTTGTCGATGGTGCTCAACGGCGCCCTGTCCGGACTGGTGGGCATCACCGCGGGGCCCGATTATCCCAGCGTGGGGATCGCCATTTTCATTGGCGCCATTGCCGGCGGCCTGGTGGTCTTCGCCGTGCCCCTCTTCGATCGCCTCAAGCTGGACGATCCGGTGGGCGCGCTCTCTGTGCATCTGGTCAACGGCATCTGGGGCACCCTGGCCGTAGGGATATTCAATCCCGAGGTCTCCCTTTGGGCGCAGGTAAAGGGCATCGTCATCATCGGCGCCTTCACCTTCGCCGTCAGCCTCGCCGTGTGGGCGGCCATTCGCTACACCATCGGCCTCCGCGTGACCGAGCAGGAGGAAAGGGAAGGCATCGACCTGCATGAGTTCGGCATGGAAGCCTACCCGGCCTTCCAACCCCAGTAGGCCCGCAGGCTTCCTGCATCCCCGGTAGAAACAACGTTTTAGGGTTTGCCACGGCAAACCCTAAAACCTATTGGGGGGGCGTGGGGGGACTTGTTCCCCCACATTGCTTTTTTTTGGTTTTTCCAAAGCCTGTTGGCGGCACCTTGACGTCGCGGCGGGTTTCAATCCTCACTGTTGCCCGCCGCGGCGTTTTTCTTTTCCCTGCGCCAGGCTTCTTCGATCCAGAACCATCCTACCCCTCCTGCCGCCCCGGTTTTCACGGCCCAGGGATGAGCCGGGTGACCGATGGTTCCCTGCAGGGGTAAAGGATTCACCTGCCCCGCCCCGCCCGTGGCTCCCATGGCTTCGGAGAGCCTCTCGGCGAAGGTCCGCCCTGGCCGTGGTGGTTCCCGGGGAGGCACGCGGGGCTTCCCGGAGATCGGCCTGATCAGGCTCTCTCCGCCCTCTGTCTTGCCTGGTTTCATTCCCTGAATTCCTCCTGTGCTTTATCAATGATGACCTGGGCGTGCTCCTTCCACTCCGGAGTTCGAACCCTTGGGCGGACTCATCCGGCGTGGAGGGCGCCATGGCCCTCTCCTTGGTCCATCGGCGCATTGCGGGGGAACTTGAACGGACGCGGGAACTTGAAAGGGAGGGAGACCGTTCTTGACCCCCAGGGACAGGCTGTGACACAGAAGGGGAACCATTGAAGGGAAGGATTACGGAATATCGGGGGCTGAACGAGGCCATCCGAAAGCTCAACGAGAGGACCCACCCATGGATTTTGAATTCAATGACAAGACAAAAGGGTTGATCGAGCGGGTCACCCGCTTCATGGAAGAGAACGTCTACCGCAACGAGAAGGTGGCCGAAGAGCAGGTGGAAGCCTCCGGCAACAAGAACCATCACCCGGAGATCATCGAGGAACTCAAGGCCAAGGCCAAGGCGGACGGGCTGTGGAATCTGTTTCTGCCGGACGATCGCTACGGGGCGGGCCTGACCAATCTTGAATACGCACCTCTCGCCGAAATCATGGGGCGCAGCCTCATTGCCTCGGAGTGCTTTAACTGCAATGCCCCGGACACCGGCAACATGGAAATCCTGGCCCAGTTCGGCACCGAGGAACAAAAGGAGCAGTGGCTCAAGCCCCTGCTGGAGGGGGAGATACGCAGTGCTTTCTCCATGACCGAGCCCGAGGTGGCCGGGTCGGACCCGACCCTGCTGCGCACCCGCGCCGTGCGGGACGGGAACGATTATGTCATCAATGGCCACAAATGGTTTAGTTCCAATGCGGCCCACCCCCATTGCAAGATCACGATCGCCATGGTGGTGACCGACCCCGATGCGCCCCGCCACGCGCGCGCGAGCCAGATTCTTGTTCCCCTGGACACACCCGGCCTGACTGTCGTGCGGGCGGTGCATGTGTTCAACGACAACGGGGGTCACGGCCACTGCGAAGTCACCTACGACAATGTGCGTGTGCCGGCCAGCAATATGCTGGGCGAGGAGGGCAGCGGGTTTGCCATCGCCCAGGCCCGGCTGGGTCCGGGCAGGATTCACCACTGCATGCGCGCCATCGGCGGCGCCAGCCGCGCCCTGGACCTGATGTGCCAACGGGCCCTGAGCCGGGAGGCCCACGGAGGACCCCTGGCCGACAAGGGTGTGGTGCAGGAGTGGATCGCCAAATCGCGCATGGAAATCGAGCAGGCGCGCCTGCTGGTGCTTTACACCGCCTGGAAGATCGACAAATTCGGCAAGAAGGACGCCCGCCATGAAATCGGGATGATCAAGACCGTGTGCGCCAACATGTTCCAGACCGTGGTGGACCGCTCGATCCAGTTGCACGGGGCCTTGGGCACCACCAATGACGTGCCCCTGGCCAAGCTATGGGCCTATGCCCGCATTCTGCGGTTGGCCGATGGACCGGACGAGGTGCACAACATGGTGCTGGCCCGGCGCGAACTGCGCCGCCATCGCGAACAGAGCACCGCGCCCGTGGCCGCCACTCCGGCCTAGGGGGTCCAGGAAGAACAATTAAAGACCACAATGATGGGGGGCGAGTCCCCCCGCACTCCCCATTTGGATTTCCAATTGGCGAAAGCCAATTGAAAATCATTTAAATTACAATGAGATACTGGGGGCCTGCCCCTACCGGGGATTGTATTGGCTTAGAAGACCCAGGACCCGCTCAGGTCAGGGGGGTCTGCGTGGCGTCGCCCAACTCATCGATCACTTCCTGCTCGTACACGCCCCATTCGGATTGGGGCAGGATGAACACCTGGGTATCCAGTTTTTCGACAACCTTCTGGATGAAATCCACTTCGGTGGGGTGGGCTTCGCCATCGGAATGGGAAACCGCGCAGAGTGTTTTCAACAACAAGGCCCGGGACTCCGGGGTAGTCAGGCGTTTCAAACCCTGGGACAGGCTGATTTCCTGGCTGACCATATCGGTTTTTTCGTTCTCGCCCAGTTTCATGGCATCGGCGAAACGGGCCAACACCTTCTTTTCCCACACGTCGAAATTCCCATCGATCTTGGCAAGGTGAATGCCGAAGAGCAGGATGGTTTTCATGTCGTTCCGGGTCATTCCACTCATGGCGACCTGTCTTTGAAAATCCTATTTGAAATCCCTGGAAATCAATATCGGAATCCCGGCTGATTCATTGTCCCCAACCGTGATACCATGATGAATTGTTCCGTGCCGTATCGGGCAGGCCGATTTGTCGCGCCTCCGTGGTTTTGGCGCGCCATGCTCATGGATTCACACTCGTAAGGCCTTGTAACATGGACCGGGAAAAGGGGTCAAAATCAAAGGGAATGCCCGGCAAGGGGAAAGGTGGCGCAGGCCATGGCAGTACTGGGCATGGGGGCAAAGGGCGAAAATCCACCAAGGGGAAGGCCGCGGGAAGAAAAGGCCCCAAGGCCGCCGCGCCTCCTGGACGCTCTCCGGGGTCCGGGCTCGCCTCCGGTGGGAAACCCCGTGCCACGGCCTCGCCTCCGGGAGAAAGACAGCGCCGCTCGTTCTCCCAGAAAACCCTCGCCCTGGAGGCCGAAGGTCCCCTCGGCGATCCATTGGCCGAAGCCCTGATGGCCGCCGGATCCTCCGGCTACAGCCTCACCCACGCCTTTCATCCCTACCCGGGCCGGTTTCATCCCTTTCTTGTCTCCAAGGTACTTGCGGCTGTGGCCCAACCGGGCCAACTGGTGTTCGACCCCTTCATGGGTGGCGGCACGACCCTGGTCGAGGCCATGCGGATTGGCCTGCCCACCCTCGGGAACGACTTGAATCCCGTCGCCCACCTGGTGGCGAGGGAACGCACCCGCACCCGAACGGCCGATGAGGCGCGAATCCTGGAGGCGGAATTCGGCCGCATCGCCGCCCAGGTAGAGGGGTTGGCCAAAGAGAAGAACCCGCCCCGTTACGAAAAGCCCGATCAGCATCGCATCACCCCCCATTACCAACCCCATCTGCTGGCCGAGTTGATGCAATGGATCCGGATCATTGACGCCATGGGGGAGGAATCCCTGCGCGAAACCCTGCGCGCTGTCTTTTCCAGCGCCGTGGTGAAGTTCTCCAATCTGGCCTCGGACAGCCGCGGCACCACGGGAACGCCCCCCCGCTATCCCAAGGGCGCGGTCTCGCGGTTCCTGGTGATGAAAGGGCACCAACTGGCCCGCACCCAGGCCACCCTGGCCGCCCATGTTCCCCCCGGGACCCCGCAACCCCAATGGCTGCAGGAGGATGCCCGCCTGCTCCCCTCCCTGGCCTGGGGTGTCTGCGACATGGTGGTCACCAGCCCCCCCTACCCCGGCATCTACGACTACTACGAGCATCACAGCCTGCGCATGAACTGGTTGGAGATGGACAGCTCCGGATTGTTGCGCGATGAACTCGTGCCCCGCCGGGACCGCTCAGGCTCCAACGAGGAAGCGCCGGAATCCTGGAGCGCGGGATTCAAGGACGTGCTGGGCACCCTGGCGCGGGTGCTGCGCCCCCAGGGAAAGCTCTTCCTGGTGCTGGGGGACTGGATTTCCGGCGGCCACGCGGTCAATGCCGGGGGCCTCCTGACCCGGATCGCCCGGGAGGCGGGCTGGATACCGGTCT
>Ga0316187_10006041_pt1 | contig 10441 bp, 4 predicted proteins | sample CroRivburrow1_MG_FD_204927 | JGI IMG/M metagenome (GOLD analysis project Ga0316187, IMG submission 204927) | Coastal sediment microbial communities from Maine, United States - Cross River worm burrow 1 | ecosystem: Environmental > Aquatic > Marine > Coastal > Sediment | place: USA: Maine... | reverse complement strand
GGCGGCAATCAAAAAGCGGGTGCTGAAATCGAGATTGGCTGCAACAGCGGCGGACAGCAGCGCGCCGCCAATAACCTGACCCACCGGCTGCAGCAAATTCAAAATTGTCAGCCGGCGAGCCTCCAATTCCTGTGATAGATTGGCGCCCAGGACAAAAACTGGACCGACAGCGTTCATCGCTGCCAGCGAGACGCCCAAGATGATGGCGTCCAAAGCGTAGATGGCTTTAGTTTCCGCGGAGACGGAATACATCAGAAACCCCAAGGCCATACCGAGCACGCCCAGGGTGAGCACCAGCCGGTGGGCGCGGTACTTATCGGCAAAACCACCCAAGACTGGTGCCAGCACGGCCGCCAGGCTGATGATCGCCATGACGATGCCGGCGTCGGCGGCATTGCCCGTCGATTCGGTCACGAAGGGCGGGATCAGCAGCGAAATGAAAGCCGCCCATCCCGCTCCGGCGGCAATAAAGGAGATCATCCACCATTCAAAGGAACGGCCTTTGCCCGCTTGTTCACTCATATTTACCTGTCTCCTGGTTGGAAATGATCTGGTTCTGCAGCCGCCTGAAAACGGCGAGCAGGTGATCGGGCGGGGTCCCCTTCAAAACGATGGCGTCAGCGCCTGACTCTTGTGCAGGCTCAAGCCCTCTGCCACTGTTCACCAAAACAATCGTGGCTATCGACGGCTGCATTTGATGGGCTTCAGCGATAATGGTTTGTAGAGGCAAACCCGGCAAATCCCAATCCGCCAGAATCAGGTGGGAACGGCTTGTGTGCATGAGCGCTTGAAGGCTTTCCCCCTCACTGGCTGTGCCCACAATCCGAACGCCTGGCTGCTTATCAAGGAGCAGTTCCAGGGATAGTCTCAGATCAGGATCGGCCGTGGCCAGCAGCATTCGCATCTTAACAACATTCTAGATGGAAACGCGGCGGCGCGTATCAGGCGAATGTTCTATTTTCAACCTAGATCATTGTCTAGGTTTAGGTGCTTTTTGTTGGCTATAACAGGTTTTTCTGATAGGCAATGCTCGCTGCCTCGGTGCGGTTGGCAGCGTTTAGCTTGGAGAGAACATTGCTGACGTGTAGGCGGACTGTTGCCTGGCTAATGTTCAGAGATTCAGCAATTTCTTTGTTGGTCTTGCCCTGCACGATCAGTGCCAGCACTTCACTCTCGCGTGGAGTCAAATCCTCTTCACGGGAGGCGGGCTGCTGTGCAGCCTCAATAAGAGCCTGGACGGCAGCGGCATCCAGCGTTCCCTGGCCGCGCGCAGCATCACGAATGGCCGCCGAAAGTTTTTCAGGGTGTACGTCCTTATATAGAAAGCCGACAGCTCCGGCTTGAATCGCCTGCTGCACCAGATCGCGATCATCGAAACTGGTCAGGGCGATAACGTGAACCGGCCAACCGTTCTCGCGCATTTGGCTGATCGTCTGCGGTCCGTCCATCTCCGGCATGACCATATCCATGAGGATGACCTGCGGCTTCAACTTTGGGTAGAGGCTGAGCGCCTCGACGCCGTTCGGTGCTTCGCCGATAACCTCGATATCCTCATAAACGGACAGAAACACCTTCAGCCCGTCCCTGACCATCAGGTGATCGTCGACGATCATGACCGCGATCTTCTTGCTCATGATTCAACTCCCTTTTGAACCGCTTCCGGCGCCTGCCAGAACATGATCAGTTTTGTGCCTGCGCCGGGGCGGCTATCGATGTTGAGCTGGGCTCCGCTGGCCGCGGCGCGCTCCTGCATGATGTTCAGGCCCAGGCCTTCTGTAGACACGGCTGCCGGATCGAAGCCGCGACCATTGTCAGCGATGGTCAGCCGCGCCTGGCCATTGTTTTGCACGAAGTCCAGCGACACCTGCGAGGCATCGGCGTGCTTGGCGATATTGTTCAGGGCTTCCTGCGCCACGCGGTAGAAGGCTACATTAGCGTCCGGTGGAAGCGGACTCGTGCTACGCATAGTTACTGAAACGGGGATGCGTGTACGACCGCTGAAAGCGTCGGCGAGCTGTGGCAGCAGTGTTTCTACATCGGCATTTTCCAGGGCCGACGGCCGTAATTCGAAAAGCATGGTGCGCATCTCGCCCAGCGCCCCACGAACAAGCTGGCGCAACTTTTCGAGATTGCGCTGACCCTCAGCCGGGCTACGCTCCCAGACCTGTGGCAGCACCTCTGCGATTAGCGAAGCGGAATATATCGTTTGTGTCACATCATCATGCAAATCGCGAGCAATGCGCTGGCGCTCGCCAATCACGGCCGACTCCCGGGTCTGGTCGATAAGCTTTTCTTGCGCCTGCTCGAGCTCGGCCGTACGTTGATGGACCTGCGCTTCGAGGTTCCTCTCACTGGTAGCCAGTGCTTCCTCTGCCTTAATCGCCTGATTGGCCATCTGCAGGCTCATGGCTACGGCGATGCCCAAGAAACCTGTCTCCGCCAGCGGAACGTAGACCCATAAACCTGCTTCGGCCAGGATTTCATACAGAAGGGCGAGGATGAACCACGACATGCCGGCCAACAAAAACAGGGCTGCCTGCTTTTCTCCACGTCGCCATTGCCGGACGCCGGCGATGACGATAAAAACAAGCGTTATCAACTGCAGCAAAAGAAGCAAGATGCCCCACAGATTCTCCTCTCCGGTAAGGGTGGGCACTTCTTCAGCCCAGGGCAGCGGTATTCCCGTCATTACCGGCATGTCCACAAATGTCAGTGTCGGATTGAGCATGGCCGCAAGAATGGTGATGCTGAAAACGGCCGTGAAGCCCCATAAATACCACTTCGGTTTTACTTCCGTGTATTCGGCCACGAACCAGTTAAGAGAGACAAAGGCCAGCCAGATGAAAAGCCCATCCCAGCGTGAAACCGCTAGATAGTCGGCGACGGTATCCTGGCTGCGATACCAGATGCCAATCAGCAGCGTCCCGGCATAGCCAAAGGCAAACAGGGCAAAGAACAGGTTCAGCCGTCTGTCTAACTGCCGGCGCAAACCGACAAACAGATACAAAAATGCGTACCCAAGGCAGATTCCGGCGAAAGTGCCGATTGAGGCGGCGTAGATAGACATGATATTAGAAAGCGTGCTCAGATCAGCAGTCTGTCTGGATTATACCCTACCCATCAAATAATTATTCACCAATGGGTTGAGCACTAAAGCCCAAACTACCAAATGACTCTAATGAGCCGATAAAGCAGCTATGAGCCTAATCCGGTGGCATCATATGCCGAGTAGGGAGGGCTCTTTTTGACACAAATACGGCCGATTGTAGAATCCAAAAAACAGAAGATTTTGTATGGATAGGCTGATTTGCAGTAGCGTTGCAGATCAGACCCCACGGATCCTTGAAAAAACGCTTTACCTTAAAGAATTCTACCTCTGGTAGAATGACATTAGAAACGCGTTTTTCGTATTTTCTTGTTTGTACGGTTCACATCCGTGAGGTCGATGGTTCGAGTCCATTCGCGCCCATTTATCCACCTTTATGTATTAAGCCAGCCTAATTGTTTTATAATCTCACAAGATGTGGAGAGACACAATGGTCGCCCGTGGCTTGGGTTCAGATCTGTTGGAGTAGAAACCGAGGCATCTAGCTGTTCCGCCTTGTGATTTTTATAACCATCTTGACGTGCCTCCTATTTCGTTAATCCTTGGCAAAAGAGAGTCTGAGATCGCTGATCACTGCGCTTGTTTCCCCCAGAACCAGTGCTCATGGCCGTAAATGAGCAAGTCCCTATGACTGGGAGCCGCCAATTTTTCGGACTGATTTCTGTGGCAAGGAAAAACTTTTCACTCTGGATAGGACTTGAGCCGTCCAAGGTAAGCACTTGTTCCGGTGGTGACACATGAGCGCGTTTGACGAGTATGTCTGTTCGCAAGCACCAAACCATTTTCCTTACACATCGTCCACATGGATTACATCCAGAGAGAGAGCATTCGTATCTGGCGAGGCGGTTGTAATTCGTCTCATTAGGCACGGGCTAGGGCAAGCTGGACTGCACGTTCCAAGGACAAACTAACTCCTAACTTGTAAGCAACAGACTGATCGTCTTCACTCAGTGCCTGCCGGGCTTGATTGAGATATATTTCGAGTTTCTCCTGGTCAGCTTCCGGAAGCGGCGCGCCGATTCTTTCTCTCAATGCAAATGCCGCCCCATACAACTGCATCGCCCGAGCTCCGTCACCCATGACTACGGCCATACTACCAAAATCTTCTAGCAGGTAAGCCAAAGCGCGAAGATCTCCAAGATCCTGGTAAATGAGCAGGCTTTCCCGGTACAACTCCTCCGCAGCGGGGTAGTTTTCCTCTGCCCTGTTAACATTAGCCAGTTCATTTAGCGAGTTTGCTAGATTGCGCCGGTCACCCACCTCGCGGTTAATGTTGACTGTTTCATCTAGACGATGACGCGCAGTTTCTAAATCACCCAGATGGAGCGCTAGATAACCGAGATTTGCTAATGAAACTGCGATTCCCCACCTATCACCCAGCTCGCGACGAATTTCTAAACTCTCTTCATACAATCGCCTTGCCGACTCATAATCACCTTTCCAACGAGCGAGGATACCAAGATTGCTTAACAAGGCACTAATAGAACGATCATCACCAAGCTGTCTGCAGATGATTAAGCTCTCGTTCCACATCTTTTGGGCATCAGCAGTATTGCCACGCTGCGCGGCTAAGGTACCTCGCTCTTGAAGCACTCGGCCAATGCCAGGGCTGTCGTTGATTTCCTCGTAGTTGCTGCGGGACCGGCCAAACCAGGCGTCTGCATCATCGAACTGACCCTGATTTCTCAACAAGATGGCGATGGCCAACTGGCCGGCAGCGCTGCCCTGCAGGTCGTTCAGACGCCCGGAGATTAAAAGCGCCTCATTGTAAAGATCTCTCGCTTTCTGCCAATCACCAATTAGGGATAGGACATTGCCCAGTTTCACCATGACGCCAATCTGTTCAGATTCAGGCAAAAGCGGGATTACTCGCTGGTAGTAACTGACAGCCGTCTCGTTTGCGTAATTTGATTGGGCGATTTCACCAGCCTTTAAAAGGTATTGGCGTTTCTTGTCTTCATTGGTTGTACGCGCATAATGGAAAGCAAGTAAGTCAACGAATTGGTCGGGTGCAGTTTGTAAATTATCCTCGATATAATGAGCAACCGTCTCATGGAGAGAAGCTCTGGTTGCATGTGGCAGGTTCTCATAGGCCACTTCCTGGGTGACAATGCTCTTGAACAGATAGGTCAGTTCCGGTTCTGGCCGGTCCAAGGGTGTCATGTCAAGGCGGCTGAGTTCGTCTAGATCCTTGCGCACCTGCGCCGCCTGCCCCAATTGTGGGTAAGCGCCCCAAAGTGTAGCGGCCGTAAAAGTGCGACCGATAACACTGGCCACTTTGATCGTACCTTTCTGGCGTTCGGTAAGTTGATCAATACGGCTGAGTATAAGGCTGTGTAAACTGGTAGGAAGTTCAATATCTCGCAACGCCATTATTGCGTCAAGTTCTACGCCATGATCTTGCAAATAGTTTAGTAGCTCTTCAATATAGAAAGGGTTCCCCTCGGCGCGCTCGTTGACGTAAGTGACCAATTCCTTACTTACATTCACATCCCGGCCGTAGATCTGATTGACTTTCAGTCGAATCAAATGTTCCGCTTCATCTTGGGTGAAATCAAGCAAGTTTACTTCCGAATTATTGAATAATTGGCTAACCTGTAGCTCAGCAGAACGATAAATTTCGGGCGGTCGATAGGAAAGCAAGAGTAACACAGGCATGTTGGCTATGGCCCGACCGATAGCGCTTAACAATTCATTGGATAAGGGATCTATCCAGTGGCAGTCTTCCAAAACAATCAAGGTAGGTCGTGCTCTTGTGCGTGCTCGTAAACAATCGACTAATAATGACTCCAAAGACTCTTTTCGCAACTTGGCATCGAACGTTTGAGTGAGGTCATTATCTGGAATGGAGAGGTTGACAACCGGTCCTAGTAATGGCAACCGGGGCTCTAAGGCCGGATCAATACCGGAAAGCGTGTTTTGAAGATCTGTGATTTGTTGTTGGAGAGAATTGACAGGATCGAGCTTGAAGAAGCTACGCCAAATGTTCTGCCAGGCAGAATAGCTGGTTGTCGCTGCATGAGATTGGCATTCACCGCCGTAACCATCAAACTGCTGGGATTCGGCGAGGCTTAAAACCTCGGCGATTAGCCTGGATTTTCCGATGCCGGCCTCCCCGATCACAGCGACAATTTGACCTTCGCCCTGCAATGTGTCAGAAAGCTTCTGTTGGATGGTGCCAAGTTCTCGCTTGCGACCAACCATGGGAAGCTTGTACCGTGCCTCTTGAAGCCGATTTGTCTGTTGTTCTTTTGGCCCCAAAAGCCGAGATATGGACACGGCTTCTCTTTTTCCTTTGACTTTAATGGGTGGGAGTATTTCCCAATCCAACGATTCCTGGGTGGCGAGATGGATCCCTTGGCTCGCCAAAATCTGCCCTGGATTGGCGGCCTGCATCAATCGCGCTGCCAAGTTAACTGAATCACCCATGACCCCGTAGGTTCGCCGCAGTGTTCCGCCGTAAGCGCCGGTGCGGAGATACCCCGTATTTATTCCTATCTGCAGTTCGCCAATATAGTCAAGTGTGGAAGACATAGAGCGAATAGCTAAGGCAGCAGATGCTGCCCGAAAAGCATCGTCTTCGTGAGCTATCGGGGCACCAATGGCGGCCGCGAGATAGCTGCCTTTGTCGCCGAAGGTAACATGTAGCAACGAGCTTTCATAGCGAGTCAGAATCCGTTGAACTTGGCGGACAAATACGATCAATTTCTCGCCGGCCTGTTCATCATGGTCGTAGTCGATCCCGCCAAAACGAATGAAGAGGGAGGCGGCTGGGCGTAATTCAGCTAAAAACTCTCCTTGCCCACTGTGAAGACGCTCATAGACGGGTGGAAGAAGCCAGGGCCGGATCTGTCCTTCAGTTAACTGACCTGCTGGTAATTCCGGCCAAGGAGCTTCGGCAACTGGTATAGTCAAGCCATCTACGACAGCGAACCGCTGTCTGGTTTCAGAAGACTCTCGCCACATTGAGATAGCGAGAAAGTCCCGGAGGGCAGCAGCAGCGGAAGGTGTTAGAACTACCTCGCCGCGATTGGCTTGCTGTTCTGCTGCTGCCAGGTTATCGATCGTCGATCCGGTTAGCACATCCATGATTTGAATCTGGGGATCGCCGATTAGGAAACGACGTACTGGTCCTACAGATACGGCTGCCTTCATGGCCAACTGTATAGTTTCCTCTGAAGGTGAAATGATTTGACCTACCAGACTAATAGCCCGCTGCATGGCCAGGGCACAGGCGGTGGCCCTTTGCCCGTCGTCACCGTTCAGCCAGCAGGTTATAGCGTCGCCGGAAAATCCAATAACGCTGCCGCCAAAGCGGTGCAGCTCCATGATGAGAGCATCAAAGACACGATTGAGGTGGCTAGTCAGCTCTTCGGCTCCCTGCTGTGGGCCCAGTTCGCGGGACAATGCTTCCGTTAGTGGTGTAAAACCGGAGACATCAGCGAAGAGAGCCGCTCCCTGAACGCGTGTCGGAATCTCTTCCCCACGAAGGAGGGCTTGACGCCTGTCCATGGGTATGTAAGCGCTAGGTCTTTCCATAATTTCTTAGATCTTTTCGGACCATGGGAGGGTTTAATCTTGCCACAAACCTTTGGAAACGAATTAATTCGATTGGTTCATGCGAACAGTCGAATCATACAAAGGTCCACCATCGATTGCATCTATGTCGATATCGTCGGTAGATTGATCATGAGCGACTGTGGGTAAGCGCAGCGTCTTCGTGCAAGAGAGATTACCATCGGACGCAACGAACTCAATGTGGTAAACGCGACCATCTCCATTTCCATCCCTTTCGGCGCGTACCCATGCATTCGCACCGTTGAAGCCACCATCAGGGCTGCTTGGCCCAACGCCAACTACCTCATCCTGGAAGATGTTCAAAATTGTTATAGTTGTTGCATCACCGTCAGGATCAACAATACCGTTCACCGTAATGTTCTGTTCTGATTTATTGAGGGGCCAAATGCGATCAGGCTCCAGGTAAGATCCTTCACAATCCGGCGCGTCATTCACCATGTTGATGGTTAATGTACCCGCAACATTGGCTGGATTATAGTAAGAATCATCCAGGGTTATGGACACGCCGTCACCTAAGTCTATTGGACCCCTGAAATACACTTTTACAGAGTAGTCACCTGGCACCAGCGGTATATTGCCCAAAACAGCCTTCCCGGTAGGATCTGTCTGGACAGCCCGAGTGAATGTTTGAACACCATCTGTTGATGTTAACACGAAGAAAACAGACCGCTGCCCCAAGCCCCTGCCGTTGACATCTGTTTCTGTTAAAGTAGCCACCAGCAGCTCATCTTCGTCGGGAAAACCTGCGGCCGGCTGTTGCAATTTTAAGAACGTATCTTGCTTGGTAATTGTGAAGCTCTGACTAGACCAGGATGACGAATAGTCGGCCGTATCCGTGAAGAAGGCGCGTAAACTATAGTCACTGGGAATGCCAACGACATTGAAGTTAACCGTGGCTACGCCATTAACATCAGTTACACCAGTGTGACCTAATGTCCCTAAGCGGAAGGAGATGGATTGACCAGCGATGGGAACTCCCGCGCCTGTTTTTAGCGTTCCGCTGGCGACGATCTGCGTGCCATAGGCGGCCGAGGCAGGTGCGGACAATTGTAGTGTCGTGGGTGTCTGTATTGGAGCATCACTTAGTACGCGGTTCCCTTCACCCAGGTTGGCGTGCATGGCTGTGAGGCCAACACCATTGACTGCCTGAACCAGATAGCGGATCTCTCCAGCTCCGACGCCGGTTGGCAGAGTCAGGGATCCTTGCCAAAGGGTTGAATCGTAACCAGGATCTGTCGGCGAACCCGGTTGGACAAGGTCGAGCGACTGCCATTGATTAGCCCACGGTCCCGACAGACTTGTGTATGTCACCCAAACATTCTGAATACCGGCAGCCGGATTGCCAACGACCCTTGCCTCAAAGTTGATCTTGTCGGGATCGATTGGATCTGCCAAAGCAGATACAGTGACAATACTTGGTGGTGCGGATAAGGCAGGAACGCCCACATTGTCGGAGTAAAAGAGACGCAGTTGCATGCTGTCATACTTGCGCAACGTGCCATTTCCGCTTAACCCTTCAGGTACAGTGGAGACGAATTGAGCGGGTGTGATGGCCAGCCTTGTCGCTCCATTGACAGGATCAGCCACGGCCTCGAAATAATTGGTGCGCCACGGCTTTACAGGATAGAAGAAATCCACCTCAAATGGGGCGTGGACGCCGCGGATTTCCCAGGTAGGCGCACCGGTAAGCATGTAGGTTTCGTTTTCAGGAGTATCAGGCAAGATGAAGTCCGAGAAACCGCCCGACCATAACCCGACACCGCGCAGTGTCAAACCGGGTCTGGTCACATTGACAATATCCAGCGGTAATACAGGTTCGGCAGGGCTGGTAAAGACGCCATCTTCTCCCGAAAGCGAGATGGCGTTGACGAAGCTGCCATCCTGAACGTTCTTCAGAAGCACAGTAGAACTGTTGATGACAGGTGTTACGTCTAACGTAGCGAATTGCAGACCAAGTTCATCACCTGGGTCATTCGCAGTGAAACTATAGAGCGATGTGCCGCTCACTTCAGATGGTTCAGTTGTTTTGGGCAACCGGCCGGCCGGCATATCCACGCTCAACATGGGGAAGCCGAACACTGTAGACTGTATTAACACCTTGTGGTGAATGCCTCGCATTTGGGCTGTATTCGCCAGGTACTTAAGCTTGGCATTGACCAATGCAGTTCCAACCGGCACTGGGCCGGACCCAACCCGAAACTCCTCAGCGAAGTTCAGATACAATCGCTCACTGTACTCAAGAAAATCAGTGTCGCCGTACTGGAAGCCTGTACCTGCCACCAAGGTGGCACCCTTCTGAGCGAAAGCCCTGGCCCAATCTGGCTCTTCAGTTATGAAGGGAATGCCATGGTCATTAACCGTGTTATAGCCTGAATGACAGCCGGCGCTAAAGATGATGGCGTTTTGCATATCAACCGGCATGGAAGCCACTTCTCCGGCCGTCAAGCGGGTGGTGTAATCGGCCGCCAGCGTTCCACCGGCACTGAAGTGCCCAGCCAAGTAGGCGATGTCCAGTCTACTCCTGGCAGTACCATCAGGGCGAGTCGTCAGCTTATATCGTAAATCATCGGCAGACCAAGAACACAATTGGCTATCCGGCTGCAAGCAAGGCACATCTGTTTTAAATGGAGCAATATGATTGGGTGTGATTAAGGAATCCACCATACCACCTGTCCCTGCTTCCAACTGGGATTGAACCCCAATGGCGGCATCGGCCAGAAAATCGTATCCAGTCACAACTATATCCGGCGATGGCGA
>Ga0316187_10006039_pt1 | contig 10447 bp, 9 predicted proteins | sample CroRivburrow1_MG_FD_204927 | JGI IMG/M metagenome (GOLD analysis project Ga0316187, IMG submission 204927) | Coastal sediment microbial communities from Maine, United States - Cross River worm burrow 1 | ecosystem: Environmental > Aquatic > Marine > Coastal > Sediment | place: USA: Maine... | reverse complement strand
CTATATGGTAGATTTGATGACCCGGAGTCTTCGAGCTGCAATTACCAACGAAGTTCCTGACGGAAAACCGCTACGTCTTCCTACGGGTATTCTCGGCCCAAAAGTATTGTTAATAAACGAGTTGGCTGGATCTGGTGGAGACTTTTTCCCATGGATTTTCCGACAACAAAAAGTTGGACCTTTAATTGGAACCAGAACCTGGGGAGGACTGGTAAAATCATCAGTACATTACGCTTTGGTGGATGGTGGTGCACTCACAGCTCCGGATAATGCTGTATTTGATCCAATTAACAATAAGTGGGTCGCTGAAAATGAAGGAGTTCCTCCGGATATCGAAGTGATTCAGGATGCGAAATCACTTTCTAACGGAATAGATCCTCAACTTGAACGAGCTGTCAAAGAAGCATTGCAATTGTTAGAGAATCAGAAAGAGATTGAGGTCATTCCTCCTCCTTTCCCTTCTCCTGCAAAGCAGAAATAGACATAGTGATTATTTATTAAAGAACATTTACCTCTTAAAATATAAGAATGAAAAACTTAACTATTTTTTCAACAATATTATTACTTATCGCTGCAGGTAGCTGTAACAATAAAACACCTTATTCGCCGGATATCTCTACCTATATGTCACCTAAGGGTACGGATATCTACAAACCTGATTCAGCAACTATTGCACAGAATTACGAGATACCCGAATGGTTTAAAGACGCCAAGCTAGGTGTTTTTATTCATTGGGGAGTTTATGCTGTTCCAGCCTTTCAAAATGAATGGTATCCGCGTAATATGTATATTAAAGATAGCAGGGCATACGATCACCACCTCGAAACCTATGGCAACCAAACTGAGTTCGGATACAAGGATTTTATTCCCATGTTTAAAGCTGAAAAGTTTAATGCAGAAGAATGGGTATCTCTATTTAAAGAATCAGGAATAAAATATATCGTTCCGGTCGCTGAACACCATGATGGATTTTCAATGTACAATAGTGTTGTTAATAAATGGAATTCGGTAAATATGGGGCCACAAAAAGATATTGTCATGGAACTAAAAATGGCCAGCTTAAAGCACGGATTACACTTTGGACTGTCATCACATCGGGCAGAAAACGCATGGTACTTTAATGGGGGCAAGGAAATACCTTCTGATGTTCAGGATCCACAATATAGCTCTCTGTATGGAGAAGGGCTGAAGGAACCAGGAGGCCAAACACCAGAATGTCCTGAAGGTGCTGGTTTTAGTGATGCATCAAAGGAAAAATGGCTAAAACATACTTACGAATTGATAGACAATTATGAACCAGAATTATTCTGGTTTGACTGGACAGTGGGAAAATATCCGTTCCGTTCTACATTTTATCAATTTATGGCTTATTACTATAACAATTCCATTGACTGGCAAAATGGAGTAGTTGTAAATACTAAATTTGGATATGGCGACAATATCCAGGTATTTGATATCGAAAGAGGCAAATCAGAAACAGCAAGGACTTTCCCATGGCAGACCGACACTTCAATAGGTAAAAAATCATGGGGGTATATTGATGGTGAGGAAAATAAAACACCCAATCAAATCATCGATGATTTTGTTGATATAGTAAGTAAAAATGGAAATCTTCTGTTAAATATTGGCCCAAAACCTGATGGAACAATCACAGCCGGGCAACAGGATGTTTTGTTAAAAATTGGAAGCTGGCTAAAAGTTAATGGAGAAGCTATTTATGGCACTCGTCCCTGGATACAAGCTACTGAAGGCTCTCAAGAGGGGACTTCAGGTGCCTTTTCCGATAATACAGAAACAGAATATACAGCACAAGATATACGCTTTACAACAAATGGAGACGTCCTATATGCCATTTCACTGGCCTGGTCAGACTCAGAAATTACAATTCATTCAATTGAAGAGAACTTAGTAGTTGACCAGGTTTCTATGCTGGGATCTAATGAAGTTCTTATATGGCAGCAAACATCGGAGGGTCTAATAGTTGATTTCCCGGAGGAAAAACCAACAGATTATGCTCATGCACTAAAGATTCTATTTAAATAATCGGATTTATTTGAGGTAATCGTAAAGATAGAATTAATTACAATTCTCATCTCAATAAACAATAATTGCTTAAATGACTGGTGATATTAATAATATTATTGGAGCAGCTATCTCGCTATATATATTTGTTTTATGCTGTTTGATTTTCATTTCACGAATGCTCAAGCATTATCGCCTCGAGTATTGGCTTGGCATCTTAGTTATATTATGTGCATTTCCCCTGCTATATTTGTTATATTCTGCATATCAATTAAATAGATCAATTTTATATCATATTCAGATAGGAATCATGATTGGATTTATTTTCATTGAATGGTTCCTTGATTATGTTATAAAATCAGATTTTAGAAAGGTAAAGTGGATGGCAATAGCATATGTGATGTTTTTCTTTGCTGGCACAGGAGGTATGATTGGAATAGCTTCCTATGCGGGTAAAATATGGACAATCTCAGCTATTATTCTGTTTTTTATAATGACAACTCTTGCATTTGTACAGCATGTGAAAACCGGAATGTAAAAATAAGTCTTCATATACATTTTATCCATGCACAAAAATTATTCAATAGTAATATTTCTTTTATTTCTTACAGGCTGTGCGCAAAGTTCACAATACAAAAATACAGAATTTCAATCTTCATCTAGCGGTTTTGTTAACCAGGTTGATTCTATGGTAATCAATGCAACCGTTCAGCTCGAACGAAAAAACTATTTTTCCTTGAATGATCGCCTGGTAGACTTGGTACCTGAATTACAATATCGTGATCCAAGGGAAAAGGGAATAATCATTAAATAAGTATTAAATCATACTTTCGGATTACCAGATATGATAGGAAACTGACTTCTCATTTGTTATATTTATCATATTAGAACTAATAAACATTGCCAGGCCGGTAGCAATAGATACCGACAGGTATACGCTTTTCAATGATTTGATGGACCTTGAAAAATGTTCATTCTGGGCGAGTCGATTATTAGATACTTAAATGGAAAATGAAAATATGGTGAATCTAAATCTAGCTGTTTTAATTGATGGAGACAATATACCATCAGCCAATATAAAAGAGATGATGGAGGAAATTGCCAAGTATGGAAATCCTACCATAAAACGAATATATGGAGATTGGACCAAGCCAAATCTAACAAAGTGGAAAAATATTCTTCTTGAAAATGCTATTACACCTATTCAACAATATGGATATACATCAGGAAAGAATGCAACAGATTCAGCCATGATAATTGATGCAATGGATATTCTGTATTCAGAAAAAGTTAATGGATTTTGTTTGGTTTCAAGCGATAGCGATTTTACACGATTAGCAACACGGCTTCGGGAGGCCGGGATGCAGGTATATGGCATTGGTGAAAAGAAAACTCCAAATCCATTTATTGTGGCATGCGATAAATTTATTTATCTTGAAATTCTTAAAAACCAATCAAGAAATAACGAAACGGAACTTTCTGAAAGTAAAACTCCTTCAAAGGATAGCTATGATATAATAACTCCTAAAGTAATAAGGCTTTTATCATCTACCATTGCTGACCTGGCAGATGAAGATGGATGGGCTTTTCTGGGTGACGTCGGCAGTTTGTTGTTAAAAAAGCAGCCAAATTTTGATTCCAGAAACTATGGATTTGAAAAGTTAACTCCTTTGATAAAATCTACAAATAGATTTGAAATTGAACAGCGTGAAAGCACAAAAGGGAGATATAAATTAATCTTTGTGAAAAACAAAGAAAGGCATACCGAATCCAATAAGGCACATTGATCCAACTTTATCAGGTGAAGACATTACTATCTGCTTTTACTAAATGAAAACATTTTTACTTTTCATCATACTCCTAATTGAAAGGAATACGATTTTATCTCAAGAATTGATTGACAACTTTGTTTTCTTTAATATGGATAGGGAAAGGATTCAGGAAGAGTCTTTCCTCAAAACCAGGAATTTTGTAGGTGCTCAACTTAAGTATACCTGGAAAGAACTTGAACCCACAAAAGGAAATTATCATTTTCAGGATATTAAAAATGACTTAAAATATCTAAATGAACATGGTAAGAAATTATTCATACAACTTCAGGATGTTATGTTTGATACCAGCAGAGCGAACGTCCCTCACTATTTACGCACAGATCCGATATATAATGGAGGGGTTGACATCCAGTACTTAACCATAGACAATGATAGTATCATTAGCCAGGATGGATATGTTGCACGAAGATGGGATAAGTTAGTAGCCGAAAGGTTTTATGAACTATTATTCGCCCTTGGGAAAGAATTTGATGGAAAAATAGAAGGAATCAATCTTCCTGAAACTGCGGTAGGTTTTGGCGAAACCGGAAAACTATATCCTGAAGGATTTTCCCCTGAAAAATATAGAGAAGCCATCATTAATCAGATGAATAAAGTAAAACAGGCTTTCCCAAATTCAAAAGTCATACAATACGCTAATTTTATGCCAGGTGAATGGCTCCCTTGGGATGACAAGGGATATCTGAAAAGTTTATACAATTTTGCAAAAGAAAATGATATTGGGATGGGCGGTCCTGATATAAAAATCTATAAAAAGGCAGAGATGAACCACAGTTATAAATTCTTAAAAGAATATTCCAGCGACATAATAACTGGAATTGCTGTTCAATGGGGAAACTATGAAGAAATAAATCCAAAGACAGGCAATCAGGTTACTATTGATGAAATTTATCATTTTGGTCAAAATGAAATAGGTTTAAATTATATATTTTGGAGTACGCAAGAACCATTTTACTCTAATTATTTAATCCCTTTTATGGCAAAACAATAGAGTTTTATAATTGATTGTTTGATACCCTAAAAAAGTGGCATTGAAAATGTAGTCATCTGGTATTTGTAAAGCAAAGAAGTTTAGCACGTATTGAGAAAACTTGAATAAAAAAGTACCATACATATCAGATAGTAAGATATGGTAATAATAACTGACATTGCATCTATACTAATAAAACACTATTATTGTCTTTATCTCTAAAGTTTTATAGCAAGTAGAAAGAGGTATCTCTGATTAAAAAAAAGCCTCAAATAGAAGTGGGCCTATTGAATAAAATAGTTTATGAATCCAAAATCACAGTTTTTAATCACAATAATTAAATCTTCTTTCTGAAGCTGAAAAAAACAATTAAACTCATTATTATGAAATACATTAAAACAATAATTTTAATTGTAGCAATTTTATTTGAACTGCCTGCTATTAGCTATGCGCAGAAAATTGAGGATCAGTTTGATGAAATGCTTCATGAGCAATACATCCCTTATGAACCAGGCGCAACAGTACTGGTTGCTATAGATGGAAAAATTATATATCACAAGGCTTTTGGAATGGCTAATTTGGAATTAGATGTTCCAATGGAAAAAGAAATGGTCCTGGAGATAGGTTCTATTACCAAACAATTTACTGCAGTATCCATACTCATGTTAATGGAAGAAGGCAAGCTGGATCTGGATGATGATATTACTAAATTTATTAAAGATTATCCAACTCATGGCCATCACATAAGTATTCATCATTTATTAACTCATATATCCGGAATTAAAAGTTATACATCTATGCTTAGTTGGCCTCCTGTATGGAGGAAGGATTTTGAACCTATGGAACTTATAGACTTTTTCAAAAACGAACCTATGGATTTCGCCCCCGGAGAAAAATTCAGTTATAATAACTCTGCATATTTCATTCTGGGATATATTATTGAAATAGCTTCAGGGCAAACTTATGAGGAATTTATTGAAGACAATATATTCAAGCCTTTAGGAATGAAGTCATCTTATTATGGTAGCAACTCTGAAATAATAAAAAAGAGAGCATATGGTTATCAGAAACAAGATGGTTTTATTAATGCTGAATACCTGAGTTTAACCCAACCTTATGCAGCCGGATCCATTATGTCAACCGTTGAAGATCTTTACATATGGAACAGAGCCATCATTTCAAATACACTCGTTAAAAAAGAATCGATAGAGAAAGCCTTTATGAACTATGAGCTAAACAATGGGGAGCCAATTAATTATGGATACGGATGGTTCCTGAATGAAATTAATGGAAGTCCAACAATTGAGCACGCCGGAGGTATTTTTGGCTATATATCTAACTCGATTTACCTGCCGGATGAAGATGTTTTTGTAGCTATATATACAAATTGTGATTGTAATGGCCCTGCTCAGGTTTCAACTAAAATGGCAGCACTGGCCATAGGAAAACCTTATACAACTGAAAAAGACCAAATATCCATTCCCATTGAGAATCTTCAAAGATTAGTAGGTGTATATGATTTTGCTGATAGTTCCAGCAGAGTAATTTCACTTGAGGATGAGCAACTATACTGCCTGCGAACTGGTGGAAGCAAGTTCAAAATATACCCCGTTCAAGAGGATTTATTTGCCTTTGAAAACAGTTTTTCTACGATTCAATTCAAAGAAAATGCAAATAAAATAGAAGCCATTTTTACCGACCGAATTAATAAAACAAAAGGAGTAAAAACCAATAAACCTATTCCAAGTCGTCAGGAGATTCAACTTACTGAAGAAATCCTCAGAAGATATCTTGGAGTATATGAGATAGCGCCTAATTTTGACATTGTTTTCACACTGGAAGATGGAAAATTAATGTCGCAGGCAACTGGTCAGGGAAAATTTCAGATTTTTGCTGAATCAGAAACGAAGTTTTTCGCTAAAGTTGTTGATGCCCAAATTGAGTTTATAGAAGCCGATGAGGGTAGCTTTAAGTCTTTCATACTATATCAGGGAGGCCAGGAAATCCCCGGGAAAAAGAAAGACTAATCAGTATATATATTTGTAACAATTTGAAATAAGTTGAATTAAATTATTAGAATCGAAATGAAAGTAATTATTAAATCATTCTTACTGTTTCTGTTCTTATTTATTACGATAGAAAATGAAGCCCAAAATGTTTATACTCTCTGGGAGGGAAAAGAGAAACCTTACTATAAAGAGAATACGATCAAAGAGTATGAGAAAGAAGCCTGGGGTGTTATATGTGTATTTAACGTGACAGAGCCAACCCTTACGGTTTATCCTGCAGAAGGAGAAAACTCAGGTAAAGCAGTGATTCTTATCCCGGGGGGAGGCTATACCCTGGAATCCATTTACCATGAAGGTCATAATTTAGCTAAAATAATCTCAAAACAGGGGATTACCGCCGCAGTCTTAAAATACCGTCTTCCCAATCCTGAAACTTCAGACAAACCGTATCTGGTACCTCTTTCAGATACCCGAAGAGCGCTTAAATTATTAAGAGAAAATGCTGAAGAATACGGTATTCAAAACGGGTTGGTCGGCCTTATGGGATTTTCAGCGGGTAGTCATCTGGCAACCGTGGCAAGCCTATGGAAAAGTGAAGATGAAGATGAGAATCCGGACTTTTCCGCTCTTATTTATGGAGTAACCGATCTTTCGGATGATAATTTAAAATGGATAGAAGAAACCTTGTATTTCAGAAAGCTTACGGATGAAGAAATAGCGAAAAACACACTTCTGGATCAAGTGACAACTGATACTCCTCCTGCGTTTCTAGCACATGCATATGATGATGATGTCTGTAATGTGAAAGAATCAACACTTTATGCTGAAAAGCTATTCGAACATAAAGTATCTGTGGAAATGCATTTATTCCCGAAGGGAGGACATGGTTTTGGAATAGGAAGAAAAGAAGATGGTACCGATCAATGGGTGCAATTATTTATTAATTGGTTAAAAACAAATTAATAACCTAATTAACAAGTGATAAGGAAAAGTCCCGGCATGAAACCGGGATGTGGGGAATTCGCAAAATGAGACTATACACCAATCATCTGACCTTTCAGAGAATAGAGGATTGCTAGTACATCTTTTTTAGTTTGCTCATCTTTATTGTGCTTATCAAGGACATTTAGAATATCATCCATGACATTCATATATTCCGCTTCACTTATGTTCATCCCGCGATGTGTAGTTATCATATCTCTTCCTGTATATTCTACAGGGCCTCCACTACCCATTCCAAAAAAATCACATGTGTGTTTTTTAACTTGAGCCAGGTATTCTGGTCGATCTTTATAAGGGAGAAAACGAGCACTTATTTTAGGATTATTCATATGTTCTTCCACTACGTCATCAACAAGACTTGCTATTCCTACTTCTCCTCCGAGACGATCAAATAATGTTTTTTCTTCAACTGTTTCCATGGTTTTTATTTTTGGTTATATAATTTGGTTAACGAATTAAAATTTTCTTCTAATAGGGTGAAACCTTTAAGTTATAAGAATGATCTAATAAGAAAGATTATACCATTGTAAAGCAAATGAATTCTTCAAATATAAATTGAATTACTGAAACTGCCTGAAACATTCGGTTCAAATAATCTTAAATATGATTCAACCTGATTAGTACGAATTTGATTCTAAAAAAAAAATAAAATTGATTACTTATCTAAAGCATGTGCATAATTTGAGGGTAAAAGTCCAAATCTTTTATGAAAACAACTTGAAAAATAGGAAGGGCTATTAAAACCAGCATCGAGGGCAATTTCAGAAATATTACCCATTTGCATTTCTATTAATTTTACAGACTTTTTTAATCTAAACTCCTTAATAAAATCATTTGGGGCGAGTCCTGTCAATGTAGTTATTTTTCTATAAAGCTGAGATTTGCTTAATCCTAATTGTTTGGAGAAATTAACAACATTAAATCCGGATTTATTCCAGATATCTTCAGTTAGATCTATTAATTGGTGTAAGAATATTTCATCACCTTTACTAATTGACTTTACATTGATATGATCACTATTATTTAAATCATTGAATTGATTACTTTTATATAAATCCTTCACTTCAGAAGATATTATAATATCATATTTTTCAATAAATTCGCAACATCTCTTTGCCAAGCTAAGGGTTTCTCCAAATAAATCATCTTTCCCGGATACAGGATCTCCTGCACTCAAACCTATTCTAACATTGATATTAATCGATGGGTTCATGTTATTATGGTTTTTGAACTCTTCCTGAATTTCATAAGCGCATAAAATGGAACTGGACATGGATGTGAAGGAAACAATAAAACCTTCCTGAGATTGGTTTACCTCATTGCCATTATGTTTGTTAATAGCTTCTTTTATTATTCTATCATGCTTATTTAAAATCTTTTGTGAATTAGAGACCCCATATTTAGATAGAATAAACGGATAATCGACCATGTGCGTATACATAATGGTCCTATAAGCAGATTCACTGATAACGGGATAATCTACATTAACATGATCAGCAGATTTGGGATCTTCAATCCTTCCTAAGAATGCATTCACAACATTACTGTCCACTTCAAGGATCTGATGAGGTATTAGACCATGGGCATTATCGTGCATTTTTTTTACTGCATGCTCATCAGGTGCATCAATCAAACAAAATGCAGTTCCCCTGATTTCATCATACCAGTATGTTAATCCACGACAATCATATTCTTCTTGTATTTTAAGATCTTCCTGGTGGGCTTGAGCAACATCTTTCGCTGTAACTCCTGGAATATCATGACGGTCCATATATATAGGCATAGTATTGGGCTCAATCTTCAAATATAACAAAAAATATGGATTAACAGAATCTCCTGGCAACGCTAACAGTTAAATTAATTCTACACCGATGAACACTTTACCTCAAGACAATACAAGCATTTTTGATATATAGACAATAATATTAATGAAAGAACATTGCAATTTTAAACATGTACATGTTTTTCAGCATGATAAGAAGATCGGACAAGTGGGCTTGACTCAACATATTTGATGCCTCGACTTTCACCTTCCTCCTTATAAAAGGCAAATTTATCAGGATGTATAAATTCCTGAACTTCCAAATGCATCCTGGTAGGCTGAAGATATTGTCCAATTGTTAATATATCACATCCATGAGCAGCAAGGTCATCCATGGTTTTAAAAACCTGCCGGTCATTTTCTCCAAGTCCAACCATAATGCCTGATTTCGTCCTTTTCCCAAATTCCTTTGTTTTTTGAATCTGTTCCAGGCTCCTATAATATTTTGCCTGAGGTCTGACCCTTCTATATAGATCTTCTACTGTCTCCATATTATGAGATACAACTTCCTGACCTGCACTGATCATTCTATATAATGCCTCCCATTTGCTTTTTACGTCAGGGATTAATGTTTCTATGGTTGTTGTCGGGCTCAATTCTTTTATTTTAACAACAGTCTGGTACCAGATCTCGGCACCTCTATCCTTGAGTTCATCTCTGTTTACAGAAGTGAGTACCGCATGTTTTACCTTCATCTTAGCTATCGCCTCAGCTACACGTATCGGCTCCTCTTCATCATATTCAGGAGGTCTTCCGGTTGCTACTGCACAAAATGTGCAACTACGGGTAC
>Ga0316187_10006036_pt1 | contig 10449 bp, 8 predicted proteins | sample CroRivburrow1_MG_FD_204927 | JGI IMG/M metagenome (GOLD analysis project Ga0316187, IMG submission 204927) | Coastal sediment microbial communities from Maine, United States - Cross River worm burrow 1 | ecosystem: Environmental > Aquatic > Marine > Coastal > Sediment | place: USA: Maine... | reverse complement strand
CCTGATCTGGATCGAGCCCTATCGACTCCAGCGCCTCATGAGCTTTACCAATCCCTGGTCCGATCCCTTCGATACCGGATTCCAGCTGGTGCAGGCGTTGATTGCGTTCGGGCGAGGAGAGTGGATGGGCGTTGGTCTCGGTGCCAGCATCCAGAAGCTCTACTACCTGCCGCACGCCAGCAACGATTTCCTGCTCGCGGTGATCGCGGAGGAACTGGGGCTCATCGGCGTGTGCACTGTAGTCGCCCTGTTCGCCGTGGTGCTGTGGCGCGCGTTCGTGATTGCCCGCCGGGCGGAGAAGCTGGGTATGTTCTACGCGGCCCGGCTGGCGGAGGGGTTGGGTCTTCTGTTGTCGGTGCAGGCCATGATCAACATGGGCGTGAACATGGGTCTGCTGCCCACCAAGGGTCTGACCCTGCCGCTGATGAGCTACGGCGGCAGCAGTATGCTGGCGACCTGCTTCGCATTGGGTTTGCTGTTTGCCATCGATCGTTCCACGCAGCTACCGGGGGGGATGCGACGATGAGCACTCTGCTGGTCATGGCGGGTGGAACCGGTGGTCACGTCTTTCCGGCGCTTGCGGTGGCTCAGAATCTACGTGACCGCGGGGTGGAAGTGGTGTGGCTCGGGACGCGATCGGGCCTGGAAGCGAAGACCATACCCGCTGCCGGTTTCGATATCGAGTGGATAAACATCCGCGGAGCACGCGGCAAGGGCGTGCTGGGCTGGCTGCGTACTCCGTTTCTTATCCTCGGTGCCATGATCCAGACCGTCGGGGTGGTGCGACGGCGGCGCCCGCGGGCCATGCTCGGTATGGGTGGGTTCGTGGCCGGTCCGGGAGGCGTCGTGTCCTGGTTGCTGCGCCGGCCGCTGCTTATCCATGAGGCCAATGCCCTTGCCGGCCTCACCAATCAGATTCTGGCCCGCCTCGCGTCCCGGGTGATGACCGGATTTCCAGGGACATTCGGCAATTCCGTCGGGGAGGAGTACGTAGGCAATCCGGTGCGCCCTGAAATCGCCGGCCTCGAAGCGCCCCGCAAGCGTATGGCGGGGCGCTCCGGCCCGCTGCGAATTCTGGTGGTCGGCGGCAGCCAGGGGGCACGCGCACTGAATATCGAGCTGCCGGCGGTCTTTGCGTCACTGAAGCAGCAAGGCTGTGCCTTCGAGATCAGGCACCAGACCGGTGTGAATCAACGCGAGGAAGTCGAACAGCGGTATCTCAGCCTTGGTCTGGATGCCGATGCGGAGGCGTTCATAGACGACATGGCCCGGGCCTATGAATGGGCGGACCTGGTGCTGTGCCGCTCGGGGGCGATGACCGTTGCGGAAGTAAGCGCAGCGGGCGTTGCGGCCGTCTTCGTGCCGTTTCCGTACGCCGTGGGAGACCACCAGACCGCCAATGCGAACTATCTGGTAACGCGCGGCGCGGCGCATCTGGTTCCGGAACAGCAGATTGCCGAATGCCTCCCTCCGGTTCTGCTCAACTACTGCAGCGACCGCGAGGCGTTGATCTCGACTGCCGAAAAAGCCCGCGCCCAGGCGATGCCGAACGCTACCGATACGGTCGCAAGAATCTGCATGGAGAGCCTGGATGCGTGACCACGTCAGGCGGATACACTTTATCGGCGTCGGCGGCAGCGGCATGAGCGGTATCGCGGAAGTGCTGGCGAACCTGGGTTACGAGGTGTCCGGTTCCGACCTGGCCAGCAGCCGCACTACGGACCACCTCCAGTCCAGCGGTATCAAGGTGACAATAGGCCACGACGCCCACCTGGTTCACGACACCGATGTGGTTGTCGTGTCTTCTGCAATCAACGGCAGTAACCCGGAAGTCGAGGCCGCCAGGGAGGCGAAGATACCCGTGATCCCCCGGGCGGAAATGCTCGGCGAGCTCATGCGGTTCCGCAAAGGCATCGCGGTGGCCGGTACGCACGGCAAGACCACCACCACCAGCCTGGTTTCCAGTGTGCTCGTTGCGGGTGGTCTGGACCCCACTTTCGTGGTCGGCGGACTGGTCAACAGCGCCGGGCGCAATGCGGTATTGGGCAAGGGCGACTACCTGGTGGCGGAAGCCGATGAGAGCGATGCTTCGTTCCTCCATCTCCAGCCCGAGATCGCCGTCGTCACCAATATCGACATCGATCACATGGAGACCTACGGCGGCGACTTCGAGGTGCTCAAACAGACCTTCCTCGATTTTCTCGCGAATCTACCGTTCTATGGCCTTGCCGTCCTGTGCATCGACGATCCGACGGTACGCGACATCATATCGAGGGTACGAAAACCGATGTTGACCTATGGCGCACACCCGGATGCGGACCATCGCATCGAGAACGTTTCCCAGCAGGGGCTCAGGATGCGCTTCGACGTCATCCGTAAAGGATCCACCCGACCCCTTGGTGTCGAACTCTCCCTGCCGGGCGTGCACAATGCACTTAACGCGCTGGCCGCCATTGCCATCGGCACCAAACTGGGTGTCAGCGACGACGCGATCACCACTTCACTGAGGGAATTCGCCGGCATCGGCCGCCGCTTCGACGTGCGCGGGGAGATGCAGCTGCCGGGGGGGGCAGCACTGGTGGTAGACGATTACGGGCACCACCCGCGGGAGCTGCAGGCGACCCTGGACGCCGCCCGCGGCGCCTGGCCCGATCGCAGGCTCGTTGCCGTGTTTCAGCCGCACCGCTACAGCAGAACGCGTGATCTGATGGATGACTTCAGCCAGGTGCTCTCCACCCAGGACCCGCTGTTCATTACGGAAGTTTATCCCGCAGGCGAGGCGCCGATCAGCGGCGCCGATGGTCGTGCCCTGTGTCGCGCAATCCGGGCGCGCGGTCGCGTTGATCCGGTTTTCGTGCCCTCGCTGGATCAGCTGCGTGAAAGCCTTTCGGCCATCGTCCAGGATGGTGACGTGGTATTGACTCTGGGCGCGGGAGACATTGGCCGCGCGTCCGGGTCACTGACTTCGACCGGGCCGGAGGCAGGATCATGATGGCGGCCGGGATCAAAGAATTCATGCCTCGCGGCGAAATGCGTTTGGACGAGCCCATGTCGAAGCACACCAGCTGGCGCGTGGGCGGCCCGGCCGATCGCTACTTCGTGCCGTCGGACAAGGAAGATCTGATCGGTTTTATCCGGTCTCTGGAGCCCGGCACGCCGGTGACCTGGATCGGCCTGGGCAGCAATCTGCTGGTACGCGACGCCGGCATCCGTGGTGTGGTGGTGGCAACCCACAAGTGCCTGAACGTGATTGGCGCCGTCGGCGACAACAGGATCTATATCGAATCCGGCGTCCCCGGTGCAAAGATCGCCCGCTACTGCACCATGCGGGACCTGATCGGCGCCGAGTTCTTCGCCGGCATCCCGGGCACGTTCGGTGGGGCGCTGGCGATGAATGCGGGCGCCTTCGGCGGAGAAACCTGGGACGTGGTCTGCAAGGTGGAAACCCTGGACCGGAACGGCAGGATCCGGACGAGAACACCGATGGAGTTCACGGTGGCATATCGATCGGTATCGGTGCCGGCCGGCGAATGGTTCCTGTCTGGGGAGATACTCCTGAAATCCGGGGACGGAGCGCAGGGAAGAGAACAGATCAGGAATTTCCTGGCACAGCGCGCCAGCACCCAGCCCATCAGGCTACCGAATGCCGGTTCGGTGTTCAGGAATCCGGAAGGGGACTACGCCGCGCGGCTGATAGAAAGCGCGGGGTTGAAGGGAACCCGGCTGGGGGGCGCGGCGATCTCGGATCTTCATGCCAACTTCATCGTGAACCGTGGGAACGCAAAGGCTTCAGATATTGAAATCCTGATCAAACGCGTGCAGCGGACCGTACTCGAAACCCACGGCGTCGAACTCGAGCGCGAGGTTCGGATTATTGGAGAGGCGCAGTCATGATTCCTTCTGAAACCAAGTATGCGACGCGAAGGGTGTTCGCCGAGAGAAAGCATCAAAGGCGGTCCGCGCGCAGCCGGCATCGACGCCAGGCTTTAATCGGGCTGGGAGTGGTCGGGATAACGACGCTGACAATGCTGGCGGTAGGCATGGACAAGTTGCTGCGTCCCGGAGCGTTTCCCATCGAGGAACTGAGACTCGAAGGCGAATTCACCAATCTCGACCCGGCCGAAGTGCAGCGGATCATCGTCGCCAAGCTCGGCGACAATTATTTTTCACTCGATCTGAACCACATCGAACAGGTCGTGGAGGCGCTTCCGTGGGCGCGTGAAGCCAGGATTCGCCGGTCCTGGCCGAACAGTCTGAAGGTCACTATAGAGGAACAGCATCCCGTCGCCCGCTGGGGCGAGCAGGAGTGGCTCAACGACAACGGAGAAATCATACGGCTCGGCGACGATGTGGTGATCGATGGTCTGCCGACACTGCACGGTCCGGAAGGCAGCGCCAGTGAGGTGTGGCACCGCTACAACGAGTGGGCACCCATGCTGCGCGACGTCGGCCTGGAAGTGTTTTCAATTGACGTGGACGACCGGTTCGCGTGGACGCTGCGTGTCCAACCCGCGAACGGGTCCCATATTTCCGAAGTGCTGCTCGGTACCGGCAATTATGACCAGCGCGTGCGGCGACTGATAAGTTCCTATTCGAGGCTTCAAGAGCAGGCGGGAACGATACTCACGATGGATCTCCGCTACCCGAACGGGATGGCGATTACTCAAAGCGACGGTGACAAAGGTGATGAAGTGGCTCTTAACGAGGTTGATCAATGAATAAAAAAAGCGATGAACGACTGGTCGTCGGACTGGACATCGGCACCTCCAAGGTGCTGGCGATTGTAGGCGAGGTCAATCCGGTCGGCGAGGTAGAGATAATCGGCGTTGGACACCACCCCGCCCGGGGCATGCGCAAAGGCGTGGTGTCCAACATCGAATCGACGGTGCAGTCGATCCAGCGGGCGGTGGAAGAAGCGGAACTCATGGCGGGTTGCCAGATCTATTCGGTGTTCGCGGGAATCGCCGGCGCTCACATCAACAGTTTCAACTCCCACGGAGTCGTCGCAATCAGGGACAACGAAGTGGACAGCTCGGACATCGAGCGGGTCATCGAAGCCGCGCGCGCGCTGGCGATCCCGAACGACCAGAAGGTGCTGCACATCCTGCCCCAGGAGTTCGTTATAGACGGACAGGAAGGAATCCGCGAACCCATCGGCATGAGTGGTGTCCGGCTGGAAGCCAAGGTGCACATCATCACCGGGGCCGTCAGTGCGGCGCAGAACATCGTCAAGTGCATCCGGCGCTGCGGCCTCGAGGTCGACGACATCATCCTGGAGCAGCTTGCGTCGAGCGAGGCCGTGCTCGCCGAGGACGAGAAGGACCTCGGGGTGTGCCTGGTCGACATCGGCGGTGGTACAACAGACGTGGCCGTATTCATCGAGGGCGCGATCCGGCACACCGCGGTGATCCCGATTGCCGGTGATCAGATCACCAACGATATCGCGGTGGCGCTCCGCACACCGACCCAGGCGGCGGAGGACATCAAGAAGAAGTATGGGTGTGCGCTGATCCAGCTGGCGCACAGCGACGAGACCATCGAAACCCCCAGCGTCGGGGACCGTCCTCCGCGCAAGCTGGCGAGGCAGACCCTGGCAGAAGTAGTCGAGCCGCGGGTCGAGGAGCTGTTCGAACTGGTGCGTAACGAATTACGGCGCAGCGGTTTCGAGGAATTGATGGGCACGGGGATCGTATTGACCGGCGGCAGCTCGAAGATGAATGGCATGGTCGAACTGGCGGAGGAAGTCTTCCACATGCCGGTAAGGATGGGGATACCCAAGACCGTGCAGGGGCTGACCGATGCGGTGAGAAATCCAATCTATTCCACGGGCGTGGGCCTGATCCAGTTCGGGCACCTGAACGGGTCGTCGAAACAGTCGGGACCACCCCAGCGTTCGCTGAAGCCGGATTTCAGGAGCGTGATGACAAGGATGAAAACCTGGTTTCAGGGAGGATTCTGATGAAAAAAAACTTTCGGGATTACACAAATACCTCATTTCAGGAGGACAATAACCATGAGTGACGAATTGATCTTCAAACCTGCCGGACAGCAGCAGGTATTCCGACCGAGCGATCAGAAGCACAGCACGACCAACATGTTCGAATTGCTTGACAACGTCGCTCAGCAGGCGGTGATCAAGGTAATCGGTGTCGGTGGCGGTGGCGGCAACGCCGTTGACCACATGGTGTCGACCGAGTTCGACGGGGTGGAATTCGTCAACGCCAACACCGATGCGCAGGCACTCAACGGCTCGGCGGCGCCCACCAAGCTGCAGATCGGATCCAACCTGACCAAGGGGCTTGGCGCCGGTGCCAATCCCGATGTCGGCAGGCAGGCGGCCATGGAAGACCGGGATCGCATTGCCGATGTGATTGATCAGGCGGATATGGTGTTCATCACCGCCGGGATGGGAGGAGGCACAGGCACCGGGGCGGCCCCCATCGTTGCCCAGATCGCAAGGGAGAAGGGGGCGTTGACCGTGGCTGTGATCACAAAACCGTTTCCTTTCGAGGGCAACAAGCGCATGCAGATAGCGAACGAGGGGATCGCCGAACTGTCCGAGTATGTCGATTCCCTGATAACCATACCGAATGCCCGGGTGCTGGAGGTAATGGGCAAGCAGGCGACGTTGCTGGAAGCCTTCGCCAAGGCCAACGAGGTGCTACTGAACGCCGTTCAGGGCATTTCCGAACTGATCACCCGACCTGGACTGATCAACGTGGATTTCGCCGATGTACGTACGGTCATGGCGGAAATGGGCATGGCCATGATGGGTTCGGCTTCGGCGAGCGGGGCTGACCGCGCAACCGAGGCCGCCAGGGCCGCAATTTCCAGCCCGCTGCTGGAGGATACGGATATCGCCGGCGCGCGTGGTATTCTGATAAACGTTACCGCGGGCATGGATATGTCCATCGGTGAGTTCGAGGAAGTCGGCACGACGGTGCGGGAATTTGCCTCGGATGACGCCACCCTGGTCATCGGTACCGTCCTGGACCCGGAGATGAAAGGCGATCTCAGGGTCACCATGGTCGCCACCGGAATAGATGGATCGGCGTCGGGTTCGCCGGTCAGGCCGGTGCAGACGGTTCAGGAGTACCCGAAGGTGGTGGCAAACCCACTCCAGCCGAAGCGGGTGGCCAACGGCGACGTCGATGACCCCTTTTTCGACGATCCCCAGCCCTCGGTGATCCAGAACAGGAGGGAACGCTCTCACGACCTGCCCAGCCTGACCGACGAGCAGGGCATCGACCATCTGGAAATACCCACTTTTTTGCGAAAACAGGCGGATTAATCTCATGAAATCAAAATTGACGCTTTGTCTACACAATCTGCATGGAATCGTGTACGATGCCGGGCCGTAGGGGAGGCATCTCAGGGCAATCCTCTCTGGGGCCACTCTTTTATGACGAGTGGAAAGACAATAACGACCGAGCACCTATGATTAAACAAAGAACGCTTAAGAACGTTATTCGTGCTACCGGCGTCGGACTACACACAGGGGAAAAAGTCTACCTGACTTTGCGGCCAGCGGCCCCAAATACAGGTATTGTATTCCGTCGGATCGACCTCGAACCCGCGGTTGATGTTCCCGCGCGCTGTGAGAACGTGGGCGATACGCGACTGTCAACCACGCTTGAACGCGGCAACGTTCGTATTTCGACCGTGGAACACCTGATGTCGGCCTTTGCAGGTCTGGGCGTGGACAACGCCTACGTGGACCTGACCGCACCGGAAGTACCCATCATGGACGGCAGTGCCGGACCGTTCGTATTCCTCATTCAGTCCGCAGGAATCGAAGACCAGCTCGCACCCAAACAGTTTATTCGGATCAAGAAGAAGATCAAGCTTGAGGACGGGGATAAATGGGCGCGATTCGATCCTCTGAACGGTTTCAAGGTGTCGTTTGCCATCGATTTCGAACATCCGATATTCCATGATTCCGCGCAACAGGCGAGCGTTGATTTCTCGGCCACGTCGTTCGTGAAGGAGATCAGCCGCGCCCGCACTTTCGGCTTCATGCAGGAGCTCGAAGCACTGCGGGAAGCCGGTCTGGCCCGGGGCGGCAGTCTGGATAACGCGATTGTCATGGATTCGTATCACATCCTGAACGATGATGGGCTGCGCTACGAGGACGAGTTCGTAAAGCACAAGATCCTGGACGCCATCGGCGATCTGTATCTGCTCGGGCACCCGCTTATCGGCGCATTCAGTGCGTACAAATCAGGTCACGCACTGAATAACCGGCTGCTGCGTAAACTCCTTCTGCAGAAAGATGCGTGGGAACTGGTCGCATTCGACGATGCCAGCGACGCTCCGGTCGCATTCATGCAACCGGCATCCGCGCCGATCTGAAAGGTCCGGAACGGTTTACCGGCCGGTGCTTTCTAAAGTGTTCGCCAGCCGTTCGAGTGATTCGCGAAGTTCGGGATCCGCGATGGACCGGGCAGAATTCCGGATCGTCCGGCTGGCCTCCGGAGAAGGGACATTCCGCTCCGGACGTGCGCTGGTGCGCTTTTCCGGAACGAGCTGTACGGTCAGCGAATCGACCCTGGGAAGTTTGTTCGCATGAATGCGATCGATGATCAGGTTCTGGCGGTGCCGTACCCAGTTCGACCACACCGGCGAATGCACCCAGACCGTCAGACTGCCATCCCGGTAGTAAGCGGGATGTATGAAATTACAGGCTGGATTCGGCACAACGTTGCCCCATGCACGTAAAAATGGCTTGAGGTCGGCGGCGCTTTGCGCCACCTGATCCAATGTCCGGTCGCGGCCGCTGAACAGGCTCGCGATCTGATCCGGACCCTTTTTTCTCGTTGACATGGAGCCAAGTGTACAAGTATGGACGACTCAAAGGGTGGTTTGAAATGAAGATTATTCTGGTGCCGGACAGCGCGAGCCGAAAATCCCGCTGCCTTAAAAACCGAAGCTTGCTTTTCGCTGTTCTCGTATTTGCCTTTGTGATTCCCGTTACCGGCGCGATCGGTGCATACCAGTTCGGCATGTCGCAGGCTGCGCGTCCTCCTGGCCCCGGTCAGCTTAGCCTCGCCCACGTGCAGAAAACCCTCGAAAACAGCCGGCACGAACTGACCGAGGCCGAACGCGCCGTGGAGCAGCAGCTGGACACACTCGGGCGGCGATTGGGCCAGGTCCAGGCCCGGATGCAACGACTGGACGCGCTGGGCAAAAGACTGATCTCGATGGCCTCACTGGAATCCGATGAGTTCAACTTCGACACCGAGCCCGCCATGGGCGGCCCGGCCCCGGCCCCGGTAGCGGATGACCAGTCAGCGACGGAGCTCATGTCGGCACTGGATTCCCTGCAGTCCAGGATCAGTGCGAAAAGGGACGAACTCGAGGTCCTCGAGGCGCTGTTGATGGACCGCGACCTTCAAAGCCGGCAGCACCCCAACGGCTGGCCGGTCAAGGACGGCTGGATCTCTTCCGGATTTGGCTACCGCAATGACCCGTTCAGCGGCAAACGTGCATTTCATTCCGGGGTGGACATCGCGTCCACGACCGGCGTGCCGATCAAGGCTGTGGCCGCAGGTGTGGTGACGACGGCCCGGAGTAAGCCGGGCTACGGTGTAACCGTCGAAATCAACCACGGCAAGGGCTACTCGACGCGCTACGCGCACGCCCTCGAGGCCACGGTGAAAGTTGGTGACCGGGTCCGGAAGGGCGACGTGGTTGCAATGGTGGGCAGCACCGGAAGATCTACCGGTGCGCACCTTCATTTTGAAGTGCTCCGGGACGGAGAATCGGTCAATCCCAGGAAGTACCTGCGCGCTTCACTGTAACCCCGGGTCGTACCTCGGGATCGGGGCCCCGCTCCTGCCCGTGTCCGATCTCGTGTTGGCCTTGTCCCGGCATGCCCCGGCGCCGATCCATAACCTTATGGGATGTTGAATACCCGTTCCCCTGCTATCATATAGGGCTGTTAATCCTTCCCGCAGTTTCACCAGAATCGAATACGAGATGCTAGGAAATCCCCTGACAAAAATCTTCGGCAGCCGCAACCAGCGGCTGGTGAAGCAGATGCAAAAGGACGTCACCCAGATCAACGCACTGGAACCGGAAATCAGCGCGTTGAGCGACGAGGAACTGGCGGGCAAGACCCAGCAATTCCGGGATCGCGTCAAAAACGGTGAAAAGCTGGACGATCTGCTGCCGGAAACCTTCGCCGTGGTCCGGGAGGCCTCCGTACGGACGCTCCAGATGCGCCATTTCGACGTACAGATGATCGGCGGCATGGTGCTGCACCGCGGAAAAATCGCGGAAATGCGCACCGGTGAAGGCAAGACGCTGGTATCGACACTGTCCGCCTATCTCAACAGCCTCGACGGCAGTTCAGTGCACATCGTCACGGTCAACGACTACCTGGCCCGGCGCGACGCCGACTGGATGGGAAAAATCTATCGGTTCCTTGGTCTGACCGTGGGCGTCATC
>Ga0316187_10006032_pt1 | contig 10454 bp, 9 predicted proteins | sample CroRivburrow1_MG_FD_204927 | JGI IMG/M metagenome (GOLD analysis project Ga0316187, IMG submission 204927) | Coastal sediment microbial communities from Maine, United States - Cross River worm burrow 1 | ecosystem: Environmental > Aquatic > Marine > Coastal > Sediment | place: USA: Maine... | reverse complement strand
ACATATTTGGGATTTAACTCACAAGATGAGATTGTTGGACAACAGAAACTGCGTTTGGCAATTGCCCATGCCGTAAACAGGAAAGAAATTATTCATTATTTATTTGCCGGTTCAGCAAGACTTGCAAGTTCTATTCTGGCCCCAGAACACTGGGCAGGGAATTCGTCACTCATTGAATATCCATATAATCCTAAAAAGGCAAAAGCCTTAATGGCAGAATTGGGATATAGCGTTGATCACCCGGTAACGATTAACTACAAAACTTCAAGTGATCCATTCCGTATTCGTCTAGCGACAATTTTCCAAAGTCAACTCGCACAAATCGGTATACAACTTAGAATTCATAGTTACGATTGGGGAACATTTTATGGCGATATAAAATCAGGAAATTTTCAAATGTATAGTTTGTCATGGGTAGGTATAAAAACACCTGATATATTTAGGTATGTGTTTCATAGTCAATCCGTTCCCCCGAATGGTGCTAATCGTGGTAGATACACCAATGCGAAGGTTGACGAGTTCATTGAAAAAGCACAGTTTGAACCATCGCCACAGCTTCAGTCAAAATACTACCAAGAACTACAAGGCATACTTTTTAAAACCTTGCCTTACGTACCGTTGTGGTATGAAGGAAATGTGTATATATCTAATCGAAATATTAAAGGCTACAAACTGAATTTACTTGGAAACTATGATGGTTTGTATTCAATTAAAAAGGAATAACGGATTGTAATGAGTGCAATTTTCTAATTCAAAAGTATATTTCGAGGCACAATGTTTTCAGTTAAATATTACTAGGAGACAAACAATTCAACAGTATTAGTAAATATACTCTGCCTGTGTTTTGCGTCATATTAAAAATTGTTACGATTATTTTACTTTTTCGGTGCGTTTTAAAGCATTTTTAGTGGGAAATATTTTCAATACCCCATTGATAGCTTGCAGCAAACTGTATTATAGTTTCAACAAATGGGGCTCATGGCCTGAAATGGAATTTTCAGAACCACTATTTAATACAAAAGCGCCAAATTTTAGTACAATATGTACAAACTTTAGTAAAGTACGTACATATTGGCGCTGAGTTGCAGTTGTTTTGGACTACGCATCTGAGTATATGTTTTGGAGGTATGAAGTTTACAACGTTAGTCTTAGCAAATTTAAAATTATGGTCTAGACTATTTATTAAGTAACTGAGCTAACGGGTATTATCGTAGAATAGTCGTTCAATAAGAAGAAAATACCGAGCGTCTATTCGTAATTATAATTAGAGAGCGAAATAATAAGGAGTGTGTGCCTTGGCTAAGTATGAAAATATAACAGAACCAGATGGTATGGGGTACCAGGTTAGAGTGGTACGCATGGGTAAGGAGCGAAGTCGCTATTTTTCTTTTAAACGACACGGGGGTAAAAGAAAATCCTTAAAAGCCGCAATAGATTGGCGAGACGATATAAAATCCAAATACACACAAAAGGCTTTGCGTCCCGTTTATAGTAATACTGGCATTCGAGGTATTTCTAGAACGACAAAATTTGATAAGCGCAGAGGCATCACATACGTGAGTTACAGTGTGCACTACAAAAATGATGATGGTAACCCTAATAATAAGACATTTTTTGTAGGTGATATCAATTATATCTCTGATAAAGACGAAACAAAGGCGCTACGAGCGGCCAAAAGATTCAGAAAAGAGTATGAAAAAGGTGGTGCTTATTAGCGTTGACTCAGCGGTTTATCTTAGTCAATATGGATGAGCGTCATATAGAACAACAAAAAAGCCGGCTTATTCAGCCGGCTTTTTTGTTAAAACTGTTAAAAATGCCGATCCATTAATCATTTCAATGATGAAATAATTATATAAAACAATAGAATAGAGCATTATCCAGTTTTGTAGCCCAGATTCCGCAAAGCTTCGTCCGGGCTACCTATAAACTATTGTTTATGGGCGGACATTATTTATGGTTAAATAATGAGAGTTCAGTAGAACTGGTTAACTGTGTTGTTAATATTTAAGTCACTAAGCCACTAATAACTATGGATTACTTTTGCTTAGTAATAGAAATATAGTGATAATTATTGCAATTGTTCATATAATAACAAAACTTAATATTTTATCCCGAGACCAGCCTAGTAAAGGGCTTAATGGTCTGTAACTAATTGAATCTAATAAGCAGTGTCTCCAAGGAATAATGCGAATCGCGCTAGGTATTGAATACGATGGTAGCGGGTTTTGCGGTTGGCAAATACAAAGCCATTCCTCATCCGTACAGGCGAGTGTTGAACTGGCGCTGAGAAAAGTGGCTAATGAGCCAGTTAGAGTCCATTGTGCCGGACGTACGGATACAGCCGTTCACGCGCTTAATCAGGTTGTTCATTTTGATACAGAATCCATTCGAGACAGTCGTGCATGGGTGTACGGTAGTAATGCCAATCTGCCCCCCGAAATATCTGTGTTGTGGTCGAAACAGGTACCTGAACACTTTCATGCGAGATTTTCTGCCGTTAAAAGAACCTATCGTTATGTGATCTTTAATCGCAAAATACGACCCACATTTCTAAATAAACGAGTGACGTGGGATTACAGACCTTTAGCTGTGTCAAAAATGCGGGAAGCTGCCCAGCACTTGCTCGGGAAGCATGATTTTAACGCCTATAGAGCGGCAGGCTGCCAAGCAAAATCCCCGATACGTACTGTTTATCATATTGATATTAAAAGAATAAATGATATTATTTTGATTGATGTTATGGCTAACGCCTTTCTCCATCATATGGTAAGAAATATTGCGGGTGTGCTTATGTCTATTGGAGCCGGTGAACGGTCTATACAATGGAGTAAGGAGGTATTGGACAGCAAAGACAGGTGTCTGGGCGGGATTACAGCAGTGCCTCATGGATTATATTTGACGGAAATAGTATACCCAGAAGAATTTAATTTGCCGGCTCCAGATATAACCAATATGGTGTGGTGATTTCTATTCTAAATGAATGGGTAAAAAATTTGCCCTAAAAGCAACGTAATAGGTTAAAATAGGTGAGATTTATTAAGGGCCTTTATTGAGACTTCTATTTACATTAATTATCAAATCGCTATTCTAAATACTCCATGATCAGAACACGCGTAAAAATTTGTGGTATTACGCGCCCTGAAGATGCAATTGTTGCAGCAAAACTAGGCGCAGATGCTATCGGACTGGTGTTTTTTGATAAAAGCCCACGTGTGGTCAATATCGAAGAAGCACGGCAAATAGTTGAGGTGTTGCCCCCATTTATAACCATAGTGGGTTTGTTTGTAAATCCGTCACCTAAAGAAATGGCGGCGGTATTGCACCGGGTACCTTTGGATTTGCTTCAATTTCATGGTGATGAGGAGCCTGGCGAATGTGATTGTTTCGGCAAACCTTTTATAAAAGCCATTCGCATGCGTAATAACGTTGATTTAAAAGCAGAGGTCGATCGTTTTAAGGCGGCTCGTGGAATTTTAGTCGATTCTTATCACCCCGATATGCAAGGGGGTACCGGTTTGACCTTTGACTGGTCTAGAATTCCAAGAAATCTAAACAAACACATAATATTGGCCGGTGGATTGACTCCAACAAATGTTTGGCAAGTTATTTCTGCCGTACGCCCCTACGCAGTGGATGTGAGTAGTGGGGTTGAAGTTGAAAAGGGAATCAAGGAAGAAGCGTTAATCTCAGCATTTATAAGAAGTGTAAATAATGTCTAATCAAATAGAATCTGGTCAAAATTTAAAAGACTCTTATCCCGATAGTAGAGGTCATTTTGGTGTTTATGGCGGTACATTTGTCGCCGAAACTTTGATGGTACCTTTAAAGGAATTATTGCACGCTTATGAAAATTTCATGGCCGATGAAGAGTTTCTCCAGGAATTAGATGCTGATTTACAAAATTATGTTGGTAGACCTTCTCCTTTATATCACGCTGCCCGTTGGTCGCAGGAACTGGGTGGCGCTCAAATCTATTTAAAACGCGAAGACCTCAATCACACAGGTGCACATAAAGTAAACAATACCATTGGGCAGGCCCTGATTGCCAAACGTATGGGTAAATCCCGGATTATTGCTGAAACAGGCGCTGGTCAACATGGTGTGGCAACGGCGACGGTCGCTGCCCGATTGGGAATTGAATGTGTGGTTTATATGGGTTCTGAAGATATTAAGCGCCAAGCTATCAATGTATACAGGATGAAGCTGTTAGGCGCAGAGGTCGTTCCCGTCGAATCGGGCTCCAAGACACTTAAAGATGCCCTGAATGAAGCCATGCGGGATTGGGTGACCAATATCGACAACACATTTTACATTATAGGTACAGTGGCTGGACCTCACCCTTATCCTGTCATGGTTCGTGATTTTCAAGCCGTAATTGGCCGCGAAGCACGCTCGCAGTGTAAAGAACAAACCGGTAACCTGCCTGACTTGTTAATCGCTTGTGTCGGTGGGGGCTCAAATGCAATCGGTTTATTTCATCCTTTTCTCGATGATGACTCGGTAAAAATGATTGGCGTAGAGGCTGCGGGGGATGGATTAGAAAGCGGTCGTCATGCCGCACCCCTATGTGCAGGTAAAGCAGGTGTATTGCATGGAAACCGTACGTATTTAATGGAAGACCAAAACGGTCAAATAATAGAGACGCATTCCATATCGGCAGGTCTTGATTACCCTGGTGTCGGTCCAGAACACTCATGGTTGAAAGACATTGGGCGGGTACAGTATGCCGCAATAACTGACAATGAAGCCTTGGAGGCATTTCACGAATTAACCCGGGTTGAAGGAATAATGCCAGCCTTAGAATCGAGTCACGCATTAGCGCAAGCAAAAAAAATCGCGCCAACAATGGCGAAAGATCAGATAATTATTGTAAATTTGTCAGGCAGGGGTGATAAGGATATCCACACGGTTGCTGCAATTGAAGGCATTAGTGTGTGATGGTGATTTTAACCGCCTTATTAATTCGCTTTGATATAATTAACTAATATAAACCTATTTGGACTAATACTTTAAACACTATTTATGAGCCGCATTGCCAAGAAATTCAGTGAATTAAAAAGTCAATCTCGTAAAGGACTTATTCCTTATTTAACGGGAGGCGATCCTGATCCCGAGTTAACCGTACCCATCGCGCACGCATTAGTTCAAGCCGGAGCAGATATTATAGAAATAGGTGTACCTTTTTCTGATCCAATGGCCGATGGTCCGGTAAACCAACGTGCCAGTGATAGAGCGCTAAAATTCAATGTCAGTCTTACGGATGTATTGAATATGGTGCATGAATTTCGCAAAACGGATAATGAAACACCGGTCGTATTAATGGGCTATATGAATCCTATAGAAGTAATGGGTTATGCAACCTTTGCCAAGGCAGCGGCGAAGGCGGGAGTTGACGGAGTCATCACGGTTGATTTACCTCCAGAAGAAGCGCAAACACTACTAGCTGAATTCAAACATAACGAGATCGATCCTATCTTCTTGATTGCACCTACTACTGATATTCAGCGTATCAAATTTATAAACCAAAACGCCGGTGGATTCTTGTACTATGTTTCACTCAAAGGTGTTACAGGTGCGGCAAGTTTGGATTCGCGCGCCGTTTCGGAAAAACTGAACGAAATACGCAGTGTATCTGATTTACCTGTAAGCGTAGGTTTTGGTATTAAAGATGCGAATTCTGCTGCTGCGATCTCGAAAATAGCCGACGCAGTAGTTGTCGGTAGTGCGTTAATACAGAAAATTGAGGCGTCTATTTCACAACCAGAAAAAATTGTTGCAGAATCGAGTGGTTTTATCGCCGAGTTGAGAAAAGCAATAGATGAAGCCAATTAAGATATTGAATATTGGATGTAGATGATAAGTTAAATAGCTTGTTTCTGAAGAAACAAATCATCTGCTAAACTATAGAAATACACAAAGAGTTAATACACATGAGCTGGTTAAAAAATCTTCTGCCATCAAGAATACGTATTGAGGGCGGGCAAAAAAAAGCGGTACCTGAAGGTATTTGGAGTAAATGTAACGAGTGTAACGCTGTGTTATATAGAGCGGAACTCGAGCGAAATTTTGATGTTTGCCCCAAGTGTGATCATCATATGCGTACCGGCGCTCGCCAAAGACTGGATGGTTTTCTAGATAAAGAGCCAAGGATTGAGATCGCCGCAAACTTAAAACCGGTCGACGCTCTTAAATTTAAAGATTTGAAGAAATACAAAGAACGTTTAACGGCTGCACAAAAAAGTACGGAAGAGCATGACGCGTTTGTCTCAATAATGGGGCAGGTTAACGGTATTGCGTTAGTAGCCGCTGCCTTTGAATTTAGATTCATGGGCGGGTCCATGGGCTCGGTAGTGGGTGAAAAATTTGTACGCAGTGTCGATACCGCCATTGAGCATAATATTCCTTTTGTTTGCTACTCTGCTAGTGGAGGGGCCAGGATGCAAGAGGCACTGTTTTCTCTTATGCAAATGGCTAAAACCAGTGCGGCGATAGCCAAGATGCGTAAGCGTGGTCTGCCATATATATCCGTATTAACCGACCCCACCATGGGAGGTGTATCGGCAAGTTTGGCCATGTTGGGTGATATTAACATTGCCGAACCAAAGGCACTCATCGGTTTTACCGGCCCTAGAGTGATTGAACAAACGGTTCGTGAAACACTGCCTGAAGGATTTCAGAGAAGTGAGTTTCTAATCGAACATGGTGCTATTGACTTAATTGTTGACAGAAGGGAAATGCGAGACCAGATCTCAAGTTTATTGGCCATGTTGACCCATCAACCCACGCCTTGAAAAAACCAGGTAAAAGGCTAACAAACAGGTTAAAGGTTAAAAACATAGGTAAAAGGTAAAAGGTAAAAGGATCTAGGTAAAAACCAATATTCAGGATTTGTGGCTCTTAATCTTTTACCTTTTTCCTTTAACCTTATTCCTTTTACCTGTTTTTTGACCTCTTTCCTTTTACCTAGTTTCTAACCTATGTTTTAACCTTTAACCTATTTTCAGAGGTACGTTTAATTGAGATTTAAAACTGTCACTGAGTGGTTAACTTGGCAGGAAGGTCTCAATCCAAAGGAGATAGAGCTAGGGCTGAACAGAGTATTACAGGTTAAGCAGTGTTTGGATCTGGCACAGCTAGATTTTAAAGTGCTTACAGTAGCGGGTACTAATGGTAAGGGCTCCAGTGTCGCAATACTCTCTTCAATCCTAAATGTTGCTGGCTATCGTGTAGGGGCCTATACCTCGCCACACTTGATTCGCTATAACGAGCGAATTACCATAAACGACCAGGAAATTTCCGACCAAGAACTTTGCTGTGCTTTTGAACAAGTTGACCAGGCGCGTGGTGATATCCCGTTAACCTATTTTGAATTTGGAACACTTGCGGCTTTGGTATATTTTAAGAATGTAGCCAAACTCGATGTCGTAATATTGGAAGTGGGTTTGGGAGGACGATTAGATGCGGTGAACGCTTTTGAGCCAAATATTGCTTTAATTACCACAATTGATATAGATCATACAGATTGGTTAGGCGATACACGAGAATCAATAGCGAAAGAAAAGGCAGGAATATTAAGAAAAAATATTCCATTAGTTTACAATGAATTGAATCCTCCTCAGGCATTATTACGAGAAGTAGAACGTTTAGCTGTAAATGCCTATTATTACGGAGTCGATTATAAATATGACAAGACAGCCAATGGATGGACATGGACTGGACCTGATAACATCACTAATAATCTAGTCAAACCATCATTAATGGGAGAAATACAGTATCTTAACGCTAGCGGCGCCTTGATGGTACTTACTCTATTGAAAGATAAGTTCGTGGTATCTCAAGATGCCATAAATCAGGGTCTGAAAAAGCCAATTTTAGCGGGTAGATATCAAGTAATTCATCAAAAATATGACCATATTTTCGATGTGGCGCATAATGTTCAAAGTGCCGCTGCGCTGGTAAAAACATTGTCACAAGATAACTGCAATGGACAGACCCATGCTATTTTTGCCATGTTAAGTGATAAAGACATGGCAGGCGTGATAGATGAATTGAAGTCAGAAATTGATCTGTGGCACGTGCCTCAGTTAAACGCCCAACGTGCAGCTTCAGTTTCAACTATTACTGAAATAATTTCATCGATTGTACCAGGAGCTACCAAAGTTAATGCCTACGCCAGCGTTAGTGAAACCTACACACAGGTATTAAATATGATGCAAGAAAATGATCGTATTGTTATTTTTGGATCTTTCTATGTTGTCGCCGGTGTTTTGCAGGTTTTGCACAAAACACATTTATTGCATTGAGGTAAAGGAATTTAAGTGGATATATTGTTAAAACAACGAATCGTAGGGGCGATTGTACTTATTTCCCTGGCTGTTATTTTTATTCCAATGTTACTTAGCGGAAAAACAGATCTGTTAACTAAGCAATTAAATTCAAATATCCCACCAAAACCAAGCTACGAGATTCGACGGCCTGAGATTGCAGTAAATGAAAAACCATCTGAAAAACCAGAACAACCCAGTTTTGCGAGACCGGAATCTGAAAAAGTAAAGCAACAACCCATACTAGATGCTGAAAAAGTATCGCCAAAAACTATAAACCCTAGTGTCAGCCCCCCTGTTGACGTGAGTAAAGTACCTCCGGAGCCAAGCTCAAGCAAAAAACCATCAGAGCTGACTTCGCCTAAGACCGAAACACCTGCGCCTGACAAACTTGCGCCAGCTAAGAGTACACAAACGACCAAAGAAAACGCACAATTAGCCACATCTTGGGTAGTGCAAGTGGGCAGTTTTAGTAAGGAAAAAAATGCAATCACATTACGAGATAAAATACAAAAAGTAGGTATTTCGAGTTTTATAAGTGAAGCGCAAAGCAGTACAGGCAGAGTCTATCGAGTCAGGGTGGGGCCGGAGTTAAAGCGTTCATTAGCGGATAACTTGCGGAAGAAAATACACAAAAAATTTAAACTGGATGGCATAGTTATTCGTTACCCGTAATAAAATTGATTGTAATCGGCTTGAATAAATGTAAGCGATTGTTTTTTATATGAATGTCATGGTCTTGTTGAAATAGGCTCAAGCACTTACAACATCTGTACTATAGGGTAATAAATTAACAGGCAAATTAGTTTCCAATAGAATATACATAATTGTTAAAACAGATGTATAATTCCACTAATTGTTTCGTCTTTGTGCATTTGTGTGGGCGAATACGTTTGAGTCTTTATTGTCCCACTAATCCTTAATATGGTTTGGGTAGATTATATAATTCCGTCAATCATCGCGTTATCAGCAATTTTTAGCCTGATGAGGGGTTTTGTTCGTGAAGCATTATCCTTGCTAGGCTGGGTACTTGCGTTCTGGATAGCGCTGCGTTTTGCACATAGTTTGGCTGAGTTATTCCTTACCAGCATAACTATTCCATCGTTACGTATTGTTGTAGCATTTACCATTTTGTTTGTGTTGACCTTGATATTATCCTCACTCATAAATCACTTGGCTGGACATTTGATACAGCGAACCGGTTTAACGAGTACCGACAGAATGATAGGTATGGTCTTTGGAGTAGCCAGAGGTGGTATTGTTGTTTCAATATTAGTTTTACTGGCAGGTCTGACCACGATGCCTCAGGATCCATGGTGGGGTAACTCTCTTATGATTGGTCATTTTGAACAAATAGCTGTGTGGTTGCAAACCACAGTGGCACCCGAGATTACAGCGTACCTATCGTAAAGTGTATCTTTAGTCGGAATACCGGTAGGTTTTTATCGATAGTCATATTAATCGTTAAGGGGTAAACAATGTGCGGCATAATTGGCATTGTAGCGAAAGGTAGCGTAAATCAAGCCTTATATGATGGCTTGACCGTGTTACAGCATAGAGGTCAAGATGCCGCAGGCATTGTGACTTGTAATAAGGGCAGATTGCACTTAGTCAAAAAAAACGGTTTAGTTAGGGATGTGTTTCGAACAGGTCACATGTTGAGCCTGTTAGGCAATATGGGGATAGGACATGTTCGATACCCAACCGCAGGGTGCTTCACCGCAGCCGAAGCACAACCTTTTTATGTCAATTCCCCATTTGGTATTAGCTTGGCGCATAATGGTAATTTAACTAATGCTAGCCAGCTTAAGGAGGAATTGTTTAAATCTGACAGACGTCATATTAATACCGACTCTGATTCGGAAATCCTGTTGAACGTATTTGCTCACGAACTTCAGCAGCAGGGTAATCTTAAAATAGATGAAACAGATATATTTAATGCGGTGCGTCGCGTGCATGAACGATGTCATGGTGCGTATGCCGTTGTTGCTATGATTACAGGTGTTGGAATTGTTGGTTTTCGCGATCCTAATGGCATACGTCCGGTCGTTTTTGGAAAACGAGTCAGATCTTCTGGAGCAGAGTACGTCATTGCATCAGAAAGTGTTGCCGTACAGTCTTTGGGCT
>Ga0316187_10006030_pt1 | contig 10455 bp, 12 predicted proteins | sample CroRivburrow1_MG_FD_204927 | JGI IMG/M metagenome (GOLD analysis project Ga0316187, IMG submission 204927) | Coastal sediment microbial communities from Maine, United States - Cross River worm burrow 1 | ecosystem: Environmental > Aquatic > Marine > Coastal > Sediment | place: USA: Maine... | reverse complement strand
CCCCAGCCAAAAACAGATGCCCCCGCAAGGGGGCATTTTTTTTGCAGGGGACGTCAGGATGAGAAGCTTGTTCGACCAAATCGCGAAGCGATTTAGGACGCACGAAGTGCGCCCGAAGGGCGAGGGCCGCAGGCCTGAGTCAATCCTTGTCCCCCAGCCAAAAACAGATGCCCCCGCAAGGGGGCATTTTTTTTGCAGGGGACGTCAGGATGAGAAGCTTGTTCGACCAAATCGCGAAGCGATTTAGGACGCACGAAGTGCGCCCGAAGGGCGAGGGCTGCAGGCCCGAGTCAATCCTTGTCCCCCAGCCAAAAACAGATGCCCCCGCAAGGGGGCATTTTTCTTGCGATCAGTTCTTGTTACCAGTCTCAATCGTAGAATGCGGGCGCCTTTTTTAGGGTCTCAAACAATGCGAGTTCATGTTCAATCCACATCGTTGCGCCGGTTTCCTGAACCAGCGATTCAACACGATCCATCGAGGCCAGAGTTGCGTCCCGGTCGACGTTAAAGCTTGGGACGCGCCTATCCTTACGACTGAGTGCAAAGTGGTAGAGATCCCCGGAAAGCACAATGGATCCGGCATTTTCGAGATCGATAAATAGCACCTGGTGTCCCGGAGTATGTCCTGGCGCCGAAATGATTCGTACACGGCCATCTCCAAACACGTCGTAGTCCCCGTCAATGATAATCTGCTCCGCAGTCTTCAGGTTATCAAACAGAGATTGGTCAATCCCCGGTACCGTGACCTCATCGCCGAACGTTGCTTCGAGCTCCTGCTTTTGAATGATCAGCGTCGCGCCTATTAATTCGTTGGCCACACCCACGTGATCCCAGTGCATATGGGAATATGCGGCATAGTCAAAAGAACCCATGTCCAGACCAATAGCAGGTAGTTGCTCACCGAATGTCTTCTCGAGCCGGGTCATCATGTCTTTGCCTTGCCAGCCGTCGATATCCGCAATGCTCGATGCCAGACCGCCATCCCACAAGAGCCGACCGCTTTCGTGCTCGACGACGTAGCATGGAACGCTAAGATCACGAACTTCGGTTTCTTCGTCTGCAATAGAGAAACCTTGTAAATTTCCCAGGCGAATCGTCCCGCAATCAAAAACGTAGAGCTTCAGGCTCGTGTCAGCAACCGCATTGGTGGAATTGTCGACCTGACAACCGCTTAGTGCCAATAACGTACACAGAAGTGTGGCGAGGTACCTGAGGATCGATCCTTGTAGATATGATTTTTCAAACATATGACGTATCCGCTGTTTGATAGACGATTCAGGAAGATTATCGTACGTAGGCTCATGTAGGTACCCGGGGTACAATGGCGATAAGTATATTTTTCGAGTTAACAACGGATACAGGCGACCAATATGATTCGTGATGCAAAATTTTGGATATCGATGGCAGTGTTCCAGGGTTTCTTTGGTTTCGCAGTATTTGCGATTACCCGAGATTACTATGCGGTCGATGTGCAGAAGAAGCCGTCGCGTCCGCCGACGATAGCGCAGTCTGCGCCGGTTTGGCCCAACAGCATCTCAGCAGCTGAAATTGACAGGCTGAGCTTGCCGGGACTCGGGAGCCTGGCTCCTCAAGACCCTGTCGAGATATTTCGTCAGGCGAACGAGTTCTTTGCCAATCGGCAGTACGACAGGGCAGCGGAATATTATGATCGGTTGCTGGAATTCAGCCCGAACGATGCAGAAATCCATAATAATCTGGGTATTACCCTGCACTATCTCGGTCGATCCAGTGAGGCGATTGAACGACTGAATATGGGAATAACCATCGACCCGGATCACCAGAGATCCTGGCTGACTTTAGGATTCGTCAACAGCCAGCTGGGAAATACCGAGCAAGCCCGCATAGCTCTTACAAAAGCTACCCAGGTCGGGTCTGACGATTCAATCAGGCAATCTGCATCAAAAATGCTCCAGGATCTTCCGTAAGATCTCTGGTTAAGAAAAATACGAGGTCGGATCCGATGCCTTGCGTGGATCAGATCAATCATCGTTTGTAGGTTGGCCTCAACAAGCAGTACGATTCTGTCTGTGAAGCCGAATCTGAGAATCATTGGGCTGGCATCCGTCTTTGGGCTGTGGGGCTGCGCCAGTGTGCTGGATGAGGATGGCGCGCTCGCGATCGCCCCTTATGACATCCAAGAAGACGGGCGCATCGTCGTTGAGGCGCGAGTAAACGGTCAAGGGCCGTTTACGTTCGCGCTGGATACAGGGGCGAGTATCTCCGTTGTCTTCGACGAATTACGTAACGAACTTTCACTTGAGCCCGTTCCCGGAAAATCAGTGATGATTCATGGGATGGTGGCCTCCGGTAAATTTCCGCTAGTGAGTATCAGTCGCCTGTCGCTCGGCCGCGAGGTTTGGGCCGACCCAAGGGTTGCCTCTCTGCCCGGCGAGACCGCGGTAAGCGCCGGTATTGACGGCATTCTGGGTGTGGATTTCCTGCGACGTTATGCCGTCGGCTTTTCTACCCGAGATCGGGTTATACGTCTGTACCCGCCAGACCTGTTAGGCCGCAGAACCTATCGGGGTTGGGCGTCTGTCCCGCTGGAGTTGGAGCACTTCAGTGATAGCGGCGCAGCACTGTACTTTCTCGAGGTTGAGGTTGCCGGTCAGAGGATACCTGCCGTGTTTGACCTTGGCTCCGGCCTGAATGTCATCAACTGGGCTGCCGCGCGCAGTCTTGGCATCGACCCCGTCAATTTGCGAGATGGTGATCTGTTGTCCGGCGCAATTGAGAGCGCGCCCGTTGTGGCCCGATTCAGGATCGCCGAAGTGACAACCGGACGCGTACTCTGGCGAGATGAAAATTTCACTATTGCCGATCTGGAGATCTTCACGACATTGATGCGCGATGCCACGCCATTTGCGCTCCTGGGCGCCGGACTTTTCGTCCAGCGTGATTTTGTCATCGACTTCGCTCGGGATCGCTTGCTCGTCAAGGTCGCAATGGATGAGTCTTCCCCCGATAGGTGAGCGGGACTCGGTTCAACGCCACTTGCCAGATTAAACAATGACGATCAGATCGAAATTGTTGCAGCTAATAACGCTCTTGATGCAATTTCGCGTCATGCGTTCTGAAGTGATCGCCGAACCAGCGTTCAAGGTCGATGGAAAGCTGCGCTTCGTCGTATTCGCCGTCGTCTTCAACCTCATCCATGATGTCGCGAAGTTCGTCTAGCAATGTTTCGTGGTCTTGTTTGTGCTCGAGGAAGCCCGGGTAAAGAGATGCACGCATCATTTTTTCTTCGAGCGCAAAGTGAGATGCAATCTGAGCGAAGATTTCGCCGAGTGATTCGATGACTGCATTGCGGCCTGTGCCAGGTCTAGCGGAGTCGTGCAGGCCGTTTATCAGTTCTATCAGCTCTCTGTGCTCGAAATCGACTTCGGCAACACCGACGCTGAATTCTTCTTTCCAGATGATCAGGCTCATCGAATACTAAAGCCCCCTTTCTCGGGTTTGAACGTGATTGTACGATAACGTCCCGCGGCAAAGGTAACATCTTCTTCGTAAACGTAGTCCCATCCATCGGTACGTGCCGTATCCCGGATTCGCGTGCTAATGCGATGTTGGCCCGGCGTTAGATCAAAGCGTTCGTAAACGGAAGACAAGCCATCGCCCCACATTCCGGATGGTAGCGCTTCAATGCGCAAGGCTGCGTTACCATCGACATCAAGTTCAAAAATTAATGGCAGGCGCTGCCGCTCGCAAAGCACAGAGCGTCGCATATTCGGTGCGAGTTCAGCGATTTGCTGCGGTGTCAGTTTTATACAGGGTTCGACGTGTTTGGCCGCGTGACTCAAGGAGACTTTTACGGCGGCCATGTCAGGCGACGCATAGTGGTAGCGGGGCCAAAAGGAAAGATAACCGACCGCGTACGCGAATCCTGCGTACAGGACGATCTGCAGAGCTGCTCGGGCCACGTTACGCATTTCGCGAGCCTCGCTTCGGTGGTCGTGGTGGCAGCTCGCTCAGCGACGCGGCAAATTCTGCAAATTCCTGTTTGCGCCGCCGTGTGCTGCCTTGTGGTAGCCAGCTAAGACCCAGTCGCTCTCGTTGTACCCGTTTGCGCAAATAGGGGTCGCGTTCACCGGCGATGCGTTGCTTGGTCCAGCTGTCGCCCAGGCGATAAAAGCAGTCGCCCTCGGCACATCCTGCGAGCATAACGCCGTCGGCCAAATCGCGTGAAAGCGCGAAGTCGATGAATGCGGGCGGCAGCATGGCGACGCAGGGCATGGAGATAACCTGCGCACCCATGTCGCTGAGTGCCGCTGCGTTGGCCGTATTGCAGGTGTATACCAACACTCGTGGACCGTCCCCGAATCGAGCAGAAGCGTCTACCGTGCGTTCTCGCAATTCAGACATTGGCTGATCCGGTAACTCAATGCCTGCGACGACTGCTGTCGCGCGTCGAAACGGCGTGGCAGTCGGGCACGCGCCAACACAAAGCCCACAACTCATGCAGAGGCTTTCAGTGACGACAGCTTCAGCGTCATACGCCGCCCCGTCACTTCGTGGCTGCATGGTGATAGCACTGAATGGGCAATCCTCGGCGCAGCGGGCGCAGCCGTTGCAGTTGTCGAGACTGACCACAGCCGCGGGCGTCGACTTTTTCGGTGGTATCCAGGGAAGCAGTGACAGGAATATCGAGCCACCAACCAGAATTAACCACAGCTGGCCGCCCGGAATGAAATCAAGAATCGGGTACGCTGCGAGGTAATACCAATCCAGGTTAAGGGTTGCAGGAACAACGTCGAGGTCGGCGGGTCCCTGGCTGACGGCCGGGTAGACTAGTGACAGGACGAGCAGACTTATCGCAGTACCCAATGCAAGTGGTCGTGGTGGATTCACCCGAGCCCTGGCATGTCGCTGGATATGCAGCCACATCAGAAACAGCATGAACAGCGGCGCGAAAATATGCATGAATACCATAAGCGTGAAAAACCGACCGCCAAGGGCTGTGCTGTCAAGAAAATTATTCGCGATGGGCTCGCCAAAAAACGGCAGTGTGTCGATCCACTCAGTGGTCGCAATGGCGATGTACTGGGCCAGCTTGTCCCACACCAGCCAGTAGCCGGTGATACCGCACATGTACACAAACCAAATCAATGGCACGCCAGTTATCCAGGCGAAGAATCGCCTGCCGCGCAGCCGGTCTAGTGAAAACTCGCGCAGTATATGCAGGAACATGACGATAACGAGCGCATCGGACGCATAACGGTGAACGCTGCGCATGACGCCAGCCGCGTACCACTGGTCGTGCGTTATATATTCGACAGATTCATACGCATCGGTGATGCCGGTATCAAAGAACAGGTACAGGTAGATGCCAGTACCCGCGACTATCCAGAAGAAATACCAGCCCAGCGCACCCAGATTGGCGAGCGGACTGTTGCGCTGCCCGAAGCTCCAGTCAAAGACCGTTTCGGCACGCGCAAATAGTATTCGAATAATGCGTTTCAGGAACGCCATCTAATGCCAGTCATCGTGCGCGGCGCCACTCGGTAATAATAAATATCAGAATGGCACCGAGGCAGAGCACGCCTATAAATATCGTCATGAAAATAGAGTAGTCGAATTTGTAACGGCCACTATTGGGATCATAGACCGTACAGAATAACTTAAAAGTATCCACCCAGTGGTCGACAATGCCCGCGTTTCGTGGCGTGTCGAACACCAGCTCTTTGAGCGGTTCCACGAATGATGGCGCATCGAAGTCCTGGCCGTAGATCTGCCGATATACCTTGCCGTTCGCATCGACAATGGTTGTCTGTGACAAATGGTCAAAGCCCTTGGCCGTCGCAAAGAACTGAAACCCCACATCCTTGCTGATGGCCGCGACGGTCGGTTCGTCAGAACTCAGGAAGTGCCAGTTGGGCGTATCAATGCCTTTTCCCGACGCATACATACGCATTCGATCCGGAGTATCCGCCTGCCAGTCGAAACCGATAGAGACAATCGAGAACGCGTCCTCGCCGAGTGCTTCATGGGCGATGTCGACATGTTTTTCGATATTCGCCGTTATGACTGGACACACGTGGTGGCAACTGGTGTAAATGAGACTGATGACGAGCGGCTTGCCACGTAGCGACTGCAGGGAAAAAGTCTGACCTTTGACGTCGCGAAACGTGTAGTCGCCGATCGTATTGCCGAGTGCGCCCTGGCTGATGGCCAGAGCGGCTTCGCGGTCGTAGTCCTGCTGTGCTGCTATCGGCGCTGCCACCCCCGCAAGGGTGAGAGCGCCGAATACGGCGGCAGCACGCGCTCTGGTCCGCTTCCCGGCTAGCTTAATGGCCAGACCTCAGACAGGTACTTCCAGTTCACGAAGTAGTACAACACAAATGCTACAAAGAAGATTGAGACCAGGAATACCGTGCCTGGAATCTTCAACGTCTCAGTACTGCCATAGTGACTTACTGCGGCAGACTCTGGTGGAACTTCGGGATACTCGGGCTTCTCGTCCTCGGCGAGTTTCTTGCCGAAGAAGACTGAGCCAACTACAACCACGACATACATGAGGCCACCAATTGCCGCCATTATCGCGAATATGCCGTTAAGGCCCATCATCAAATAGGCCGCCGACGGATAGTCGAAAGGCAATACAGCATCCGCGAATGTCATATCCCAGTGTCGTCGTGACACACCGAGTGTTCCGGCACCCATCATGAATATTGAGATGCCTGCAACACCGATACCGAATACATACGGCTGCCACCTCGCGACTCTCTTCATTATGAGTTCACGGCGGAATATCAGCGGTACGAGAAGGTACGTCATCGCCATGAATGCGAGTGTGGTTCCCGCCACTACGGTGCCGTGGAAGTGACCCGGTACATACAAGGTGTTGTGCATAATCAGGTTGATCTGTTCAGTACCCATCACGACGCCGGAAATACCGCCAATAAAGCCGAAGAACACGAGCGACATGAACATGCCGGAAAACGCAGGATTACCCCATGGCGCCTTGCGTAGCCACTCGAACATGCCCTTGGTGAGCCCACGCCCACGCTGTGCCGCCTCGATCGCGCCAGGTACGCTCATGCCGTGAATCATGCTGCCAAGTACAGCCAGATACATCGCATAACTCGTGTTGAATATCTTCCATTCCGAGCTCAGTCCCGGCTCCACCAGCAGGTGGTGAGCGCTCGCGAGTTGCAGGAAAAGGATGTACATGAGGAACGCCATGCGGCTGATCTTCTCTGACAGTGGTTTGGCGCCGAACACCATCGCAGCTATCGCGTACCAGACTGAAACATGTGCAGCGACGTTAATCTGTTGTGATGAATGCCCCATGGCCCACCAAATGGTCTTATAGACCAGCGGATCAATGTGACTGACGAGGCCGATCGACCAGAGAAAGGTCGGTATCAGAATGATGGCGCCTGAGGCGATCGTAAATACGGCAATAATTGCCGCAGTGAGTGCGCCGAAGGTAACCAGCGGAACTGACCCTTCATAGGTCTTATCCCGTTTCGCGATCACAAGAGTGCCGAAGAAGACGCAGCAACCGATTAGCGCCCCGACCGCAAACAAGATGATGCCCAGATAGAAGCCAGGTTCCGCCATCATTGGCACATACGAGGTGAACATGACGCTCGACCCGCCTTGCAGGACCACGACATTTGTGATCAATGCACCGACAAGCATCATTGCGAACCCGGCCCAAGCCCATTTGGGACCGGCTAATCTTGAGTTCAAGAGTATCGCCGAGGCGAAATACAAAATCGCCATTTCGAAGAAGATGCACCAAACCAGAAGTACGTCAAGGCCGTGGGCCGTAAGTGCCAGGTAAAACCAGTCTGCCGGAAGGAAATGAACAGCTGGCCAGCGAGTCAATGCAACCGACAGGCCAAACAGCCCACCGATCGCAAGAAACACGACAGCGGCGACGGCATTTGCCTTGATAAGTTTCTCAGCTGCCCGGTCAACTTTCAGACCGGTTGTCGGGCAGGTTCGGTAATCGAAAAGTTTGCTCATGATTGCTACCCCTTACTCGACAACGTAAATCTTGCCTACCATCGTGTGGTGGCCGATTCCGCAGAATTCGTTACAGACAACACCAAACTCGCCCGCTTTATCAGGCTTGACGGTCACGACTATGTCGTATCCGGGGTGAACCTGGACATTAATATTGATGGGCTGTAATGAGAATCCGTGTTGCCAGTCCATAGAGGACATGTGCAAGCGGTAGCTCTGATCTTTTTCCAGCTCCAGAATTGGCCACCATTGCCACAGTCTTGCGATGAGATACACGTCACTTCCGGGGGGCGGGTGAACGACCGGAAAACCAGCTTCTTCACCTACCTGGAATTCGTCGATCATTTCCTGCGCACGTTCCGCAAAAACCTGCGGTTTGATCTTGTAGGCCTCACTGGAGAGATTTTGCTCTCCGGCGCCATGCCAATAGATCATCATGAAGAACATGGTGAGGCCCCAAAGGAAGGCGACGACTATCCAGATCAATTCGACCTTGGCGATAGGCTGGCGCCACCAGATGCGTTCACTAGGTGGTGAAATGGCCATGATGTGGTCCCCCTTAATCCGCTATCGGAATTTGGGTAATCTCGATGATCCCCCAGATGATGTAGAACACCGTTGGCATTGCGATGCCAAGAACCAGTAGCAGGAATGGGTTATCGAGAACCCGCTGCATCAGTGGAATTTGCTCTTGGTCGGGATCCGGCGATTGTTCTTCCGCGGTATTATTATTTTCGGGCATTTTCAGTCCCCCCTGATCGACTATGGCAGGTGTGAGCGTTGAACGTCCCCTTACGACACGCACACCAGTGGTTAAATGTTAGTCTTTGTAAAAAATAATGTAAATCAGGGGTTACCCGTATATGCGCCAATCAGCTGAAAACTCACCAATGCGAGGGTCAGGAGGATGCCGAAGAAGAGCAGGGAGCGGTATTTGAATCGCCGGCCCGCGGCAATTTCGATGCGATCGACGATCCAGGTGGAGCCGAGATACAGAATTGCTGCGACAAGCGTGAAATAGACTATTTGCAACGAATCGTCTGCGAATCAGGCGCGCATTTCCCGAATGCCGCTATCGTCTGCGATCAGGAGGATGTCAGCGGGGCGGTGTGCAAACAGACCGACGGTGATAATACCGGGGATCTGGTTCAACCGGGTTTCCATCTCTAGCGGATTATTGATGCGCATATCGTGCACATCGAGGATGTGATTGCCGTTGTCGGTAACAAAACCCTCACGCCAGATAGGCTGTGTGCGAAGTTTCACGAGTTTGCGAGCTACGAACGCCTGAGCCATGGGCAAAACCTCAATAGGCAAAGGAAATTCGCCGAGCATGCCAACTAATTTGGTCTCGTCCACAATGCAAACAAAACGTCTTGCCGCGTTTGCGATTACTTTCTCGCGGGTCAAGGCGCCGCCGCCGCCTTTTATCAGGTGCAGGCGTTTTGTGGCTTCATCAGCGCCATCGATATAAATATCAACGTCACCAACTTCGTTTAGCGTGGAAACTTCGAAGCCCTTTTGCTCGAGGAGTGCTGTCGACTCTCTGGAGCTTGAAACTACTTTGTCGATTCGCTCTGCTATCGTCGGCAGCAGATCAATTAGCTCATTAACAGTTGAGCCGGTGCCGACCCCCAGAACCACCCCCGGTTCAATAAACTCGAGTGATGCCTTGGCGGCGTTGCGTTTCTTTTCTTTGGCGTCCATATGAGGGGCTTAGTGTATACCGAATTGGGCTAAGAAATTCAGACCTGGCGCACACAAAAGTGCCCGCAAAAGCGGGCACTCTGTGTGTGCTTGGAAGAAAACTGACCTTCCCAGCAGCTAAAGGCTAACGTTTCTTCTTGCGGGAAGCTTTTTTCTTCGTTGCTTTCCGCCGTGTAGCCTTTTTCTTGGTCTTACGTTTGGCGACTTTTTTCTTCGCCTTACGCTTGGCTACCTTTTTCTTAGCCTTTTTCTTCGTTTTGCGCTTGGCTACTTTTTTCTTAGCCTTTTTCTTCGTTTTGCGCTTGGCCACCTTTTTCTTGGCCTTTTTCTTAGCCGCCTTCTTTTTGGTCTTCTTCTTAGTCTTACGTTTGGCTACTTTTTTCTTAGCCTTTTTCTTGGTCGCTTTTTTCTTAGTCTTACGCTTGGCGACTTTCTTCTTCGCTTTTTTCTTCGCTACTTTTTTCTTAGCGACTTTCTTTTTCGCCTTCTTCTTGGCTACTTTTTTCTTAGCCTTGCGTTTGGCGACCTTTTTCTTCGCTACGCGTTTCTTAGGCGCAGCTTTTTTCTTTGCTGTTACTTTCCGCTTCTTCGCGACCTTTCGCTTAGAAGCTTTTTTCCGTGACTTCTTCTTAGTAGCCATTTTGTTTCTCCGTGTCGGGTACCCGGCGTTGAGTATATACAACAAAACCTAAAAATCCAGCCACTTAGGTGACGCCGTTAACGTTTTTGGAGATTCAAAAATACACTGTACGC
>Ga0316187_10006027_pt1 | contig 10459 bp, 12 predicted proteins | sample CroRivburrow1_MG_FD_204927 | JGI IMG/M metagenome (GOLD analysis project Ga0316187, IMG submission 204927) | Coastal sediment microbial communities from Maine, United States - Cross River worm burrow 1 | ecosystem: Environmental > Aquatic > Marine > Coastal > Sediment | place: USA: Maine... | reverse complement strand
ATCGTAATTGGCGGCGAAGAAGAAGCACAGTGGACGAATGTCGATGGTACGGTTCGGCAGCGCTTTCTCAACCCTCTCATTCAGAACGAAGGCAGAAGGCGCGCGCTGCAAAACGTTGTACCTGATTTGCCTGTGGCCAACGTCGTCGTATTTACAGGCTCGGTAGATTTTCCAACGCCGCCACCGAATAACGTTATTCGTATTGGGGCCCTCGACAGTTTCATCGCCAAATTTGTTTTCGGGCCAAGCAAGGTCAAAGACTGGGATGCCGCATGGTTGACCGTCAAGTCAGCCGCTTTAACCGATGAAGCGACACGCAAGGACTTGCAGGCACAAATAGCCTAGACGCCCGCGCCGACCACCGAGCATTGCTTTATACTCTTGCTCATCCTTGCGTGCTGAAGAGCTAAGAAATGGATAATTCCGCACCCCTTATCACTTCGCCGATTGGCGTGCTTGCAGTACTTGCTTTTGTAGCTGCTTTTTTCTTCATGCTCGAACAAACAACACGAGCAAAGTTGTTTCAGTATCTGCCGCCGCTAATCTTCATCTATGCAACGCCTGTCTTTCTAAACAACCTTGACGTCATACCTAGTTCATCACCGGTATATTCGGGCTTAAGCGCATATCTGTTGCCCGCATTCATCGTATTAATGCTTATCAAGGTCAATGTCCCTGCGGTGGTTCGCGTGATGGGCAAGGGTGTGCTTGTGATGCTGATGGGCACGGCCGGTGTCATGGTGGGCGCTGTCGTTGCGTACATGATGGTACACAGCTGGCTGTCTGATGACGCGTGGAAGGGTTACGGCGCGCTGGCAGGTAGCTGGATCGGGGGCACCGCGAATATGGCAGCCACTGCCGAAATGCTGGGTACCTCGGAAGAGCAGTTTGGCCTCGCTGTTATCGCCGACAACGTCATATATGTGTTTTGGCTGCCTCTGTTGCTGATGTCACGCAACTTCGCCACCCGATTTAACAAGTGGGCACGCGTACCCGCCGAGCGGCTCGAATTAATGGACACGGCCGCAGAAGTGCATGTCGAGGATGATTCGGCACCAAGCATGCCCCAATACCTTTTCATCATCGCGGTCGTCATCGGTGTGACCTGGACAGGCACCGCGTTGGCTCCCGGAATTTCCGAGTGGATTGCATCGGTGAGCACGGGACTGGGAACGGTCTTCGGTGTTACGACCACACGTATTCTGCTAGTTACGACGATGGCATTGATACTGTCGACAACAGCAGTATCGAAGCTGCCAAACACCACTGCGTTAGGTACCTCACTCATCTATATTTTTGTCGCAGGCATGGGCGCGCGCGCGTCGGTTGCAGGTCTGGCCGAGGCACCGATGTTTGTAGCAGGAGCCTTTGTTTGGATTATCATTCACGGCTTGTTCTGCCTCGCCGGCGCATGGCTATTCCGCGTCGATATACACAGCGTGGCGATCGCTTCGGCAGCAAATATCGGCGCTGCCGCATCAGCACCGATTGTCGCTGCGCATCACCGTCCAAACCTCGTTCCTGCATCGATCCTGATGGCCTTGCTCGGTTATGCGATGGGTAACTACCTGGCGCCGTTGACCGGACACCTTGCCAGGATGGCCGTCGGACAGTAATGCTTAACCGATCTCTGGACCAGTTCAAGTCTTGGACAAAACGGGCCGCAATTGCGAGCGCCGTCTTTGTGGTTATTATTTCGGTACTTGGTGTCCTCTTGTGGCGCGACCGTGCCTCACTTGATGAAATCGACTGGCAGCCATATCCGGATATCCCGCCGGCACTTGATGCAGTGACAATGACCTGGCTTGGCGTTACGACGTTGTTATTTGATGATGGTGAAACACAGATTTTGATCGACGGGTTTTTCTCGCGACCGTCGCTGCTCGACGTTGCCCTCGGTCGGCCTGTCGAAAGTGACGCTGCGACAATTAATTACGTACTCGACGAATATCGTATGCGCCGACTCGCCGCAATTATTCCGGTGCATTCACATTACGATCATGCGATGGATATTGGAGCGATCGCCAATCGCACCAGTGCCTCGATACTCGGTTCATCGAGTAGCGCACAGATCGCGCTCGGCGCCGGCGTTCCCGAAGATCAAATTGTTGAAGTTGCCAGTGGCAGTGAATATTCATTCGGACGGTTTACAGTGACGATGATCGGTTCAAATCATGCGCCAATCGCATGGGGTGGTTCTGTGCCGTATGCGGGAACGATTGACGAGCCGCTCATCACCCCGGCGCCGGTATCTGCATGGCGCGAAGGCAAAAGCTATTCGATAGTCATTGCCCACCCCTATGGCACAACCGTTGTACAGGGCAGCGCTGGATTCGTACCAGGCGCACTGGACGGCATTGAGGCTGACGTCGTCATGCTTGGCGTCTCGCTAATCGGGGGCCTGGGTCGCGAATACGTCGAGCAATACTGGCAAAATCTGGTAACAACCACCGGCGCGGCACACGTATTCCCGTTTCACTTTGACGACTTCCTGCAGCCTTTTGGTGAAATTGTGCTTTACCCGCGCGCACTCGACAATTTTATCGATACGGCCAAATGGCTGGACGAGATAAGGGCCCGGTGGGATACCGATGTGAAACTCCATTTGCCAGAATTTGGCAAAGCGGTTGTTCTCTACCCACAAGTCGCGCCCGAAGCTTGACCGTATTCAGTCGGCAATCAACTCGCTGAGCGGATAGCGGCCTGCTATCAGTTCTTCCTTGCGCTCCCGAGCCAGCCGCTTGACGCGATGCTCAGCCCTGGATGCCGCACTGCGATTACCGAGGCGCTCAGCAAACTCGAGCTTTAAGGGACCTTTACCGCGCAAATACTTCGCGCCGCGGGTACCGTTCTCATGCTCACTGAGGCGTCGCTCGACATCAATTGCAATGCCCGTATAAAGACTGCCGTCGGCGCAACGTACAATATACAGGCTGTAGTCACCTGCGTTCATCGTCGCTGCGTTCAGGCGTTGCCACCACTCATCGTGTCACCCAAGACGCGAAATGCGCCAGCCTCGATACTGGCGCCATTCTCCGGCGTATCCGCCCAGGTTAAAACGATTTCAGAGATGCCGCCGAGCTCGGAAGCGGGCTCGTGCAGGTGCAGTGTCAAAGTATTGCCTATCAACGAAGTCTCGCGAATGAGGTCGTGACCACCAAATTGCTGTTCATTTATTTCAATGTAAGTGGACGAATCGAAATCGTCTTCGACCGTCCGCATCAACAACAGGTAATCGTCAATATCACCTTCGCTCGTCGTACATGCGAAAAACAACATTGTCGCATTATCACGAACGTCAAACGCAACCGTGTCATAGTTACGGCTTGCAGGCATTTCTGCTCCAAAATTTCGTGCCGATTTGTCGCTAGTTTACGCCAATTCTCAGGTGCTTGCTGAGCGAGGCGCCTTGGAGTAACGTAAATCAATATGATCGCTCTAAATCTTAGCGGCGAGTCGCTCGGCGGGAATCTGATGTCGCATGAAACGGTGGATAGTAAATTGAGCAAACAACGATTAAGCGAATTACTGGCGGAGTTAAGTCAGGAGTTGCATTCAGCTGGCGACGTCGACGAAAAGACTCGCGCACTCCTCACACAATTACATGATGATATCGACCGGTTAACGGGTGAGACGCATTCATCAACCACCGAGAAAGCCAAATACCTGGAGTCACAGTTCGCGGCTAATCACCCCATTGCGGAACGCATAGCCAGAGAGTTCGCAGACGTGCTCGCGAAGATGGGCATTTGACTAAACCTGCGATCGCAAACACAGTAATTATTGCGGTTTCAGTTACAGCTATTCTCGTCGTATTTCTTTTGGTGCCACCTGTCGCGCAGGATCCTGCTTACCATCAGTTTGCCGATACGCGCAGCCTTCTAGGTGTCAATAATTTTCTGAATGTGGCCTCAAACCTGCCGTTTTTTGCCGTTGGTTTATGGGGGCTACTGCTTGTTGGTCGCTACGGTGAAAAGACTTGTTTACCTGGCCTGCACGCTGCTTACGTCGTTTTTTTCAGCGGAGTAATACTGACCGCACTTGGATCCGCTTACTACCATCTCAATCCCGCGAACGGCCCTCTGATCTGGGATCGCCTGCCCATGACGATCGGTTTTGCAGGACTCTTCTCAGTCATCGTAGGCGAATTTGTTTCAGTCCGCATCGCGCGCCGAATTCTCGTTCCCTTGCTACTAATTGGTTATGCTTCAGTTGAGTACTGGGCATTCACGGAATCAATTGGGGCCGGTGACTTGCGCCCCTATGCGGTGGTCCAGTTTCTGCCGATGCTGCTGATTCCCGTCATCTTGGTGAAATACCAACCAGCGATTGGAACAAGTAAGTATTTCTGGGTGATGCTGGCCTTCTACGTGTTTGCCAAATTATTCGAACAGCTCGATGCTCAAATTTACGATGCCGGGCAGCTTCTCAGCGGCCATTCGATCAAGCACCTTTTCGCGGCACTGACTCCTGCTACCTTGCTCTACGCATTGCTACAACGACGTCACGTCTAGGGCGATCGCCAAACTTTTTCGATCAGCTCAGTTAGCCCCGCCTCAGGGAACTTGGACGACGCGTTGACGATATCGTCATGTTCGTCAACACATTCAAGATGTGGCCAGTACGAGAGGACTTCGTCTGCCAACACTGAGAACGGCGGACCATCTACGACTGCCTGTTCGTACTCCAGTGTAACGACTAGTTGCTCCGCATCGTTTGTCAGCAACGATGTTGTATGTGCTGCATAGTGCGAACGCTGGTCTTCGGATAGCGCTATCAGCGCGCCGCGATCATAGTGCGCGTCGCACTCAATTGAATCCAGCTCGAGGTAGTTACCATGGAAAATCTTAATTGAAGCGTCGCTCGCCTCGTAGCAGCGCAATTCGCCCTCCCGGATCACGTAGCCGATATCGTTCTCGGCGAAGAACGCCTCGATTGCCAGTCTGGATATTTCAACTCCAATCACCTCATTACCGTGGTCTGCGAGCCATTTGATATCCGGACTCTTCCCGCATAGTGGAACAAGCACGCGTCGGCCACTCGACCGCCAGAACTTTTTCAGACTGGCGTTCCCCTCTGGCTGATGCCAACCAATACGACCCTCCTGCCAGCGGTCCAACCAGAATTCACTCACTCTTACCTCTCCTACACGTGGATTACCGAAGTTTACCCGCTCTCTTGTCAGCGTTACTATGCGCCGCGCCCGTCGATGCTTTCGACATGACTCTAGATTACAGGAATCGCCCGGAATGACGACCGCAGTACGAATTGATGGCAAGGCGAAAGCCGCTGAAATGTCTGAAAAAATTACCGCAGAGACTGCCGCTCTGCTTGATCAGCACGGTCTGCAACCCGGACTCGCTGTGGTTATTATCGGCGAAGACCCTGCCAGCCAGGTCTACGTCCGCAATAAGAAAAAAAGGGCCGAGAGTTGCGGCTTCTACTCTGTGCAGCACACGCTGGACGTCGATACGCCGCAAGATAAAGTGCTGGCATTGATTGACGAATTAAACAGTGACGAACGTATTCACGGCATCCTTGTCCAGCTACCGTTACCCAAGCATCTCGACGAGCAGGTCATAACTCAGGCGATCTCGCCTGGCAAAGATGTCGACGGTTTTCACTTTGTTAATATAGGTAAGCTGACCTCCGGCAATACCGCCGATGCATTCGTTCCTTGCACGCCTGCCGGATGCATGCTCATGATCGAGGATCACCTTGGCGCGGATTTGTCCGGACTAAGTGCAGTCGTCGTTGGTCGCTCCAATATCGTGGGGAAACCGATGGCCAGTCTCCTTTTGCAGGCGAATGCGACGGTGACCGTCACGCATAGTCGCACCAAGGACCTACCCGCTGTAGTCAAACAGGCTGACATCGTCGTCGCGGCAGTTGGCAGGGCCAATATGGTTACGGGTGACTGGGTGAAACCCGGCGCGGTGGTAATCGATGTGGGCATAAATCGCGTTGCCGTCACGGTCGACGGTGAAACGGTATCGCGATTGACGGGTGACGTTGACTACGACTCGGTGAGCGAAGTCGCCAAAGCCGTCACGCCTGTGCCTGGCGGCGTTGGTCCTATGACGATCATTATGCTGATGGCAAATACCTTGCGCGCAGCACGGCTCTCGGCAGGACTGGATGGCTAGCGACGACTTTCGCACTATTTGGTTGAGTCCCGACGACCCTGCCGTCGTCCAAATTATCGATCAGCGTCAGCTGCCACATAACGTCCATATTCAAGACCTGACAAGCTGGAGAGACGGCGTCGCAGCCATCGTTGATATGTCTGTGCGCGGTGCACCGCTTATTGGCGCAACTGCTGCCTGGAGCTTGTACCTCGCTGCTATTCACGGCAACTCCCCCCGGGACGAGGTGCATACAGCCGCAGCAGCATTGCTTGAGTCGCGCCCTACCGCCGTAAACCTGCGCTGGGCAGTAGAGAGAATTATGCAGGTCGTCGCTGCCACAAGCGACGATGCAGCCCTCGCGAGAACTATTCGTACTGATGCCCAGGCTATTTGCGATGAAGACATTGAAATCAGTCTCGGTATTGGCAGTCACGGCCTGTCGTTGCTTGAGGAGATTGCCGGGCGCAAGGGCGATCAACCCGTAAACGTGCTCACCCACTGCAACGCAGGTGCGCTGGCCACCATCAACTGGGGCACAGCGACTGCACCGATATACCTTGCGCACGAGGCCGGCATGAATATCCATGTGTGGGTCGACGAAACCAGGCCGCGCAATCAGGGTTCACAACTTACCGCATGGGAACTGGAAAAAAACGGCGTGCCACACACATTAATTGTCGACAACGCGGGTGGGCATCTGATGCAGCACGGCCAGGTTGACATCGTAATCACGGGCACGGACAGAACAACACGGTGTGGCGACGTCGCAAACAAGATTGGAACCTATCTGAAAGCACTTGCGGCGTTCGACAACGGCATACCCTTTTTCGTCGCCTTGCCCTCGACAACCATAGACTGGTCTATCTCCGACGGGATCAACGAAATTCCGATCGAAGAGCGAGATCCGCGGGAGGTGACTGATATCTCTGGCGTCGCGGATAACACCGTGTGCAGTGTAAGAACTACGGCCAATTCGACCCGCGTCAGCAATTTCGCTTTCGACGTCACTCCTGCTCGACTCGTCACTGGCCTTATAACGGAACGTGGCATTTGCGACGCCAGCGAAGCTGGACTTGCCGCTTTATTTCCAGAAAGGGCTGCGCTTTGACCCTCGATGAAGGCTATATAAAATACGCCAGCAATTGGACGCTTGGACCAGCGCCGGCTCAGGCGGTCACCACAGAACTAGAGACCTGGCGGCAGCCGTTGTACAAGGCTGGACTCATTGGTCACTACGTCGAACTCGGCATCGGCTTTGGCAATATCAGCGTTCGCGGCCAGAAGGCGCGGCAATTCATCATCAGCGGCACACAGACCGGGCACCTGCCGACCACGAACGGTGCGCATTACGCCCTGATTACCGATTACGACATTGAGGAAAATCGGGTCAGTAGTCTCGGACCTGTCGAGGCGTCATCTGAATCGCTGACCCACGCGGCCATTTATGAACTGGACGCGACGATAAACGCCGTCGTGCATATTCACAGCAAGGGGCTTTGGACCACACTCCTGCATCACTTACCAACAACCGACGCAAGCATCTCTTACGGCACACCGGCCATGGCGCGGGAGTTTACGCGTTTGTTCCTCGAAACTGACTTTGCATCCACGGGCATTGCCGTCATGGCAGGTCATAACGAAGGCATTGTCAGTATTGGTACCTCATTACAGGAAGCCGCCACGCGCGTGCTCAATCTAAATGCGAGAAGCAACTAGTTTTCAGGTGCCTCAATCGCGACCGGGGTCAGCAAAAATCGAAACGTCCTGCACGTCTTGATACCTGATAACTTTTGTCCATCCGGCAGCGGATGGTAGGTCGAATTCTTCACGGCATCTCTCGCCGGTTTTTCAAATACACGATTCGTGCTGTTACGTACCGCCACCCGACTTGTTTTACCGAAATGATCGACGTTGAAGCAAACCTCGACCTCGCCTTCGAGGCGAGCACGCCGGGCTGACTCCGGGTACTTCGGAACCACGGTATGCAACGGCATGCGATCATTTGAACTGCCCGGTGCTGGTACGACTCTGACAACATCATCAGCACCTGCGGCCGGGCAGACAATAAGGGCGGACAATGTGAGTAGCAAACAGGCTGGTTTATTCATCTTCCTGATCGACTGGCTGGCGCCGGTCGTCTATGATAATTTCCGGCGCCACCGGATTCGTTGCATCAAGCAACATCGATCTTACAGCCTTTACCGTGCGCGCATTTTCGGCGATCGCTTCAGCCTTCTGCAGATCCTGCTCCGCTTCTTCAAAGCGGCCCAGCTTGACGTACGCCAGCGCCCTATTACTGTAAGCCCGCCAGTTACGATCATTGTCAGCTAATACTTTGTCGCAGTAAGTTAACGCGACCTTGAGCTGATCGAGCATGATGTACCCGGCACACAGATTCGACATCGCCGTATTTCGGTCGCGCGGCGCCATCGCATGCTGCAGGCCCAGCAAGGTCAGGCGCACACCCTCTTCGCCATCGCCGGCGAGCAATGCATTCGCGCCATGGTAGAGATCAGGGTTTTCAGGTCCCAGAACCGTCTTGTTCTCCTGGCCCGTCGCAGCCGCACCAGAAAAAAGCAGGCCAATTAGAATGGGGATCCGAAATACACCCTGGGTCGACAGACCATTCATCATGTTTCGCCCTGGTGAGCTCCCGTTTTAGCCGTCGGCTGTTTTCCGATGCCGTGTGACGTGTTCAATCGTACGCTGCCGCATCCGAATCAACTCGTGGCGTCATATCATTATGAAAACCATCACTCACGTCAGCATGGACGAAATTCCGATAATCAATTAAATAATAACAACGCATCAATTAACTTCAGGACGCGCGGATCGAACTCTCATTACATGCCACTGATGTACTGCTCCAGATGTTGAATCTCTTCCTGCTGATCGGAAATAATCGCTTGTACGAGGTCGCCGATTGAAATGAGGCCAATGACGCGATTTTCGTCGAGGACTGGTAGATGGCGGATGCGCCTTTCGGTCATCAACTCCATACATTCATTGACCGACTGCCCACTCGAAGTCGTTAGTACCGTGGTGCTCATGATTTCAGACACCAGCGTCGTCTTCGAAGAACGTCCTTTGACAATGACCTTTCTCGCGTAATCGCGTTCGGTGATGATGCCGCGGAGATTGTCATCTTCCATGACTAAGAGTGAGCCAATCCCTTTTTCCGCCATCGTAATAATGGCATCCAAAACGGACGCGTCAGGTGACACCGAAATGACATGCCGACCCTTCGTATCGAGCAGATGTTTTACGAGTTTCATTGCCTCTCCATAATGCCGTCTGTGGCGACTTTTGTACTGATTCTAGCAGCAGCCCTGAAGCTTCCGCACCATTCGCCGGCGCATGGGCCATAAATGATTAATAATCAGTCAGTTAGAGGTTCTGCGCCAAAAGGCTCTGGAGCTTTGCGGCGGTAAACCACTGGCCGCGCAGCATCACGCCGTGAATTCGATGCGCATTACGGATATCAATCAGCGGGTTGGCATCAAGCAGGATAAGATCGGCTTCCTTTCCCACCGCGACAACACCGGTGTTGCTACCGAGAAACTGCGCCACCGCCGTCGTGCCGGTCTGTAGCGCTTCATAGGGCGTCAGGCCTGCTGCAACCAGAATTCCGAGCTCCTGGTGCGCCGAATAGCCTGGCACATTGAATACCTGCGGCGCATCAGAACCGAGTAGTAATCCAGCGCCGGCCTGATGCAGCGCCAGAATCAGTTTGCGGCGAATGGCGATCGCGTGAGCGGCGATATCAGTACTAAAACCGCGCTCATCAAGTTGTCGCTCCTTGGCCCGTTCCCATTGCTGTAGCGTGGCCTCCGGCATGAAACGCATTCCTGATCGATTACGCAACTCGGCGACCGGGACCTCATTCACTCGATGCTCGAACAGGGACTGAGTCGGGACGTTCCATGTACCTGATGCTGCGGTAGCATCTGCCATGATGTTGAGCTGCTCTTCTATCACTTGATCGGCCAGCAACACATCCAGAAATCCACCATAACCACCAGATTGATCGATGTTTGCCGGCATCATGGCGGCTATATAGCCGTCAAGATGGTCAATGCTTGCCATACCCAGCCGCAATGCATTGCTAACGCCGACGGCTACCGGAACATGGCCGGCAAAGGGCATGCCGAGCCCGTTCGCGGTCGTTGCTATCGCAGTAAACTCATCGGCACTAAGTCCCGGATGAATTTTGAGAAAATCGTATCCCGCCGCATGTTGCGCGCGAACTTTACGCGCTCCGTCATCGGGACCACTAACCGAATCGCCATTCAAAGATGGCCCAGAGGCAACTATTCGCGGTCCAAGGTGCG
>Ga0316187_10006026_pt1 | contig 10460 bp, 9 predicted proteins | sample CroRivburrow1_MG_FD_204927 | JGI IMG/M metagenome (GOLD analysis project Ga0316187, IMG submission 204927) | Coastal sediment microbial communities from Maine, United States - Cross River worm burrow 1 | ecosystem: Environmental > Aquatic > Marine > Coastal > Sediment | place: USA: Maine... | reverse complement strand
TGAAACAACCAAAAATCATCCTGATCTCGCGGACCAAATCAGCCCATCGGCGTTGTTGCAAAGCTTGCCCGATGCACCACATCGCGCTGCGCTTTGCGCCTAGCCGAGTGAACTGATTTGATTCCATCAAACGCTTCTATCTAAGTGAAGCATGCTCTAGCACCCGCTCCCCGCGCCAAACACTTTGCAGCGCGATGCATTGAGCAGCATGTCTGCCATCACCGCCTGGCCTTCGGCAGTAGGGTGAAAAAATCCCGACACCCCGGCCTGGTAATGATAGTCGATGGGCTGGCGTGGATTGCGCGCCAGTTGCTCGATCCGGCTCACGTAAAATTGCATCAGCACGCTGTCATTGAACGTCCGGTACCAGCGTTGACGAGGTGCATAGGCCAGCATGTCAGCCGGGCTGACAGGTTCCCACTCGCTGTTTATCAATTGCAGCGCCTTGAAAGCGTCAGACTTTCGCTTGCCGCGCGCGCAGACGCCATGACGGTGAAATGCACCCGACCAGGCCAGCGCATCCACCCAGGTCCACCCTGTTTTGGACGCCGCCTGCTTCATCACATTGGTCAGTTGTTTGTCTGCAAACAGCGTGTCGTGAAGGGTTTGCAGTCGCTCATCGGAAGTTTCGATGAAGTGCTCTGAATCAGCGCCCTCATTGACCGCTTCGGCCGAACAGATCGCCCCTGCCTCATTCCCCATGGGACCTGGATACGGACCGGTTACGACCCGGCTGCGATCCGTCAGCCCAAGCCGGTTTTCTATTGCCGCGGCAAGCGATGCATAGCGCTCCGCCAACCGGCATTGCAGACCCGCCTCATCACCCGAACAACCCGCCAGATCCTCCTTGCCGCCGGCACGCCTCAGCATCGTGCCGGGTTTCTCGCCACCTGACAGAAACCGCACCTGCCCGACCGCCGTTCCGGCAACCGCCCACTTCACCACATTGGCAAACCCGATATCATTGCCACCGACGCTCAGCAGGACCAGGTCCGGCTTGCCACGCCACGCCCGGCATGCCTTGACAGGATCTTCGGCATTTGCTGCGCCCTCATCAGCGCACAGGTCGCGCACGGCATGGTCAAGTTGTGACCAGTCTGCCTGGGCAACCGTGGTGGCAATCCCCTTCTTGACACCGGCGTCGCGCAAGGTCTTGTCAGTGACCGGTTCAATGTGAGCGTTCTCGGTGTCAACCGACGCCATCACATTGGCAATCGAGGCGCCGGAACAGGCATACCCGATATAGCTCACCACCGCATGGCGGTTTTCGGCGGCAAGCTGCATGGCAATGCGCTGCTGATGCGAATAGACCGACCGGTGACACGCCGGATCAAGCCAGCGCGGCAAGGTGGTGGGTTGTGGCCGCGCCGTATCTGCCAGGGTAACGGATTTGGAGTAATTCGCCGGGTAATCGGGATTGCCTTCGCCTGATCCGAAGCTGTCGCCAAACCCGGCGACCAGGCGGCCCTGCACCTGTTGGTACACGCTGCTCACCTGGGTCAGCATGCCGGTTGCACTGGCCGGGTCCAGCACGCGCGCCAGCATGGAAAACTGCTCATTGACGGGCACGGTCAGTTGTGCGGGTTTCACGCAGTCAACCTGGGTGACGGTGCGCCAGTCCTGGTCCGCACCGGTGTGCAGGAACCATTCGCATTGCTTGCCTGCGAAGACCTGGGCAGCGGTGGCATCGAGCGAAGCCGATATGGTGACCCGCGCGGGAAACAGTCTTGAGCCTGCTGCGCCATCTGCCTTCAGGCAGTCATCACGCACCCGGCGACGGCCGGCGTCCCAGCAGGTAAAGGCACCCTTGCTGGTGGTATAGGCCTGCGCTGCCCAGCCATCATGACCTTTCTTGATGGCTCCCGCTGCCAGCCTGCGTTCGGCGAACTGTATCGGCCCGATCCACTCGCCATCGATCTGCTTGCGACCGAACTCGTCTCGCGGTGCCTCAAGCGCGGCAAATGCCTCACCGGCCATACGATGCGGTGTGAAAAAAGTCTCGCCCGACAGAAAACGATAACGATCCTGCACCTGCCAGACAATCATGCCCAGGGGTGAGTCCTGTGCCGTTGCCGGCTGGCAGAAAAGCGCCGCGAGACCGAGAAAAAGAGCTGTTGTTGAACATGTTTTCATAGCCACCAGTCATCCGAGAATTGTGGCGGCGTGATGGAGAACTGCGCGGTATCGGCACGGTTGTTTTCTGCAATGAAGTTCATTGCTCTGACATTTTGGAAGCGAGCATCTTTATCCGATCAGATGATTCCATCTTATCTGATGATGCTCTATGTGTTGCGGACCTTATACCAAAGGCAGCAATTATTGACCCGTTGCCAACCCCTGCGCCGGAGCCCTGATATAATGTCCGATGAACAAACCATTGCCGCCTATGACAAACAGGTTGAGGCATACGCCAAACTTACCAGCCGCGCCTCGCCCGACCGTGATCTTCTGGCTTTTATCGCCCTGGTCAAGCCGGGCGGCCGGGTTCTTGACCTGGGATGCGGGCCCGCCAACGCAGCCGCCGAAATGCGTAATCACGGGTTTGCGGTTGATGCAGTCGATGCCTCGCCCGAAATGGTCAGGCTGGCGAACGAGACCCATGATATCGGGGCGCGGCAGGCAGGCTTCGATGACATTGACGAGGCAGCGGCCTATGACGGGATATGGGCAAATTTCAGCCTGCTGCATGCATCAGCCGAAGACTTCCCCCGGCACCTGGGCGCGTTGTATCGCGCATTGCGCCCCGGTGGGTATTTTCACATCGGGATGAAACTCGGAACCGGTTCGGTCCGAGACCGCCTGGGTCGCCACTACAGCTATTATTCGCAAACCGAACTGTCCGAACACCTGATGAAGGCCGGCTTTGTCGTCGATGATGCATCCACGGGCGAAGACATGGGACTGGCGGGCGATGTCGAACCCTGGATCGTGCTGAGAGCCCACAAGCAGGCTAGTTAGTCCCGATATCCGTCGCATTCCTGCAGGCACACTCAGCGCACGACCTTGCCCTCAAGCCCGGCAGCTGCCTCGTCACCGGCACCCGGTACGCGCATTTCGAAAACATCGCGAACCACGGTATAGTCATAGTAGCCCATGCGCGCGATCGGCTGCAGCCTGGCGATATCGAGCTTTCCGGCAGCATCCACATAGTCATCAGCCACATGAATGCGCTCGACCCTGGCGAACACCACGTCGACCGTGCCAACCGGTGAATCACCGTCAAGCGTATGGGTGGACAGATACCGGCACTCGAAGTGGGCAGGCGCTTCGGCTACGCGCGGCACGGCGCAGTGAACGCTTTTGGCCTTGGTGACACCGGCATGGCTGAACTCGTCCTCATCGGCAGCAAGCGCCATGGCGGATATGTTGACCGCGTCGCGCAACTCCCACGTCGCCATGTTCCAGACAAACCAGCCGGTTGCCTGCGCATTTTGCACGGTGTCCTTGACCCGGCCGTCGGGATAGCGATTGGCCGCGAACATCACCATGGGCGGATCAAATGTCAGGTTCTGCCACTGGCTGTAAGGCGCAAGGTTCGCCACGCCTGCCTGGCTGATTGTCGACAACCATCCGATCGGCCGCGGCACGGTGCAACTCTTGAACGGCGAATATGGCAGCGGGCAGATCTCGCGCCCCGGATCGTATTCCATGACCTAGACCTTGAGGATCAATTTGCCGAAATTGCCGCCGGTATAAAGTAGCTTCAACACGTCCGGGAATGCGTCGAGCCCGCCTTCGCGGACGTCTTCCCTGAACGTCAGCTTACCTTCCTTGTACCAGGTGCCGAGCTGCTTGTAGGCTTCGGGATACTTGTCGATGAAGTCAAACACGATAAGTCCCTGCACGCGCAACCGGTTCACAAGTATGGAGCGGAAATTATACGGACCCGGCACCGGTGCCGTGGCATTATAGGATGCAATCAGGCCGCAGATGGCAACGCGGCCCTTGAAGTTCATCAGTGGCAGCACGGCATCGAGAATGTCTCCGCCGACATTTTCGAAGTCCACATCAATACCATCGGGACATGCCGCCTTGAGATCATCGGCCAGCCAGCCTTTCTTGTAGTCAACCGCCGCATCGAAACCGAACTCATCCTTCAGCGCAGCACACTTGTCAGGCCCGCCGGCAATACCGACCGTCCGGCAGCCGTAAATATTGGCGATCTGGCCGACGACCTGGCCCACGGCACCGGATGCAGCCGACACCACGACGGTTTCGCCCTGCTTGGGTTCACCGACATAGGTCAGGCCGCAATAGGCGGTAAGACCCGGCATGCCCAGGCCACCGACCCATGTCTGCAAGGGTGCAAGCGATGTATCGGCCCTGGTCACGCCGCGCCCGTCGGTGATGTTATGGGACTGCACGCCAAGCAATCCGGAAACCGTGTCGCCTTCCTTGAATTTCGGGTTACGCGAGGCATCCACCGTTCCGGAAACGAACCCTCGCATGACCTCACCAATACCGACCGGTGGCACGTATGATTTGCTGTCATTCATCCAGCCGCGCATGGCAGGATCCAGCGAAACGTAAGCCGACCTGACCCGAAACTGGCCTTCAGCCGGATCGCTCAATGCCTCCTCGGCAATTGCAAAATCCTCCCGCTGCACCTCTCCATGAGGTCTGCGAGCCAGTCGAACGGTCTTGTTCATCGTCATTTGTCTTGTACCCTTCAGATCAAGATTGTGGGTCAACAGACCCTACTGTGCTTGCTGCTGCGCGCGACGCAGCCACATTCCAATCAAAAATACAACGAAGCACACTGCAAGCGACAGCGGAAGACCATGCGGGCCCCAAACCTGCATGGCCCCGCCGGCAATCAACGAACCGGAAAGTGCGCCCGACCCCCACATGGTGGCAAATGACGACGATCCCGCTATCAGCTGGTGCCCGGTATAGCGATCCCCCAATATGGCCAGCGCGCAGGTGTAGATGCCATAGCCGCTGGCCCCGGCAATGAACAGTACCGGCCATTGCACCCATGTGCCGGCCACCAGCGGCAGCACCAGCAACAAGATCAGCGTCACCACACCCAGTCCTGCCAGCACAATCCGCCGGTCGGTGTGATCGATCAGCCAGCCGATTGGCAACAACAGGATCACGTTGCCGACGATCAGCACGGTCAGCATGTTGGAAGACGCCGCCAGGTCATAGCCCATCCTGACCCCGTAGACCGGAATGAGGCTCAGGGTCGCCGCATCAAACACGGCGAAGATGAAGACAGCTCCCAGCAGGACCGGCGCCTTGGGAATGAAGCCGAGAATATCGCCCCAGCCAGTATGGGCTTCCGCCTCAAGGCGCTCTTCGCGGATCAACGCCATCGGCACGGTCGCCGTGACAAGAACGATCGCGCCAATAACGAACGGCAACCAGCCATCAATGCCGATCAGCGAGATGAGCAACGGCCCGGCACCGAAACTGGCAGCCAGCGCCGCGCCATAGATTGCCACCACCTTGCCGCGCGAGCCCGGGTCGGCATATTTCACCACCCAGCTCTCCGACAATACGAACAGCGTCGAGACGACCATGCCGTGCAGCAACCGCAGCGCGAACCAGGCTTCAAGTGACGGAAACACCTTGTAGCCCAGCAGAATGAGCGCAGCCGAAAGTGCGGCCACAATAGTCACTGTACGGGCGCCAAATCGACGTGCCAGCACGGGAATGAAGATCGAAAACACCAGGATGCCGAGCGGTGACATGGCGGCATTCATGCCGATGACCGTTTCCGGCACACCGCGACGCTCAAGCAACAGGGACAACAGGGGATAGGTCAGTCCCATGGCAAAGCCGAACACGATAATCGCCGCGCACGCCGCAAACAGGTTGCGTCGCCGGACCATGGACTGGGTGTCGATTGTTGCTGTCATGAATTCGACAGGACACGAGCCTGTCAGCCGGGTCAAGTCACGGCCATATCATTGCTGATATGCCGGCGTATCAGAGCTGCTTTCGCCAGCTCTGGCGAACCAGATGACCACCGGAAACCACCAGGCATACGGCAAACACCACATAAGGCGCTGCCAGCACGTATGGCAGTGATTCATGGCCTGCAATCTTGAATATCCAGCCGGTTACCGGTGGCCCAGCGACCCCGCCTATTCCCCACATGCCAGCCACGGCTGCAGACCCCGACACCAGCATCGGTCCCTTGAACCGGTCGCCCAACGCCACCAGTGCCAGCGAATACAGGGCATAGGCACAGGTTCCCAGTGCGATGGCCAGCGGCCAGGCCACCCATGTCTTGATGAATACCGGCATGGCCAGTGCCAGTGCACAGGTGCCAAGCGTGGCAATCCACATCACGCCATGTCGCGACCAGCGGTCAGCCAGCCAGCCGATCGGGATCTGGAAAAACGCAGCACCGGCAACGGCCGCCCCCAGCAGCCACGCTGCTGACGACAGATCCAGGGATATGCGCACAGCATAGATCGGGAAGAACGACAACATGACAGAATCGAATATCGTCATTGTCAAAATCCCCAGCAACAGCATCGGTGCAGCCAGCGCAAACGCCATCATACCGGCTTCACCGCCGTTTTCATCCGGCTGGAATTCCGTGCCGTCCAGCCGAATGAGCAGCAGGGGCAGAGAGCCGACAGCAATAAAACCGGCACCGATGAGAAACGGTAGCATGCCTTCAATGCCGGTAAACGGCAGAATGACCGTACCGGTGCCGAACCCGGCGGCCATCACGGTGGTGTAAATCGCCGTCGTGCGCCCGCGGTGCGCATCGGCGGTAAAATGCATCAGCCATGCTTCCGACAGGGCAAACAGTGCACCGGCCGCCGCGCCCAGCACAAAGCGAATGACAAACCATGACGTCAGACTGGTAAACACACCCAGCGCCACGATGGAGGCTGCCAGACAGGCCATCGCAATCCAGGCAATCGGGGCGCTGGACTTGCGCGCCACCAGGCGCGGCAGGATCAAGCCCATGAAAATGATGCCAAGCGGCGACATGGCCGCGTTCAGCCCGATGACACGCTCGTCAACGCCGCGTGTCTCCAGCAGCAGGTTGAGCAGCGGATAGGTCAGCCCCATGGCGATGTCGGCGCCGAATACCAGCGCAATGGCACCAGTCACATTGCGCCTGGCGATGGCAGATGTCAGGCTGGATTGGAGCTGGTCATTCAGGGCCATTTGACGGTCGGTGGCATGGAAGACAGGATTGAATTGACGTTGCCGCCGGTTTTCAATCCGAACAACGTGCCCCGGTCATATAACAGATTGAATTCAACATAGCGTCCGCGGCGGACCATTTGTTCCTCTCGATCCGCATCCGTCCATGGCGTATCCACATTGTCGCGTACGATGTCACAATACGCCGTCTCGAAGGCCAGGCCTGCATCCTTTACGAACGCGAAATCCGCCGCCCGGTCGCCACTGTCCAGGTAGTCGAAGAATATGCCGCCGATGCCACGCGGCTCATTGCGGTGCTTGAGCCAGAAATACTCGTCACACCATTCCTTGTAGCGCTTGTAGTCGGCGACGTCGTGCGCCTCACAGACCTGTCTGAAAGCTTCGTGAAAGGCCACTGAATCCGGATCTTCCTGGGTCCGCCTGCGCATCAGCACCGGGGTCAGGTCCCCACCACCGCCAAACCAGGATTTCGACGTCACCACGAACCTTGTATTCATGTGAGCCGTTGCCACATTCGGATTCCACGGATGGGCAATTAGCGAGATACCGGACGCCCAGAACCTCGGATCCTGGTCAGCGCCGGGTATCTGCTTGCGAAACTCTTCGGAAAACTCGCCATGCACGGTTGAGCAGTGAACCCCAACCTTCTCGAACACCCGGCCCTTCATGATCGACATGACGCCGCCGCCGCCATCATTGTCGCGCTGCCAGGGTGTGCGCTCAAACCGGCCGGCCGGTTCAGCCGCCAGGGGGCCTGAACAAAGCTCATCCTCAATTTTCTCAAAACTGGCGCAAATCTGATCGCGCAAGCTCTCGAACCACTGCCGCGCCATGGTTTTGTCGGCTTCAAGGCGGGCGTGAATATCTGTCTGAATTTTGGTCATGGGCGGGACATTAGTCCGGCTTGGAGGGATTTGGGAAGTGCGGCAAAACAATCGCCGTTGATCAAGCCGTGTTCCAGGCGGTTTGACGCAAGGCTTCTCCGGTGATCATGGCCGTGGCCACTGCTACGTTGAGCGACCGCGTGCCCGGCTGCATGGGGATGGACACAGTGTGGGTAACACTGTCTCGAACGTGGTCCGGAACGCCGGCGCTTTCCCTGCCGACAAGTATTATGTCATCGGCCTGAAAACCAAAGTCAGTATACGCCATGTCTGCCTGCGTGGTGGCAAGCACCATGCGCCGGGTCGACATTGCCGCCAGGAACACCTCCCAACCGGGCTGGCGCACAACATTGGCCCGCTCGATATAATCCATACCGGCGCGCCGGAAATCGCGGGCATTCCAGACAAAGCCGGCCGGCTCGATGATATGAATGGTCAGTCCCAGACAGGCCGCAAGCCGCACGCTTGTTGCGGCATTCTGGGCAATGTCAGGCTGGTACAGGGCAATTTCGATCATGATAACGAGCCTATCAGGAATTCATGCTGGAGCCATAGTCTCCTAGCCACCTGGATAGTGGATGCATAACCCCGCATATCCCGAATGAGTTGTCGTGGCCTACCTGATGCATTCAGGTTTGTTTAGGCAAGTCACACATTAAGCGGTCAGAATGTCGGCACTTCTTGATGATGGTACGGGTGAATCGTATTCAGCATCGATGAAGGTGGATATTGACCGGCGGTCGAAATTTTGAACATCACGCTGCGTTGGAAAGTCAGAGTTGACGGTCCTTAAAACTCCACCAGAACCGCATTATCGAAACGCTGGATGACAGATAACAAGCGCGGTCAAGCCAAAACAGACTTGGTAAAAGGAAACGCCCATGCCAGTCTCTCGCTATGACGAAACCCATCTGGGGGATGTCGGTTTAATCAAGAGGCGTTTCGATGAACTATATTCCGACTGGCGTACACGAAAACAAAACGAAACCGACGTTTCACCATGCTAATCTCACCGAACAAGAAAATTCCACAGTGCGGGCCTTGTCGCACCATTCCACCGGGGAACCATGTTGAGTACCGGCTATTCTGGCTGGAGAAGCCTGGTAATTTTACGGCAGTACTCTGGGGTCGTGCTGTATCTCCTGACTGGGGCGATTGTCGCCGTCATCGGGCTCTCACTCAACGACATCCCTGTCTATGAAGGGCTCGTCAATGCAGCCCGCGACCTACATGCGGGGGAGGACGTCTTTGCGCGCGACAATGGCTGGTACAAATATTCCCCGGCTTTCGCGACAATGATGACACCGTTTCTTTGGTTGCCAACGTCGTTGGGAGCGACGATCTGGATCCTGCTTAATTTCGGCATAAGTGGTCTCGCACTTCATATCGCACTTCCCGAACAAAGACGGCTTCCGACGATGGTTCTCGCGCTTTTCGGCATCGTATTGGTCACCAGCACCGACCAGGCCAATCTGTTGATCGGCGGATTGATGTTGTTGGGCATGACTTTATATTTGCGCAACCAGGACCGGTGGGCAGCAGCCGCCATTGTCTTGGGCACCAGCATAAAAATCTTTCCCGCAGTAGCTGGCATTTGGGCGCTGAAGTCGCTGACACCAGTCAAAGCGCTGTCGGCGCTCGCAGTCTTGACTGCCACCGCCGTACTGTCGCCACTGCTTGTGACCAGCCCTACGAATGCATTTGCGCAATACGAAGCGTGGCTGACGATGACGGGCACTGACTATTCGTGGCGCAAAGCGTGGTCGCTTTCCAGGATGATGATGGAATTCGGTCTCGAACTCCCTGCCATTATTGTTGAAATGACGATAGTGGCAATAGCAGTCCTACCCATCCTGGTCCGATCACAATTTTTTTCGCAGCGCCAACGGCTGATCGCGATTGCTTCTGTTCTCATCATGGTAACGCTCGCCAATCACAAATCGGAGGAACAGACTTACGTTATTGCAGCGATGGGCGCCGGCCTTTGGTATGCAGCCGGTCCACGGCGGCGGTGGCGGCTAGCATTGGTGCTAGTTGCGATGATCTCACTCGCACCTTTCTATCCAGCACCCGGTGGTATACCTGCCGACCTCTACGAGATGCTGACCGTCGGCCGACCATTCTTCCCGACGCGACTGCTTCCCTTTGTCCTGCTTGCAGCTATCATGCAGTTGGAGCTTTGGCGACTGGAAGTGACGGTTCCCCTGGAGGATGTTGATCGTAATTCGCGAGAACGAGTCGTTTAGACCAAAATCGCTATTCGGTTTCTTATGGTGGACGCGGCGGGTAACGCTATCGTGCAACCGGAGTTCGTCGGGGAGCAGGCAGCAAACGACACGTTGCTGAACTGAAACACGACGTTGCATTTGCTCGCAAGGCTGGTGTCGAGCATGACGTCATCAACGCAAATGACTTTAAAGGTGCATTCGTGGAGATTGT
>Ga0316187_10006025_pt1 | contig 10460 bp, 5 predicted proteins | sample CroRivburrow1_MG_FD_204927 | JGI IMG/M metagenome (GOLD analysis project Ga0316187, IMG submission 204927) | Coastal sediment microbial communities from Maine, United States - Cross River worm burrow 1 | ecosystem: Environmental > Aquatic > Marine > Coastal > Sediment | place: USA: Maine... | reverse complement strand
TGAAAGACTATCCTGCATAGATGGAGTGTGAGCTCGCTTGCGCGGATCGAATAAAGCAAGGGGGTAGAAGTGAATCGAGAAGACAAACAAAGTGTTGTTGACGATCTTCATGCTGCCTGGTCTGAGTCAACTTCGGGTGTGGTAACCCACTACCGTGGATTGACAGTTTCCCAGATGGGAGACCTTCGTCGTCGCCTGCAGAAGGCTGATGTATCTTTACAGGTTGTAAAGAACACATTGGCTCGTCTTGCAGCTGAAGGCACAGACTTTAAGGCTGCTGAAGAGCTGTTTACCGGACCTGTTGCAATCGCATATGGAAATGACCCAGTGGGCATGGCCAAAGCGATTTCTGACTTCGCTAAAGAGAATGATGCTCTGGAAATCCAGGGTGGTGTTCTTGACGGCAAAGCGATTGATGCAGCAGCGATCAAAGCATTGGCAAGCCTGCCATCGCGTGAAGTTCTGTTGGCCAAGATGTTGGGCAGCATGCAGTCACCGATCAGCGGTTTTGTACGTACTTTGAACGAGATTCCATCTTCATTCGTACGTGTACTGGCAGCAGTGCGCGATCAGAAAGAAGCGGCGTAAACATATCGTTCACCGAACCAAATTATTCAATAAGCAAATTAACAAGAGGAGCTAATACTAAAAAATGGCTAAAGCATTATCAAAAGACGACCTGATTGCAGCAATTGAGACTATGTCCGTACTGGAACTGTCTGAGCTGGTATCAGCATTGGAAGAAAAATTCGGCGTATCTGCTGCTGCACCTGTAGCGGTTGCTGCTGCTGGTGGCGGCGACGCTGGTGGCGCTGCTGCTGAAGAGAAGAGTGACTTTGACGTTGTTCTTACTTCTGCAGGCGAGAAGAAGATTCAGGTAATTAAGGCAGTACGTGAAGTTACTGGTCTGGGCCTGAAAGAAGCTAAGGAGCTGGTAGACGGCGCACCTAAAGCTGTGAAGGAAGGCGTTCCTGCTGCTGAAGCTGAAGAGCTGAAAGCTAAGCTGGAAGAAGCTGGCGCATCTGTAGAGCTGAAGTAATTCAGCTAAGTTGCACACTTCACTGCATAAGTGAATGAGAGGTCAACCCCGGTAGTTTCGACTGCCGGGGATTGGCCTTTTCTGCGCTTTGGAAAGCCGATTGCATAGGTGGTTTTCTAAAGTGGAAACGGAGAAGTTAATAACTTCTGACAGGTAATTATGACCGAGGTATTTATGGGCAAGCAAGCTGCTGTTAAACGTATTCGCAAGAATTTTGGAAGTATTGATTCGGTGATCGGAATGCCGAACATGCTCCGGTTGCAAGTAGATTCATACCAGGAATTCGTTGGTGTGGGCAATGGTTCTACAGAGATTAATGCCGGGCGTCTGGCATCAGTATTCCAGAATGTTTTTCCTGTAAAGGATTACGGTGGAAATGCTGAGCTTCACTTCGAAGGTCTTGATTACAACCCGCCACGTTACGACCTTGATGAGTGTCGTCGTCGTGACCTGACCTATGCACTGCCCGTAAAGGTAAAGCTGCGCCTGAAGATTTTTGGCGAAGGCGAAAAGGGCGTAAAGCGTAAAGTAAAAGAGGTACGTGACCAGTCTGTATATATGGGTGAGATCCCATTGATGACTGACTATGGCTCTTTCATTATTAATGGTACCGAGCGTGCGATTGTTTCTCAGATGCACCGCTCTCCAGGCGTGTTCTTTGATCACGATCGAGGCAAAACCCACGCATCCGGCAAGTTCCTGTTTAAGGCACGCGTGATTCCATACCGTGGCTCATGGCTCGACTTTGAGTTTGATGCCAAAGACAAAGTTCACTTCCGTATTGACCTGCGTCGTAAAATGCCTGCAGGTGTTCTACTAAAAGCGCTTGGCCTGTCACAGCAGGATATTCTGGATCGCTATTATGCACGCCGCACCTACCGCACCCACAAAGATGGTTTCCAGGTTCGTTTTGATGCAGAGCAGTTCCTTGGCAGCCGCGCTGCAACCGATATCAAGGTAGGTAGCAAGAAGATTGTTACTGAAGGCAAGAAGATTACCAAGCTGGCCATTAAGAAGCTGGTTGAAGCGAAGATCGAATGGCTGGATGTGCCGACTGAAAACATGATGGGTGAGGTTATTGCTGAGCCGATCATGATTGAAGGTGGCGAGATCCTTCTTGATCATAACGTTGAGCTGACTGAAGAGAGTATCTCTGCGCTTCAGGGTGCAGGCGTGAAAGAGTTTGATTGCCTGTTTATTGACAGCTTCCACCGCGGTCCTTGGCTGGCTGACACGCTACGACTGGATATGGTTCAGTCCAAAGAAGAAGCACGTGTAGAGATCTACCGAATGATGCGCCCCGGTGAGCCGCCAACCGTTGAAACGGCCAAAGCACTATTCGAATCAATGTTTTTCGACGCATCCCGTTATGACCTCTCTAATGTGGGTCGTATGAAGCTGAACAGTCGTTTGAATATCTCAAATGATGAAGTTCCCCTAGATCAGGGCACTCTGCGCATTGAAGATATTCTGTTGTCTATGGATACGCTTCTTCAACTTCGTGATGGTATCGGTGAGGTCGATGATATTGATCATCTTGGCAACCGTCGTCTGCGTTCAGTCGGTGAGCTGCTTGAGAACCAGATTCGTATTGGCCTGATCCGTATGGAACGGGCAATTCGCGAGCGTCTGAGTTCAGGTGACCTGACCGAAATGATGCCGTCTGATCTGGTGAATGCGAAACCGTTGATCGCATCGGTGAAAGAGTTCTTTGGTTCATCCCAGTTGTCACAGTTTATGGATCAGACTAATCCGCTTTCAGAAGTGACGCATAAGCGTCGTCTTTCTGCACTCGGCCCCGGTGGTCTATCGCGTGAACGTGCTGGTTTTGAAGTGCGTGATGTACATCCGACCCATTATGGGCGTCTATGCCCGATTGAGACCCCAGAAGGTCCGAATATCGGTCTGATCAACTCACTTTCGTGCTTTGCTAAGGTGAATGATTTTGGTTTTATCGAAACTCCGTATCGTAAAGTGGTTGATGGCAAGCTGAGCAGAGATGTTGTTTACCTGTCTGCTATTGATGAGGCGGGCCATACGATTGCACAGGCTAACGCCAAGGTTGATGAGAAGGGTAACTTCGTCGCTGACACCATTCAGTGTCGTAATGATGGTGACTTTATCATGTCAGCCCATGCTGATATTGATTATATGGATATTACGCCATCTCAGCTGGTATCGGTTTCAGCAGGTCTGATTCCTTTCCTTGAGCATGATGATGCGAACCGTGCGTTGATGGGCTCCAACATGATGCGTCAGGCTGTACCTCTGGTTCGTGCTGAGAAGCCACTGGTTGGTACAGGTATGGAAGCTGAAGTGGCACGTGACTCAGGCGTGACCGTTGTTGCACGTCGTAGTGGTTCTATTGAGAGCGTTGACGGCAGCCGAATTGTTGTACGTGTAAATGATGATGAGCAGGCTCCTGGTGAACCGGGTGTTGATATTTATCGTCTGTTTAAGTATCGCCGCTCCAACCAGAACACATGTTTCAACCAGCGTCCGATTATTAAAGCCGGTGATCTGGTAAGAAAGGGTGACATCATTGCAGATGGTCCTTCGACCGATCTGGGTGATCTGGCGCTTGGTCGTAATGCGCTGGTGGCTCTGATGCCATGGCGTGGTTACAACTTTGAGGATGCGATTGTTATCTCTGAAAAGCTGGTGAAAGATGATGTTTATACATCAATTCACATTGAAGAGTTTGAGTGCGTTGCACGTCAGACCAAGCTTGGCGATGAAGAGATCACACGTGATATTCCAAACGTGGGTGAAGAGGCACTACGCCACCTGGATGATTCCGGTATCGCTTATGTGGGCGCAGAAGTAAAAGCCGGCGATATTCTTGCCGGTAAGATCACACCGAAGGGTGAAACCCAGCTCTCTCCTGAAGAGAAGCTGTTGCGTGCCATCTTCGGTGAAAAAGCATCAGATGTTCGTGACTCTTCACTTCGCATCAAGCCGGGTGATGAGGGCGTTGTCGTAGACGTTCAGGTGTTCACTCGTCGCGGCGATGAAAAAGATGATCGTGCCAAGTCCATCGAAGAGATGGAAGTTGAACAGCTGTATGCGGATAAGGAAGACGAACGACGCATCCTTGAAGGCAACGTTATGGGTCGACTACAGGCTATGATGGTTGGTCAGAAGGCTGCGACTGTTAAGGGTCTGAAGAAGGGCGCTGAAGTTACTGCTGAACATCTGGCATCACTTGCACTACGAGATATATCAGTAGCATCTGTTGCTGACGATAAGATCAACGAGAGCATTGCCGAGATTCTGGAAAGCATGGATAAAGAGCGAGCGAAGCTTGAATCCCGCTTCGAAGAGAAGGTTGGCAAAGTTCGCGAAGGTTCTGAATTGAAACCGGGCATGATTAAGATCGTGAAAGTTTTCGTTGCAGTTAAACGTAAGCTTCAGCCAGGTGATAAGATGGCTGGTCGCCATGGTAATAAGGGTGTGATTTCGGTAATTGTACCGGAAGAGGATATGCCGTTTACTGAAAATGGTACGCCGGTAGATATCTGCCTTAACCCATTGGGCGTTCCTTCACGTATGAATATCGGACAGATTTTCGAAATTCACATGGGTTGGGCTGGTCATGAGCTGGGCAATAGATTGAACGAAATGGTTCGTACTGAGTTTAAACAGGATGAGGTGCGTAGTTTCCTTCTCGATATCTATGAAGAAGATGCCGCGGCATGTAAGACGATTAAGAGCCTGAAGAAAGAAGAACTCGTCGAACTGGTAGACAACCTTAAAGGTGGTGTGCCGATCGCAACTCCAGTATTTGATGGCGCAAAAGAGCATCATGTTAAACGCATGCTTGAGCTTGCTGGTGTTTCACCAACAGGTCAGACCACGTTGTATGATGGTCGAACAGGTGATGCCTTTGATCAGGATGTGACCATTGGACAGATGTATATTCTTAAGCTCCATCACCTGGTGGATGAGAAGATTCATGCTCGTTCAACAGGTCCATACTCTCTCGTTACGCAGCAGCCGTTGGGTGGTAAGGCCCAGTTTGGTGGCCAGCGTTTCGGTGAGATGGAGGTCTGGGCACTTGAAGCATACGGTGCTGCTTATACCTTGCAGGAGATGCTCACTGTTAAGTCTGATGACGTTCAGGGCAGAACCAAGATGTATGAGTCGATCGTTCGTGGTGACCTGTCATTTGAAGCAGGTATTCCAGAATCGTTTAACGTAATGACGAAGGAGCTGAATGCTCTGGGCATTGATCTTGCGATGGTTAAAAAACCCATTGAAGGCGAAGGAGAATAAGGCATGAAAGAACTACTGAAAATGTTCCAGAAGCCGAACAGCATCGAAGACTTTGATGGTCTTCGGGTTGGTCTGGCAAGTCCTGAAAAAATTCGTTCCTGGTCCTTTGGTGAAGTTAAGAAGCCAGAGACAATCAACTATCGTACGTTCAAGCCTGAGCGTGACGGTCTTTTCTGTGCCAAGATTTTTGGTCCAATTAAAGACTACGAGTGCCTATGCGGTAAGTATAAGCGTCTGAAACATCGTGGTGTTGTGTGTGAGAAATGTTCGGTTGAAGTAATTCAATCCAAGGTTCGTCGTGAGCGTATGGGTCATATTGATCTTGCGGCACCTGTAGCACATATCTGGTTCATGAAGAGCCTGCCATCTCGTATTGGTTTGCTTCTGGACAAGACCTTGAAAGAGCTTGAGCGCGTACTTTACTTCGAGTCTTATGTGGTTCTCGATCCAGGGCTAACCAGTCTTGATCAGTATCAGATACTGACAGAAGAAGAGTATATCGAAGCCTTTGAAGAGTACGGAGAAGAGTTCCGTGCAGTCATGGGTGCTGAAGCACTGCGTGAGATGCTTGCCAGTATTGACCTGGAAGAAGAGCGCCAGAGCCTGCGTGCTCAGATTGGTGCTACCAAGGCCGTGACCAAGCTGACCAAGCTAACTAAGCGTCTTCAGACTGTTGAATCTATGATTGGCTCAGGTAACCGTCCTGAGTGGATGGTTCTAACAGTGATTCCGGTACTACCACCTGAAATTCGTCCATTGGTACCACTGGACGGTGGTCGTTTTGCGACTTCTGATCTGAATGATCTTTATCGTCGTGTGATTAACCGTAACAATCGTCTGCGTCGCCTGCTGGAACTGAATGCTCCGGAGATCATTACCCGTAATGAGAAGCGGATGCTTCAGGAATCAGTAGATGCGCTGTTTGATAATGACCGCCGCTCCAAGCCAATTACCGGTAACAGCCGCCGCCCTCTAAAATCACTCTCCGATGTGATTAAGGGTAAGCAGGGTCGTTTCCGTCAGAATCTTCTGGGTAAACGTGTGGATTACTCCGGTCGTTCAGTGATCGTAGTTGGTCCCGAGCTGAAACTGCACCAGTGTGGTCTTCCTAAGAAGATGGCTCTGGAGCTGTTCAAGCCGTTTATCTATCACAAGCTTGAGCTTCGTGGTTTGGCAACAACGATTAAGGCTGCCAAGAAACTTGTAGAGCAGGGCATTCCTGAAGTATGGGATATTCTGGCTGAAGTGATTCATCAGCATCCTGTTATGCTCAACCGTGCACCAACACTGCATCGTCTTGGCATTCAGGCATTTGAACCGATTCTGATCGAAGGTAAAGCCATTCAGCTTCACCCGCTTGTCTGTACCGCATTCAATGCGGACTTTGATGGAGACCAAATGGCTGTTCATGTGCCGCTCTCTATTGAAGCGCAGACAGAGTGCCGTGCGTTGATGATGTCGACCAATAACATCCTGACACCGGCAACTGGTAAGCCAGTCATCGTACCAACTCAGGATATGGTCCTGGGCATCTACTATCTGACGCGTGACAAGCCATTTGAACCGGGTGAAGGCATGAGCTTCTCTTCTGCTGAAGAGGTATTGCGTGCATATGATTCTGGTGTTGTAAACATTCACTCACGCATTAACTGCCGAGTTCGTGGAAATCGTGAGAAGACCACTGTTGGCCGAGCTATTCTTTCAACTGTGCTTCCTGAAGAGATGCCATTCTCCAGTGTTAACAAGGTGCTGGGTAAGAAGGAAGTGGGCGGTTTGATTGAGCTGTGCTACCGCGTAGCTGGTAACAAAGCGACCGTACTTCTGGCAGACCGGATTAAGGTTCTGGGTTATACCTATGCAACCCGTTCCGGCGCATCTTTCGCACTCAAGGACGTAATTGTTCCTGATGAGAAATACAAGCTGGTTGCTGCGACAGAGCAAGAAGTATCAGCAGTTCAGTCACAGTATCGTGATGGTCTGATCACTGCCGGTGAGCGTTATAATAAGGTAATCGACCTTTGGACTCACACCACTGATAAAGTTGCCCGTGCAATGATGGATAACCTCTCAACTGAGGAGATCGTATCAGCTGACGGCAAAGAGAAAGAGACAACGGCCACATTTAATCCTGTTTATATGATGGCTGACTCCGGAGCGCGTGGTTCTGCTCAGCAGATTCGTCAGCTTGCAGGTATGCGTGGTCTGATGGCGAAACCGGATGGTTCAATCATTGAGAATCCGATTACCTCTAACTTCCGTGAAGGTCTATCGGTTCTGCAGTACTTCATCTCAACTCATGGTGCACGTAAAGGTCTTGCCGATACTGCACTGAAGACAGCGAACTCAGGTTACCTGACTCGTCGTCTGGTAGATGTGGCACAGGATGCGGTGATTCGCGAACAGGATTGCGGTACGGTTGAAGGTATTACTATCTCTCCACTGGTAGAGGGTGGTGAAGTGATTGAGCCGTTGTCCGAGCGTGTTCTTGGCCGTGTTCTGATTGAGTCTGCACTTGATCCGATCTCCGGAGAGGAGATTGCACCAGCTGGCACAATGATTAGTGAAGACCTTGTAGAGAAGATTGATGAGGCTGCTATTGAGCAGTTGAAGATCCGTTCTGTTCTGACCTGTGAGTCTGAAGAGGGTGTGTGTGCAGCATGTTATGGCCGAGATCTTGGTCATGGCACACCGGTCGGTATGGGTGAGGCAGTCGGTGTGATTGCTGCTCAGTCAATTGGTGAACCGGGTACACAGCTTACCATGCGTACATTCCATGTGGGTGGTACCGCATCACGTTCTGCAGAGCAGGCTAACGTCGAATCTAGATTCAACGGTACTGCAACGCTAGAGAATGAAGTGGTTGTACGTGATAGTGAAGGCATCGATATTATCATCAACCGTCATACTGAAGTTACGGTTGCAGATGCGAAGGGTAAAGAACTTGAGCGTCATCGTATTCCTTACGGTGCACGTCTGCGTATCAGCAGTGGTGATAAGATCAAGACTGGTCAGATGCTGGCTGAGTGGGATCCATACACCATGCCGCTGATTGCCGAAGTGGATGGTAAGGTTCGCTGCGTTGATCTGGAAGAGGGCAAGACTGTCCGTGAACAGACCGATGAAGTAACTGGCATGTCCAGCAGTGTTGTTATTCAGGTCTCTGAAACACGTAAGGAAGCACTGCGTCCTCAGATGCAGCTTGTAGATCCGAAAGATCCTGAAGCTGATCCAATTGTGATTCCACGTACCAATGTTCCGGCACGTTACTTCTTGTCACCAGGTGCAATCCTGAATAAGCAAGAGGGTGAAGAGGTGAAGGCTGGTGATGTGCTTGCACGTTTGCCTCGTGAAACCTCCAAGACCAAGGATATTACCGGTGGTCTACCTCGCGTAGTTGAGCTGTTCGAAGCGCGTAAGCCTAAGAACCTGGCATTTATTGCGGCTCGCGATGGTGTGATCAGCTTCGGTAAAGATATTCGTGGTAAACGTCGTGTTTATGTTGAACCTGATGATGGTGCTGATCCGTTTGAGTATCAGATTCCAAAGGGAAGCCACCTGACTGTTCAGGAGGGTGACCGTGTTCGCCGTGGTGAGCGTCTGATGGAAGGTTCACCTGCGCCACAGGATATTCTGAAAGTACTGGGTGTGGAGGCGCTGGCTAATTACCTGACTGACGAAGTGCAGGAGGTTTACCGACTGCAGGGTGTGAAGATCAATGATAAACATATCGAAGTGATCGTTCGCCAGATGATGCGTAAGGTTCAGATTATCGAGCCCGGCAACTCAACTTTCGTAGCCGGAGAGCAGGTTACGCGTAAGGCAGCACTTAGACAGAATCGTCTGCTGATTGCTGCAGGTAAAGCACCTGCAGTCATCGAACCGATTCTATTGGGCATTACCAAGTCTTCATTGAACACGGAGTCGTTTATTTCAGCGGCATCGTTCCAGGAGACAACACGTGTTATCACTGAGGCGGCTCTTGCTGGCCGTGTCGATTGGCTGACTGGACTCAAAGAGAACGTGATTCTTGGTCGTCTTCTACCAGCTGGTACAGGCCTTGCTGCTCGTAATGCGCCTAGACCTGAGGGTGAAGAGGAAGTAGTAGAGGTTGTTGAAAAGGCCGATGCTATTCTTGAGGCAGAGATTGCCCGGGAGCTTTCCGAAGTCGCTGATGAAGTAGCTGTGGAAGATGCCGGAGTTGATTCGGCGGATGAAGCTGCGTAAGCAGTTATCTAATCCAGATGTAAAAGAGGCCCCTTTTGGGGCCTCTTTTTTTGCGTGCAGAGAGTGCGCGTAACGTGCAAATTGATAACCTGCATTACAGTCAGTGCCATGCTATAATGATCTGGCGCACTTGATGGAGGAAACTATGAAAACTTTTCACCTTATTTCACTGGTTATGATGTTGCTGCTTGTAGCTTGTCAGCAGTCAGAGTCACCTAAGTCAAACACTGAATCTAATTCTGCTCCAGCTGCGATAGAGAAAGAGATTCAGCAGAAAGTCGTGCAGTCAGAGCAGCCTGCTCCGTTAGCGGTTGAAGCAAGCGAGCCAATTGCAGTAGTTCATGAGGTTAAAAATAGCGCAGAGAGTGTTGTGAAAGAGTCTGTTGTAGAGAGTAAAACGGTTCAGCCAGCTGTCACTGAAGCGGCGGAGAAGAAGGAGGTTGTAAAGCAGGCAGTTTCTGCTCTTATTGAAACCTCAGGTCCTGTGAATGTACCTGCTGTTGTGGAAACGGCTCTCGGAAATGTTGAGAAGGGTGCGAAATTGACGAAAGGTAAGTGTGGTGCCTGCCACTACTTTGATAAAGCTCGAAAGAAGGTCGGTCCGACCCTAATGGGAATTTATAACCGGGCACCTGCTATTGATGGCGTTCCGTACGCAACATGGGACAGCCCAGCACTGGATGCATGGTTAACCAACCCCAAGGCGATTAAACCTAAAACCAAGATGGGTTTCAGAGGGCTCTCAGATAAAACGAAACGTGATGACATTATCGCTTATCTGAAAACCCTGTAATATGGTTTAATGCTTGGGAAACTCTGCAGCGAAACGTGAGATCCATTCGTTGGCGGCTTCTTCAATAGTAATATTCCGGCCATCATTTTCTCTGGCATGTCGCCAGTAGCTCTCAATAAGGCACACCTG
>Ga0316187_10006022_pt1 | contig 10461 bp, 8 predicted proteins | sample CroRivburrow1_MG_FD_204927 | JGI IMG/M metagenome (GOLD analysis project Ga0316187, IMG submission 204927) | Coastal sediment microbial communities from Maine, United States - Cross River worm burrow 1 | ecosystem: Environmental > Aquatic > Marine > Coastal > Sediment | place: USA: Maine... | reverse complement strand
CCCGAGCCACCGAAGCGCTCGTCGACGGTCACTCCCAGCAAGCCGAGATCGCCGAGCCTACGAAACAAATCTATGTTGAAACGTTCGGCGTGGTCGGACGCTTCAGCTTGAGGATCGACTTCGCGCTCGGTGAACGAACGAACGAGTTCGCGCAGCGCGCGGTGCTCCGCTGTGGGGTTGAAGAGATCGGTCATCCAGCCGACCTAACACGCACGGCGGTCGATCGGAAGTGGACTCCTCAGGCGGCGTCGGCGACCGATGAAGTCGCCAAGATGCTCGTGACAATCGCACGAGAGGCGACCGCAGTTGCACGGTCCATGTCCTCGACGCGACCATCGAGCTGCGCCTCTGCGAGAGCGAACACGATGCCCACCAAAAGCTCCGAATGAAGGGTCGCGTCGGTTTCGGGCATGCCCGGTCGGACCTGAAGGACGATTTGGTGCATGCGATCGCGAAGGCTGCCGGTGAGCAGGGTCCAACGACGGCCGAGGGCCGAGGTTTGATCGCGACGATTGCGGAGGAAGACCTCTGCAATCTGGCGGTCTCGAACCAGGGAAGCGGTGCACTTGAGGACTGCCTGCTGCAGCACGTCGGCCGCGCGCTCGGCCTCGGCAGCATCTCCCGCGCCGAAGCCCTCACTGAGCTCCTGCGCCACCCACTCGGCCACCTGCTCGAGTGCTTGGTCCATGCTTCGGAAGTGGACGTAGAAAGTGGGCTGAGCCACCCCCGCAAGCTGCGCGACCCGCCCCGTGGTCAGAGATGCGTGGCCGTACCGGTGGATCGTCTTGAGAATCGCCTGAAGTAGACGGCGCCTCGTGCGTTCCTTGTTCATTTGGCGTGACATGGCGTTCGTTTAGCAGCAGCCCTCAGGCCGTTCCATCGAAACTTGCGTGACAGGCGTGCTATTTACGCAACTGAAAGAATGGCGTCGCGATCGACGCACAAATTTCGCACTGGCCATCATGACGAAACAAGGAAGACAAGTCGACAAGTTACCAGCCCGCGTCGATTTCGCGCCCGGATGGTACGTCGTAGCCGCGAGTAAAGAGCTCCGAAAAACAGTACCCAAGCGCGTCCTGTTGGATGGCTTACCACTCGTTACATTTCGAGACTCCGATGGACAAAGTGTCGCGCTGCTCGATCGCTGCGCCCACCGGAACGCGCCATTGTCCGAAGGACTCGTCATCGACGGGAATATTCAGTGCCACTACCACGGCTGGCAGTTCGACGGCGCCGGCGCGTGCAAGGCCGTCCCCGGCTTGTGCAGCGACGCGGAGCACCCCGCACGCCGCGTTCCATCGTTCGCATGTCGCGAGTCGCAGGGCTGGGTCTGGGTCTACTCGGAGCCGGACGTGCAACCCACGTCCTCGCCGTATCAAATCCCCTGCGCAGACGAGCCGGGGTATTTCACGATCCGAGAGCACATCGAGATGCCCGGTCCGCTCGACACCGTTGCGGAGAATGCCCTCGACGTACCGCACACCGCGTTCGTTCACGCCGGCCTCTTTCGGAAGAACCAGGATCGAAAGCCGATCGACGTCGTGATCCGCGCGTTGGAGGACGGAGTGGAGGCGCAGTTCATCGGAGAGCAGCGGCCCGAAGGACTCGTCGGTCGCATCTTGGCGCCGGGCGGCGGCGAGGTCTTCCACTGGGACCGCTTCTTGCTCCCGTGCATCGTACAGGTGGAGTATCGACTCGGAGAGGGGGCGCACATCGTGACGACTGCGGCACTCACGCCGCGCACCCACCACGTGACCGACCTGTTCGCGACGGTCGCAGTGGACGTTCGCGTTCCGAACGTGCTGCTTCGAACCGTGATCAAGAGCGTCGCGATGCGCATCCTGCGACAGGACATCGAGATCCTCCGACGGCAGACGGAACAGCTCGAACGCTTCGGTGGTGAAGCCTTCACCTCGACAGAGATCGACGTGCTCGGTTTGCGAATCAAGAAGCTCTTGCGCGACGCCGCCGCGGGGAAACCGAGCGCCGCGCCCGAGGAGCGCCGGATCAAAATGCTCGTTTGATGCCGATTGGTGTAACCTTGTCGCTCGATGGGGTCAGGAAGCAATCGCAAGTCGACCTACTTGATCAAAAACGCGCCGTCCGATCGGGTCGACGGGCCAAACCCAAGTGAGCCCTCCCCGTCCGAGCCTCCCGACGGACGTTGGCGGACGTCGGCCCCGCCACCCGGTGAGAGCCTGGAGGCTAAGTGGTGGCCCGACCGTGATCTCGGCAAGGCCTTCCGCCGCTGGACCAGCATTCCCCCGGCCGGAGGGAGCGCTGCTAGCGCCGTCGCCATCAAGTTCCTCGTCGAGCATCTCAGCGTTGGAGATCTCACCGCCGTCGGCACGGCCCCCCGAACCCCCGCGCCGGTGATCGAACCCCCAGACCTCGCAGCGCGTGTTCAAGCGATGGTCGCTCGATTGGGGATGCACGGGCCCAACGAACAGGCGCCCGACCACGGTGCGCTCCTCGCGATTGGCGAGGAGGCCCTCCCAGCCCTGCGAGACGCCTTCCCGGGAAGGCTCTGGTTCAATCGCTGGGAGCCACACGTGCAACCGCCGCGCGGCCGAAGCGTATCTGGTCTCTGTCGAACGCTGGTCGCGTTTGGGGAGCACTCCGTCCCGTACGTGGTCGAGTTACTGAAGGCGCCGGACCCTGAGATTCGCTACTACGCGACGCTCGTCGCAGCGGAGCTGCCACACTCTTTGCTCGTCGAACCGCTCGCGGCGACGCTGTTCGACGAAGACCAAGGGGTGTCGCGCAGTGCGCTCTACGCGCTCGAGACGTTCCGAGGGCAGGAGGGCATCGACGAATTGCAGGCCTCGCTTCGCGCTCTGGCGCTTGCTTCGGATACGGACCAGCGGTCTCGGCTGCTCGCAATGCGCACGCTGGCGGTCCTCCGCGACCCGCAGGCGATCGAAGCACTCCTACCGGCGCTCACGGAGAAGAGCGTGCTCGGCGAGGCGGCATGGCGGGTCCTGCGCATGCTGACGGCGCAAGACTTCGGCACTGACGAGGCCAAGTGGCGGGATTGGTACGATCGGCACGGCCAGCGTTCTCGCACGGAATGGCTCATCGACAGCCTCGATCATGAAGACCCTGAGATCCGTGCAATCGCGAGCCGCGATCTTGCGCACGTCGCGGAGCAGGATTTCGGATACCGCGTCAACATGCCGGCGAGTGATCGGCGTGCGATTCGTGAGCGCTTTCGGCTTTGGTGGTCCTCGCAAGAAGACCGGAGCTGACGCTCAGCCCAGAAGCTCGCCGGCGATGCCGGACGCGAGCCTGCCGTCGATGCGGCCCGCATGGCGCGAGCGCACTTCCTTCATCACCTTGCCGAGATCTTTCTTCGTCTCGGCTCCGACGTCCTCGATGATTGCGGCGATCGCCTCGCGCGCCTCCTCGTCCGAGAGCGGCTTCGGCAGGTAGCGTTGAATCACCTCGATCTCGGCCTGCTCCTTTTCGGCGAGGTCCTCGCGACCTCCTTCGCGAAAGCTTTCAATGCTGTCGCGGCGGGACTTCACCGCACGGGTGAGAACGGCGATCTCGTCCGGGTCTTCCAGCGTCAAGAGCTCGGACTTCAGCATTCGGAGGGTGTCGCGCGTGACCTGGTCGCGAGCCAGCATGGCCTTCTTGAGGTCAGCGTCGATCTGCTCGAGGAGTGGCATGGGCGGAGCCTGCCTGTGGTGGCAGATCCGCGCAACGAATAGGCCGATGGAGGCTGCCTTCCGGCACGCCGGAGCTACAAGCCCGGCCTCATGACGCAGAGCGTTGTGATCTCGGTGGCTTGGCCGAAAACCAGGCATTCGGACGCCTTGTAAAACAGCTGTAAACTCCTGTTTTTGCTGGGGTTAGCTTGACTGGCAGGGCTCCTACACCCACATTGACCGTTCCCGGCTAGTTAACTTGTAAACAGCCGAGGTAGAGAAAGGACAGAGGATGTTGTCGACCACATCAGCGGCAAGCAGCAAGTCTGCGGATTTGTTGGCCTCCCGCGAGATCAAGCACGTAGTGGTCCTCGGCGCCAACGGCGCGATGGGCCTTGGGAGCGGAGCGCTGTTTACCACAGCGGTGCCGCGGGTGACCTTCCTGGCACGAACGAAGGAGAAGGCAGACGGAGGCCTCGCCGCGGCCGTCAAAATGGTTCGGTCGAGCACGGTGGCCAAGCGCGTCGACACCGGGAGCTACGAAGCCGACTTCGATCGGGTGGTCGCCGAGGCAGACCTCATCTTCGAAGCCGTCACCGAGCAGCTCGACCTCAAGCAAGAGTTCTTCGATCGGATCGACGCGGTGCGCCGCCCGGATTCGATCGTCGCGACGGTCACCTCAGGCCTTTCGATCAATCAGCTCGCCGCGGGCCGGAGCGACTCGTTCCGAAAGAACTTCCTCGGCTTGCACTTCTTCAACCCGCCGAACGTGATCGTCGGCACCGAGCTCGTCGCCGGTAAGGACACCGACCCGAAGCTCGTCGACTTCATCGACGCCTTCTGCACGGTCCGGCTCGGACGCGCCATGGTGCGCACCGCCGACACGGCTGGCTTCGCCGGCAACCGCGTGGGCTTCAAGGTGCTCAACGAGTGCGCCATCCTCGCCGAGGAGCACGGCCCGCTTTTGATCGATGAGCTCGTGGGCCCGTACACCGGACGCGCCATGACTCCGCTCGCCACGGTCGACCTCGTTGGTTGGGACATCCATCGGGCGATCGTCGACAACATCTACGAGCTGGCTCCTGACGAGGCTCACGAAACCCTCAAGCTGCCGCAGTACATGTCGGAGCTGATGGGCAAAGGCGTCCTCGGTCGCAAGACGGGTGGAGGCTTCTTCGGCAAGGACGACGGGGGCAACCGCATCGTGCTCGATCCGAAGACGCAGAAGTACGTCGCGAAGGCTTCGATCTCGCGTCCGGACCTCACGTTCATCGACACGATCTCGAATCTTCACCGCGTGGGTCGCTACGAAGAGGGCATGAAGGCATTTGCGGCGGCCACCGGGCCCTACGCGGCCATCGCGCACAAGGTGATCGCCGGCTACATCAGCTACTCGTTCCATCGAGTCGGCGAGGTGACCGACGACATCTCGGGCATCGACCGCATCATGGGCTTCGGCTTCAACTGGGCGCCCCCGAGCGTCTTGGTCGACACGATTGGCCTCAAGGCAACGATTCAAATGATCGAAAAGGCCGGCCTCCCCGTACCGCCGGCACTCGCAAACGCCCAAGAGGGCACCAAGTTCTTCGATGACCCTCAGGTCAATGTGGGTAAGTTCTTCGTCGCTGCGTGAGCGAAAGGTATTGGTGAAAGAAATGACACAGGTTCCAGAAGTTTACGTTCTCGGCGGCTACCAGACGGACTTTGCTCGTAATTGGAGCAAGGAGAAGAAGCACTTCGTCGCGATGATGCGAGAAGCCGTCAAGGGCGCTCTCGCGGAAACGAAGGTCGAGCCAGGCGAGATTGAAGTCGCGCACACCGGCAACTTCGCGGCCGAACTCTACAGCAAGCAGGGCCACCTCGGTGCGTTCTTCCTCGAGATCGACCCCGCGTTCAGCGGCCTTCCGACCTCGCGCCACGAAGCGGCCTGCGCCTCGGGCAGCCTCGCCATTCAGGCCGCATCCGCGGAGATCGAAGCGCACCGCTACGACCTTGCGTGCGTGGTGGGTGTCGAGCAGATGAAGACGGTCGGCGCCGGCGAAGGCGGTGACTTCCTCGGCACCGCCGCTTGGTACGAGCTCGAAGCCAAAGGCATCGAGTTCCCCTTCCCGAAGCTCTTCGGCAAGCTCGGCGACGAGTACGACAAGCGCTACGGCTTGAAGGACGAGCACCTCGCGGAGATCAGTACGATCAACTACGCGAACGCCAAGCTCAATCCCAATGCGCAGACCCGCACCTGGTACATGAACTACGACCACGCGATGAGCCGTGACGAGTTCAACGGTACCATCGGCGGACGCATCCACATCTCGGATTGCTCGCAGGTGACGGACGGCGCGGTCGCTGTGCTCCTGGCGTCGCCCGAGTACGCGAAGAAGTGGGCCGACCGCAACGGCGTCTCGCTTTCAGACGTCCCCCGCATCAAGGGTTGGGGACACAACACCGCGCGAATCCGTTTCGAGGACAAGGTCGCGGAGAGCGCCAACGACGACTACGTGCTTCCACACGTCCGAAGCACCGTGACGAGCGCCCTGAAGCGGGCCGGGATCGCCGACGTGAGTGGCATCGACGCCATCGAGACACACGACTGCTTCACCACGTCCGAGTACATGGCGATCGACCACTTCGGCATCACCGCCCCCGGTGAGAGCTGGAAGGCTATCGAAGAGGGCGACATCGCGCTGGGCGGCAAGATCCCGGTCAACCCGAGCGGCGGCCTCATCGGCGCGGGTCACCCCGTCGGTGCCACCGGCGTCCGGCAGCTCCTCGACGGCCACAAGCAGGTCACCGGCCAGGCCGGAGAGTACCAGGTCGAGGGTGCGAAGAACGTGCAGACGCTCAACATCGGTGGTTCCGGGACCACCAGCGTCAGCTTCGTCATCGGCACCTGATCGCCAAGTGAGACGAGGGACACCGGGGTCATCGGACCCCGGTGGAAACCCTCCTCCCCGCCTGCTACGACGCCGCCATGCGTTACTCGCGGGCGTTCATCCCGACGGTCAAAGAGGTTCCGAAGGAGGCCACGATGCCTTCCCACGTGCTCATGCTGCGAGCGGGATACGCGCGCATGGTGGGCTCAGGCATCTACGAGCTCCTCCCTCTCGGCACACGGGTGCTGCACAAGATCGAGCGCATCATTCGCGAGGAGATGGACGCTGCCGGAGCGCAAGAGCTCCTGATGCCGACCTTTCTTCCGGGTGAGTACTTCAAAGAGTCGGGCCGCTGGGACGTATACGGGCCGACCCTGCTTCGCATCAAGGACCGCAAGGGCGGCGAGTACCACCTCGCCCCGACACATGAAGAGATCGTCACCGATCTCGTTCGCCGAGAGATCCGAAGCTACCGGCAGCTTCCGCTCAACCTCTACCAGATTCAGCTCAAGTACCGGGACGAACCGCGACCGAGGGCTGGGCTCCTGCGCTGCCGAGAGTTCATCATGAAGGACGCATATTCCTTCGACGTCTCGCACGAGGCTGCACTCGAGAGCTACGAGCAAATGCGGGAGACCTACCACCGCATCTTCAAGCGACTCGGTCTGAAATATCGTGTGGTCGAAGCAGATAGCGGGGCCATTGGCGGCAGCCAGAGCGCCGAGTTTCAGGTGCTCGCACAGACCGGCGAAGACTGGATCGTGGCATGCGATGCTTGCGATTACGCGGCGAACGTCGAGGTCGCGCAAGCGGGTCGAGCGCCCGTTGCGGAGCACTCCGCCGAGGCTGCCCCGCTCGAGAAGGTAGAAACGCCCAAGGCGAAGACGATTGAAGAGGTGGTCCAGTTCTTCGGAGAGGGCACGACCGCGGCTCAGACGCTCAAGTCGCTGCTGTACGTGGCGGGGGACGAGCTAGTCCTCGCGCTCGTCCGCGGCGATCACGAGATCAACGAAGTCGGGCTTGCCCGCCACCTCGGCGTCGAGGAGGTGGTCCTCGCCTCCGACGCGGCGGTGAGAGAGGCCACGGGAACGCAGATCGGCTTCGTCGGCCCCGTGGGTTTCAAGGGGCGCATCATCGCTGATCCCGACGCTGTCGCCGTGAGCAACGCCATCGCAGGCGCGAGCGAAACGCCCTTCCATTACAAGAACGTCAACCACGGTCGCGACTTCAGCGCCGAGGTCCTCCCGATCCGCCAGGCGACCTCCGGTGACCCGTGCCCATCGTGCGGGGGCCGCCTTGAGCTCTACCGAGGCATCGAGGGCGGTCACATCTTCGTGTTGGGCACCCACTACACGGACAAGATGAACGCGACGTTCCTCGACGAAGACGGCAAGAGCCATTCAATCGTCATGGGCTGCTACGGCATCGGTGTGAGCCGTCTCATCGCAGCCATCATCGAGCAGCATCACGACGAGCAGGGCATCCGCTGGCCGGTGCCGGTCGCCCCGTACGAGGTCCTGATCACACCGATCGGCAAGGACGAGGCCCCCCTCGCGAGGGCCACCGAGATCTATGAGGCCTTGCAAGCTCAGGGCGTGCAAACCCTGCTGGACGATCGCTCCGAGCGCCCGGGCGTGAAGTTCAAGGACGCCGACCTACTCGGGATTCCGGTGCGAGTGACGGTGGGCGCCCGTGGGCTGAAGCAAGGCACCGTCGAGCTGAAGAAGCGCACGGAGAGCGAATCGAGCGACGTCCCCCTCGACGATGCGGTCACAGCCGTACAGTCGGCCCTCGCCGAGCTGCGGGGTTGACCCGTGACAGGGCCGCAGGATAGCCACGAGACACCGAAGTGGCGGACGTTCTGGCTCCTCGCAGCGTTCGCCCTGCTCATCGGAATAGGTGTTGCGACGGTTCTACTACCGGAGCTCGAAGACGAGCAGACGGACCCCGAGAACCCTGCGGAGCAGAGCGAGTCGGACAGCGAACCGCAAGAATGAAGCGCGCGAGCGCCATTTACGTATAAATAGGTGTGCTGGCAAATCTATCTTTGCGTCACCGCTTACAAATTTGCGATGTTGTAGGGAGCGTGATTCGTCGAGCTGCCATTTCCATCGTCATCGCCCCCGTGCTGGTTTGCATGGCGCCCGCGCTGGTCAACGCATCGCCCGACGCTCCGATGTGCGTCGCCGAACAGCCGTACGCGAGCACCGCGCCGATCCAGATGATCCAGTGGCGGATGCCGATGTGCGGACCCTTCGATTCGGCCGCCCCAGTCTCGCACGCCGAACCACCGGAGGAACGCGCCATCGAGGCGTACCGCCGAGCAAGCCAGGGCATCACCGGGGTCGACTACGACGGAGCACGCCTGCATCTCGACCTCGCCCACCGAGGTCTTCCCCGAATCCGTGACCGGATCGCGCTCGAGAGCGGTCGCCTCGAGCTCTTACGGCGCCGACCCGAACAGGCTGCGGAGTTCTTCGCGGAGGCGGAGTTGAGCCCCCATGAGGCGGTCCGCGTCAGGGCTAGCTTCGGCCGAGTCTTCGCACTGCTTCGGTCGGGTGACCCAGCAAGCGACGCCGCCTTCCAAGACCTGCTCGAACGCTATCCAGAGCTTCCGAATCGCAGTCAATTGCTCTTCGAGCGTTCGCAGAGCCTACTGCGGCAGCAGCGGTACTCGGAGGCGCTCGAGGCCATACGCATCCTCCTCGTCGACTATCCGGGCAGCCGCGCGGCTGAGTGGGCCGAGGCCGAGATGGGACGTCTTCGCGCCGTCGGGCATGACGCCCCTCCGTTGACCGACGAAGAGCGGGTTGCGCGAGCCAAGAATCTGATGAGCACCGGGCCTCTCGACAAGGCGAAGGCGGCCCTGCAGGAGCTCCTCGACAGCCCATTGGCAGGGGAGCTTCACGCCGAGGTGCACTATCTGGCCGGCAAGTTCGCCCGTTTCGAGGGACGCTGGGACGCTGCGGAGAGCTACATGCGCACCGCGCAGCTCTTTTCGGTGGCGAACCTTGCGACCGCGCGAACGATCGAAAACCGCGCTGCGGACATGACGCAGACGGCGCGCGCGCGCGACGTGCAACACGCTGAGCAGCGGCTCTCTGAACTTCGGGCGGGGAGAAAAGACTTCTCGATTCCGTCGGCCGTCCTTCTCGACATGATCTCCGTGGCGTCTGCGGCCGGCTTGCAAGCGGAGGTCGACGGCATTTTGAGGACCCTCAACGTTCGCAAGGGCCTGTCGGCACGAGCGCAATTCGACGCCGCCATGAGTGCGGTCGGGACTGGCAGCGATGAGGTCGTGGCCGGAATACTGCAAGCGATCGCGCGCGGTCAGAACTCACAGTATCGAGCAGCGGCTCTCTATCACCTCGCCCGCCTCTACGAGCGCACGGAGCGCACCCGAGAAGCTGAGCTGGTGTTCGGGCAGGCACGTGCGGCGGCCCTTCTGAGCGGGGACGCCTACTATGCGCTCTGGGCGCAGAACGGCTTCGAGCGCTCGAGTCGAGACGCTCGAAGCACTGGCGAAGAAGGACTTTCCGGGCCTGGGACCGAGCAGGCGCCCACTCCACCGCGTGCGGAGGCAGCCGCGCTCGCGGAGATGCTTCAGCCGATCGCCGATGCCCACGTGGACAGCTACCCATGGATAGCCCGCGCTGTGGATCTCCTGCGCATCGGGGAGCGTGAAGCAGCGACCGAGGAGCTCTTCGAGGCCTACCTCCAGTGGCGAGAGGCGCTCGGCCGCCCGATTACCAGGGCCGGCCTCGCATGCGTCGCGACCGACCAAAGTCGCTTGTCCGTGCCCGTCGAGACGGAGCTTCGCTCCCTGCGCCTCGAACTCTCGGAAGAAGAACGGGATACCCTTTCGACGGTCGCTGCGACACTCGGCGACGTCGGCACAGCCGGTGGTTTCGCAGGCCCCGGTTTCATCGAGACGCTTCCAC
>Ga0316187_10006021_pt1 | contig 10462 bp, 4 predicted proteins | sample CroRivburrow1_MG_FD_204927 | JGI IMG/M metagenome (GOLD analysis project Ga0316187, IMG submission 204927) | Coastal sediment microbial communities from Maine, United States - Cross River worm burrow 1 | ecosystem: Environmental > Aquatic > Marine > Coastal > Sediment | place: USA: Maine... | reverse complement strand
TTAAAGCTGTCCATCATTTCTGGGGCGAAAAAATTTTCGATAACATAGTACCCATCCTTCCAAAATTTTTTGGTTAATTTTTGAATGTTCATAAATTCTTGATATTAAAAGGTCTTTTATTCTAAAAATTTTGAGGCTCCTATCCGTATGTCTTTTTAAGTAAATGCCCGATACATGGGACAGGTTTTGAGACTCTTTTTTGCCTGAAACAGAGAAATTTGATGTAGTATTCTTCTTAAATAATATAAATCCAGTTGTGGAGTTTGATACCAAAAGCGTATTGTAATGACATGGTACTTAATAATTCTGGTTAAGCGTTTATCCACTTTATTAAAATATTTTCTGGAGACTGCGATCACATTTCCACTTAGTAAGACCGTTTGTTAAAAATAATGAGAGGTGTCTATGACACCTCTCATTATTTTTTAAATATCAACTCCATTAAAAGTTATTAATTACTATCAACCATCTCCATCAAGTCCTGGATTTGCTAGTGTTTCAGTAGCAGGAAGTGGGTGATAATATTCGATCGAACCTAGTGGTTGAAGATCGTCAGCATTTTTCGTTGCAGTCACTTCTTCTACCATCTCCAATCGAACCAAATCGAACCATCTGCAGTATTCACCTGCAAATTCCCATGCTTTCTCCTGCACAACATCACGTTGTGTAGCTGATGCATAATCTACTGAAGGCGCAGCAACATCCAATGGCAATCCATATGCTCTACGAACAATCTTATTTAGTGCTTCTAAAGCTAATGCGTCGTCGCTGCCATTATCCACAATTCTAGCCTCTGCATAGATAAAGTAAACTTCTGCCATACGGATCAGCGGAAGGGAAACCGCATTTAACCAGTCTTGCTTAGGTCCTTGAAGTTTCTGAAAATAAGGTCTTCCAGTTTTAAATTCAGGCCATTGAATAACTGTAGGTACTCCATCTCTATCAACCGTTGTTTCAGTCTGGAAAGTAATATCTTTTCTATACTGATCAGGAAAATTTTCAAAGAATGTAATCTCAGAAAAATAATCATCCCATCCATTATCATCACCTCCGCGTGCAGGCAAACCATATACTGCATTACCATTCCACCATTGTCCGGCAAAGAAGTTCAATGCAAATACTTCCTCCTTATTGCCATCGTTGTTCACTGTAGCACTTGGCCAAAGATCTATCCAATCTTCCATCAGTCCAAATCCATATTGATCTTGATTTGTGATCAAGTCCCCGGCTATGTCGGCTGCCATTTTATATTTATCTGTCTGCTTCAAAGGCCAGCCAGCCATTTGCAGATATGCCTGAGCTTTTACCGCCAAAGCTGAGCCTTTACTAGCTCGACCCGGTTGTGGCTTTGTATCACTTAACAAGCCAATAGCAGCATCTAAATCAGCCAGTATTTGAGTATATAGTGCTTGCTCATCGACAGAATTTACTTCAAGTATGGCAGGATCAAACACATGAGATTCCAATACCAGCGGGGCTTTTCCCCAAAGCTTCACTATCCAGAAGTAATTATAAGCACGCAAAAAATACGCTTCTCCAGCAATCTGGTTTATCGCAGCCTGGTCACCAACAGCTCCCTCATAGTTCGCAATGATGTTATTCGCTCCCTGTATAGATTTATAGGCGCCACTCCAAACAAAGGGTAAACGTCCATTTTGTTGAGCAACCTTAAATTGATCAAACTCTCGGAAGTCAGCTTTATTACTGGCTTTGTGTGTAGTTAAATCATCACTCCCCATCAAAATAGCTTGGGTCGATGCATTACCAAGGCCAGAGCCCCAGGTCTTGCTCAATGGCTTGTACGTTCCAGCCAATGCAGCAGTTAATCCGCTTTCATTCTTCAGTGCGCCACTCTCAGAGGTGATAATTGTTGAGAGATCTTCCTCAAGGAAATCTTTGCACGAAGTAGAAACGAAAACTAGTAATAAGATTATTAATATATTTTTCATTTTCTTTAATTTTTAAGTCTTTAGAAATTTAAGTTGACACCAAGCGTATAAGCTCTTGAATTTGGATAAGAACCTCCATCCGCACCACGTGTATCCGCGCCTCCTCTATTTGAATATGCCTCTGGATCCAACCCTTTATAATCCGTAATGGTGAATAAGTTAGTCGCTGCAAGCATGAGTGAAAGGTTAAGACCCTTTTCTTTGTTCAATGGCAGATCGTATGACAAACTCACATTCTTTAATCTAATAAATGAACCACTCTCAACAAATCTTGACGACTGTATTTCAATTACGTCAGTACTACTGAAAGCAGGAATATCACTTTGATTGTCAGGAGTCCAACGATTGGTAATGTCAGAATGAGTAACTTCTCTTGCATCAGCCAATGCTGCAATTGCATTTCCATAATTGAAATTCCACTTGTCATATCCGCCCATAGATTGGAAGAAGATATTCATGGTGAAGCCATGAAAAAACAGGTTGTTATTCCAGCCAAATAATTGTTCTGGTATACCCGTTCCTATAATCTGATAGTCATCACCACCAATGACATTATCTCCATTTAGATCTTCATACCTGGAATCTCCAGGTACATTGCCAAATTGTGCAGCTTGATCAGCTTCTTCAGTTTTCCATGTACCCAAATATTTCAATCCCCAATAACTGGACAATGGCTGCCCTGGCTGCAATATTCCCTCAGGCAGATTTGTAAGACCAGCTCCAACATCACCATCTACAAAGATTTGCTCTTGATCAGATAAGTTTACAACTTCATTTTTCAGGAATGACATATTCAAACTAGTGTTCCACTTAAAATTGGTATTGTCGATCACTGTACTAGTAACGCTAAATTCAAAACCACTGTTTTGAGTTTCACCCACGTTTCTTGAAATAGTTCCACCTCCCGCATATTGTGGTAATGGCTCTGCAAGCAGCAGGTCAGTAGTATTCTTGACAAAATAATCCATGGTAACGCCTAGTCTACCATTTAAGATAAGCATATCCACTCCTATATTTGACTGTGTGGTAGTTTCCCACCTTAGATTTGGATTTCCTGGATTTCCTATGATAATACCTGGAGTTAAAGACCCATTTAAGAATGAAGTAGCTGCATCTTGATCTCCAGTCAAGAAGCTGGTCACTGTACCATAAACACCAATACCCTGGCTACCGGTTTGTCCCCAGCTACCTCTAAGCTTCAGATCTTCGAAAAATCCTCCTGACATAAAACCCTCCTCTGAAATTCTCCAGCCAAGCGCCACGGATGGGAAGGTACTGTATTGATTATCTCCTCTGAACTTCGAAGATCCATCTCTTCTTACTGATGCAGTAATCAAATATTTGCTATCATATTGATAACTTGCTCTACCAATCAAGGACTGAATAGTCTGCTTTTCATAGTATGAATTTGTACCGACTCCTCCTGCCAATGTGATATTATCATAGCGCAAATCGGGAAACTGCAATCCTGATGCATTGGCTCCAAAAAGGTCTGTTTGACGCAGCTGGCTTTCAAAAACACCTGTTACGGTCAAATCATGAACGCCATTAAAAACCTTACGGTAATTCAGCGTATTGGTATTTTGCAGGAAAATATTCTCTTCTGACTGCCTTCTAGCAGTAGCGTTAGAGCTTATAGATCCCTGATCAAATTCCTTAAGCTGAGTATTGATATAGCTTACACCAAAACCAACATCCAAAGTTAATCCATCGATAAACTCATATACCAATCCACCATTAGCCATGAAGTTGTTGTTTTCCCGAATTCTGTCATTTTGAGCAAGCTCTATTGGATTGCCCTTAATGGAAGAAATGGGATCTCGGACCGTCAGTATCCCATTTTCATCGTAAGCAGGTGTGGTAGGTGCCCAAGCGGTAGTTCCGCCAGTTGGACCATCTGTTCTTCCGTCACCACCAACATTGTTGGTTTCACGTCTGATGAAATTCAATTTTAATCTAGCATCAAAATTTTTGGCGAGATTTGCTGCCACGTTCGTTCTTACAGAGTAACGCTTAAAGTAAGAGTTGATGACAATTCCATCTTGATCCAGGTAATTACCGGAAATAAAATACTTAACTGCTTCACTTCCTCCCGAATAATCCATCTGATACTCCTGGCCCGTTGCAGTTCTAAAAATTTCATCCTGCCAATCAGTACCACCATTGGCCTTAAAATCAGCAACTTGTTGATCTGTAAATGATCTGGATGTTCCAATATCATCCGCACGTTGGTTCACAGTTTCAGCAAATGTCCCGGCATCCATCAAATCCCAGGTATTTAACACCTGAGCAGTGTTAAATCTCGCAGTGAATGAAAATCTAGGCGCTCCAGCCTTGCCGGTTTTAGTGGTAATTAATATGACGCCATTCGATCCTCTACTACCGTAAATAGCAGTAGCAGAAGCGTCCTTCAAGACCTGGATATTTTCTATATCAGCCGGATTTATGTCATTAAAGTCACCACCTACAAATCCGTCAATTACGTATAACGGATCATTATTTCCATTGATTGAATTGGCACCTCTAATTCGTATTGTAACACCACCACCAGGTGCACCTGAAGAGTTGGTTACATTGACACCAGGCGTTCGTCCCTGCAAAATCTGGTCAGTCCTTATGATTGGTTGTCCTGCGAAATCTTCGGCGCTCACAGATCCAATAGCTCCAGTGACATCTTTCTTTTCCTGGGTACCGTAACCGATCACAATAATCTCGGATAAAGCAGTAATATCCGCTGATAACGTAATATCAATCACGCTTCGGCTACCAACCACTATTTCCTCAGATACATACCCTACTGAGCTAAATACCAATACAGACTCATCATTAGGAACCTCAATCTGATAGTCTCCCTCAAGACCTGTCACAGTACCAGTCGAGGTGCCTTTCAGAATTACATTAACACCCGGTAAGGGTTCATTCTCGTCTCCGGAAATAATTGTTCCCGAAACCGATTTTTGTGCATAACTCACCTGAAGCCCACCAAAGGACATCAGTAAAATTGTGGCAAACAGCCAGACTGTCGATCCACGTTTTTTGTTAGTGTTTCTCATAAATTTTAAATTTTAGTAAATTGGAAAAAGATATTTTGATTTTATTCATACGGTTAATTTTGGTTATATAGCCATGGTTAGATAGTTAAGTTTAGTGGAATTCATATTTTTAGATGTAAACAAGAAAAAAAAGCATCATCGCGATCAACAGCAATACAATAATTGTAATCCTGTATGAAGAAGATTTAAACTTATTTACTGACCGATCTTTATGCAGTTTCAATTTTTTTTCTCTTTAGTGACAATAAATATCTTAAGAAGTAAAATGATGGAGGTGGAAAAATTAATTTACCTAGGGGTGATCGCGTTTGGAAAGTGGATTTTTTAGTTTTATAAGTAGGGTATTTTCGTCAAAAAGTATTTTTCTTCACTATGATAAAATATAATTCGATGCTGAAAATCAGTAGGTTATATTACTTTTTGAGTTTAATAACGAAAATTTACACCTGGCAAGGGCAATTATGTGCTTTAAGGAAAGCTAAATGGAAAATGCAATAAAGGTGATCTTCATTAGTTAAGCCTGGCCATTATCCTTAATGTACGCAGTTGGAGTTACTCCATATAACTTTTGAAAGCACTTACTGAAATATTTAGGATCTGTAAAGCCTACTTCATGACTTATTTGAGAAATAGAAGATTCTGTTTTGGTTAGCAAAATGGAGGCTTTTTTTAGACGAATCGTGCGGATAAATTCTACAACCGTAAGATCAGTGAGCGCCATGACTTTTTTGTACAGTACAGAATGAGACATCCCGATTTCCCTGGCAATCCATTCCACTTTCAAACTGCTATCAGATATATTTTCCTCTATTATTTTTATTGCTTTATCAAGAAATATCTCATCTGGTTGCGTAATCGTAATATCACGCGGCATTAACGTAACTTCTTTTGAATACCTTTCGCGTAATTTCTTTCTTGATTCAATTAGATTTTTTACACGGATATTGAGGATATTCTCATCAAATGGTTTAGTGATATAATCATCTGCCCCAGTTTCGAGCCCTTCTGCCTGAAATATATCAGAAGTCCTTGCAGTTAGTAATATTACAGGAATGTGGCTAGTTCGGATATCACTTTTTATTTCTTTGCAAAATTCTAGGCCATCCATTTCGGGCATCATAATATCACTAATAATGAGATCGGGTATATGATCATATGCTTTTTGTAAACCCTCTCTACCGTTGTTCGCTGTAAGGACATTGAACGATTTGTCAAAATTTTCTTTTAGGAAAAAAATGATGTCAGGATTGTCATCCAGGATTAATAATGTGGGGACATTCTGTAATATTTCTACTTTTTCGTCCGGCGAGAGAAGATCAACATATTTTTGATTAATGGATGTTTTTGCTTTTTTATAATGGTCGTGATGTTCGCTTGGCTTGAAATCATGAATGATATCAGATTTCGAAAGGTGTGATTTTCCCATTGGCAACCATACATAAAACGTTGTTCCTTGTCCTTCTACACTAGTCACCAGTATACACCCATGATGCAACTCCACATAATTTTTAGCTATTTCAAGACCGATTCCTGTTCCTCCTACAGAAATAGATTGTATGTTACTTGCCTGGAAATACCTCTCAAATACTTGTTTTATTTGGTCGGTATGAATACCAATTCCCGTATCGGAAACTTCCACCTGGACTAATTTTCTGTTGGTTTCCAAAAACTCACCGTGCAATGCCTTTGGTGTTTCATTATACTGTTGCATAAGCTTCAGGGCATTTTCCAGGCTGACTGTCTTGAGCTTTAGAGATACCGTACCGTTCTGTGGTGTAAATTTGAACGCATTTGACAAAAGGTTGACCAGTACTATTTCAATTTTATCCCGGTCATAATATGCCTTAATTTCATTTTCAGTATGTTGGTAATGAAAATGAATATGCTTCATGCGAGCATGTTGTTTAAAGGCAACACTAATCTCATTTAAAAAAGCAACGATATTTCCTTCAGCTGCTTTTAATTTTAGATTGGCTATTTCATATTTCCTGAAATTCATTAGTTGATTCGTGAGTTTTTGTAGTCTGCGTGCTTGTTTCTGAATCAGCAGCAAATTTTTCTGAATCCGATTATTGACCTCATTCTTTTGGATCATCCTATCTAAAGGCCCTAGAATTAGGGTAAGTGGAGTACGCAATTCATGGGATAAGGTGGTAAAAAATTGAAATTTCTCCTTACTCAATTCATTATCCCGCTCATGCTTATATCGCTCCATTTCCAGGCTGTACATAAGTTTTGACCGGCTAACCAATTCTTTTTGAAATAAATAAAGCAGCAGTATAAACGTAGTTATGTAAATAACATATGCCCACCAGGTTTTCCACCAGGGAGGCACGACAATTATTTGCAAGATCGAGGACTCATCTCCCCATTGACCAAGATTTTTTGTGGCCTTTACTCTGAAGTAATAGGTTCCCTTATTCAGGTTTGTATAGGTTGCAACTCTATTTTTCGACCTTGTATAAATCCAATCCTTATCAAATCCATCAAGTTTATATGCAAATAATATATCTTTAGGATTAGGCGTGCTTAATGCACCAAATTCAAGAGAAATAATTGATTCTTTATGCGTAAGGGTAATTGATTCTTTAAAACGAATATTTTTATCCAGAACAAATTGATTGTTGATCGTATCTCCAATAGCTACATCAGTATGATTAATGCTGAGTTTTAATAGATATGCCTTATGAATAGGTTCGGGTTCTTTTAAACTGTCAGGGAAAAATGCTGTAATTCCATTAAAACTACCGAAATAAATCTCACCAGAATCAGACTGAAAATATGCATCCCAAATAAGTGCATTTGAAAGAATACCATCAGACTCATAATAATTTGAAAACTGTTTTGTAACCGGATCAAATTTTCCAATTCCATTCTTTGTGCTTATCCAAAGAAATCCATTACTATCCTCAACAATTGCATAGACCTGATTAGATGGTGCTCCTTTGGATTCATTAAAGCTCTCGAATATGGGGCCATTTTCTCCATGGCTCATTTTGATTAAACCATCAATGTTGGAAGCAAACCATAAATCGCCATTTTTATCTTTATGTATGTTAATAAACCGATTATCAAGAGTATTCCCTTTTTGATCTTTGAGTTCATTATAAATCGTAAGCGTATCCTTCGTATTGTTTGAAGATAGGAGTGTATCAGAATTGATGGTCATCCTTATTATTCCGTTATTCCAAGTCGCAAGCCAAAAAACATTTGGCGACTCCTGGACCATTGCCTGGATATTAATTGTTTTTAAAACAGAGTCCTGTTTTTCACGATCTCCATAATGCAATAGTTCTTCATCGTTTTTGTCGTAAATATAAAAGCCAAGATTTGTACAAATCCAGATTCTTCCGGCGGCATCTTCAGCAAATTCATGGATCTCAACCTTTTCATTGAAATCTGAACTAATGAAATTGAGTTTGTCATTTTCGTAAATGTTATCTGCATAGTTAAACCCATTTTCGAACGTACCAACCCATAGCCGTCCTTTTGTATCGATGTAAATGGCAGTAATAAAATTTGAATTCAACGAAAGCTGATTATCAGGATCATGTTTATAGGTTGTTATTTCGCCATTTTCTGATCCTGAAATTTTGGAAAGCCCATGGCTATACGTCCCTACCCATAAGTTATTGTACTTATCTTTAAAAATTGAACGTACTAATTTTTCACCTGTACCACTTGACTCATCAGTCACGTTAGTGATTCTTCTAAAATTATTTACATTGATATTGATTATGGTGATACCGTTAATAGCATATGTAATTAAGAGGGTTCCTTTGTTATCACCGTAAATACCTCTAATATTCTCATCAAGTAGACTATTTTCAGTTTCACTTTTATTGGTTAACACATCATATGACCCATTACTTGCATTCATAATATAAATTGACTTCTCCACGCCAATCCAAATGTTTTTTTTGAAATCTTTATAAAGACCCTTAATTGCATTTTTTGACCAATTATATTTTAGCTGATTTTCTTTATTGAAATAATGGTTCAACGGGTAAAATGTCTTTTCTGAAATCTTAAAAATGAATAGGCCAGAATTTGTTCCTATCCAGATCAAATCTTCGTTACCAAATATGATCGAGGTTATAGGATCAGATACGTTAGGGATAGCAAACTTTTCAACAGTTTTACTTATTGGGTTATAAGACTTTAATGTCTGGCCACCGATCCAAAATTCGTTTCTATTTTTATGGTATATAAGTTGGCCTGAAAGATCACCGTAATGCCTTTCTACTTTCTTTGTTTCAGGATTGATTTTATTCAATCCATTATCTGTATTTACCCAGATGAATCCATCATTATCTTCAGTAATGAGGTGATTAGCTCTCGAAATTCTATTGCTTGAAATGCTTGAATCATCCTTTGCTACCTTTTTGAAATTATAAAATGATTGGTATCGCTTGTCGTATACATTTAATCCATTATTATAGGTGCCAATCCATATGAGGCCACGACTGTCTTCAAAAAGCGTAGTCACAAAGTCTTCTGAAATAGTCGTTTTTTCGTGGGAATTGTGAATATAAGTGGTGAGATTGTACCCATCATATTTGTAAAGACCGGTAGTTGTCCCTAACCAGGTGAATCCATCCGAATCAAGTAGGATGTCTTCGATTTGTTCATAAACCAGGTCCCTGTCAAAATTTTTCTGACTATTAATGATATTCTGCTTTTGCGCAGATAGATTCAAGTTGGAAATGGTTCCAATTAGCGATAGGAAGATATGTAAAAAGCATTTTATGGAATTAGTCATAAAGACTATAGACGATTGTTAATCCAAAAATATAATTAAACTATTATAAATACTTTAACAACATTTTTCAAGTTTTTAGATATTCTATATTTCTATACAATAAGACTTATTTGTAAGCAAATTGTTCATTGCCAACTGGAATATTATTAGTCGCAAGTAATTTCAAAATGTGCTTTTTTGGAAAAAATTGTTCTCCTAACGGTAAGAATAATATATTATCGTGCATCTCACTAGATTTTAGCCTCTTAGAGGGAAGCAGGTATTTTGGATGCACACTTTGATAAATCAACGGATATCTTTAGTACAACTCGGTTTTGGCCTTCCAAATTCAATTATTATGGAGTATTTATTGATGAAAACTCGCGGAGCTTGGATTTATTTAGTTTATAAAGGAGACATTAGAAATAAAACTCAAAAAATTATTTATGTTGGCAATTTTTCCATTGCATAAAACCAGCGTAAAATGGATTAATTATAAAGTTATCAGAATATATGCTGAATGAATTGAAGAGCAATGGAGGGTATGGATTTTACATGATTCTTCAAGGTAACAGACTAGCTGAAAGATATTTAGATGAGGATGATTTGACGACCCCTTCGATTCCATGAAAAAAAATTGTCATACCGTTTGGAAACAGAAGCTATTGATTTTACAGCCAAAAAAATTAAATCTAAATATAGTGTTATGATCGCCAAAT
>Ga0316187_10006019_pt1 | contig 10464 bp, 22 predicted proteins | sample CroRivburrow1_MG_FD_204927 | JGI IMG/M metagenome (GOLD analysis project Ga0316187, IMG submission 204927) | Coastal sediment microbial communities from Maine, United States - Cross River worm burrow 1 | ecosystem: Environmental > Aquatic > Marine > Coastal > Sediment | place: USA: Maine... | reverse complement strand
GACGACCTTTTTCTAAATGCTAATTTCGACGAGGTGAGCACCATGCTAGACGGCATGGACGTCGAAAATATGAATTCAACGCTTGTAGTCGCGGCCCTTTCGATAACACGGGCTGCTTCGCCACTCATTTACGAGTCGAGGAAGGCATTTGTAAAGAAAGCAGAAAAACGACTCGAAATAGTAGCACCTGGCAGGGTTGAGCAACTTATGGGGGGGCTGCGATGACCAGCTTCGGTGTCTGGGTCGATGATGCTCCGAAGGTCGTCGCCACCGACGCCTTCATGGACAGGGCGGAGGAGGTCGGCTACTCGACCTTGGCCATCATGCTCGACTCGTCGAGGTCGGCCTGGGACCCGCGCTATAGCCTCCAGCAGCTCCGTGAGGCCGGGTATCTCGCCGTCACCAATCGTGACATGGAGATCGTGCTGACGGTCTGGCCGACACCCCACAAGGGGATACTCGACGAGATGTTCGCAGACCTCGACCTGATGCTCGATCGCTCGATGGCCTCTGGTCTTGAGGTCGATCTTGAAGGACTGTGGAAGACCTCGAAGGCCCGAGAGATGGGGTGGAACATCGACGATGCCTCGAAGTACCTGCTAGAGGGACTCTCCAAGCTCCGCGAGAGGCACGACGTTCGGCTCGAGGTCACGACGCACACTGGCTCGCTCGAGGCCACAGCGCGGGCCAGGGTAGCCCCTCATGTCGATCGGGTCCTCTGGCAGGTCTACAGCACGCGCCACAACTGGAGGGCTGAGGCGGTCAACTGGCGAGATCGCTACGGACCATTCGGGCGATCTGCCGACTGCGATCGCCTCGCAGAATTGGCGAAAACCTGGGGCGTGAAGTGCAGCTTCGGGGCTGCCGTCTGGGACCAGAAATGGCCAGGTCATCGGGTCGAGGAAGCGCTCGAGGTCGCCTTTGAGAACATGATCATCCACGAGCCCACCGAGATCCGTGACTGGAGCTCAGGCCGGACCATCGGGCGCTTTCGTGATGCTGGGTTCAACCCTCAGATTTCTGAGTGGAGGCGGGACTTCATCATCAGGACGAGGAACGGGGCGATCAGCTAGCCTTCTGGCCCCTCATCTTCAAAAAAGTCTTCATCCGTCCCAGAGATAGCTGGAGCCTCTCCGCAGCATCCCGCGTCCATGCAGTCATCACACAGGTTCTTTGAGCAATTCGCGCAGTAGTCATGCAAATTGTAATCGACAGGCGACGCTCCGCACCGTTCACAGTTCATCCCTCAACCTCCTCTTTCGACCACCCCCTGCGGCACCCAGGACACTCGTAAGCCACGGCGTTGCCGCTCTGCTTCACGGCCTGGTTGCCTTGGGCGGCTTTATTCAAGCCCTCCTTGAGCTTCCTGGTGTCTTTCTCGACTAGCTTGGTCCCGCAGTGCTTGCATCGGTATTGCATTGGTCTCCTCCTAAGTAGATCTTTTTGCGGTCGCCACGCTTGACCGCCTCGATCATCTTGTCGATCTGTAGGGCCTTCTTCTTTTCCTCCATGGCGTGCTTTCTATAGCCGTCGCCACTTTTCCCAAACTCGACATCCAGTTTTGCGAAGTCGAGTCCCGTCTTGTGGGCTACGTGATGGCCTTCAGAGACGATCCCTGCCAGGTGCAAAAGGAGCTGTCGTTCTGCTTCATTCATTTGTATGCCTCATCCAAGTCCACACCTGATGATCGGCGTATATTTCAAAGCTGAATAGAATCCAGTCATGATGCTCATCTGGCCTGGTTGGATCGTGAAATGTCAAATTGCCGAGTTGATGGCAGTCTGGACCTGTCTCTACAGTGATCCGCCTTGACGTGGTTTTGTACTCCTTCGTGATCATCGGTCTCCTCCTTAGAGCTCTATTTCGATCTGTTTGGCCACAGTCCGACGCTTTCTCTCAAGCGACCGCTTACGGCATTCATCCTCGTTCAAACAGGAGCAGTGCCAACCCCCGTCAGTGGTCCTGTGCTGCTTGCAGTAGCGCGACCGCGATCCCCAGCATCTCCAGACCCTGCCATCGCCAGGGGCGACGAGGACGCCACAGCGCGAGCAGTGGACCGACTTCCTGTTGATGCGGCGGATCTGCTTGTCGCGAGGTTTCATTATCCACAGATACAGCGGTGAAGGGCCAGGGCGACAATGGTGACGACGATCGCGAACGTCGGCCAGATCGGGCTAGGGTAGAGGTAGCGTCTCATTTCTGCACCTTCGCTGACGTCAGAACAACGCACCATGTGTGAAGATTGCACCCTCGGCCTGCTGTGGCTGGCATTGGGTATTCTGGGACGGCTGAATGAGGGCACAGATAGCCAGCACCGCAAGGCTTGCTATTGCTGCATGTTCCGCATTCCTTCGGTAGGACAGTCATTTCTGCACCGGCATCTGATCCCAGACTCGCCCGTCGAGTTCCGGCATCTTGGCAAGTCGCCCGTTGATCGCGGCCTGCTTCAGAAAAAACGAGGTTCCGACCTCGACGCATTGGTCCCGCAAAGATCGGAACCAGTCGAGCTTCGCGGGGCGGCCGAGTCCTGCGCCTGTCTTTTCGCAACCGGCGATGACGAGCCCTGGTGGGCGGTGCATCCCGATCACGCCAACACCTTCAACACTGGCCATCCATTCCCCATCGCTCTTTGGATCACGTGGGTTCCACAGCTTGAGATCGATCTCTCCAAGCAACGGTTCGAGACTCAGGAACTTCTGAGGATGGCAATCGTATTCCTTGTGAGCCGGTATCTGCTCAAGGATTCCGATCCTCTCATCGTACCGTTGCTGATCCTCGGCTGTTACGCCGAGCCATAAGTTTTTGAGGGGCCATGGAAGATCGTCGTCCACCGCATCGAGGATCTGCCCCTTGTCGCCCTCGTCATCGATCCGCGATGCAGCCTCGTAGAGAGCAGCCATTGGGCTGGCACCTGCGCCGCTCTCACCCTCGTACCACTCGAAGAACTCGATCATCCTCTCTGGCCTCTTCGTCAATACCTGATAGGTGTGCCGAGGTGTCGCCGCCATCACCCCGAATACGGCGGCGATAAACTCGAAGGGGACCTCGTCATGAAATAGATCGCCCATCGAGCACACGAAGATCATCGACGGCTTGCGCCACTTCAGAGGCTGGGAGAGCCGCTCTGGACAGAGGGTCACCGCGAACCCGTTCTCGTAGCCCTTCGTGCCCATGGCCCGCTGACGGTTCGCCATCACTTCAGCAAAGCAATTTTTGCAGCCCGGTGAGAGCTTCGTACAGCCATGCACTGGCGACCAGGTTTTGTCCGTCCACTGTATTTTAGTTGTTCCCATTGTCGGTCTCCTCATTGTCGAAGTAGCGCTCTTCAGCGATATGCTCGCCGATAGCTTGCTTGATCTTCTCTTTGTACTCACCCCGAGTGAACACGACGAGTCGCCCGTCTGTGTCTTCAACCCAGATGACAGCTCGACTTCCTAGCTCGTTGTTGGCGCGTTCCCAGTACCGATGAGCTACATCGAGGAGTTCTTTGCTAGCTCGCGGAGATCGCCCGATGGGACGATCGTCGTCATTGGTGTTGTTCTCTCTCGATCATCAATGGGCATCGCCTGTCTCCTGACTATCCGGCTCATCGGGCCTTGGCATCACTGGGACACGCCTCGCAAACGCCCCGCATGGAGTCATCAGAGGAACGGCCTGCTGGATTCCGAGCTTGCAACGGTGCTTGGGCTCATATTCGAATGACCCACAGTTTCCGCAGAGTTCCCGATCGGTTACACGATGAAGTCTCACAGTCATTTTGAGGTTTCCTTTTGCGCCTTCGACCGCTGTTTTTGCAGCCGCTTCATGTACTGTGATGGCGTCTCTTCGTCGTCATCGCATTGGCATCCCTCGGCAGGATGAAAATTCGAGTTGCACCGTGGGCAGTGGCTCGAATGTGTGTGGTAGTCGGATGATACGTTGGTTCTCATCGGATCTCCTTCGAAGCCTTCTCAACAACCTGACAGACCTTGATCGATCCGCTCCGACCGCTGTGCTTGAGCATCCAGGAGCACCAGTCCAGCATGGTCTCACCCTTGTCTGCTCGCCATGGCTGAGGATGCTCGACAGATTTGAGCGCTTTGATGATACGGCTGTCGAGGAGCAGCTCTTTTGTCTTTGCGACCCGCCGGTCAGTTGCAGCGTTTCTTTTCTTTGTCCTGAGTGCAGCGACTCGCTTTTTCACCGATGAAGTCAAGCCCTTGTCGCCGACCTTTTTGATGCAGTCGCTGCCAACATGGAAGCGCCTGCCGTCGAAGCTCTTGACGCTGCACAGGATGATGATGGCGCGTCCGCAATAGGCGCAGGTTCCACCAGGGGTGGTGAGGCATTCGAGGCCGCCGACTGTTCCTGCGCTGACGAGCCCATCCGAGTTCGCGCCTTCTGAAGTGTCTTTGACGCCTACGAGCCTGAAGGGGGCCTCGCCCAGTCCTGCTCTCTCGAATTCGTGGATGATGTCCTGTGCCATTCTGTCCTCCTCGTCGCCTCAGCGATACAGGTACTGTACACAATCTGGAGAACAGGTCAAGAGGGCAGGCTCTTTTTCTGAGGGTCAGCCCCACCACTCGAGTTGCGTAGGGTAGGGGGTATCGAGTTGCCCAAGGTGCTCACGGGCGACGAGCTCGACGATCATGGTCCCATCTCGAGGGCTGTCTTTCTTCGGTCCGTCGAAGGGCTGTCGCGCCACGCAGATCGCTATCCTGGTGACCTCGACCTTCATCCAAAGCGCCCATTTGTTGATCCCCTGGAGCGTCGGGAGCTTCATCACGGCGACAACCCTGTCAGCGTCGCTCGTCGCCGCCTTGATGGCGTGTAGGACGTCCTGATCATCCTCATAAGGGGAGTTCATGATTGCGAGGTCCCAGCGCTCGTCAGTCCACCGCTGGAGGTAGTCGTAGCAGCGGACCTCGTCGAGGTGGCTGATCTCTCGGAGCTGCTCGCAGCGCCTGGGGTCGATCTCGATCGCGGTGATGTGGTGCTTGACTGGGACCGGCCTGATCAGAGCCCCCGTGCCTGCACTTGGCTCCAGGATTCGAATCGGCTTCATGACGCCCTTGAGCGCCCATTTGACGACCTTTTCGGCGAGGGCTGGCCGGCTGTACCACTGGCTCAACTCTGGCGAGTACTCTTCATCGAGCAGGGTGAGCTGATCGCTCATATCTCCACCCCATCGAGAACCACCCTCCAGCCACCCTCTTTGAGGAGCTCGGCTGCCCACACCCTGTGACACTTCCTATCGGCTGCGGTCGCCTTCGAGCAAGCGCAGCAGAGGGTGTCGCCGTCTTTCACCTCGGTGTCGTTGCTTCTCGTGCGAGCCTTGAGTTGGCCAGGCGATAGAATTCCAACCTGGAGTTGATGTTTCCTCCCAAGCCGCTCAATGAACTTTTCTCGATATTGCGCCCTGTATGCGGCCATGCTGAGGCGCCCAGCCTTGGCCTCTGTGACGTCGTGGGCTTCGGGTATTAATAGGACGACAGCGCCCTCTCCATGCTCCCACCGCCTCGGCTTGGCCATGATGGTCCACTTCTGGCCAGGACCATGGAGCTTGCGTGATGCCCAGTTGGTGACGTGGATCGTCGGTGTGTCGGAACGTAGGTCGTCGGTGAAGAGATCAGTTTGTTCAGTCATGCTGCCACCTTGAGCAGGGGCCATTCTGTGATCGGGTAAGGCTCGCCAATGCGCGAGATCATCGGCGGAAGCTCCACCCCATGACGTCGCAACCTGCGATCACATGGGTGGCACAGCCCGCGAGAGGCATGCCTGCGGTCCGTGGACTGGCAGCAGAGACAGCGATCTGGCTTTGTGCCTCCCCATTCCCCTCCGGTCTTTTCACGCTTGTTGTCGTTCGGCCTCGGAGGCCAGCCTAGGCGGTCGAGTTCTTCGATCATCAAGTCAACGGCTTCGAGTGGCCACCTTCCGAGCCTGCGCCTGATTCGGAGTCGATTCGCAAGCATTTTGATGGTCTCTCTGCTGTAACCGAGCTTCACGCTGAGAGAGCTATTGCTACAACCAGAGCCCCTGTGACGTGGGCCAAGCCGAAGGCCTCGTATACCCATCGCGACGATTGAGCTGAGTTTTCTCCCTGGGATTTTGCTCATCAGCATTCTGTCGCCACACTCCCAGTAAAACTCTAGTGCCCTTTTCTCCGAAACCGTCCATCGCTTGTAGTGCCTACCAAGGGATGTCTTCATCCTCGCTCCAATCCTCTCCCAGGGCTTCATCAACGGCCGTCAACACGAGGCCGAGCTCGAGGAGCTTCTTTGCCTCGATGTCGTCGAGCGGTGGGCAGGTGCAGGGGTCGAGGTCGCATCGGTCGCAGGTCATGATGAAACCTCGCAGAACCCCCAGCGCATACAAGCCCAATCGTCCTCGCCAAACCCAAGCAGATACCCCCCCCTGATCTGACTAGACCAATCAATGATCTCGTCTATAAATGCTGGCTTGAACTTCGTTTCTCCAGGACGGCGATATGAGAACATTGTCCGAGGGGAATCCTTTCCTGCGCTGAGTACTATCTCGATCTCTCGGATCTCGCTGATCCTGTCAGGGTCAAGGCTTGAAACCAATCTCAGCGCCTGCTTGTCAGCGCCGATACAAGGCCAGCATCCGACGCGCGTGGCGCCTAGCCTATAAAGAGGATGAAGGCGGACATCGTGCCTCTTGTGTATTTCGACGACGTCTTCCTCGCTCCATCGAAGGATCGGGCGCCATGTTTTGAATCCAGTTGACTCGTTGTATTCAACAGCATCGAGCTTTGATCGAGCGATGCTCTCGTCAGCTCGGATTCCAACGGCATTGATCAGCGAGTCTGGGTTGTCTCCAGCTATTTCGACAAGATACTTGATGATGGGAAGTACCTTTAGTTCGGACGTACAGAATCGTGCCCCACCGCCTAACACTTTTCTCTGACTCGGGAACATCTTATGGATTTTGACCACATCGGTGAAGGTATTAGGCCCACGGACGACGTCGATCGGACCAAGTACTCCTCTCAAATATTCAAGATGATCATAGGTACTTTCATGCTCCCAGCCGGTATCAGCAAACACAAGACGGGCTTCGATCTCTGCCTCAGTGAGGGCTAGGGCTAGCGCTGTACTGTCCTTGCCCCCTGAGATTGAAGAGACCACGTTGACCCCCGTGGCTAGTTCTGGATGTAGGATGTCGGTCATCTGACCACCCTGATCACCATCACGCAGTATCCCCTCATAAGTCCGAATCGCTCCATCTCATCACCTCGGTAGATCTCCAGTATTTTGACCCTCACCCAATTACCTGTGTGTCGCTGCTCCATGGGGACCCACTCATGGAGCTTTAGCCAGTCACCCACCTCGAACCATCGGTCATCCTGTCGAATCTCCACCGTCTTCAGGCCAGCCTTGACAGCGTCGAAATACTTAGGTTCGGTCTTCAAGTCGTGGGTCACCTCCACACCTTCCTTTCAACGTCCTTAGCGGTCTCAATCTCGATGTATCCCCCCAGATCGACCTCACTCTGCTGGATGCAATAGCGCCCGATCAGGATGGCGTCGGCCTCATCTTCTGTGACCCGGAGACCATAGTGCTGCTCGACGATCCAGAGCGACGTCGCCTTTTTCTTGTCCCTCTTTCGACTACCAGGCGGGAGGACCTTACCCGGCCATTTGCTGGGATTGATCGCCTCAACACCAAGGTGATAATCATCGGCCAGAACGTCCCAACGATAGGCCGACTTGGTCAGCGTCCTCAGCGACGACGCCCGCATCTTCATCTGGTACTGATCCTCGATCTTCATCCTCAGCGGAAACAGACCGAGCGAGCAGGCCCACTCGAAGACAGAGCGCACTAGATCGTTTGTGGGCTCCTTGACGACCCCATAGGCGAGCAGTCGATAGCAGCCTTTCCAGGGCGTCACAGGGGCGTGCAGCGCGACTCCTGCGACGTGGGAGCCTGGGTCGACTGAGAGGGCTGATGACGGGATCATTGTCCAAGTCCCTCGACGTCCACGCCGCTGCAGTCGCAGTCCAACTCGTAGTGCTTGCCATCAATGTTGATCCCGAAGATCAGAGCCCAGAAAATGTAGACGGCCAGGATAAAATATAAAAACGTGTTGATGCCTCGAACAAAGACAGAGAGCGCATGCTTCGCCGCGCGCATCTCCAGCTCATCATTTGGATACCGATTGTCTTTGTCGTCCATAGTCTCCTCCGGTGGGATCGCAGGAATCGAACCCTCGCGACGCAGCCCAGCTCCGAAATTCATCGGTTCGTCGCAGATCCCAGGTGCCGGCGCCCCGGAGATGACCAGGGCAGCGCTCGAATATTGTCAGGACAGCCCGGGAGTGACGTGTCGTGCTCTCCTGCGCGCTCCACATGGACCGGCATAAAATCATTGCTATCGCTTCCCCCCATCAAGACCATATTCCTCGTCGTCGTCTCCAGGCTCACGGGCATTCGTCGACTTCGATGGACTCTTGCCAGCCTTCGTATTGATTCGCTTACGTGGAGTCCTAGAGCTCTTCTCGTCGCTTTGGAGCCTCCCCTTGAGCTGATCGATATCCTCTGCTGGCTTATCGTCGATACCGAAGTCGAAGTGGTCGCGGGCCGGTGACATTCCGTCGCGGATGGAGTTGTACACCCCTCGGAGCTGCACCAGCTCAGTCTCGTCGATGGCGGCGATATTGTGACCAAGCCGCTTTGCTATCATTCCCTGAGTGACGCCCCACTCGCCGAAGGCAGCTACGATCTTTCTCACGCGATCATCGAGCGGCTCCCCGTTGCCACCTTGGAGCGTTCGCCTGATCTGCTGCACAGCCTCGTCAACGACATCGCCAGGAATGATCCCGAGAATGCAGGCCCGCATCCTTCGAGCTCCCTGGTTGGCTGTCATTTCGTAGATGTCGCGAGGGTCCTCGAGTTTCTTGATCTGGCCCCTCGCCTTCCGCTCGTGCTTGACAGTGAAGACCTTGGTCTGACGCACGTTGGTCTCCAGGTCCCACGCATAGGCCATCACTGAACTCTCACCGTAGCGCTGATCGAGCTCGGTGATTCCAAAGTCGAGGTTTCCCCACGCCTGAGCCAGCGCCTCAGCAAGACGAATCGATGGCCCTTCAACCTTCGAGCCACCACGAGGGAACGAATAGAGTGCCCTCTCAGCGAGAGATCGCCGCTTGCATGCCTGCATGATTCGCGCGAAGGCTGCGTTCCCGTCACGAGGGAAGTTCTTGGCCATCACGACAGCCGCTTGGACCTCAGCCACCTGGCGGCTCTGCTGCATCTCGACGGTCGCAAGTTGTCCCTGCTGGGTATCATCAAATTGAACAATGCTGTTTTCCATCAGACTCTCACCTTTCGGACACGTCGAAGAACGCGCCCTCGTTTTTCTGTTTTCCAAGTCCAGCCACTACCGCCAGGGAGGCGAAGGGCAGTATTGCCTTTGATCCGATCTTGGACCTCGGCTTTGATTTCGTTCTGTTCAGCCCTGGCTTGAGATGCCGCCGTCGCCGCTGCTTCGTGGCGCTCCCACAGCTCGACCCATGAGTCGTCAACGTCGATCACGACCCCGTTGTCGTCAGGATGGAGTTTCGCCATGGTCCCGCGTTGAGCATCAGCAGCGATAGGCGGCGGCGGCTCATCACCCTCGATATGTCGCTCCCACCAGTCGAGGAGCCGCACAATGAGAAGCTCATGAAGTTCCGCATCAGCCTCAAGATCCCACCACTGGGGGCGCTCAAAGCCGATCATCACAACCACCGTACAGGTGGGGGAGCCCGTCACGAGCATCTGCTGCTGGACTTGCACCTGGATCGCGAGCGGTGGCCCATACTCCCAGGCGTGAGCGTCGAATGGGTGCCACGACTTGAGCTCTACGAGACCACCGTCGTCATCAGGCTCGTGGTGAGCGTCAGGGGTTGCAGAGAGCACCGGATAGGACGGATGCCATTCAGGCGAGTCCTGGGGCCACAGGCTGGCAGGTCTGCCCGAAAGATCGGAGTACCACCTCAAGATGACGCTCTCGAGGCGATGCCCAGCCTCAAGCCGCCCAGTGGGATCGTCATCATCTCGCTGGTAGCGACCCGTCTTGATCAGCCACAGCTCCAGCGGGGTCATGAACGAACTAAGCCCGAGGATGATTGGGGCGTCGCTGGCGCCGATGTGCTGGGATCGCCACTCGAACGAGGTCGCGTCAGGCATCCTATCTCATGCTCCTGAAAACTTGGAATCCAGCCATGAACAACAGGACACCGAGCCCAATCCAGTATCCGTAGAACCCGTGGTCGTGGATTGTTTCTGTAACCATGACCGTGGCTGAAATCCCAGCGATAAGAGTGGCCGTCGGGTTCCATTCCATCACTCCACCTCGTCCTTGATTTCGCCGCGCTCACGAGCTTCCTCGAGCTCGACAAAGGCCCTCAGCACCGGCAACATCTCGGGGCAGTGACGCCCCCTGATGATCATCAGATGTGCCTGGCCGTAGAGTTCATCGAGCG
>Ga0316187_10006018_pt1 | contig 10464 bp, 5 predicted proteins | sample CroRivburrow1_MG_FD_204927 | JGI IMG/M metagenome (GOLD analysis project Ga0316187, IMG submission 204927) | Coastal sediment microbial communities from Maine, United States - Cross River worm burrow 1 | ecosystem: Environmental > Aquatic > Marine > Coastal > Sediment | place: USA: Maine... | reverse complement strand
GAGAAAGCCCTCAAAAGTAAATATTCATCAAATTTTTACTTTAATTTTTCAAGATTTAACTATGCGTAGAGTTTTACATCACGCAAAATTAAATATATACCCAACTGAACGCTCTAAAAAGCCACAAATGTATTTTAAATTTGTAAAGGGTACTAATTTTGATGGATATGAGCCGAAAAATTATGAAACAAAAGTGCTTGCTCCTTTTGAAGAGTTAGACCAGCTTCAAGCAAAAACCCTAACTAATGGTATTTTACGTAAGTATAGCTTACCAACTGGTTTTATTAATGAAGAAATTATGAAACCACTCAAAAAGGAAGGATACATGAGTTCACCTCCATTATTAGGAGCATTTGGTATGAAAAGTCTTACTAAGCAGGCAAAAAAAATAATTGAAAACTTAAATCAATACTTAGCAGAAAAAGAACAACAACTTAGTGAGTGTGTAGATACAGATCGTGAAAAATTCATTCCAATTTTGCAAGAATTGCAATCACTGGTATTCTTTATTAAGCAAGATAACCCTGAGCTTTATCAACATATACTCTCAAATGTAAAATGGGTAAACCAAACAAAACCAATGGGTGTTGAAAATGACTTATCAATATTTGTTGAAGCTATGAATATTGATTTGGTATATTTGGAAGAACACTAGTCTACATGACAAGTTGTATCATAATTTATGTAAATTTTACTTTTCTATAGTAGAAAACTTAAATCAGTATAGTACTATAAATTGAAACTTGATATTTATATTTTTAAATTTCGTTAAGCCCCAAAAGATTATCTATCTAATTCTAAAATAAGATTTGTTATTCGACCATTCCCCCTTCCCAATCAGGTTTCAATAAACCCATATTTATAGCTAAATCTATTTCTTTCATGTGGCGTTTAACCACAGGAGCATCAATCATTTTTGAGCCAAAAGCAACAACACCTAATCCTAATTTTTTTGCTTTTTTTGCAGCAAACACTATTTGTTTTGCTTTTTCTATATCATTTATCAAAGGGGCGAAACCTTCTTTAATTACTGCTATTTGCCGAGGGTGAATACAACCCATACCCATAAAACCTAAGCCCTTACTTTGCTTTGCATTAGAAAGTAAAGCATCCATATTGTCAATATCTGAAAAAACCGAATCAATAGGTTGAACACCAACAGCATGGGCTGCATTTACTATTCGAGAACGGGCATAAAAGGATTCCGAACCTTCATTAGTTCGTCGTGCACCAATATCAGCTGTATAATCCTCTAAACCAATAGCCAGAGCAACTATATCTTGCGACGCTTTTGCAATCTCAAAAGCGTTCTCAACACCTAAAGCGCTTTCTATTATTGGCATTAAAAAAGTTGTTTTAAATATCCGATTACTACGACACAAATTAATAATTTCAGACTCTACCTTTTGAACCATACTAATACGCTCCGTTTTAGGTATTAAAATAAGATGTGCGTTATGGGGTATTACATATTTCAAATCTTCAATTCCACGCTTTCCCTGGTTAATTCGAACCATCCGTTCTGCCCCATAAAAATCACAAGCTCGTAAAGCATTACGCACTAAAATTCTGGCTTCATCTTTTTTTTCAGGTGCTACAGAATCTTCTAAATCAAGAATAATAGCATCGGGTTTATGTAGTCCTGCATTTATAAACAAACTTGGTGTATTTCCGGGTAAATACAAACGTGTAAACCTGTTATGTTCTTTCTCAGAATCATATTCATTTTTTTTATTAAATTCTGGTAAATACTCCTTAGTAGAATTTTTTAATTGTTTAATAGCTGCCTCAAGTCGTGCTGAAATAACCCATGGTAAAGCACCTCGATCAACCATTTCAATTTTAGCATGCTCTATATCAAAATAATTTAATACTTCGTGTACTAAATCGGTAATGGATTTTTTATATAAACTTGCAACACGACTTTTAAGTTCAAATAGAATCCCCCCATTTTCACTTAACTCTACTTGAACAAAACAATCTGAACGTACACGTGGACCCGAATTTCCAGCTTTTGCTATTGTTGTCATACCTGGGCAATTTTGAATTAATAAGAAAAATGTACAGCCTTTTATCAAAGTTCTAAAAGCATTCTGAATTAAGATACAAATTAATGGCTGTTCTGTAGCACTTTATTAAATAAAAAATTGTTAAAAACTTAGTTAATTACTTCACAGGTACAAGTAAAAACCCCATGCATAAAAACTTTACCTTAGCCAAAAATTATATATACATGGCAAAGCAATTGATTTCATATGTAATGTTAGTTTTTATAACATTAACAACAATGGCGCAGAATTCAACTATTTTGGAAGAAGGCGAGCAAAAAACTATAACCATTTCGAAAAAAGAAGAATCGATAAATAGTTTTAACAACGAGTTCTTGACTATACTAAGTAAATCGAAATCTGGTAATGCCGATTCAGCTAAATTAGTCTACACCATAAAAGAACACAGAAAAATTGTTCAAAAAGGATCAAAAATTCAGCTTACAATAGCAATCGGCAACTTGTTATTACAAGACGATCATGAATATCAAAAATTTAAGGTGAATACAATGCTTATTCCCAACTTGGCATCGTTTACTTATCATTGGGTTGATAAAGAAGGGAATAAAATAAGGAGCGAAAGACTAACAGATCAGAAGCTTAAATCAGGTGCACCTATTTTAAAATTAAATGAACCGGATAATGGGAAAGCCACAGATAGCAAATTTTACTTTAGCGATATTGAATTTGGATTTAACAAATTAAGCTATAATAAATTCAACAAATTTATTAATGCTGTGGATTCATATTACGATGCTGATGCCAGACTAAATATGGTAGCTCAGGAACTAGATAAAATACGGATAGATACTCTGGAATTATTAGAAGAGTTTTATGACCTAACCCTAAAAAACATTAAATACTTTAACCAACTAAAAGCTCAACGTTTAACCAGTACTCTAAGTTTAAATACGAATGATCCGATTGGATTTAAATCGAAATTTGGAAAGATAGAAGTGCGTAATAGAGAACTAAAAAACAAAATTGAACACACGCAGAAAAATATGCACGAGGCGTATTATAAAAAAGGACTTGATTGGTTAAGTTGGAAAGATGTAAATAAGGCTTCATTGTTTTTTAACAAAGCTATTGAAGTGAAAAATAATTATGCACCACCTTTTTACGAATTGGCAAACATTGATTTTAACAATAAAAAATTTCAGGCTGTGTTAGATACTTGTGCTGTAATCATTAATACAAAGCATCCCAATAACGACACACGTTACAACACATTAAAGCTAGCCGAGAAAGTTATATTTACTTATCTGGATTCGATTAAAACTTTAATAGATGAGAAGCATTTTGATATTGCTTTAGAAAAATTAAACTACTGTACTAGCTATGTTAAAGGAATTGAAGGAATGCGGAATTTTGAGGAATTCAATCAATATCACAGTCTTATTTTTGAAGGCTATTACAATAATTTAGCCCGAAAGGTTGAAGTTTTTATTAAAGAAAAACAATTAAAAGAAGCTCACAAAGGAATTGATTCCTTAGTAAATTTCAGAACCAGTAATGAACAATATTATATTGAGCCGGTAGCTGAACAAAAACTATTAAATAGTTTGCATTTGGCATGGGTTAATGCGGGAGATAATTACTTAAGCACCCAAAAAGCCGATAGTGCTGTATTTGCTTTAACAAATGCTAAAATTATTTGTAGCAAATACCCATTCGTAAATTGCTCTGATAAACTTCAATCCCTATTAAACAAAGCCTATACTGAAAATTACAAACTACTGGTTGATATGGCCGAATTAGCAATTAAAGATGAATTGGCCGATTCTGCATTATCTTTACTAAGTTTGGCAGGGCAACACCAGTTGGCATATAAACTTAGTCCTATTAATAAAGCCGATACTCTTTATGTAAAAGCTAAACAATTAAAATATTACGACCTAATTAATGAAGGTAATTTTGCGTTAAATGATGGCGATGGGAAACAAGCTCTTGCTTTTTATCAAGCTGCTATTAATATAAGTACAGCGGTAAATATAACAAAAGACAGTTCTTTAAACACTAAAACAAAAAATGCCGCTGGTGCATATATTTTAACTATTTGTTCAAGAAGTGAAACCTTTGTTGAAGCCATGCAAATGGACAAAGCAAAAGCTGGATTAAATAAGGCTCAAGCTCTGGAAAAAAATTATAAGCTTGCCAAAGATAAAAATGTTCATTCAGCCATTGAACAATTGGCGAATAGCTTAAACAAAGGGGTATGTAGCATCATCCAGTATAATTATAATATTCAATTTGGAGCAACTAATAAGTTTATTGAAAAACTAGATTTTAACAATGCTCAAAATGCTATTAACAAAGCAAAAAAACTTGCAAGTGAGAGTGCTGACTGCAATATAAAAACCGATGAAATTCTGACCATAGAAAGAAAAATAAGTGGAATTTTAAAATACCAACAAAAATTTAATCTAATTCAGGAAGCACTTAAAGCAGAAAAGTTCAATAATGCAATTCATGCCTATTCAGCATTGGGTAAATTTTATACTGATTCGGTAAAGGATAACTATGGTATTGCACATAAAGAACTTTATAAATTTGTGTATGAAAATAAACATGGCGAATTGCTTGATTATGGTGTTACATTTTACACAGAACAAAGCGAGCCTGAAAAAGCCTTGCAACTTTTAGAAGAATTATACCGTAGAGAATACATTGCCAGTTGGTCGAAGAACAGTCAAACTAAACTTGGTAATTATTTAGCAATACGTGATTATGAAGCAAATGCAGAGGAAGATCCTAAAGGAAAGATTAACGATTATACACACAATATTTCCTGGTTTAAATTCCTGAAAAAGGCTTATTTAGCTCAATGGAAACAAATCTCAGTAAATTAGGTATTGTAATAAAAAAATGCCCAAAGTAATTTATACTTTAGGCATTTTCTATATCAAAATATTTTATTCCCACTCAATTGTTGCTGGTGGTTTAGAACTAATATCGTAAACAACACGATTAATGCCACGTACCTTATTAATGATATCGTTGGATACCTTAGCTAAAAATTCGTAAGGTAAATGTACCCAATCGGCAGTCATACCATCAGTACTTTGTACTGCGCGCAACGATACTACACTTTCGTATGTACGCTCGTCGCCCATTACTCCTACTGATTTTACTGGTAACAACATTACACCTGCTTGCCATACATCGTCGTACAAACCAGCATCTTTAAGTCCATTAATAAAAATAGCATCGGCTTCTTGCAACATACGTACTTTTTCGTGGCTTATATCGCCTAATATACGAATTCCCAAACCTGGTCCCGGGAAAGGATGGCGTCCTAATAATTCATCTTTAATACCTAAAGCTCTACCAACGCGGCGAACTTCATCTTTAAATAAAAGATTCAAAGGCTCCACAATTTTCAACTTCATAAAATCGGGCAAACCTCCTACATTATGATGCGACTTAATTGTTGCTGATGGTCCTCCAGTTGCAGAAACTGATTCAATAACATCAGGATAAATGGTTCCTTGGGCAAGCCAAACTACATCCTTAATTTTAGTAGCTTCCTCATCAAAAACCTCAATAAAATCACGCCCAATAATTTTACGTTTCGCTTCAGGTTCAGTAACGCCTTTTAAATCTCCAATGAATTTATCGCCAGCATTAATCCCAATTACATTTAAACCCATGCCTTTATAGTTCTCTAGCACAGTTTCAAATTCATCTTTACGCAACAAACCGTTATCCACAAAGATACAAGTCAAGTTTTCGCCAATTGCTTTATTTAATAATACTCCGGCAACAGTAGAATCAACGCCTCCACTTAATCCAAGTACTACTTTGTCATTACCCAATTTCTTTTTTAAGTCAGCAACAGTGGTATCCACAAACGATGCAGGTGTCCAGTCTTGCTTACAACCACAAATATTTACAATGTAGTTTTTCAAAAGCTCTTTACCCTGTGTTGAGTGATATACTTCGGGGTGAAATTGAATACCATAGGTTGTTTCATTTTCAATCCTAAAAGCCGCATTTTTCACATCATGAGTACTCCCTATTACTGTAAAGTTTTCAGGTAATTTTTCAATGGTATCTCCATGCGACATCCATACTTGTGAATCATCGTCAATACCTTTTAGCAGATCGGCACGACGATCGACAAAAGCAAGATTTGAACGACCATACTCCCTGGTGTCTGATGCCTCTACACTTCCTCCATCATTCTGAGCTAACCACTGCGCACCGTAGCAAACACCCAATAATGGTAACTTGCCACGAATTTCTGTTAAGTCAGGTTGTGGTGCTTTTTCATCGCGAACCGATGAGGGGCTACCCGACAATATCACACCTTTCACATTCTCATCCATAGCCTCTTGCGCTTTGCTAAAAGGGTGAATCTCACAATAAACATTTAGTTCACGAACCCTACGCCCTATTAGCTGAGTGTACTGTGAACCAAAATCGAGGATTAAAATTTTTTCTTGCACTTTAAAACAACTTTTTGATGTAAAAATTTAATACTGCGCAAAGATATTATTAATATTCAAATAGTTCTAGTATAACTTTGTGTGAATTAAAAATTAAACCTAGGTTTGTGCAATTATTTCAAAATATTTATAAATATATTTTTCTATGAGATTACTACATCTGTTCATAATATTGTTAATATTCGTAACTACAAATACCTTAGCTCAAAATTTTAAGCGCATTATTTCACTATCACCTGCTGCCACATTTAATTTAATGGAATTAGGCAGTGTGGATAAAATTGTTGGCTGTACAAAATTTTGTGAGTTAGGTGAAAATGAAGATTTAGTTGTGGCATCAGCAATTAGCATGAATATAGAGAGAGTAATTGCCTTAAAACCTGATTTAGTTATTTACACTACTATGTTTAAACCCAATCAGATTGAACGATTAACTCAATTTGGAATTCGTACGGAGCTATTTAAGTCACCCAAAGATTGGAAAGAAACCTGTGACCAATTTATTCGCTTAGGAGAATTAGTTAGTCAAAAGAAAAAAGCTGAGCACTATATTGATTCTTTGGAACAATTAATGAATAAAGTTACTCAATCTATACCTAAAAACGAAAAACAAAAAATTTTTATGGAAATAGGTGCAAAACCACTTTTTACAGCTGTACCAAACACCTTTATGCATGATTATATTGTAGTGTTGGGTGGAGTAAATATTGCCAATGATCAAACCAGCGGAACAATTAGTCGTGAAAGAGTACTCATGAAAAATCCTGATATAATAATTTTAGTTACCATGGGAACGGTAAGCAAATCAGAAAAACAAGTTTGGGAAAGCTATACCGATTTAAATGCCACGAAAAACAATAAAATTATTACAATTGATGCTGATTTGGCATGCCAGCCAACACCGTACAATTTTTTGAACACTATAATTGAATTAAATAAACTTCTTTACGGAAAGTAAATAAAAGTCTTTAGTTCAAAGTCCTCAGTTGGCAGTATCCAGTCTTCAATTATCAGTGGTTAAAATTGGAGAAAGATTGAGTACAAATTAATCTTAATTCAAATATTTTTTGAAAAAAAGCACACCAAACCTAATGTGCTCTTATACAATAATTAAAACAAGCAACCTTCACAGCTTTAAACACAAAAATATATTATTTTTAAAACCACTGATTTGCTTTTCATAAAAAAATAAGCTTACATTTGCATACGAATTTTGGTTCTTGTTCTACAATTTGTAGAAATGAATAATAGGGAATCCGGTGCGATTCTAGTAATAGAAACAATTCCGGAGCTGTACCCGCAGCTGTAAGTCCTTTCCGTTCCGATAGCTATCGGAATCGGAATTAGCTTTTAAACTACAGCCACTTTCAATATTGAAGGGAAGGCATTAAAAGTTGGGACGAGCCAGAAGACCTGCCACAATTCTTAACTAAAAACTAATAAAAAACCTCGGGGAAAAGGTTTTATTAAGTTATGAAAACAAAAAACACATTTTTCAGGATTGTTAGTATTAAATGGATGCACACTTTGTTTGTTACCATTGTTTTAAGCACCACAACAAACTGCTATTCACAAAATTACAAAACCAATGACACTATAAGTGTTGACGAAGTTGTAGTATCAGGTGAAAGCATTGATCGTTTTCAAGCGGGTGTTAAAATTGAAAAAATTGAAAGTGATCAACTTGAACTTTCTCAGGACGGTAATCTTGAAAGTTTAATATTAAGACATACTCCTATTGCAATAAAGTCGCAAGGATCAGGATTGTCTACTATACGTATGCGAGGTACTTCTCCAAACCATACCAGTGTTAATTTTGGGGGAATTAACTTAAACTCCTTAACACTTGGACATTCAAACATGAGTAATTTTCCAATGTTTCTATTCGATGAGCTTGCTATTCAATATGGTAGTTCAAGCTCGGTAAACGGGTCGGGAAATATAGGTGGAGCAATACATTTAGGATTAAAAAATTACTGGACTAAAGGGCTTAAAATCGAAGCCAGAATTGCCCACGGATCGTTTGGAGAACAATTGTATGGCACAAAGGTATTTTTAGGGAATGGAAAATTTGAGTCGGTTAGCCGTGCATACTACTATTACAAAACAAATAATTTTAAATTTACGAACAATAATATACGCAATGTTGAACAAGGTATTTTTAGTATAAAAGACCAGCAACGTAGGGCCAACATTGAAGACTATGGATTAATTCAGGAATTTAACTATCGTATTTCAAATAAAGAGACTATAAAAATTATAAACTGGTTTCAATATAATTGGAACAATACTCAATCCAACATGGCTAGTAATCTTGATACATTTGCTATAGCCATACCTCTAGCCAATAAAAACGCACGTCTTTGGGGCGAATACAATAAAAAAACAAATATTTTAAGCTACTACATTGGTGCCGGTTATGTTTACGATTACCAAAACTATAACAACAATACCAGCCTAATAAAAACACAAAGAATTATTGGACAAGCACATATTGAACACAATTTTAATACTAATGCCAGTTACAAAATTGGAATTAAAGCATCCAGAATAAAACCTGAAATGGAGAATTATATAGATACTGTTAGCTTTGAAGACAGGGCTGATATATTTGTTTCCTATCGTCATAATTTTTTTAAGCGACTAAAAGTCACATTGAATATTCGTAAAGGACATGTTTCGGGCTACCAAACTCCATATACACCATCTGTTGGTATAGCTTACTTACTATTTTTAGCTGAAGAACAATCTCTAAACATAATAAGCAATGCTGCATATAGCTACCGGGTTGCTTCATTAAACGATCGTTTTTATGACGATGGTATAAACAAAGGGAATCCTTATATAAATCCTGAAAAAGGAATGAATTATGAATTAGGTGTAAAGTGGGATTATTGTTCAACAAAACAAAAAGCAAAGGTTTATTTGGCTAGCTTTTATATGGATATTGATGATTGGATTTTATGGTTGCCAGAAGGCAGTAGTTGGCAAGCCCAAAATAATGAAAGAGTTATAAGTAAAGGCCTTGAGCTTAAAACTGAACACTCCTACAATTTTCAAAAAATTGGAATAAGCCAAGGGATTAACTTAGCTCTAACCTCATCGCAACGCATTGAAGATGAAAGTAAAAGCGCCTTGTATCGACAGATTGAATATACTCCTCTATTATCAGGAACTTTTTTCTCAAGTTTAAATTACAATAAACTATTTTTATTTACTGTGGATGGAAGTTATACACATTGGCAATATACAGATAAGACTCCTGAAAATATATTGGATGAATACCTTTTACTAAATACTTCGATAAGCTATAACTTAAATATAAATAAAAAGGAAAAACTAACTTTTATAACTTCAATAAATAATATTACTAACAAAAATTACCAATCGACCATTAACTATGCTATGCCAGGAATAAATTACAGATTAACAATTAAATACAATTTCAACTAATATTTATTAATTATGAACAACAGATTTAACGTTTTATTATTAATTACTGTTTTTACATTAGGATTCATCTCTTGTAAGAAAGAAAATAACAATACCATTACTGAAGGTACAAAAGGTAATTATGTAATTAATTATGGTAATTACTCAGGTGGTAAATCAACCATTACCCTGTATGATACTGAAAATGACACAACAGTTCAAAAGTATTATCAGGGAAAAAATAATTATTCAATTGTTTCAAATATTCAACATGCATGTAATTTTAATAATAATATTTACTTCATGGGTAATAACACCGACGAAATAATGTTTGTGGATGAAAATACTTTTGAACAAACTAAAAATGCCATAACAAAGGATATAGTACAACCTCGTTTTGCAATTGGTAATGGTAGCTATTTATATGTATCATGTTGGGGGGGCGATATGTGGATTGACAATAGCACTTCGTACATTGCTAAAATTAATATTTCAACCAATTTAGTAGAAGAAAAAATTGCTCTACCAGGTGG
>Ga0316187_10006017_pt1 | contig 10465 bp, 8 predicted proteins | sample CroRivburrow1_MG_FD_204927 | JGI IMG/M metagenome (GOLD analysis project Ga0316187, IMG submission 204927) | Coastal sediment microbial communities from Maine, United States - Cross River worm burrow 1 | ecosystem: Environmental > Aquatic > Marine > Coastal > Sediment | place: USA: Maine... | reverse complement strand
TCGTGAACAGAAACCGGATGATCAAAACAACGTTGACTGCCGTCGGGGAGTGTAACTACAGGCATGGTCTGTTTCTCCAGTGGTGACCATTACGAGAGGCCACTTGATTCGCCAAAAATAAACATGAGCGGGCGCACTGTACCGAAAAATGGTTTCACTGCCAAGTTCCACGGCGGACGCTAGTCGAACACCTCGCTCCCATCCGGTTCGATATGGGACGTTCTGTTCATTCATGAAGCTCGGCACTCTGTTCACGATCCCAGTCGATGCTGGGCTGGTTGATCCCATCGACAAAGCCAAACGGTTCTATTGCGCCCAGACTGAGGGTTGGCAGTCTCTCCCTAAACCGAAACGCCTGTTCAAAATCCGTTCCTTGAACGCTGGCCTGTCAGCCCTGGAGCTTACCCGGCAGTGCATACAGCGTGAGCAGCAGGTGACTGTCTGCCGTCCGCCCTCCCCACGCCCAGTTCCCGGGCACATTGACGCCGGTGTCACCGAGAGGCCGGGAACGACTTTCCTCACCGGACATCCCGACAATGAATTCGTCGGAAAGCCTTCAATGATGGCATCGGGCAAAGCGCCCGCAATCCACCGGCGGTGAAAGCGATCTGCGGAGCTGTCTCCGGCAGCGGGCTGAGCGGTGCGGCAGTGGTCACCGGGGCTGAGCGAAGCCAGGCGCGCGCCGCTTCGGCGCCTGTAACTTCCAGCAGCAGGAAGCGCGTCTCGCTTAGTCTTCCATGCCCGAATCGGACGACCCTGGATTTCGGGTAAACGATCGACCGCATTGTTCGGAGGCCGTCAATGACTTAAGGTGGGGTGCTTTTCCCATGGCACTGGCCGGGCATCTCGCAATCTATGCTCTCTCCTGATCCGCGCGGAATTTACGCGGCCCTCACATTAGCGCTAGCTTTCATAATCATCGTGGGGAATATTGGCACATGGACACTCAGTTATCGACAGCCTGCTAAAAACCGCAAAAATAAGTCGGCATGCCGCTATTCATTTCGCCTCATTATCCCACCAATCATGGCTGGCGCTTCGAGGGTGCACTTGAGGCAGCCATGCAGGATGACAGAGATCAATTTCCTTGAACGGGATATGTGATTCTAAAGGACCGTACACTGTGCCGCCACTACTGGCGTAAATCAGATGAGGTTTCCGCCCCGTATCATGTATGGCCTGGAGCAAATGCAATGAAGGAAGACGATTTTCTATCGCGTCTTTCGCCATGGCCAAATCTGACGTTAATGGATAGATTGTATGCGCCAGATGGACAATTACCTCTTACCCCTCGACCAGACGCTAACAATCATCAGAAATATTCAGGTCGCCTCTTATCCATTTCACAGCCCCGTCGACCTGGACCTTACCTCTGGCCAATGCTGGAACCTCTGCACCGAGGATACATGAATGATACGGGAAGCAGGGGCTTTCCAATCCGTCCGGTCGCGCCGGTTATACCTATCCCCATTCCGAGCCCTTCAAAACATCCTCCAGTTTTGTAACCATCCGGCCAAACGTATACTGGCTCGCCAGCTCTCTTTCTGCAACCGAAATCCTTTCTCGAAGCTGGTTACTTTGCACCAGCTTTTGCACGGCCACAGCAAGCGCGTGCGGGTCTCCCTTTTCAAAAAGGAGTCCCGTTACCATATCACGGACTATCTCCGGATTACCGCCAGCATCTGATGCAACTGTAGGAATACCTGACCCCAATGCATGAATCAATGTCAGTGAAAACGGCTCATACAAGGAAGGGAAAATGTAGATATCGTATTCCTGAAAAAGCTCGAATAACCGGTTTTCCGGAACAGAAGCGTTGAATGCAACATGCTCTTCCAGGCTGTGCTGTTTTACAAGGCCTTTTATCCGGCCCCAGTACTCCTGGTCCTGAACGTCACCTACTACCGTCAAGCATACCCTGAATTCTTGCCCCGCATTTCCAATAATATCCGGCAAAGCTTCTATAACAGTGTGAAGTCCCTTTACATCCACAACACGGCCGGCAAACAATAACCGGATCTCTCCGCCCGCAACGGTTTCCCTGCGATCGGTAAACCTCCTGTTTTCTTCTGACTTTATACGCACGCCGTGGTAAATAACTTTACTCCTCGCAAACGTCACTCCTGCTTCAAGATATAGCTTTTCCATAAAGTGACTGGGAAATATGGCAATACTGTTGGCCGGAAATCTCGACAACTCCAGGCCGGACACCAGTTTCTTAATATACAGATGTATCTTTTTCTTCAGCGTTATGTTCCGGAAAACACGTTCAGTAAAATAACGACGGATAAATGACGCGTTCAGAAACGAGATCATCCAGTTGTCTGTAAGCAAGTACGCCGTCTTTTTATTTAGCCGTCTAACCGCGTCGAGAAATGATCCATCCAGAAAATACATATTCCAGACAAAGACTATGTCAGGATTAACAGTCGAAACCAATCTGTTCAAGGCATCGATATTGCTGGTATTAATAGCCGAACGCTCTTCAGAAGTACACGCCAATGGTTCGTAGATATTCCCTTCACTGGCGAGAAGCTTCAGCATTCTGCTGATATCCTGCCCCATATAGTCTTCTACCTTATCACCATAGCTACTTGTCAGCACCGTGATTTCGTGCCCCCGGGATGCCAATTCGCCTGCCACATCGAAACACAATCGCTCATATCCACCAATAGCATTTGGCGGATACAGGTTACTGACAAACAGTATTTTCACTCGATCACCGTTGCCAGAAACCTGCAAAACTCGCTGTCCCGCATATAGGCGTCGCAGGTAAGTTCACAGGGCGGAAGACTATCGAAGTACTTCAAGAAGTGCAGAATATACGCGGTAAGTCGATGATTATCGGTAATACCAGTCAAACGACCATAATACTCCCAGTCGCGTTCTGCACGGGCTTTATTGCGCCCGTGACTATAGATAAAATATGCAACCACCGCTGCCCACTCTGTTTTCACCTTAATCACATCTTCACTAATCGTATTAGTTGCATGCATTCGGTAGTTAATAAGTGCTTTATCCAGCAGGTGAAAGTTTTTATCACGCACTACAAGTCGAAGCATGAAGTCAAGATCATGCGCGTAGCGCAATGCTGAAAAGTAACCAATCTCCTCGAATACCGACCGCCTGATAACGAGATTCGACGTGGTCATAATAAAATTACCATTCACCAGCGCTAATGACAGGTCCCCCTCTTTTTCAAAGAACGCCTTTGCCCGCTCATACCAACTATTGGGAATACTCCTGCCAGAATCGTCCATAAACTCCAGACCGGTGGCCACCACGGAAACATCCGGAAGTTCATCCAGTACATGCAGGCACTCTTCCAGTCGCTGAGGATGAAAAGCGTCATCTGAATTAAGTATCGCTACAATTTCACCTTGTGCGCGGTGAACGCCAGCATTAATCGCTTTGTGCGCACCCTGATTTGGCTGGGACCAGTAAACCAATTCCGGGCAGCGTGCCGCAGCGTGCCGCACCTTGTCTGCTGAAGCATCGCCTGAACCATCATCAACAACAATAATCTCCAGCGGCTTTGCACTCTGCGTAATGACACTCTCCAGGGCCTGCTCAATGTAGTTTTCGTGGTTATACAGCGGAATAACAACGGAAACACGCTTGTTCAGACTCACAGCTTCTGTCACGTTTTCTGTCCCATGTCCTTGTGCGCAACGAACAGTATTTGTTCTCCTCCCAGGTATCCAAGTTCATCCGACCAATAAAGGCAAGCACTAACAGATGCGAATCCGAGTCCTTTCAGTTTACCTAGTATTTCCCACCCAAAATGATAGAAACACAGGCAGCCAGCGGCGTTAAGAGGGTCTCCATGGTATTCCGGAGGCAGAATATGCTCAATTTCTCCGTCCCGTCCCAAACGCGCTCTAACTATATTGCTTTGTGAATAAAGACTGAATGGAACACTAAACAGGAGTACACCGCCAGATTTCAGGCAGCGAAAGCACTCTTTGAACGCCTCTTCGTAGTCGGGGATATGCTCGAATACGTCAAATGACAGGATATAATCGAACTGTGCGTCTAAGAAGGTTAATCCTGTCAGGCTTTCATTACGAATACCCGCAGAATCGTATTGTCCGCAGGGAACAGACCCACCAAGATATTCGCTACCCGTTACATCACGGTAATGACTGGCGAACCAATCGTACAGGGGTGTTGTTTTCTCTGTCAGGTAAATACTGTCATCGAGTTGTGGCTTGCACAGTTGTTCGAATACCTGTATTGAGGCACGCATGCGATTATTGAGCCCGCAAGACGGGCAGACCAGGCGTTCCCTCCAGTTAGGTACCAGCTCGCCGTCCCCCCCCTTGTGAGCAAACTTGTAGTCACTGAAGAAGTTAACGTTACGATTGCACACGTAACACGTGCCCGAAGTCGAAAAACCGTTTTTATCACCGGCCAGTCGAACTTCAATTTCCATTCGGCGCCGCCTCTCGGCTTCGTTTTTTATCTCATGATTCCGAAACTCATCAAGTGATTTTATCCGTTGCAGTTCCAGAGTCTTCCCTGGCTCACCAAAGCTTCGCCTTCCCAGTATTCGCATAAGGTCGGCCAGCTTTCGCTCACCGATTTCCAGCGAATAATTGCGCTCATAGTGCTCGATACCTTTTTTAGATAGACGATTCCAGAGAACTTCGTTGGTATAGAGTTCAAACACGCTGTTTGCAAACTCATCTGCGCCATCAGCCACAATAACATTTTCCTGATCCGTTAGTCCCGCACCTTCTATAGCTATTGGTGTAGCGACTACCGGCAAACCGTACGCGAGACTGCGCGCTACCTTTCCCTTTACGCCTGCGCCGAATCGTAGTGGGGCCACTGATAACCTGCAGTTATTAAGGTATACCGAAAGGTCTTCGACATAACCCACTACATCGACATCTTCTGAATCCAGTTCCAGTATCTTTTCAGGGGGATTGCTGCCAATAATATAAAGCTTTGTTCCTGGCACCTGTTTCAGTATCCGAGGCCATATTTCTGCGATGAAATAACACATCGCATCCACATTGGGCTCGTGTTGATAACCACCGACAAATACGATGTCCTGCCGCTCTTCAAACGGCTTGAGATTCCGGTCACAGACTTCCATTATCAATGGAACATGGAATAGACGCGCAGAAGGCATCTCATTCAGGAGAAGGTTTTCCTCCGTCTTGCTAATAACGATAGTACAGTCGGCCTTGCCGATAACGCTTAACTCAAGCTCTTTTGTTTTTGCAGCGCTCCGCTTCAACTCCTCGGAGCCTTCGAGTTCTGCCTGGCGAATTTCCCGAAGATGGTGAAGATCTACAGTGTTGAATACCACTTTTGCATTCGGGCAATATCTGTTAACCAGCTTTATAAACTGGGCTGCAACCGTAACGCGAGAAAGCATAACCACGTCATACTCATTTCGACATCGACGCAGGTGCTCTGCAACTGAAGTTACATAGGGAACGTAGAGACACTCGACGCCAATTCGTTGCAGGTCTTCTGTGTATTTCCCCATATGCTGCATATCTGCGGCGGGGATAAATGTCACCCCATAACCAAAGGAGTTAAATATTTTCAGATAATTAAACGCATCGACTGACCCAGAGTCCTGATCAGGCGTCGGTGTACGCATATCAATCACCAGTACGCGCTTTTTTCTTCGATGCTGAACCTGTTGTTGTTCCTTCAGTAAATATTTCTGCCAGGTTAACTGGAAATTGCTTCTTTCCTCGGCTGCGGTACTTCCTGTTGCCACCTCCCATTCTGCCCGCGCCATGGGTTGACAACGGACAGTCCCACCTTGCTGGTATATTCTTAGCGCAAGATCACAGGCAGCGTAGCTGTTCAAGTCGGCGAAACCACCAATAGCCTTCCACTTGTCCAAAGGCACAACAAATGCTACCGAGCAAAAATCCACATTAACTAAATAGCTGTACCGGGGCAGGTCAGGATCCTGACCTGGATCCATCCCAATGAAAGTGCCATCAATGGACACTGCGCCGCCCGCCTCTATCAGATTCCCCTCAAGGTCTATCAGTTTCGCCCCAACCAAACCAACATCCCCTTTACAGGCAGCCGTCAGCTCGTCCAACCAACAGGGATAAACGCAGACGCGATCATCAAGAAATGCCAAATACCGACCTTGCGCAACCGATGTCCCGGCATTCCAGAGCGAACCCAGACCACCATCGCACTCTACAGTGCGAATCCCTCTGAACTTTGACCTAAGCAGCTCATTGGCATTCTGCTTGCTATCGTAAACTACGATCACTTCATAATCCTTACGGCCAGAATCATCCAGAAGCGAATCGAGCGTACGGTAGAGCGACTCTTCGCCATTAGAGCTGGCGATCACCACCGAAATCTGCGGGGATTTACAAAACGTGAACTCAAGACACTGGTCTAAATCCAGGGTTTTTCTCGGCCTGACTGTCCTTGCCTTGTTAAGCTGATGAGGGTGCGGGATATCATGACTTCGCAGCCAGTACTGATACGATGCGGTACCTTTCAAGGCAAATCCGAGGCTTGGATAAATCATACCCTTAAGTCGATTTTTGGCGGGCAAGGAAAGGGGCAGTAAATTGAAGACCCGGCTCACGCCCGCACTCATAATCCGGCGTATGCTCAGGCCAGATTCGCCCTGCAACAAGGCACCCAGAAACCGCAGCGGCACCGTAACCTTCCAGGAACTAGACGCAAGTATCGCCTCGTTGTCTTTCCGCACACGATCCCAGTCCGCTATTGCTGCATCTTTCTCGATAAACACCGCATCCCGCTCTGCAATTGCCGCATCTTTCTCGATAAACGCCGCATCCCGCTCTGCAATTGCCGCATCCCGCTCGGCAACCGCCGAGTTTCGCTGCAGTACAACCGTACTTCTTTCAGCCAGCAAGGATTGGTAAACATCGCTTTCTCTTACAGGCCGTTCAAAAATAGTGCTTTCTGATTTCGACACTTTTTCGTTGGAGGCAATGACAATGTTAAAGACGGGGCGAAACCCTTCACTTCTTATCTTTTTATTTGAGCTATCCTTGTTAAAAACCGCGAGTTCATCCGGTTCGTCTTCAATACTTACTACGGACCCGTACACTATGCGCTGGCCATAAATTCTTATATTCTTGAAGCTGTCTGATAAAAGTTCCTTAAACTCATTCCTGTACAATTCCTTTATATGGTAGGGATTGCAGTATTCGGGCACATCAGAGTATTCGTACTTGTCTGGACTCGAAATCACAAGCTCTCCGGATGGCCGCAAAACACGCACGAACTCCTTCATCATGTCTTCATGCTGATCATGATGCTCAATCGTTTCGAAACTAACAATTAAATCGACGCTGTCTGTATCGAGCGGAATTTTGGCGCACGATCCGAGTTTGTATTCAAGGTTACTACGCCGGTATTTCCTCGACGCGTGTAACACGGCATCTTCGGATATATCAACACCAATCACATTTCTTGCAACCTCTGCCAGCATTGCGGCCCCATACCCCTCGCCACAGGCAATATCGAGCACGACCTTGCCTCTTGCACGCTCACACGCCATTGCATATCTGTGCAAATGTTCAAGTTCGATACCTCCGCCAACCGATGGCAGGTAGCGTTCTCCAGTCCACTCAAGCCCCTTAGAATCCGGATTCGTTTCCGTCATGACACCAAAACCTTCACTTCAATAGTCTGCACGGTGCGGCACTGCCCTTTCCCGTTCCCGTTCCAACTCACTACTACATTGCCTCTAAAGCCAGCGCTGCCGGGTAGTCGATACTATGTATTGCTACTTTTGAAAACCCTGTTTTCAGAACATACTTCCAGACATCTACACCAAACTCCGTGCAGACTTTGCTCGCTTCGTAGCCTGAAAGCTACCACTGGCCTATCAACTCGTTCCAGAGGACCTCTGGCATAGTCAAACTCAGCGCCACCACATACATAACAGATCATGCATCCAACACCTGCAATTCGATACCTTTCATCGCCACCCCAAACAGGCCAAAGCACAAACTGGTGGACTGGGCCTTGAAAGCCACGGCATCGTGTATCCTGTGATACTGAGCATGGCGATCTACTTTTACCCCGTTTTCACCTGAATTTTCACCTACACTGCTTTCACGCAAGAAAAAGGCCACTCGATGGTGGCCTAAATCTTTTCTTCTTTGGCAGGCGCGATTGGATTTGAACCAACGACCCCCACCATGTCAATGCAAAATCGGATCATAACAGCGAGTAACTAGCAAATACAAATACCCCCGAAAATGCGTTTTAACTGTCTGGTCTATGACACTTCCGACCCCTTTCATTGTTTTCATCCATAACAGGGTATAACATCCAAATACGGGGTGAGTTTTCACCTGAGTGTCACCTGAAAAGCGAAGGCCGGAAGTGCTACAAACACAACCGACCCTCTGACCACAACGATCTGTTCGGAAATCACCATGGCTCACGACAATCTTATCCTTTCCGCGGCACTCGTTGCAGCCCTTCATAGCACCGCTGCTCAGGCAGAATTGACCGGCAACGACTTAAAAGAAGTTTGCGACCTAAACGAGTTAGCTTGCATTTCTTATGTTCGGGGATTTATTGACGGCGTAGGAACACGCGGCCTCATGTTAATGGGGGCGGAAAACTTTCGAATGCCATGGTGTGTCACAGAGCACGTCACGGTCAAGCAAATGACGTTGGTGGTGGAAAGGCACCTGCGTGACCACCCTGAATCTCTGGACAAACCCGGCAATACGTTGACCTACATCGCACTGGAACATGCTTTCCCCTGCGAGGACAGTGCAAAATGAGTGGCTACGCCGCCCCCGCCAAAGGCTTCACCCCTGCCTTTCTTGATAACCTGAAACCCAAAGACAAGCGCGTTGAGCTGGCAGATAAAGCCTGCCCCGGCTTGCGGCTACGTCTGGAACCGTCCGGCCGGAAGTCGTTTGTCTGGTATTACAACGATGCAGGAAAAAACCGCGTGCTTACCCTGGGGCGCTATGGTGAGGGTGAAAGCTGCGTGTCACTGGCGCAAGCCCGTAAAGCGCTGCAAACGGCCAAGGAGCGCCATGCTGACGGCGGATCAGTATTGCCCTCTACCGATGCCCCTAAGACAGTCAAAGAGCTGGCCGAGCTGTTCTATACGCGCCGCATCCTCCCCCACCGCAAGCGCCCGGACGTTGTTCGCATCATTCTGGATAACGACATCATCCCCAAACTGGGAACAAAAAAACTCGCCACCCTGACCGCGCCCACTGTCGCCGGCATGGTCGAATCGGTGGTTGACCGTGGCGCCAGGACACACGCCGGCAGTGTTCTATCAGTCGCCAAACAGATGTTTCGCTTTGCAGAGGGTCGCGGGTACATGGACCGCTCCCCTGCCTACTCGCTGGACCGGAAGGACCTGGGTGTTGTCGATACCGTACGCGAACGGTATCTGGATTCTGAAGAGATCAAAGCCGTCTGGCAGGCAATCGAGAGAGCGCCGCGCATGTCGGTACAGGTCCGCATCGGATTAAAAATTCTGCTACTGACCGGCGTCCGTACCGGCGAGTTGTTGAAAGCCAACTGGGAGCAGATCGACTTTGACAAAGCCGAATGGTTCATACCCGAAGAAAACAGCAAGACCACGGCCTGGACGGTTCCAATGGTGCCGGTGGTACGCGCCCTCTTCCACGAACTTAAAGAGATTGCGGACGATCTGGAAAGCCCCTGGGTTATGGCAGGCCGTACCGATGGCCCAATCAGTGACAAGGTACTGGGCCGCGCCATGCGCCGCCTGTTTGAACTGAAAAACAAGGATGGCGAACCACTGCTGGCTATCCCGTCATGCTCACCACACGACTTCAGGCGTACGCTACACACGCACCTGGAAGGCCTGGGCATTGAGCCGCATATCGCTGAAAAGTGCCTGAATCACAGCCTGGGCAGGATTGAGCGCACGCATAACAGTAACACCCTGATTAAAAAGCGCCGGGAAGCCCTGCAGAAATGGGCGGACTTTGTGGACCTGCTTGTGACTGACCGCGCGAACGTTGTTCGCATAGGTGGAGCAACATGAGCCGTAAGACAAAGACCGATCTGGAGAAACGATATAAGGCTTTGGGGGTGATGTACAGAGCGCTGGAAAGGAAAACCGGGCAACTTGAGGTTGAGAATTCAGAACTGAAATCATTGGTTGCAGAACTGGAGCGCGACAGCCGCAGCCTTCGAGAGATGCGGGATATGGTGCTTGAGGGTGCCGAGTGGGTTCAGTATAAGCTAAGGATCACCGATGAGGCACTTGATAAAACGATACAAGACTCCAGCGACCACATAAACTCGAGAGACAACATAGTCGAAGGCTGCAAACGCGGTCCGATAGAGAAAAGCAAATCTGAAGAAAATAAAAAGCACCTCGTCGAAAGGTACAACCACTGGTTAACGGAAGGGAAAAGACCGGAAACAGCGCGAAAGAAAGCAAACGAAGACGTTAAGACCAGGTATGGCAAGGGGTACG